>ULUH01013262.1_pt1 | contig 60035 bp, 49 predicted proteins | sample 1958241 | NCBI WGS metagenome assembly ULUH01 (sample SAMEA4835753, study PRJEB28245) | human gut metagenome | biome: gut microbiome; material: fecal sample | place: Denmark | collected 2008 | reverse complement strand
GGAATATCCCCGGCAGCAGCCGAAATGCTTTCGGTAGACGGAGTAATCAGTTCACCACGCTGGTTCTTTACAGCAGCATAAGGAATCTTCTGAGCAAAAGCATATTCAGAACCAATATATCCCAAAGAATACGGAGTCTGAGCAATGATACCGGCTACTCCCGGGTTACCTTTGGCAGCTTGTCCTACAGGGAAATCGACTGTTTTTCCTGAACCGTAAGTGTTTTTCCAGTTTTCACTTACCTTAGAAAGATAATCGGTGAAGACAAAAGTTGTACCACTACCGTCTGAACGATAGGCTAGAATGATTTTCTTAGCCGGCAATTTTACATCCGGATTCAGTTCCTGCAAACGAGCATCGTTCCAGTCTGTAATTTTTCCGGCATAGATGTCTGCTATCACATCACCCGAAAGGTTCAGTTTTACGACATCCGGCAAATTATAAGCCAGCACAACCGCGCCCATGCAGGTCGGGATATGAACAACCGGATCCATTTCTGACATTTCCTTATCGCTTAAGAAAGCATCACTTCCGGCAAAGTCGACAATACCATCTTTCAGGTTGCGTACACCGCCACCACTACCGATACCACCGTAAGAAACTGTGTTGTTGTGTGTTGCACTATATCCCTCAAAGCTCATGTTATAGAAAGGCAATGGGAATGTTGCTCCCGCACCTGTTAATTCAACGGATTCAGTTGATGACTTCTGTCCACCACATGCAGTAACGGCCAAGGCCATGATACCTGCGACCAAAGACAAATAATTTTTTTTCATTGTTTATTAATTTAATAAATTGATTTTTCTATATTGGATTTTCTCTATATTTACCTTACAGTGAGAAGGATGCATTCAGATAAGCATAATAGGAATTAGGAGTACTTCCTGATTTCGGCGACCATATCCGGAAGTTTGGAGCCAGTTTGATGTATTTCCCAATCCGGAATTCCGCGCCGACCATTCCAGCCATTCCATCGCCTTCTTCATTCCATTTATCTTTCGATGTCAGGTAATCCCAGCGCCCGAAAATTCCTACCTTCTTATTCAAATTGATTGTTGCATATGTAGAAACACCGCTCTGATCGTGTCCATCAGTGTATTTCGTATTTGTCTGATAGTTATATTCCGCAGCTAGTGAAAAAGATTTATTTTTGAAGCCTATGAAAGAAGCCAGATTCGTAATGCCCTTATCTGTTTTTTCGGTAGCTTCGTTGAAAGAACCATATAAACGGATAAACAGATTTTTTATCGGGGTCAGTGTCAGGCCAGCACCATACTGTAGTCCATCTTTTACCTGCACCTGCTTATAACCTTCACCATTCGCAATAATGACGTCGGCCGAAACATAACGATTAAAGTCATAAGATGCAGATATAGCCAGATCGGCACTGCTTCCAAACTTGTACTCATCCTGAAAGGATTTCATGACATAACGTTTGCCCCAAAAACTTTCCTGGAATTTAAACTGGGTAGTAGAAATCAGACCTGCATTCAATGTCCACTTTCCATGTTCCCATGACAGCATTGCATTCTTTACGAAACCGATACGATGATGATCCTCTACATTCTTTGACTGCCCGAAATCGGCAACGACTTTTACTTGTACCTCTTTCGATAAATCGTATTGATAACCTAAATAAGCACGGTCGAGATTGAAACCACGGTCATCGTTTACATGACCAAATCCGGAATGAACATCGGAAAAGATTGTTATAATAGCTTTCCCCTTCGGTGCCTCCTCCTTATGTTTGTCTTCGGCATGAGCCGGAACAATCAAATATCCCAGCAAACCGGCAACAACGGCACATCGTTTCTTTAAATTCTTTTTATTCACTATACATCTGCTTTTTATTTCGAAAGCAAAAGTACAGGCAACAGATAACTTGGTTATGTCATAAATATTACAAAGCTGTTACATCCTCATCGGGGAAACGGAGTGTTTCTACTTTCTCCAAACGGGCATGCAGACGAGGCATCAGCGATTTACGTATACGCAGGCGCATAATACAATCCATATCGTATGACTGTTCTAAGATTTCAGGCGTCTCTTCTTTTACGATACGCATCACATCGTTCATAAAGGGATATTCAAATACGATCTTTACATCCTGATCTACCGTCTTTTCTATGATTGTTGCTTCGGCAATAGCTTGTGCAGCTGCTGTACGGTATGCAACAATCAGACCGCTCGTACCCAACTTAATTCCTCCAAAATAACGTACAACAATGATCAGGATGTCCGTCAGTTCATTCGAATTGATTTGCCCGAGAATCGGTTTGCCAGCAGTACCCGAGGGTTCCCCATTGTCGTTGGCACGGAACTCTTTCCGCTCTGCTCCCAACATATAGGCATAACATACATGGCGCGCATCGTAGTATTTTTTCTGATATTCTTCCAGATGAGCTTTCACTTCCGTCAGCGTACGTACGGGTATAGCTATGGCTATAAACTTACTGCGTTTCTCGGTATAAATAGCTTCCGACTGGCCTTCGATAGTTTTATATGTATCTTCCAAAACAATTCGATTTTATCTGGTTTGAAATATTCATTTATTCAGCAATACGCATACCCAGAGGTAAAACGTTCTTCCAAAAACAAAAGTATATCAATTAAGGCAGCCTTCACTTGATTTATAAAAGTGGCAAGGTCAATAGAAAGATCAAAGCCGTTTCAGCCTTAGAGATCCATCGTTCTCGGACGCTAGTGCAAAAGTACATAATATTAAGCAAAAAGATTCTCTCACCATAGAAAAAGGTCAGGACATTTTCGCTAAAATCTCCTGACCTCCTACTATATCAGATTCACTACTGCCGGAAAAGAGATCTTCCAATCCGACATACGAACCATATTTCTATTTTATTTCATCCACCCACCAGTGGCGTTAATATATGGCTTGAAGAGAAAATCTTACAACAAATAAGAATAGGAATCCAATATAACTATTTTATAAGTATCATTTCAACTTATGAATAACTAATCCCGAACGTAACTTCGGCTCAAACCAGGTTGTTTTCGGAGGCATAATATTACCCGTATCGGCAATATCCATCAACTGTTTCATGGAAACTGGATAAAGCGCCAGCGCCATCTTCATCTCTCCGCTGTCTACCCGTTTCTTCAATTCATTCAGTCCACGGATTCCACCCACAAAATCGATACGTTTGTCCGAACGCAAATCTTTGATGCCGAGAATCTCATCTAATATCAGATTTGAAGAAATCGTCACATCCAGTACCCCTATCGGATCATTATCATCATACGTACCCGGCTTAGCCGTCAGACTGTACCATTTGCCATCCAGGTAAAGAGAAAAGTTATGCAAGGCAGCTGGTTTATAAATATCCGCTCCTTTTTCCTCTACAACAAAATTTTTCTTCAAAGCTTCAAGGAATTGCGCAGGAGTTAAACCATTCAGATCCTTTACCACACGATTATAGTCGATGATGGTCAATTGTTCAGCCGGGAAACACACTGCCATAAAGTAGTTATACTCTTCATCTCCCCGATGATTCGGATTCTGAGCTGCCTTTTCAGCACCTACCAATGCCGCAGCCGCACTGCGATGATGACCATCCGCAATATAAAGCGAAGGCATCTCCTTGAAGGCTTCCGTTACAGCTTCAATGTCCGTATCATCATCAATAACCCAAAACTGATGTCCAAAGCCATCATCCGGAGCTACAAAATCGTACACAGGCTTTTGTGCGGTATATTTCGCAACAATAGCATCCAAGACCTTACTTTCCGGATAAGCGAAAAATACCGGCTCGATATTTGCATTATTTACACGAACATGCTTCATACGGTCCTCTTCCTTGTCACGGCGTGTCAGCTCATGCTTTTTGATGACTCCGTTCATGTAGTCAGGTACGTACGCTCCTACCACCAGACCATACTGCGTCTTGCCGTTCATGGTCTGAGCATAAATGTAATAACAAGGCTTTTCGTCCTGCACCAGCCATCCCTTTTTCTGGAACATCTCAAAATTCTCTACTGCTTTGTCATACACACGCGGATCATGTTCGTCCGTACCTTCCGGAAAATCAATTTCCGGCTTGATGATATGATACAACGATTTCTCGTTGCCTTTCGCCTCTTCACGAGCCTCAGCAGAATTCAATACGTCGTAAGGGCGAGAAGCTACCTGTTCCACCAGTTCTTTCGGTGGACGAATCCCTTTAAATGGTTTAACTATTGCCATAATTCCCGAAATTTCGTTTGAAAAACAATACTAACGTCCGAAATGCATAAAGGAAACATACCAGTGCCATACCGCACAGAAACCCTTGCCAGAAATCATCCAAAAACGACCTGCACAAAGCATTTACCAGCAGCAAAGAACTGCCCATTCCCAACGGAATCAGCGAATGCCGTTCGTCACTCGTCAGTTTCATTTATGCGTAAAATAGGAGTTATTTTTTATTTACACGGAATTTCTCGCATCCATCCCTCAAGAAGCCCACTATCTGACGTGCTGCTGCAATACCGGCATTGATATTCGCTTCGGCTGTCTGAGCGCCCATTTTCTTAGGGGTTGAGAAATAGCGTCCCGGAAAATGTTCTACAAACTCAGCATGATGAACCGGCATAATATCGGTTACATATTTCAAATCGGCACGATCATTCATCAGACGAAGCAAGTCGGCTTCATTGATCACCTCCTTACGGGCGGTATTCACCAGCAGACCATTTTTCGGCATACGGTTTACCAAATCGTAATTGATAGAATTTTTTGTTTCGGGAGTAGCTGGAATATGCAGAGAGACCACATTACAAGTAGCATACAACTCTTCAGCAGAATCCACTGGCTTGATGCCATCGGCTACCATCACTTCTTTCGGACAATACGCATCATAAGCATAGATTTCCATACCAATGCCTTTAGCGATACGGGCCACGTTACGTCCTACATTGCCATAAGCATGTATACCTAACTTTTTGCCCATCAATTCTGTTCCCGATTTACCATCGTAGAAGTTACGTACAGCCATAATCATCAGTCCAAAAGCCAGTTCTGCTACTGCATTAGAGTTCTGCCCCGGTGTATTCATTACGCAAACACCATGAGCTGTAGCAGCTTCCAGATCAACATTATCATAACCGGCACCTGCACGTACCACGATTTTCAGTTCGGGAGCCGCATCCAGTACTTCCTTATCAATAATATCACTACGAATGATAATAGCATTCGCATCTTTAACAGCCTCAAGCAGCTGAGCCTTTTCTGTATATTTTTCAAGCAAAGCCAGTTCATAACCAGCAGCCTCGATTTCCTTGCGAATACCGTCGACAGCAATTTTTGCAAACGGTTTTTCTGTTGCTACTAAAACTTTCATAACTATCAGATTTAATATAATAAAAATAGCACACAGCCCTGCACACCCTTTATCCGTGCAGGTCTGTGTGCTTTCGTATATACAACTATTTATTAATGCATCTTTTCAAATTCCTGCATGCAGTCAATCAATGCCTGAACGCTTTCGATAGGCAACGCATTATAACAAGAGGCACGGAATCCACCAACAGAACGATGTCCCTTAATACCTACCATACCCTTTTCGGTTGCAAACTTCAAGAAGTCTGCTTCCAGATCTTTATATTCGTCTGCCATCACGAAACAGATGTTCATATACGAGCGGTCTTCCTTAGCAGTAACCGTACCACGGAACAGTTTATTACGATCGATTTCCGCATACAACATATCGGCACGCTGTTTAGCACGACGTTGCATTTCTTCCACTCCGCCCTGGGCTTTCAACCAGCGCAATGTTTGCAAAGCTGCATAGATAGGAACAACAGGAGGAGTATTGAACATAGAACCTTTGTCTACATGAGTCTGATAATTCAGCATGGTAGGAATATAGCGCGAAACCTTACCCAATGCATCGTTCTTTACAATAACGAACGTTACACCTGCAGGAGCCAGATTCTTCTGCGCGCCACCATAAATACAGATATACTTCGAAACATCTACCGGACGAGAGAATATATCAGATGACATATCTGCTACCATCGGAACACTGACATCCGGATCGGCATGAAGTTCGGTTCCATAAATGGTATTATTGGTCGTAATATGGAAATAATCTGCATCAGCTGGTACGGTATAATCCTTTGGAATATATGTATATCCGTCTTTTTCGGACGAAGCCACTTCAACAGTTTCGCCGAAAGCCTTTGCTTCTTTCAAAGCTTTCTTAGCCCATGTACCGGTATTGAGATATGCAGCTTTCTTTTCAAGGAAATTATAGGGAACCATACAGAACTCCATGCTTGCTCCTCCACCCAGGAAAAGTACCGAATACCCTTCCGGAATATTCAGAAGTTCTTTAAACAAGGCAACAGCCTCGTCCACTACCGGCTGAAAGTCTTTAGCGCGGTGACTGATTTCCATCAACGAAAGTCCCGAACCATTGTAGTCAAGAATAGCCTGAGCTGTTTTTTCGATCACTTCGCGAGGCAGTATAGAAGGTCCCGCATTGAAATTATGTTTTTTCATTTGGAAGTTTGTTTTGGTTTAACATTTGTTCGTTCTTACATTTGCGAATATAGCGATTATTTTTAGACTTCCAAAAGCTTTCGTAATATTTTTATAGCAACAAAGGTTATTTCATAACAAATTACACCAAAACAATAGCATTTCATTTACAGATTGGCACATAAAGTGAATACTATGACCCTCTACGCGCCTGACAGTCATAGCATTTTGAGATTTTTTCCTATAGAGATAAGTTACACTGACACAAAGTTATCATTTAGCCAGTTCTATCAAAGCTTTTACCCCCTTAATCTTTTCATTTTGTATAAGTTTTAACACTTGTTTATATTTTAAGCGGGTAACTGCCGCAAAAGCATAATGATCTTTCACATCCACACGACCAATGTCTTCTTTACCCAGATTTCCTTTCTTAGACAAAAAACCTACAATATCAATCTTATTGATTTTATCTTTTTTGCCTTTACCTATATATAAGGTAACAAAATCGGGTAAAGCCGGTTTAGGAGTAACTGCTGGAAGAATATACTCTTCTGGATTTTCTTTAATATAAGGAGGAAGCTGTTCTTCGGGATGCAAAATAATATAGGCACTTCCATCTGCATCCCAACGAGCCGTACGTCCGTTACGATGAACAAACCCATCTTCTGCTACAGGAAGGTGATAATGAACGACATTCTTTATATCTGGAATATCCAGTCCGCGAGCTGCCAGATCGGTTGAAATGAAAATATGGCAACTACCATTTCGGAATTTGTATAACGCCCGTTCGCGATCGTCTTGCTCCATTCCTCCATGGAATGTTTCACAATAGACCTTCATCGAATGCAAATAATTGCCTACTCGGTCAACACTTTCCCGATGATTGCAGAAGACCAATGTAGACTGATTGCCCAAACAACATAGCAAACGATAAAGAGTTTCCAACTTATCCTTTATCGGGGCCATGACTTTATACAAATGTAAACGTTCGGAAACTCCTCCATCCGGATTCAGGAAATTCAACTTAACGGTACGATTCAGCCCTGTAAAACGAGGTATTTCTTCAGCATCCGTAGCCGAAAGCAGGAACCGACGACGCAACTTCGGCAATTTACCTATAACATCTGCCATTTCTTCCTGAAAGCCAAATTCCAGACATTTATCGAACTCATCGATAACCAGCAGACTTACAACAGAAGCATCAAAGTTCTGCTTTTCAAGGTGATCATTCATTCGTCCCGGAGTCCCAACTATTACTGACGGACGAATGCCCTTCATGGTACGATGTTCCTCCATGGCAGGTCGTCCTCCATAACAGCTCATAATGGTAAATCCGGTATTCATAGACTTAAATACTTGCTCTATCTGCAATGCCAATTCACGGGAAGGAACCAATATAACAGCCTGTACGCCCTCTACTCCAGGCTTTAACAAGGTTACGAGAGGTAATAAATAAGCCAAGGTCTTACCGGAACCTGTAGGTGATAAAAGAATCAGGTCACCTCCTTCACGATAAGCATCGATAGCTGCTTGCTGCATGGCATTCAACTGTTCTATTTTGAGATTCGCAAGTATAGTCTGTATGTTCATAAGATCTGATTTTAATTAAGTATTACGCAAATATAAACAGAACTCATGATATTCCCTGCATTCAGGTAAAGAAATAAAGCAGGAACAGACGGCAAGATGATGTAAAACGTTTATCCTTGATACTGAAAAAATATCCGTCTGTCCTGCTTCTGTTTAAAGAGAGTGATTATGAACGAATTTACAGAATTTCTCTAAACCTTCCTTCAACAACGTTTGGGGACAAGCAATATTCCAACGCATAAAGCCCTCTCCTTCTTCGCCATACATTGTACCAGCATTTAACCATAGCCCAGCTTCTACTTTCAAAGCATGCTCTAAATCTTCAGAGAACATTGATAATTTACGGCAATCCATCCAGACCAAGTAGGTACCTTCCAGTTGCGCAATCGGGAATTCCGGCAGATTTTTCTCGCAAAAGGCCTTCATATACAAATAATTTCCTTGCAAATAATCAATCAACTGTCTTAACCACTCTTCTCCCTCATTGTATGCTGCTATAGTGGCAAGCACCCCAAAAGGATTAACATCGCAAACTTCATTCACATTGATAGCCTTATCAATTCTGTGCAGCAGTTCTTCATCCGCACAAACGATATTGGCTATCTGCAATCCTGCAATATTAAAAGCCTTGCTGGGAGAAATACACGTCACCGATTGAGCTAAGCATTCTTCCGAAAGGGAGGCAAAAGGAGTATAGACATGACCAGGCATGACCAGTTCACAATGTATCTCGTCGGAAACGATTCGCACTTCATGACGAAAACAGATTTCTCCGATATGCAACAATTCTTCTCGACTCCATACCCTGCCTGCCGGATTATGTGGATTACAAAGTAACATCACTTTCACCTCCGGATCAGATACCTTACGCTCCAAATCATCAAAATCGATTGAAAACGTTGTCCCGTTCCACAACAAAGGATTACAGACAATCTCACAACCATTGTTGCGAATGGAAGAGAAAAAACAATTATACACCGGTGTCTGAACCAATACCTTATTTCCCGGAACCGTCAGAGCTTTTATAACCGCAGAAATAGCCGGCACCACTCCCGAGGTATAGATCATCCAATCCCGTTCTATCCGCCATTGATGCTTACGACCAAACCAGTCAATCACAGCATCATAATATTCATCGGGCACACGTGTATATCCGAAGATACCATGCCGCACACGCTGCTCCAAAGCATCAATAATGGCAGGAGCAATCCGGAAATCCATATCCGCCACCCACATAGGCAACACATCCGGATCAGCCGCACTATCCCATTTATAAGAATTTGTATGGCGGCGAGGAATCACCTCATCAAAATCGTATTTCATATCCAACCTTTCAATCTGAAAAGCAAGTCTGCTCATCCCACAACCTCAGCTTACAATCTCCCGGAGCCTTGATATTTTCGTCGAGTATAATTTGTCCGAAGCTTTTAGCCGTAATAGATCCTGTACGCGGATTCTTCACGCTGTGTATCGGTCCGTTAATGGTAGCTTGTACCGAAGAATATTCAAAGGCCAGATCACAGTCGTCTGCCATCGTACAATTTTCCATTACCAGTTCATGTGCATAACAAAGAGGCTGAGTTCCTGAGATCTTACAATTCACCAGACGCAAATTCTTCGAATGCCATCCTAAATATTCTCCGTTAATTTCAGAATCGTATACCGTCACATTTTCCGTGTTCCAGAAAGCATCTTTCGAATTGATGACAGCATGATGAATCTCTACATCCCGACAATACTGAAAAGAATAGTTGCCATTCTGTACATAGTCCTCTATCACAATATCTTTACTATGCATAAAAAGGTAGTCTGCATGATCAACCCGTACATTCTTCAGGTTAACATTACGACAATGCCATAAGGTTTCCTGAGCATCTGGAATTTGCACATTCACCAAATTAATTCCATCCATCTCACGAAACATCTTCGGTGCCTCCACTCGGGTATCGGTCATGACTAAATCTTGGGAATACCATAAAGCCGCACGTGCGCCTTCGGTAAATAAACAATTCTTAATAACAAAACCATTTACATGCCAGAACGGGTATTTCCCCTCGAAACGGCAGTCGACCGCTTCAATATTGCTACATTCTTTCAAAGCCGATTCACCGGCATGAATCGTTACATTCTCTATGCGTAAATCATGAGAAGCGAACAACGGACGTTCGCCACCAAATTCCGTATTCTTAATTTCTTGCATCATTTATCGTATTTTAATTAGTTCTTATATACTCAATAAATTACTATCGCCATTTCACCGTTTGATTTTTATCCATTTACCTTTTTCTAACCTTATAAGAAATATCATTCCTCTGAAACAAAGTTCGATACACATGGCAAGCCAAACACCTTTTAAGCCCATAGATGGGGCAAGCCATGCAGCCAGTGTAAGGCGTACGGCCCATATACTACCAAAGTTCATTACACTAGGCACCAACGTATCTCCTGTACCGACAAAAACTCCATAAGCCACAATAGCCGCCGCAAACATAGGCTCAGCAAAAGCCTCTATACGCAAAGCCATTACTCCCAATGAAAGGATTTCGGCGTCAGGTGTCATAATCCCAATGATTAAAGGAGCAGCTATATACATCACAGCCCCCATGCCCCCCATTACGGCCATACCCAAGAACACAGTAATCCGAGCAAAACGACGAGTCAATTCACGTTTTCCTGCTCCCAGACTCTGCCCTACAAGAGTAGTTGCCGCATCAGCGATTCCATAACCAGGCATGTAACAAAGACTTTCAGCTATAATGGCAAAGGAATTGGCAGCAATGGCAAAAACGCCTAAGGGTGCAACAATAACAGTTGTCAGTATCTGAGCCCCACAAAGTACCACATGCTCCAGGCACATCGGGAATCCTATTTTAAAAGATTTCTGTAAAATCCTTTTTGTCGGCCAAAACCGTCCACGTTCTCCTATTAAAGACAACTCCCTCGAACGCACACAGAGAAACCACGTCATCAATCCAGCTGTAACCAGTTCCGCCAGTCCGGTACCTAAGGCAGCTCCTTCTACACCTAATCCAGCTCCTGGAATAGGAACTTCCATTCCCCCTATACTCCATATCCGTGAAGGATATATCAAGAAAAAATTAAAAACTACATCCATCACACACATCAGAACATTCAGCATACTAGGAATACGCATGTTACCACTGCATCTCAACATGCCTCCTGCCAAAAAATTGAGTTGCAGAACCGGAAGGAACAGTACAAAAATCATAAAATAAAGAGAAGCATCCCGATGAATGGCTTCACTACCTCCCAACCATATAGGTAAAGGCTTACTTATTAATATGCCCCCAACAGTCAGAAGCACACTAAATATTGTAGTAGCCACAAAAGCCTGACGAAGAACGGAACGAGCCTGACGAAACCTTTTTGCACCGATGTGGTGAGCAACCTGGACGGAAAATCCGGTAGCAGAGGCAACACATACTCCCCAAAACAACCATGTGGAAGTAGAAACCAAACCAATAGAAGCAGAGGCCTCTGCTCCCAGACTACCTACCATAGATGCATCAATATACTGCATGACAATATAGGATAGCTGGGCTACGATAGCAGGTATACTGAGCCGCATCGTAAGTTCCAACTGTTGCTTGAAAGACATTACTCCTTCCCCACGAATAAAAGAGAGCAAATATTCCGTCTGGCTCATCCGTTTTTCAATCATAAGCGACTCTCTATCAATTCAAATATCTTTAATGTTATTTTAAATATTGACGAAAAAACTTCTCAATCTTATCATAAGGAATAACCCCTGCCTGATTATCGTACAAATCGACATGACTTGCTCCAGGAATAATCATCAACTCCTTGTTATCGCCTTTTAATTTTTTGAAAGCATCCTCACTAAAATATCTTGAATGCGCTTTTTCTCCGTGAATCATCAATACCGCACTACGAATCTCACTGCTATAAGTCAGTAAAGGAGTATTTATAAACGAAAGTGCCGAAGTGACATTCCAGCCGCCGTTCGAGTTGAGAGAACGTTTGTGATATCCCCGTTTGGTCTTGTAATAATCGTAATAATCCTTCACGAACTGAGGAGCATCAGCCGGCAATGGATCAACTACACCGCCAGCAAGTGCATACGAACCGTTTCGTGCATCGATAGTACGTTGCGCATTCAATTTCTTACGCAACTCATAACGTGCATTCTCATCCATTGCATCAAAATAACCATTAGCATTCACCCGGCTCATATCATACATGGTTACCGTTACAGTCGCCTTGATACGGGTATCGATAGCAGCAGCATTCAGTGCCATTCCACCCCATCCGCAAATTCCTATAATACCAATCCGTTCCGGATCAACATCTTCACGGATAGAAAGAAAATCGACGGCAGCGGAAAAATCTTCTGTATTAATATCTGGAGAAGCCACATATCGCGGTTCACCACTACTTTCTCCTGTATAAGAAGGATCGAAAGCAATAGCCAGAAATCCCCGTTCGGCCATCGTCTGCGCATAAAGACCGGAGGACTGCTCTTTTACGGCACCAAACGGACCACCGACAGCTATTGCCGGAAGTTTCCCTTCAGCCCATTTAGGCTTATACAAATCGGCAGCTAAAGTAATACCGAAACGATTCTTAAAACGAACACTTTCCACCGTTACCTTGTCGCTTGGGGGAAAAGTTTTTTCATTCTCCTGTGCATAAAGTGTATTCATAATCACCGAAATTAAAAATGTAATAACTAATTTTTCTTTTCTCATAATAACTTCTTATTTGTTCTGGTACTTCGTAATCCTATCCTTAGAATATACACTATCGACAATGCAAATTTCTAAAGAAAAGGAGAACTGTTCTGTAGATAAATTACAGATGTTATAACCCTAATTACGGAATCATAATATACCCACTTCAAGCGTCCTTCACCAGGCATGAGAATCAGTAACATCGGTTAAATTATCTGTAATCAGGGTAGTAATGATATCTGGAGTTCGTTCTATCTTTGTAATAAATAAAATCGGCTTATGGACAAAATACTTTATTTAAACAGCGTAGACTTATATAACCAATTGTATGGACTTGAAACATTAAATCCATTAATAAGCGTTATCAACTTAAACAAAGCAACCCGTAAAATGACCTATACTCATTGGAACTATGGCATTTATGCCCTCTATCTGAAACTAGAAAAGGTATGTGACATTAAATACGGACGACAAACTTACGACTATCAAGAAGGAACCGTTGTTTGCTTTGCTCCTGGCCAGACCACAGAAACTACATTGAATACAGATCGTACACAACTGAATGTACTCGGCATTCTTTTCCATCCAGACCTCCTCAGGGGAACATCACTAGGGAAAAACATCCAAAAATATACTTTCTTTTCGTATGAAGTAAACGAAGCACTGCATCTCTCTCCTGAAGAAAGATGTATTATAGAAGATTCCTTGAAAATAATCCAAAAAGAACTGGAACATGGTATCGATAGACATAGCAGAACATTACTTGTCAATCATATTGAACTCCTACTAAATTACTGCATGAGATTCTACGAAAGGCAATTCACCACCAGAAGTAAGGTCAACAGTGATGTACTGACACGCTTCGAAAATCTCCTCAACAGATATTTTGAAGAATCACTTGCTGAACAAAACGGACTGCCTACTGTGAAATATTTTGCAGACAAGCTCTGTTTTTCTCCCAATTATTTCGGCGACATGCTGAAAAAAGAAACAGGAAAAAGTCCCCAAGAATATATTCAGGAAAAACTCATCGAACTGGCCAAAGAACGAATTGCAGGGACAGAAGATACTGTAAGCCAAATTGCATACTCACTGGGATTTCAATATCCACAACACTTGTGCCGCCTCTTTAAGAAAAGAGTTGGATGCACCCCTAATGAATATCGGGTACAAAATAGCATGCATGCATAAATCGACAAACGATAAGAAACAACTATGTTAGATTTCAAAACTGTTTACGAATGCAACCGGTGCCTGGGATGCAAAACACTACATCCTCAAGTCAGCATTATCAACCTCGCTGATTCGAAACCAGAGCAAGACACTATAAAATTTGAGTTTTATGCAGTCCTCCTAATAGAAGAATGCCCAAATAACTGCTGCTGTTGTGGACGAAAGTATTACGATTATTCCAATGCGACTATGGTTTTTCTTACTCCTGGTGAAATTTTCCGAATGAGTGGAAACAATACACTGCCAGATAAAGGATATCTTTTGGCGTTTCATCCCGATCTACTCTTCCAGACATCTCTGAAAAACCACATTAAAAACTATACCTTCTTTTCATACCATAAAGAAGAAGCCTTGCATCTCTCACAACGAGAAACAGCCCAGATAACATGCTGTCTCGAAAATATAGAAGACGAATTACAGCATCCTATTGATACCCATAGCAGTACAATTTTATCACGCTACATAGAGCTATTGCTTGACTACTGTACCCGGTACTACGAACGTCAGTTTATTACTAGGGAAAATAAAAACAGGACTATTCTTGAAGAAATGGAAAGCATTCTCAATCAATATATAGAATCCGGGAAATTACAAAACGGACTATTCCCCACCCCTACCTTCTGCGCAGAGAAATTAGGATTGTCCACAGCTTATTTCAATGACCTGCTAAAATTTGAGACAGGCAATACACTCCAAGAATATTTTCAGCTCAAACGCTTGAAAGCGGCAAAGAAAATGCTGTTAAAAGGTAAGGACTCCCCTTCTTTTATTGCTCAGCAGCTGGGCTATCCCAATGTACAATACTTTAGTCTGATATTTAAGAAAATAATGGGCATGTCTCCCACTGAATACAGATATTCACACAATTGAAGCTATATCAAATATAGTTATTATCACGTAATTATTGCATTTCTCGAATAAAACTATAGCGGATACGTATCCGGTATAATACCTTGTCCGTATCCGCTATACTACAATGAAGTATGATAATTACTCTACATACAATACCAACCCTTTCAGATATTCACCTTCCGGATGGTAAATATTCACAGGATGATCACCCGGCTGAGTAAGCTGGTGCAGAATGCGTACACTCCGTCCACTTTGGGCAGCCGCCGTAAACACAGCATTACGGAAATTTTCCTTATTGACAACCTGCGAACAAGAGAATGTAAACAAAATACCACCCGGACGAATCTTTTCAAAAGCCTTTGCATTTAACTTCGTGTATCCACGCAACGCATTACGCAAAGCATCTCGATGTTTAGCAAAAGCAGGAGGATCAAGAATAATAAGATCATACTGGTCACCCATACGATCGAGAAACTTAAACGCATCCTCAGCATAAGCCTTGTGACGAGTATCTCCCGGGAAATTCAATTCCACATTCTCATTGGTCAAATCGATAGCCTTTGCCGAGCTATCTACCGAGTGAACCAGATTGGCACCTCCACGCATCGCATAGAACGAAAAGCCTCCTGTATAGCAGAACATGTTCAGTACATTCCGTCCTTTTGCATACCGTTCCAGCAGATGACGATTCTCACGCTGGTCTACAAAAAAGCCCGTTTTCTGTCCTTTCAGCCAGTCTACATGAAATTTCAAGCCATTCTCCATAGCCACATTTTCAGGACTTCCACCTTTGATGAAACCATTTTCGGTAGACAGCAAATCAGCCTTAAACGGCAATGTTGTTTCCGACTTATAATAGATATTCTGTATCACATCACCCATAACCTCCGACAAGGCATCAGCAATTTCCATTCGATATACATGCATACCTGCCGAATGTGCCTGCATCACTGCCGTATGGTCATACACGTCGATAATCAGTCCCGGCAAATTATCACCTTCACCATGAACCAGACGATACGTATTATTCTGTGGATTACCAATCAGTCCCAAAGCTACACGCAAATCCTTAGCAATACTAAGTTTACGAACCCAGAAAGCATGATCGATTGTTTCCTGTACGAACGACAAAACACGCACAGCAATACTTCCAATCTGAAAATGACCACATGCAATAAATTCTTTCTTCGATGTATAAACATCTACAATCTCTCCCTCTTCGGGCTCACCTTCCACACGGGCTATGGCTCCCGAAAACACCCACGGATGAAAACGTTTCAACGATTCCTCCTTACCAGGTTTCAGATATACTTTTTTGTACGACACGTTTATTATCTTAATTAATTATTTTCTGTTTCCACCACTTTCACGATTTCATAGCCTCCGGTGCTACGTAAATCATCCAAATAATTATAAATCTCTACACATGCCCAAGCATCAGTCGCAGCATAAGCTTGCTGTGCTTCTGTCAACACCTCAGCTTCCCAGTTCGACAAGCGCTGTGACTTGGAAATTTTCTTTCCGAACAACAATGCGTATATTTTCTGTAAACTCTTTTCCTCTATACCGAAGCGAGGAACATAATCCTGCAATTCAATCCAGTTTCCGGTCCGCGGATCCTTCGTATTTCGTCTGCGAAGCATCGCAAAATCATCTTTTAGTGAAAGCCCTACTTTGAGGACATCATTCTGCAAGAATTCTTCCAAAAAATCAGGCAACCCCAAACGATTTAACCGAAACAAGAAACAGGTATCGTGTGTAGAGATTTGCAGCAAAGCAACCTTATGCGTTGTTCCCTTTCGGAACGAAGGGCGAGTTTCGGTATCCACTCCCACAATAGAATGTGTATTTAAGTAATCGATTGCTTTACGAGCATCCGACTCCGTATTAATAACAAAAATCCGTCCCTCAAAACTCACTTTAGGCAACTCGGACACACTCTGCTTTGATATTTTATTATATAATACAACCATGGATTTATTCTTCCTCATGTAAATCACTCCCAACGATCACCAGAACCGTCATCCTCGCCAGCTTCCAGCCCTTCATATAAATCATCCTCACTATAACCAGCATCCGCTTTAAATGGAGAAGAATCATCCTCTTCATCCTCCATATCTTCATCAGGATGTTTACTGTACTTCACGTCATGCAATGCACGCATAGCGTTCACCAGCCGTTGTCCCCAGAATTCCGCGAAATGTTCACGGCAGATCACCAAAGCATCATTCATCGTCTGGTCAAATCCCAGTTGATACACACAGATAAAGTCTTTCAATGGCTGATAAATATCTGCCAGATTTTCGGATATATTCTGCTTGATCGGAGTATCACTGTAAGCCATGTCATCTAAAAATACATCCAGATAATCATCCTTACTTCCCATCAGTGCAGCTACACTGGCCCGAATACGTTCATAATCTCCTTCTGTCACAAAAGTTTCAGGATCAAACTCATCGATACGCTCCGCTTCGGGCAGCAAAGAAGCCTTTAAGTAAAGCAGAGGCAATAACTTAAGCGCCGTATCGATGAATTTACGCCGCTTCATTTCTGTAGTTCGCTCCAAGAAACCACAAAACTCAGCAGCAACAGTCACAAACTCTACAGTATTTTTATCAAAAATAATCGGGGTATGATTCTTTTCCATAATCAATTGAATTTCGCAACAAAGGTACGAAAAAAAATAAATCTCCACAATTTATTATAAGCAGAGGCAACTGACGGGTTCAAAAATATTCGTACATTTGCGTTCAAATTTGAAATATCGTACAAGAATCATGAAGAAAAAAACAGATAACAAGCCCCATGAAGGGAAATTGGGTATACCCGACAAAGTAGTAACAGCCATTAAGGGCGAAACCATCCATTTCATTATTGGTCTGCTATGCGTCATATTCGGCGTGTACATGCTATTAGCATTCAGTTCTTTCTTCTTCACTGGAGGAAACGACCAAAGTATCCTTTCTCATCCTGACCCTGGAGAATTACTGGAAACAGGTAACCGCATACAGAATTATGCCGGAGCACGAGGAGCACAATTATCTCAGTTCCTGATAAACGATTGCTTCGGTATTCCGGCCTACTTCATCATTGTTTTTCTGGTTGTGGCCGGCATGAAACTCATGAAAGCATACGAATTCAAGTTATGGAAATGGTTCATATCCTGTACAGCTCTGATGGTTTGGTTTTCAGTAACCTTGGGATTTGCCTTTGGAGGAGCATTCGAAAATTCGTTCCTCTATCCAGGAGGATTACACGGTTACAATGCCAGCCAGTGGATTTGCTCACAAATAGGAGCTCCAGGGTTGATTCTTGTCCTACTGGTAACAGGTATACTTATTGCCATTTTTTTCACTAAAGAAACAATAGGTGTAGTCCGGAAAGCATTCCATCCATCCTTTCCCAAACGCAATAAGGTCGTACAGCCGGAAAATGAGAATACGGCTGTAACAGATGAATATAAAAAAGAGGATAGCGTAGAGCTTCAAGATAACCAACAAGTATCCGAAGAGAATGAACTCCAGACTGAAAAAGAGGAAGACTCTTCTCAACCAAAAGCTGAGTCATACGAAGACCCTAAACCCGTAGAAATAGAGCTCGACCCAATAGAAGAGAAACCCCTCTCCTCTCAGCCGGAAAACGTCAAACTTTCTTCAATTAAGGAAACCGCTCCCATGACGGAAGCAGCAACCGACATCGAAGAAGAAATAACCGAGCATTACCATGAGCCCGCTTTCGAAATAAGCAATGAGCACAAAGAAGAAGACGAAGAATACCGTGGCAATATCAACCAGCCTTATAACCCTCGTCTGGACTTGGAGCATTATAAATTTCCGACGCTCGATTTGCTCAATTCATACGGTGACCATGAGCCGACAATCGACATGGAAGAGCAGAATGCCAACAAAAACCGCATCATTCAAGTTTTACGCAGTTTTGGCATCGAAATCAGCTCCATCAAGGCAAGTGTGGGACCGACCATTACTCTCTATGAGATAACTCCGGCCGAAGGAGTACGTATCTCGAAAATACGTAACCTGGAAGATGATATCGCACTCAGCCTTTCAGCACTGGGTATCCGTATCATAGCCCCGATACCCGGTAAAGGAACAATTGGTATCGAGGTTCCGAATGCCAATCCACGCATCGTACCCATGAGTTCCATTCTGGCAAGCAAGAAGTTCCAGGAAACAACCTTCGACCTACCCGTTGCTTTAGGAAAAACCATCACCAACGAAGTGTTCATGGTAGACTTGACAAAAGCACCTCACATGTTGGTAGCTGGTGCAACCGGACAAGGTAAATCGGTTGGTCTGAATGCCATTGTTACTTCATTGCTTTACAAGAAGCATCCTAGTGAACTGAAGTTTGTCATCATTGACCCAAAGAAAGTTGAGTTTGCTATCTATGCACCGATAGAGAAACACTTCCTTGCCAAGTTGCCCGATGCATCCGATGCAATCATTACCGATGTATCGAAAGTTGTCCAGACCCTCAATTCGCTGTGCGTGGAAATGGATACCCGCTACGACCTGTTGCGTAAGGCAGGCTGCCGTAACATAAAAGAATATAATGCCAAATTCATCAACCGACAGCTGAATCCGGAAAACGGACACCGCTTCATGCCATACATCGTTATTATCATCGATGAGTTCGGCGATCTGATTATGACAGCCGGAAAAGAAGTAGAGTTACCCATCTGCCGTATTGCACAGCTGGCACGTGCCGTAGGTATACATGCCATCATTGCTACTCAGCGTCCGACGACCAACATCATTACCGGAACAATCAAAGCGAACTTCCCGGCTCGTGTTGCTTTCCGCGTAGCATCCATGATGGACTCTCGTACCATTCTCGACCGTCCGGGAGCACAGCAACTGATAGGAAAAGGAGACATGCTCTACCTGCAGGGTAATGACCCCGTACGTGTACAATGCGCGTTTGTCGATACACCGGAAGTAGAAAAGATAGCAGCATACATCAGTCGCCAGCAAGGCTATCCAACAGCCTTCTTACTACCTGAATACGTAGATGAGAATGCAGAAAGCAGTAGTGCGGCAGATGTCGATATGAATCGTCTAGATCCCTTGTTCGAAGAAGCGGCACGACTAGTCATTTACCATCAGCAAGGTTCAACTTCGCTTATACAGCGTAAATTCTCCATCGGTTATAACCGTGCCGGACGCATTATGGACCAGCTGGAGCGTGCCGGTATTGTAGGTCCTGCCAACGGAAGCAAAGCACGTGACGTACTTTGCATGGACGAAAATGATTTGGAAATGCGCATGAGTAATTTAAAGAATCAATAAGTCAATGATTATGAAACGTTTTTATATTTCTTTCCTGATACTTATCACAAGTATATCGGCAGTCTTTGCACAAAAAGACGCAAAAGCTCAGGCTATACTGGACAAAACCGCAGCAGCTTATCAGAAAGCAGAAGGCATTGCAATCACTTTCGGCGGAACACAAAAAGGCACACTTCTGTTGAAAGGCTCTTGCTTTTACCTTGACTGTGCCGGAGTAAAAAGCTGGTTCGACGGAAAAACACAGTGGAGCTATGCTCAGCAGAACGAAGAGGTAACGGTATCCAACCCTACAGCGGAAGAATTACAGAGTGTCAACCCGTACGCATTGATTACATCATACAAGACCTTATTCAATTACCACTATAGAGGATTTCAGACACGTAACGGCAAAAAAGGACAGGAAGTTGTACTTACTCCCCGTCAAAAAGGAGAAATACAATCAATCACCTTTACTGTTTCAGCCGATTATGAGCCAATATACATTGGCGTCAAGCTGTCCAATGGGAAGACACAGGAATTTAACATCACTTCCTACCAGGCACACCGTAATCTGAGCAGTTCCATTTTCCGTTTCGATACGAAAAAGTACCCTAATGCAGAAATTATCGACATGCGATAAATTAATTTTCAAAGACAAAAAGCCCTGTCGGATGGCATCCGACAGGGCTTTTTGTATAAAATATGTTTTTTAGAGACCTAGTTTACTATCAAAAATACCGTTTCGAACAAAAAAAGAAGTATCTTTGTTCAATTTAAGATTGAATATATAATTTTAAAATCTCAAATTTAATATGACAACAGAACATGTAAAGTGCCTGATTATCGGTTCAGGGCCTGCCGGATACACAGCGGCCATTTATACTAGTCGTGCCAACCTATCTCCCGTCCTTTACGAAGGAATCCAACCTGGCGGACAGCTCACCATCACTACAGAAGTTGAAAACTTCCCAGGTTATCCAGAAGGAGTAACCGGTCCCGTACTGATGGACGACCTGCGCAAACAGGCTGAACGTTTCGGTACAGATATCCGTAACGGAATCGTAACCAAAGCAGATTTGAGTCAGGCTCCCTATCATTTCATCATCGATGATGAGAAAGAAATCACAGCCGATACAGTTATTATTTCTACAGGAGCTACAGCCAAATACTTAGGGCTGGAAGATGAAAAGAAATATGCCGGTATGGGTGTCAGCGCTTGTGCTACATGCGACGGTTTCTTCTACCGCAAGAAAGTAGTTGCAGTGGTAGGAGGTGGCGATACAGCTTGCGAAGAAGCTATCTATCTGGCCGGACTTGCCCGCCAAGTATACCTGGTAGTACGTAAACCGTTCTTACGTGCATCAAAAATTATGCAGGAACGCGTACTGAACCATCCTCACATCAAAGTATTGTTCGAACACAATGCTGTGGGCCTTTATGGTACCGATGGTGTTGAAGGCATGCACGTTGTAAAACGTATGGGTGAACCAGACGAAGAACGCTACGATGTTGCCATCGACGGATTTTTCCTGGCTATCGGTCACCAGCCTAATTCTGCAATCTTCAAGCCATGGGTAAAAACCGATGAAACAGGTTATATCCTGACAGAAGGTGACTCTCCACGTACAGGTATACCCGGTGTATTTGCAGCAGGCGATGTAGCCGACCCGCATTATCGTCAGGCAATTACAGCTGCCGGAAGCGGTTGCAAGGCTGCCATCGAAGCAGAGCGCTATCTTTCAGCCAACGGCTTACTCTAATCGGAGAACTAAACTAATAACACATATTTTATTATGAGAAGTTTCATTAAAAAAACATTTGCCGCTATCATTTTGATAGGAGGAACAGTTTCTGTCTGCGCCCAGCAGATGCCTCCTCTCCCAACCGACCCCAATGTACGTATCGGTAAACTGGATAACGGACTTACTTATTACATCCGTCACAATGCACTGCCCGAAAAGCAGGCCGACTTCTATATAGCCCAAAAAGTCGGTTCCATCCTCGAAGAAGACAACCAGCGGGGTCTGGCTCATTTTCTGGAACACATGTGTTTCAACGGAACGACCAATTTCCCGGGCAACGCTCTGCGTGAATACCTGGAATCTATCGGTGTAAAGTTCGGTACCAACCTGAATGCTTACACTGCCATAGATGAAACTGTATACAACATCGACAATGTACCTGTTATTCGCGACGGTATTATCGACTCTTGTCTGTTGATTCTGCACGACTGGGCCGATGACCTGACACTCGATCCGAAAGAAATAGACAAGGAACGTGGTGTGATACACGAAGAATGGCGTACACGTACCGGTGCCATGATGCGTATGTACGATACTGTCTTTCCCAAAATGTTTGCAGGAAGCAAATATGCATATCGTCTGCCTATCGGTTCAATGGACATCGTGGACAACTTCCCTTACCAAGACTTACGCGATTATTATGAAAAATGGTATCGTCCCGACTTGCAGGGAATCATCGTTGTAGGTGACATCGACGTAGACCAGATTGAAGCAAAGATCAAGAAGATTTTTGGCCCTATCAAGATGCCGCAGAACGCAGCCGAACGTAAATACTTCCCCGTTCCCGACAACAAAGAGCCGATTATCGCTATTGCGAAAGACAAGGAACAGCAGATGAATCAGGTATACGTATACCATAAACACGATCCGTTCCCCGAAGAAATGAAGAATACTGTCGGCTATCTGGTATACAACTACATGACCGGCGCTATCTCAAGCATGCTGAACACCCGTCTTCAGGAGCTTACTCAGACCGCTACTCCTCCATTCATCAATGCCGGAGTAGAAGACAATGACTTTGTTCTAGCCAAGACTAAGAAAGCCTTCATGGGTGTAGCTATCTGCAAAGACGACGGAATCGCAACAGGGCTGTCTGCTTTGATGCGTGAAATAGAGCGTGCACGTCAGTTCGGATTTACAGAAGGTGAATATACCCGAATGAAAGCCGACTACCTGCGTGCCATCGAAAACGCATACAACGAACGCGATAAAATGAAAAGCAATCAGTTCGTCAACCAGTATGTATCAAACTTCATCAATGGCGATCCTATTCCAAGCATTGAAGACGAATATGCACTCATGACACAGATTGTGCCGAATATTCCTCTCGACAATGTAAATAAATTACTGCAATCACTCGTAACCGACAGCAATACGGTAGTAAGCCTGTTCTGCCCTGACAAACCTGAAGTAAAACTTCCTACAGAAGCCGATATCAAGAAAATACTGGCTGATGTCAAAGCAGAAAAACTGGAGCCATACGTCGACAAGGTTTCCAATGAACCTCTGATGAAAGAAACTCCGGCAGGAGGCAAGGTAGTCAAGACAGAAAAAGGTCCGTTCGGATCGACAGTCCTCACGCTGAACAATGGCGTACGTGTCATCATGAAATCTACCAACTTCAAGGCAGACGAAATCAGAATGTCTTCTTTCAGCCGTGGAGGTACTTCACTGTTCGATGAAAAAGATGCCTTGCAGTTCAAACAAATTAACGACGTTGCAGGTCTCGGTGGTTTGGGCAATTTCAGCGTTGTCGACCTGCAAAAAGTATTGTCAGGAAAAGTAGCTTCAGCTGGCGCATCAGTCAATACCCTGACAGAATCTGTAACAGGGAAATGCTCACCTAAGGATCTGGAAACCATGTTGCAGCTAACCTACCTGAGCTTTACTGCTCCACGTATGGATTCTACTGCATTCGAATCATACAAGAACCGTCTGAAAGCTCAGCTCGCCAATATGGAAGTCAATCCCAATATTGCCCTGAGCGATACCTTGAGAAAAGAATTGTATGGCGATAATCTACGTGTATTACGTATCAAGGCCGATATGGTAGACAAGACCGATTACCAGAAAATTATGGATATGTATAAAGACCGCTTCAAAGATGCAAGCGACTTTACATTCATTTTCGTAGGTAACCTCGATCAGGCTACTGCTACTCCACTTATCGAAAAATACCTCGGTTCTCTTCCGTCTATCAATCGTAAGGAAGACTTCCGTGATGTAAATCTGGACATCCGCAAGGGTGAGCACAAAAATGTGTTCCATAGAGATTTGCAGACACAGAAGGCAACTGTATGTATCATCAGAAGCGGTGAATGTGAATACACTTTGAAGAATCAGCTGATGATGAGCATGCTTTCTCAATTGCTGACCATGGAATATACTGAAACTGTCCGTGAAGACGAAGGTGCATCTTACGGTGTAGGAGTATCAGGCGACATCAGCTTGTATCCGAAAGTAGAAGCAACTCTTCAGATTTCGTTCGATACCAACCCTGAAAAGCGTGCTAAGATGAGCGGCTTGATTGATAAAGGAATCAACGATTTCATTGCCAACGGTCCGAAGGCAGAAAACCTGAAGAAAGTAAAAGAATACATGTTGAAGAACTACGAAGCCAACCAGAAAGAGAACGGTTACTGGATGAACATCTTGTACAGCTACTACTGGGAAAATACCGACATGGCAACGAAATATGTCGATACAGTAAATCAGATTACATCGGCCGATCTTCAGAAATTTGCTAAAGATTTCTTCTCACAAGACAACCGCATCGAAGTAAGCATGACTTCAGGCGATACGAAGTAACACTCCAAACCTGATGAATTATGCTTTTCTTCGAAATACGTAAAAACCGGAAACTTGCCACACGGCGAAGTCCGATGTTCGAAAAGAACCGTTTTGCAAAGGTTTTCATGTATTTCGGAATAGCATTCTGGGCAGCATACCTCCTGTTTATAGGGGCTATGCTGCCCTCTGCTTTTCAAGAGAGCTTTCCTGGCATGGAACCTTACCATATCCTCAACAAAGGATTGATCATTATCCTGTTCCTCGACTTTCTGATACGCTTCATGCTTCCCACTCCTGTACAGGAAATCAAACCTTATCTCTTGCTGCCGGTCCCCAAGCAAAGAGTTATACTTGCTTTTCTGACCGAGAACATGTTTCGTCCCATCAACCTCTTCTGGCTGTTTTTGTTCATACCTTTTGCCCTGATAAGCATTACACGTTTTTACGGACTGACTGGTGTCGTGGGATACCTTCTAGGCATCTGGCTCATGATTGTCATGAACAGCTACTGGAGCATGCTGATCTGTGTACTCAAGCGAGATAAGTTTATCCACCTGTTCTGGAGTATTCTTGTATACGGTATATTAGCGCTATTGGAATTTCTGCCGGAAACAGGATTCATCAGCACTCTGACGATGAACTGGGGAGAAGGCTTTATTCTCTGGAATCCGCTGGCTTTCCTCGGAGTCATCGTACTCATCGGTCTGCTTATCTACATAAACTACCAAGTACAGCAACACCTCATCTATAAAGAACTTGCGCGGACAGAAGACGTCAAGATCAAGCATATCAGCAGTTACAACTTTCTCGACCGCTATGGCAATGTAGGAGAATACCTGCGTTTGGAATTGAAAATGCTGCTCCGCAACAAAGCACCCCGCAGCCAGTTCTGGGGCTTCTTCTTCATCATGTGTATGTTTACAATCGCTCTTGCCGGTAACGTATACGGCGACAACAGCTACATGAACAATTTCATCTGTCTGTATTGCTACTGTATACTGGGACTGATGACGCTGAGTCGTATCATGACATTCGAAGGTAACTATATCGATGGGCTGATGGTCCGGAAAGAAAGTCTCTACAATATGCTGCGAGCCAAGTACTATCTGCAATGCATCTTTCTGATTATTCCTTTCTTATTTATTCTCATACCCGTATGCATGGATACCATTCCTCTGCTCATGTCGATATCCTATCTGTGCTTTACAATGGGAGCCATCTTCCCCATGATGATGCAAATGGCTGTCTACAACGACAAGACCGCCCCACTCAACACCAGTGCCATAGGCAAACAGCGAGGTAGTAACATGTATCAAATGCTTATTATAACATGTGCTTTCGGCCTTCCGCTCCTAATCAACAAAGCACTCACCCTGTTTCTTGACGAAACAACAGCCTACATCACACTCACCGTATTGGGCTTGCTGGGATTCATCACCCACCGGTATTGGATACAAAACATCTATGTCCGACTGATGAAGCGGAAATACCAGAACATGGAAGGATTCAGAAACACACGTTAATGTAGAAAAAGAATATTATGGACATAACAATAAACCAACTCAAGAAGGTCTACGGCAGCAAAGTAGCCCTCGACATAGAACAATACACCATCCACAGCGGAGAAATCATCGGACTGGTAGGAAACAACGGAGCCGGAAAAACCACTCTGTTCCGACTGATGCTCGACTTGCTGAAAGCTGATGAAGGTTCTGTCTGCATCGGCGAAACCGAAGTCAGCCACAGCGAACAATGGAAAGAAGTTACAGGAGCCTACCTGGACGAAAGCTTTCTGATAGACTACCTGACTCCCGAAGAATACTTCTACTTTGTAGGGCGCATGTGCCAACTCGACCACCAGACAGTAGACGAACGACTGGCGACCTACGAACGCTTCATGAACGGAGAAATCCTGGGACAGAAAAAACTGATTCGCAACCTTTCAGCCGGGAACAAGCAAAAAGTCGGCATACTCGCAGCTTTGCTGAATAATCCGAAGCTGATAATCCTAGACGAGCCCTTCAACTTTCTCGACCCCAGCTCCCAGTCGGCCTTGAAGCAACTGCTGTTGACCTACAACCAGTCCACCGGAGCGACCATCCTCGTATCCAGCCATAACCTGAATCACACCATAGACATCAGCACCCGCATTGCCCTTCTGGAACACGGTAAGCTGATACGAGATATAGATAACACCGATGGCAGTGCCGGCAGCGAACTGGAAACCTATTTCGCCGTATAACTCTCCCCCAACTAAAAGCGTAACCAGACAGTCCCCACGTCATTGTTACGCTTTTAGTTTTAAATCCCGTTAAAAGAAGCCCCCGAAACCTTTTAAATAAACAAAAAATACCAACACCAACTCCGGAAACATATCCCATTTACACCGATTATTGTATATTTGTCCAAATGTAAACAAACAAATATATGCGTTACACAAACCATCCTGTTCGTATTACCTGCTTCATCGGGATATTGTTCACCCTCCTTCTTAGCTCCTGTGGCACACATGCTCCCCGATACGACTACCGGGAACTGGCACAAGCGGCTATCCGCCTCGATATGGACATAGACATGGAAGACAACCATCGCCTGTATATCGAATCAGCCCACTGGATAGGTGTTCCCTACCGTGCCGGAGGCAGCACCATGAAAGGAGTCGACTGTTCCGGACTGACATACAACATCTATAAGAAAGTGTACCGCAAGCACCTGAAGCGCAATTCCGACGAACAGCGAAAAACAAATTGCCGGAAAATAAGCAAAAACAAACTTCAGGAAGGCGACCTTGTCTTCTTCCATAATGGGAAAAACAAACGTACTGCTACCCATGTAGGCATTTATCTAAAAAATGACCGCTTCATCCATGCCAGTACCAGTCGCGGCGTCATTGTCAGCCGACTGGATGAGCCCTACTACCGCAGGGTATGGATGCAGGGCGGACGAGTAAAGGGTTTATAAAGCAATCATTATGCCATCTACAAGACACATAGCAACATATTTAGGACTATTATTTCTCGCAGCCGAAGTCACCCCCCTATCAGCACAGAACGAAAAGAAAGAAGAAGAGATTAAGCTGAACGAAGATGCCATCAAGATGATACAATTCGACTTCGTACCCAACGAGAACCGATACCAGCCTCTGAACGCCCCGATGGACAAGAAATGGATGCAGTTCAAAGAAGACCTATCCATGCCACGCAGCATGATCGACTCCACACGAGTTAAAAAAATCACAGGATACATCCGTGCCGAGCCCTATACCATCTGGACAAAGTTCGGAGAAAATCCCGTTTACGACGTCATGCCGACCATCGAGAAAAAATGGAAGATATATTGGAACATAAATCCTAATCAAAAGCGCCGTGGAGAATATGGCAGAGATTTAAAGCCCGTTCCCGGCGAAACATACTTGTATGTCAATTCTCCGACAGGCCCCGGTGTCAGCATTTCCGTCGACTTCGACAAGTTGCTGTACGAAAATCTGACAAAGCGCGGACGTGCCATCAAGCACAACCGTACCCACGCCGTTGCCTGGAAAAAATATGCTGACTATATTCCAACCAAGCAAGATCATGCCGGACTGGAAAAATACATTGCCAACCAATCCGGACAAGCATCGGCCGACAGTACACAAGTCCATGATACCGACGAAGAGATTCTTTCCTACGACGACGGTTATCTGTACCCGGACAACGATTCACTGAAGCTGGAAGCTCCCGAAATCACTCCAACCTTTCAGTCGATGCCCTTGCTGCCCATCTATACGTCGCAACCCGATTCCGTAAAGGCAGACAAACCGCAAAAAAAGCCGGAGAACAAGCCAAAGACCAACTCCCGTCAGCCCGAAGCACTCCCCGACTACCAGCGTTATATCCGACAGCGGGCAGCCGAAGATTCCATTCGCCGACAGGAGTTCTTAAAGCGAGATAAGACAAATCACAACGTATACGACGTGGAAATGCAAACCCGCCGCTTACGTGAACAACAGAACTGACAATAAACCGTCACAAAAAAGGTGCGTCACGATATCACAATCATGACGCACCTTTTCTATAATGCGAAAAATAAATAACTTTTCAATTACTTCTTAAACACAAAATATACAGCCAGAATCAGGCAGCAGAAAGCAGCCAGATGATTCCATTTCAGTTCCATTTTAAAAGCAATCATAGAAAATACGGTAAATACCGTCAGTGTAATCACCTCCTGAATCACCTTCAATTGCATAATGTCGAACGGTCCGCCGTTATCCTTAAATCCCAGGCGGTTGGCCGGAACCTGTAAACAATATTCAAAAAAAGCAATCGCCCAACTGAAAGCAATAACTCCAATCAGCGGCAATGCGGCAAACCAACTGAATTCTTCACGCATTTTCAGGTGTCCGTACCATGCAAATGTCATAAAGATATTCGAGAACACCAGCAAAACAATCGAATATATACCTTGTGAAACCATATTTAAAAGCATTTTAAAATCGGCTGCAAAGATAATCTTTCCCGATGAAATATAACGAAATTCTAATCGGATAATTTATTTTCTGAACAATAAACAGTAATCCATATCTCCCGTCTTAAAGGTTGCGGATATAATCAGAAGGCGATTCCCCAGTTATCTGCTTAAACACTCGGCTAAAGCTGTTAGGCGAATTGAACCCCACTTCATAAGCTGTCTGCTCAATATTCATGGCTTCATCCGTCAGTATTTCAATCCCCCTGACAATTCGCTGATAATTGAGATAATGAACAAAACGTATTCCCGAATTAGTAAATAAGCGAGTCAGATTTCTGACAGAAAATCCAAAATAAGATGCCACACGTTCAATAGTCAAGTCCTGATTCAAGTTAGACTTTACATAATCCAAGACAGGCAGCAACCGGGCATCCTTAGGAATAATGAACGGCTGAGCCGGAAACGATGTCCTTTTACAAATATGAGGTAACACACCAAAAAATCCCATTGCAAAAGCAAAAACTTCAGGCGTACGATTCCGCTCAATAAGCTCATGCCTGCTGATAAACTGCAAATTGCGAGCCACCAGTTCATCCGTTTTATAAATGGAGAAACAATCTTCCCCGACATGCTCCATACAAAAATAACTGGTAAGCAACGATATCTGACTATTATTGCTCGACAGTCGATGCTCCACTCCACACGGAATCCAAATCAAGTGACGCCCTGTTACAAAATAGCTGCTCCCTTCCACCTCCACATGCAGCGTCCCCGACAATATATATATTATCTGATGTCGATTATGAGTATGAGGATGCAGACTGACCTCCTCACGCCCTGTCACCTTAGTCAAAATATCGTCTGCCGGTACCTCCTCTATCAAGGAAATACGCTTTTCTGTTACCGAATCTTGTGGCGTAAATTGCATTGTTTATTTCTTAATCTGTAGATTAGGAACAAATTTAATTAAAGAAATTTGCGCAGTCAAATTAAATAATAAAAATTCATGGAAGAAAGCCGCACAAAAAGCAAAGCAGAACTTCTGCACCGATACCTCGTATTTGGTATCTCACTGCTTGTCATAGCATTTGGAATAAGCATCATCACCCGTTCCGATTTGGGAACTTCACCGATAACAAGTGTTCCCTACGTGGCAAGCCTCAACACCCCCCTTTCCTTAGGTAGTTACTTTTTCCTTTTTACTATTATCCTGATATGTCTGCAAATGCTGCTATTGGGAAAAAAAGGCATTATGGAACGAAAGATGGAACTGCTGATGCAGTTTCCGGTAGCTTTCGTCCTGTCTGTTTTCACCGACCTGACCATGTGGATAACTGCCAGCTACGTACCTCAACTTTATTATGTAAAAATCATCTCACTGGTCATTGGTTGCATAATACTTGCCTTCGGAATCTGTCTGGAAGTAATTGCCGACGTAACAATGATCAGTGCCGAATACACCATACAGTTCGCCACATTACGTTTCAAAAAAGAATTCGGGAACATAAAAATCTGTTTCGATGTATCACTGGTACTTATTGCCGCCCTCTGCTCATGGCTGTTGAGTGGCCGTATCGAAGGAGTTAGGGAAGGAACCATCATTGCAGCACTCATTACAGGACCATTTGTACGTCTGATAATGCCCCGCCTGATCTTTGTCCGTCACTGGCTGGCAGAACCGGAAGTCCATAAAACAACTACTTCTACAGCAACAGAAGCCAGTCTGCCACTTGTTATCACCATCTCCCGCGAATACGGAAGTGGAGGTCATCAGGCAGGAGAACTGATAGCCAAACAATTGGGCATCGCCTTTTACGACAAGGAACTAATCACACTGGTAGCCAAGGAAAGCAATTTCAGCGAAGACTTTATTTCACAAAACGAGCAGAAACTCCCCAGCTCACTGCTTTACCAGATGATTATGCAAGATTACGAAGCCCCACTCAGCCGAAGTCTTTCGTATGATGATGCTTTGTTTGTAGCCCAAAGTCGAGTTATCCGTCGCATAGCCTCCGAAAAGCCATGTGTAATCGTCGGCCGTTGCGCCAACTACATTCTGAAGAATCGTCCCAACACCATCAATTTATTTCTTTATGCCGACATGTCACATAAGATAAACCGAGCTACTGCCGAATACGGTATACCCTCTGCACAAGCACCCGACACAATTGCCAATATCGACAAAGCACGACAAGACCACTTCTTCCACTACACAGGTCAACATTGGGGCGACGCACGAAATTATCACGCCACTTTCGATACAGGCATGGTTTCAATCGATCAGGTTGCAAAAATTGCCAAAGAAATATGCGAATCCTGCTCTAAAGTATAGACACCTATGCTTAGAATTGCACCATAACTGTTTTCATTTCCAAGTCACGCTTAGCGGAACATTCCGTATAAGCGTGACCTTTTATTGTTATTATTTCACATGAATATCAATCGGAATATTCACCCTCAAACAGATATTACGCCCCATAGCCGAAATCCCCTGACGACCTGTAACCTTATTGACTTCAGCATATTTCAAACGCGAAAGATGAGATTGATATACCTTGTCAAAAAGATTCTGACAACAAAGACTCAGCTCGATGCAGTTGTGACCAAATACATGCAAGTCCATACCGGCAGCAAAATTAAAAATGCCATAATCGGGAGTAGCCGACTCAGTATTATCAAGCGCATAATAATTGTCCTGACGAAGATTGTACTCCATACCCAAGCTGACAAACGCACGTCTGCAACGCTTCCGGGCAAAATCGGGAAACTCATACCGGAGATTACATGTCCATCGGGGTGCAGGCATCATCGGGAGATTACGACTCTCGGCTGCCTGATTCAACTGGACACCACGTACGTACGAAAATGTATTCTCGAAGTGTAAGGGCTCTACAGGATGCACATCTACAGATACCTCTCCTCCCATGAGCCGTGCATTGCCCTGACGATACTGATAAGTGCGATACCCTTCCGTTTCATAAGGAAGTCGGCCCAGGAAGATATAGTTATCAATCCAATTGCTGAAAAGAGATGCATTGACAGCCACATAACGCGACGTATAACCCATGCCAAGATCAACCTGCATACTGTATTCCGACTTCAAATCCCTGTTCCCCAGTTCATACTGAATGCTACCTTCGTGCACTCCATTCGACAAGAGTTCACTGACAGTCGGCGCACGGAAACCACGAGCCAGATTCAACCGCAGATTCATCCCTTCACTTACATTATATACCGCTCCAAGACTTCCGGTCACTCCGGTAAAGTCCTTACCCAACGCTTCAAAACGCAACTTTCTATCCTTCTCCGCCGTTTGAGTATGCAAATGCCGGTTGTCGATACGCGCACCTCCCGACAGACTCCAGCGTCCTATCTGCTTATTGGCCGTAAAGAAATAGCCAAAGTCAAAAAGTCGATAATCAGGAATGAGCATCTCTTCCGCCTGATTCAAGTTCCGCTGCCACATACCATTCACTCCCGTAGCAATACTCCAGTCGTTGGCAAATGGCAACTGATACCGCAAGTCATAGTTCACCGTATGCAATCGCATAGCCAGTTCCGCTTCATCCATAGCCTCCTCAAACTCCCTGCGATAGTTCTGCTGATAACCTACGACAGCCTTCAGCGTCCCGTCTGCAATATACCACGCATTGTCGCTCACCACCTTGGTATGAAGTACCCGCTGGAAAGGCAAATGCCAACTGTACGCCTTCGGAGAATTTCCCTTTTCCCATACAAGCTGTCCGCTTTCCTCATCACGTTCACCCTCAGTAATGCCGGGAGTAAAATTCACATGCGAAAAACGCAGCCACGAATGTCCCCAGCTCTTCTTAACACCTGCCATTGCCTGCACATCCCGTTCCTTAAACCAAGAACCAGGCACATACCCGTCGAGTGCATTCTTGTAGCTATGAGCAGCCTTATCAGCATAATGCACGTTCCACATCCATCCATCGATGTTCCCTGCAAAACCAGCATGATAGTTGTACAGACCATTGTTCGACTGATATTCACCTCCTACCTTTGCCTGCATCGTTCCCTGCATAAGCGACGGTTCAGGATGCAGAATCATGACACCGGCAATCGCATCACTGCCATACATCAGCGAAGCCGGACCTTTTAGTATCTCTACCGAATGAACTCCCTCGGCATCCACCTCCAGACCGTGTTCATCGCCCCACTGCTGACCTTCCTGACGTATACCCTGTTCTATTACCACCACCCGATTATAACCGAGTCCACGAATAACCGGCTTACTGATACCCGCTCCCGTAGAAATCTGGGAAATACCCGGTTGAAACGTAATGACATCCACTATATTTGTACCGAACGATTGATGTAACTTCTTGGGCGAAATAACCGAAAAAGCGATGGGCGAATCCTTCATCCGCTGCGTACCGGTCAATCCGTAAACTGTAACTTCACTCAATATAGCCTCTTTCAGAGAGCTTATACTATCCTCGTAGCATGTGCTATGGTCATGCTGAACCTGTGCGAATGCTGTGGCACATACGCCCAGCAGACACACCATAAATATGTATCTTTTCATTGTTGTTTCTATTATAAATGCATAAATAAGCGCTCTTCAACCAACACATTGGCAAAGAGTTTCAAACATATTATAATAGAAAAGCCGGAGGCCCCCGGGGAATGATGCTGCATCTGCTTACATCCAGAATGGCGGCAACGAAGCACATGCAAGGTTGCTGATACCGAACAGGGATAACATTGAGTTGAATACCCTGCGGCTTACAGAAAGGAGAAGAGAACAACTGACAGACGATACAGTCATCGCAACTGCCATTCCACTTGAGAATGTGTCCGTCGTGAACACGATGATGCTCACAGTCGCTACAAGTCACGCTTGCCGTCTCCACACAATGATGCCTGTGAAAGCCTTTTACCCCCACTTGTAGCAGCATCACCATCAGCAGTATGATAGCGGAAAACGTCCGTATGCCTGTATGGCGACGAGATCTCTTCATTATTCGTTTCCTATGATTTTTTGATGATAAGGGCACGCAAGTTACGAAAAAAGCCGAAGCAAACCATCCGTTTACTGCAACTAAAAGATTATTTATATGTGCTTAACATGTTTATTCTTTCCGTAACATACCATTCACAACGACAATTTTCGAATCAAACTTTACTCGACAAGACCAGATCTGCCAGCAAAACAGCGCTTTCCGGTTCTTCCTTTGGAGCATCTTTAGGCTTCCAGGCCACAACAAACCGTACAGAAGCCGATTTCACTTCGTAACCGCGTTCCTTCCATTCCGCCAACTTCTTTTGCATACTCTGTGATAACCGCGCTACCACTCTATGAGCCGTATTGTACAATGTGTAGTCCTTATACAACAACTTATCACCACCCCTTAATGAGAGCACTTCCCGCTTAAGTTCCTTAAAGAATCCCAAATTCACATCCTTATGCGAAAGCTGCAATACGATTTCTTCAGGCATTGCATATTCCCGCAGGTCTACACAATACCGATCGGCACTCAAATTCGTAAAGCAATCACCATTTGTATGTACGAACAGCCTGTTCTTGGCACGAGTAATTCCCACATAATACCGACGCATCAAATGATCATCCTTCAAATAGTCATCCGAAATCAACATATATACATCGTCAAATTCTTTCCCTTTCGCCTTATGAATAGTCGACACAACTACATCTGCACCAGATAACTCACAAAAGTCCTCCATCGAAGATTCAAAAACAAATTCCTTGAAATCCGTAAAGTACTTCATTCTGTTGATCTGCTCAAAGAGTTCTACGCAACGCTTCACATAAGCCAAACCTAAACTTCCCTCATAAGCTGTGAACGTAGCATTCTTCGCTTCCTCCCATAATTCGTCTGGGATTAATGGTGTACTTACCCGTTTACCCACATACTTCAGAAAATACCTCATCTCGGCCATGTTCCAAAACAGCAAACCCTCCATCGACTGAATCAGTTTACTGCGAATACCTTGTTTCCTTAAAAGAGCCACCACAATAACCGCCTCTTCATTTGTCTGAGTAAGTACGCATACGGTACCTTCCCCTCTATTCCGGAGCAATTCCTCCACAAGCGGCTGGTACATACAAGCAGACTGATGGCGAGTCACTCCAACCCATCCATCTTCCTTGCGCATAGAAACAATAGGCATCGTTTTCATTCTCCGGCCGATTGCCTTCACAAACTCATTGGCAAAAGCCACCACATGACGGGCACTACGATAATTCTCGGTCATCTCCACAAACCGGCTTCCAGACTCCTGTGTCAAGCGGAACATATATCCCGCATCCGATCCGCGGAACTCATAAATATTCTGATCATCATCTCCCACCGCTATCACACGCATTTCTTCATTATGATGCATCAAAGCCCGCACCAGTGCATGTTCTTCGGCCCCCATATCCTGCGCCTCGTCAATCACCAGTACCGTCTTGCCAATCCGGTTCGGTTCCACTTCACCCTGCTCAATCATTTCCGCAGCCTTTCCTACCACATTCTTCACTTCATCCAGATTACCAATCAGCCCCAGCAAGTCAAAGCAATAAGCGTGAAATGTCTTTATCTCCACATAGTGCGCAGCATTTCCAATCAGCTCCATTAACCGCTGTTTAAATTCCGTAGCAGCCGCCCTCGAGAAAGTAAGCATCAACAATTGCTCATGCTTTACATCTTCGAGCAACAAAAGCGAAGCAAGCTTGTGAACCAGTACACGAGTTTTCCCGCTTCCCGGTCCTGCCGCCACCACAATACAACGAGATTCCTTGTCCGAAATAATCTCCATCTGCCGTTTGGACAACTGTCCGAACAACTGCCTGTATTTCTCCGGTGTCACGTTTCGCTGAATTTCGTTCACCCGCTCCCCCTTAAAATATTTGGCAATAAACTTCTTGTAGTCCATCTGGAAATAATCCTGTACATACTGCAAAGCCTCTTGATAATCCTTCACCATCAGATTAGCATATTCACCCACAATATGCACCTGCTGAATCTTCTGTTTGTAGAATTCATTCAGCATCCGGTAATCGTCCTGTTTGTAACGCGACTTATTATCCTTGATACGTTTGATGTCCATTGCGTTGTAAAGAACCAGAAAGCCCCCTTCCAACTTCAGAGCTCCAATCTTCGAAAGATATAAAAGCGCTTCCTCCACATCTTCCAACTGCAAATCATCCAATTCCCCCATGAGCGACCGAGAATTAGCTTTCACCTGATTCATCAATTCCACCACTGAAAACTGAACAGAAGCCTTTTCCGTGTCACTATCTTTAATTACTTTCTCCTTTACCAGCTTATACAGCCACTCCACAGCAAACCGACTAATCACCAACCGCTTTTCAAAGCGCCTGATAATCGATTCCATATCGGCCCGGCGCACAAGCTCCATATTATGAGCCGCATCTTCTTTTTTGTAAGTATAGCCCTTAATCGTCAGGAAATAAAGCAACGTCCGTATATCTTTTTCCTTTGATGTTGTGACACCATCGTGCACTGCATTATCATTCAACTGCTTACAAGATATCCGTAAAGCCTCATCCGGAATATGGCTGAGTATATATCGTTCCAACTTTGCAAAACGCTCCAGAAACATCCGTGCCTTTCGCTCCGAATCGCCAGCATCCAGCAAATAAGCCGATATATCCTTACTATCCGCCAATATACCCTCCTGTCGCATTCGCTCAACTACAGATACCACTTCCTTCTTCGTTAAGCCCAATATATCAGCCAGATAATCAACCCTCGATTCAGACCCATCATCCTGTGCTTTGGCAATGTATTTCTGCGAAATCAATGAAGTAATGACCCGAACAGCCTTTTCTATTTCATCACTATGGAACAAGACCGACGCCGTAATACGTTTTCGGGCCTCATCCATATTCTTCACCGTAATACCGGTAGCATACACATGCGGCACATTGTTTCCCCGCTCCAGATAACCACTTTGTTCCAATGCCGCCAAAGCCGTCCGCACACGTGTTTCAATATCCGATACCGAATCATCCCATCCAGCATTTCGGGCAATTTCCAGTGCAGAGCAGCACACCCGCATACGCTTTTTCGTCATATCCTTCACCGCCTTCCATACCTGCTGAATCTCACTGATACTTAACTTTGTCTGGTTCAGCAACATGAAATGCTTGTCCAAGTCATCATCACAATAAAGCACATAACAACGTGCAGTAAGATGCGGATCACGCCCGGCCCTGCCTGCTTCCTGCACATAATTCTCCAACGAATCGGATATATCGTAATGCACCACCAGCCCCACATCCTTCTTATCGACTCCCATGCCGAAAGCCGACGTAGCCACGATAATACGTACCTGGTCACTCATAAATGCATCCTGATTGGCAATCTTCTCGTCCGAATCCATTTTTCCGTTGAAAGGCAACGACTTGTACCCGTCGCGCGTCAGCTTCAAAGCCAGTTCCTTAGTCCGCCGGGTACGCGACACATACACAATGGTCGGACACGTAGATTCCGCCACCAGCTCTCTCAGTTTGGCATACTTATCCTCATCTGTTTCAGCATGGATAACCGAATAGCGCAGATTGGTTCTCGAAGCCGTAGAAGCGAATAGCTCTAAATCCAGATTTAAAGTCCGTTTAAAATAATCACAGATATCCTGTACCACCTTCTGTTTAGCCGTGGCAGTAAAGCAAGACACTGGTATCGGATTCTTACAACCTTTCTTTTCCTGATATTCCTGAATAAACTTACCGATATAAAGATAATCCACCCGGAAATCTTGTCCCCAAGAAGAAAAACAATGAGCCTCATCTATAACAAATCTCACCACATGGCGCATCATCAGAATCCGCTCGATGGTTTTCGAACGCAACATTTCCGGTGCAATATACAATAATGAAGCATCGCCCTCCTGTACTCTTTGAATAGACAATGCCCGCGTAATGGGATCCAGCAAACCATTGATGGTCACAGCATCCGTAATTCCCTTGTCAGCCAGATTATCCACCTGATCTTTCATGAGCGACTGCAACGGAGAAATTACGACTGTAAGTCCATGCACCGCACGTGCTTCCATGAGCGCAGGCAACTGGAAAGTCAGAGATTTTCCACCTCCGGTCGGAAAAATGGCCAGTAAAGACTTGCCCTCTACTGCCGCCCGAGCCGCCCGTTCCTGCAATGGTTCTCCACCATACGTACGGAACTGGTCATATCCAAAAAACAACTTTAAATTATGAAGTACATCCAGCTGGCTGTTGCAATACGTACACCCTTCCAAGCAAGGAGTACGACGTAAAAGTTTCATCACATATTCCACTGCCGGATAATTACGAAGTACCCATCCCGGCGTTACGGAACGATAATCGGTGGTATCAATCAACGCCAGCGCATAAGCCATTTCACAAGGATACTGCCGGACCAGCATATCTATATCAGCATGTTCACAAATTTTGCCTTCATAAAGATGACGTATCAGTCCTGTCAATCCCCAGTTCGTCCGCTCAGCTTTCACCATACTGAAAAAACCGTCGAACTCTTCCTTGCCTTTCAACAACGTAGCAAATATTTTCCGTTTCTCATCGGGCAATGAATTCCACCGGGCAATTTCATCCAGCAGCAAATCACGTGCTTTCTCACAATCGTTCACCGGATTGTTCATCTGGTCGCACACCAACTTATCGTCCTTCACCAGCCGATGGTAAGGACGTTCCGGAAACAACAAAGGCGAGATATATAACGTATCGACCAGTGTCCAGCGACAAGGTTTGTCGGGGAACAAGTATTTCGCATCGTGATGAATAATATTGTGTCCACAGAGGTAATCCGTGTCCCGCAGGAAATCGAACAATTCATCTTTCGATGCCTTATGAAAAGTTGCACCGTCCTGCCGAAGGACTCCTATATCATGAATCTTATGATCCTTCAATCCTACCTCTACGTCTACAATGGCATAGCGTGATGTCTTATTTTTTGTGAATATATCCCAAATCGCCATAGATTGTGTTTCTCAAAATAATCACAAAAATAATGAAATCCGCTCAGAACGGGAGGACATAAGGGAGAATATTCAGGGAATTTATAGATTAACATCCGCAGAATCAAATCATAGAATTCTACTCTTTACGAGTTCCGGCATGTATTTATTCTTATCATGAGAGTCCCCTAATCCTAGTTTCGGATAAACCATACCTCCCACTCCTGGAATAATATTCTGATTCTGATCTTTTTCTGTATCTATAGCTAAAGTTACGAACTCAAATTTGTTTGATACAGAAACCGGAAACTCCTTGCGAAGGCTTTTTTCTGCATTCATATACATAACAGGAGCCACAATAAAAATTTTCTGAGGGTCTATACTGTTTATCAGTCTGGACAATTGAGTCTTTACTACACACGATGTACTAATAATGGATTTTACAATTATTAGTGTCTGACAATTATCTACAAGTTCAACATAGGATTTTATAATCGGACTATACTCCAAATGAGTCTTTGAATCCAACGTTATTCTTTCATTCCAAAAAACAGCCAAAGACACATTCTTTTGTGACAGAGCATCCAACACTCCATGAGCCAACCAATCCGCATCTTCAGACGCACAAGCTAACATGGTATTACCATACCTTCCTGTTGTTTTATTATTCAGAATTTCTCCCAAAGTCCTTCCTAAATGATAAAAAGCATTACGATATCTTTCAATCGACACATTAGGTTCCGACAAGGTATGCATATTTTGAATTACATCCTTATCCGCGTCATAAGTGATATTTTTATAGGTTCTCATAACTCTTCTCTATCAACTTAACAATTCTATTACTTCAAACAAATCTTTGGGAGCATTGTCCACCAACTTTTGCTCCAACTCAGAGGTCCACTCTATTTCTCCCTTTAGCCTTCCATTGGCACTAGACCAATATAACTTGATTCCATTTATATGGAAACGAAGTCCGCAATTATTCAAGATCATTTTACAAGCTTCCGAGATTTCTACTGCAGAATAACCTCTCATATTTACATAACCTTCACCTACTTGCCGCATAATTTCAGCAATCTGTGCTAAAGAAACAGCCTTCTGTTCGCAACTATTCCAAGCCCCCAATAAGGTTCCAGCAATACCAAACAATTCATCATCTCTTATCTCCTCTCCCCTCACAGCAATCTTAGAAATGGCATCTTTAAAAGGAATATAAGATAAAAGCAACTGGTTCAAGCTTTCACATGCAGGAAAATAAATAGCTGTCGTACATGAAGATATCTCTTCCGGGATTTCCTTAAGAAGACTATCTTTAGCAGAGTAAACTAAATGTAATTGAAAACATTCTCCCATCTCTTGAGAAATTTCCATTTGTCGCTTAAAATCAGATTCCAATCTTTCAGACCGCCAAGTCAATGCCTTTACATCCTTCATCTGATGATATAACTTTTCAGAAGTCGGTTTTTCAATCAACAAATCATCTACAAAAGCATCTAAGACCTGAGATGTCAAATAAATATCATCCCATTTACTTATATCTTCATCCATAAGCAAAGCAAGACAATACACAGTGTAAAAGTTCTCATATTGATTCCCTTTACTATTATTCTTACCTCCCTGATGTTTTCTCTTTAGATACTTTCTTTCTGCTTTTGTAATAGGCATAACATCTCTTCTTTAGTTATTTCTTTAAAACGATCCATTTCTATTCCTTGAAAGATAACCTTACTAAAAAAAAGACTCATCGGACGAACCCAAATCTCATGTGTTCCATACAAGGCCTGATAAACTACTAAATCTTCAAATGTTTCACTATGATGAGCAAAACCTATCAATTTATAGAGTCCACCCTTGAAATGTACAAAATACCGCGCCTTTTTCATTACCATTCAACTTTAATGCCTAAAAATAGGGATTTTTTTTATTAGAATCTCTGAGTTATAGAAAATATTTCATCTTTAACACTAAATAGTACAAATTTTCTATCATTTTTCACGAACTCGATTATTTTTACTTTTAGTTTCAATTTTAACAATGAACTAAATTATATTTGTACAAACAGGAGATTGACAATTGGGCTGGAATGAGTAACTAATAAAAAGGACTCAAGTTATATCCTAAAAATGAAATAGTATGAAAACCACAATTACATTAATAGCACTACTTTGTTCCAATATCTGTTTCTGCCAAAATTTGGTACTAAAAGGAAAAATAGAGAACAAATACAAAGAAAGCATTCCATTTGCTAATATTGCTCTATACCAAGCAAACGATACCATAAGCATCGTAAAAGGTACAGCTTCCGACTTAACAGGAAAATATCTCCTACAAGACATTGATTCAGGAAACTATATCTTAAAAGTTTCATATATAGGATATAAAACCGTATCTCTGCCAGTTCATATAAATAAAGATCTCACACAAAATATTATACTCGAATCAGACTCCCAATCACTTACCGAAGTAGTGGTTGAGGGGAAAAGAAGTATTCGCAGTATCGACAAGACCTCCTATACCTTTACAACCACCCAAATAGATAAGGCGAAAGACGGACGTGACCTTATTGCTACCTTACCCAATCTACACATTGACAAAACCACCAATTCATTATCGACCATAAACGGAAAATCCATCATGATTCTTATAAACGGAATCAAGGCAACCGATAATGACTTGAAACTAATTCCTGCCGACAAAATAAAAAATGCTGAAATATACGATGTGCCTCCAATGCGTTACATAAATGATGCCGAGAATGTTGTAAATATCAATACGAAACCTTTGGATACCGGTTGGAGTGGCAATCTATATGGAACATTAGGACAAATGTTTTCCAACGCTTCCTTTGCCCTATCCTACGTTAAAGGAGATAATAAATTCACGATCAATTATGGCACTCATATCAACATGAAGCGCGACATCAAAGACTTAGAAACCGGACATTACAACTATCAAATCAATAATGACAATTATACCTACGACTATTTTCGGGAGAGTCAAACCTGGGGACACCAACATAATATAGGGTTCACATATTCTATCAGTAAGGAAAAGAATTACGATTTTCAAATCAAAGCCTTTACAAATACATCTAACGGAAAACTGAATGCAAACAAAACGATTGCATTTGCACAAAACGAACTTCAGGAAGAGCGAATCGGCAACTTGAATGATTATACCAAAAGCTTGGTTCCTACTGTAGATATTTACTTTTCCAAAACACTGCCTAAAAACAATTCAATATTATTCAATCTGGTAGGAAGCTATTTTGATAATGAGCAAAATACTCATTCCGCAGAAAGTGGCAGTACCGGTTTTGACGATATGATGCTCATCAATAACCAAAAGAAAACATTGATCGGTGAATTTGCTTACAAGCATAGATTTGCCAAAGCAAACTTATCTGTCGGATATCGTGCTCATTTAAATTATCTGACAAATGAGCTGAGCAATTCACTTTCAGAAAATCTACAGAAAGAAAACATAAATACCCAAAAGCATTATGCCTATGGAGAAATAAGCGGAAAATTCAAACCATTCATGTATCGCGTCAGCTTAGGAGTGAACTATGATACACAATCGGAAGGAAACGGATTTCATAATTTTACCTTTACCCCCATGCTGATGGCTGGTTATAATATCAACGAATCCCATAGCATACGCCTCACATATCATTCAAGTACCCAAATGCCAGATATGCTACAAATGTCTGATGCACGTATTCTGATAATGAATAATTTCTATCAGACAGGTAACCATGATCTGGAGAATTCGCACTTGCAATCATGGGGATTAAGCTATGATTTATATTTACAGAAATTCTCACTATCTGCCAATCTGTTTTATGACTATACCAACAACAGCTTATTCGATTCGTACCAATATGGCAATAACTGCGTGTTATATCAAACCGCCAATGCAGAAAAAGATATACGTCGAGGCGGTGAGTTTAATATCAATTATACGCCATGGGATTTTCTGCGAATAGGAGGAAGCATTGGAGTATCTCAGCAAGTATTCCAACCTTCCAAAGAGGTCAATTCGTTTAGTTACTGGTCGTATCCTGTTTCTGTATATCTCTCAGCATCCTACAAAAACTTCTCGCTGGATATTCTTCAGAAATTTGGAGGTACGTTTCTATCAGGATTATATAAAACGGGAATTGAAAAGGTTTCATACATCAATTTAGGTTATACATATAAGAAAGTAAATTTCGGCCTTCAGTGTTTCTTTCCTTTCATAAAAGATAAATATTCAAATGAAACTATACCGGGAAGTATCGTCTACCACAAAACGGATTTCCATTCAAAACGAAAAGATCATGCACTTGCCTTGAGTATTTCATGGAACTTCAGTTCTGGCAAGAAAAAGGCTTCTATCCGAAAGAAAATGGATAATTATGATTCAGATAGCGGATTGTTTAAAATTAAATAATTGATAATCTGCTATTTGTTTAATAATAAGAATAAACCTAAAAGGGAATTAAGTGTAAGCCTCTTGTAAAGTACGTATTTTCTACAACTTCTAGGCTCAGTATCTTTATGCTCAAAAACAAGATTTATAATGACACGAGAAGAAGTTGTAGAAATCAATATCCCCGTCTGGATATTTAATGACAGTAAGTTCCGTTATGCAGAAGAACAATCTTCCGGCAATACTTCCAAAGGCGATTTTATAGAACTGGGACAAAAGGGCTTTTGATATTGCCAATAACACAATCATGCATTATTATTTATAGCATCATTTATAGCCTCATTTAATGGCTCATTAATGGCTCAAATCCTCGTCAATCATCCTATCTTTTCTTCTCTTCCACCAACTTCTTCACCACCTCCACATCTGCCGAAAACCAATCCACAACCCTTAGCTCCTCCCAGCTCAGCCATGCAGCATTTTCGTGCTCCTTCAGCACCAAATGGCCGGAACGAACGGAGCACAGAAAGCAGTGCACCGTGGGATAAAAGGCAGGATACATTCTTCTGCCAGTTATTCATTCAATGATTTTACAAAGGCTTTACTTTTCTAATACATAACCACCTATCTTACGAGAACCTTAATACTCAATCAAATTAAGACCTTCTGAAATAAGTTGTCTTTAAATTCTATCAATTTAGGCATTGATATTTTTATTGCATCATACAAGTCTTTCTTTTTAGATATTCCAAACCCTGAAATCTTCAATAGGACACTTTTTATCTTATCATTTATTTTATCATTTATCTTATCATCATCTGCGGAAATAAAATCATCCACAATTAATACTCTATCTCCAAAGCCCTCTCTACAAGGAATTTCTATCAAGAAGTAGCTTCTTTCTTCATTGGTTTCTATTACAGCGGGCTTAAAACCATTTCTTCTTAACTCGTCCTGTATGGTTGGAATACCAGTTCCTAATTATTTTAACTTCTTCACCACCTCCACATCTGCCGGCAGCCAGTCCACAGAACCCAGCTCCTCCCGGCTCAGCCAAGCGGCGTTTTCGTGTTCCTTCAGCACCAGATGACCAGAATGAACGGAACACAGAAAGCAGTGCATCGTGAGATGGAAGGCAGGGTAATCACATTCTACTGTGGTGAGGAACGAATCGACACTAATTTCCGTGTCCAGTTCTTCCCGTATCTCGCGTTTCAAAGCTTCCTCCCGGCTCTCGCCTGCTTCGATCTTTCCGCCGGGAAATTCCCAATAGTCCTTAAACTCACCATAGCCTCGCTGGGTAGCAAAATACTTTCCTTCGCAACAAATTACTGCCGCAACAACTTCTATCCGCTTCATCTTATCCTATAAAATATTTTTAATTCAGAATTTTCCGTTCATGATTATTTAAATTCACCTTTCAGTAAAAAAGAATGTGCTAGAAGATGCAGACGATGATTTAACCAATTAAAATCATATTTCAAACAAAAACTTACGCACCACTATTTCAGGTTTCGTGTTCTTGCCACGTATTGCCGACATGCAACGGTGCCGTTGTTCCTTCGTCAGTCTGTCCATACGCCATCGCTTGTTTTCATCAATTATCAATCCTCAATCCATCAAGCTCCTCAAACGTAGTATCAATAAAAGTATGAAGAATCATTTTATGGGTGTCAATCTTTTGATAATCATCAAAAAGCTTACGGTTAAAACGTAATTCAAAAGCCAAACGCAAATCATTAACAAGTGAATCATCATATTCCGTCCGCTTAGCTTCCTGCGCCGTGATTGTCCGTATCCGGATTATCTCATACACATCTCTGATACCCTTACCCTTAATGTAAGGTATGAAAAAATGGAGATCCTGCAATGCAATGGTTGTCGGAAATTGTCTTCCGGTATAATACAACGTAGCGGTTCCATTTTCAAAATGGTCCGAATAACCGACACGATCTTCAACCACATACCCAATAAGTACACGATTACCAACTTCAACGAAAGTTCCCTTCTGAGGAATCACACGCGCTATAACTTCCTGCGATTTGTTTTTTATAAGTCCTTCTATAAAATGCTCCAATAACATCCTGTTCTCCTCGTTTCTCGGACGCAAAGGGAAAGCACCGATATTTACTTTGTTGATACTTTTATAGAATCTTGACATAGCTACATCTACAGAAGCTCCATCTCCCGGGAAAAGTATATAACCGCCAATCACCTCCTTTTTCAATACGTTTGCCGAATAATCCTTATAATAAATGGCATCTCGATACCGATGCATTTGGTTTATCGCATCATCAGGCGGCACATCAACCCCATTCACTTTTCCATCAATCCGATATTTCGCATCAAAAAGATATGTAAACTTCATTCCTTCCTGTAAGTCATTTTTAGTCAGTCTCAAAACGATGTCAGGCTTTTGAGGAACAGTAGGCACCACCAATTCTTTTATCCCCACTGAACTACTATCCTTTTCCGTACTCTTCGGATTATATACCAGTTCCGCCAGTTCCACATCATCTTTCTTGAACAAGATACGTGAATGCTCTCCTTTTCCCAATTCCCAAGTGAAAAGTCCGTTCATCTCCATTCGGTTACGATGCTCCAAATCCTCATCGGCAAGATGCAACTGCTCTTTCACGATATGGCTCACTTCAATAAAACACCATATTTCATACAACGTAGCAATATCTTTTGTCTGAAGCCGATACATACCGTCATTCAGTGAATACGCACGACGTAGTATATTCCATGTACGATAAACCTGACTATATCCTGACGCTTTCTGCAAAACAAGACTTTCCTGTGTGAATCCCTTAAACCGTCCGACTGTCCGGAAAAACGGATGCCTGTTCAACCGTTTAAGCGTCATTGCCACCGTCTGCATATCCAATCGCATTACCTCCGAAACGCCCTTTAACTTTTCAATCTGCTTCTTCAACTGTTCATACTTTGCAGATATCTGCAAAAGAGCAAATTTAAGGAAACGATTTTCCTGGGTATCGTTCGTCATTGCCTGTTCTTCAACGCAATACAGATGAGCAGGATTTCGTCGATATTCAGCCACTTCATTCTCTATAGATGTAGGAATAAAAGTCAACTGGTCTGCCCTCAAATAAGTCTTTCTTCCGTGCAGTCTATGACGAGGGCGTTCAATAATGTTCTTATATGCTTTTATGAATTTCTGTTGTTCATCGGCAAAAATGCTCCACCAGATTATTTCCGGAGTTTCGCCATCCTTATCCGGAGCAAACCCATGAAAAGTTCTTCGCATATAATCAAGCGACAACATTCGATACTCTTTCTCTATATCTTCAACAATCGCTTTCCAATGCTTATGATAATCCAACTTATAACTAAGAACCTCAAAAGAGAAACTGAAACGGCGTATCTCATCACCTACTTTATATACCAACTTTATTTCACTTCGGCCTATTTCATTACCGTAGTTCAAATAACCAGCTAAAATATGCCTATGGAAAGTAAAGCGTTCATTATCACTTTCCAAAGTAGAGCCAAATCGGGCCTCTTTTACATAATCTTTAAAGTCCACCCATATAGGGTAATCCGTATTTTCAAAAAAGACAGCCTGAGACGGAACATCTTTTTCGATCAGACAGTCTTCATCTGCCCCTCCTGACATTATCACAGACTGCACGCCGTCAGACCAAGAATAAGTGGACATAAGAGCCTCCTCACCCACGTTATTCCTAGCTTTCTCCCAAACCGTTTCAAACTTCGCACATTCAATGCTCAATTCGAAATCTTCGTGCTGTATCGTCAAAAGTTCCATCAATAACTCCAAAAACTTGTAAAGCCAGAATCCAGCTTCTTTTTCATTTCCTTCAATTTTGCTAATGATACCGATTTTTCTTCTACAAATTCTTCAGACAAGTCTTTCAGTCTCTCACGGATGGTCTTGCTCAGGTCATCCAACAATGAGTTCTTAACTTTTGTATCATCGCCTTCAATCCGGGAAAGAATCTTCATGCTTGTCACTTCATCCAAAGCCCTTGCAATGACATATTCTTCCGTCAATTCATTTCCTGCCTCATCCTTCTTGTAAGGCAAGTTATTGACCACATAAAGCAAAAACTCGTTTCGTGTACGATAAGCAATTTTGAACGAAGTTCCTTCCAACACTGCATTGACCGCCTTCAAATAAGTTAATACCTTATCACACACCTCCTTATTGGCAGCATACACATCCACTCCTTCTACGGCGGTACCAATAAGTTCATCCCGTCCTAATTTTCCAATATGCTCATAACGTTCTGTCAGACCAGCGTCCAAATCCACCTCATTCATTTCTATTGTCATGGCCCGATCAAGCACCTTTCGTGAAAAAGAGAAAGTGGTTTCATCCATATTCACTGTTCCCACAATTATCAGGTTGGCAGGCAAAGACAAACGCTTTCCGCTACTTTCTGTCAAATAATCTCTACGTGCCACCTCATCATTCACAAACAACTGATCTATCAGACTCTTGTACGCAGTAGTGACTTCAAAATTTATAATCGGGTCAGTCACAAGCTCACCCTGCTCATTCTTCTTCCGCGATTCCATTACACTTAGATATTCAGCAAAATACTGTTCTACCGGCGCTAGATTCATTTCATCAAGGCAAAAGAAATAGGGCATATCAGGATGCTGTATAGCTTTCACTAAGAATCTTAAAAACGGGCCAGCCACAAATTTCTCTCCATCTATCCGACTTACATAACCAATCAATTCGCTTGAGTCATGCCAATTCGGCTTAACCTGGACCATCTCAAAATTCTCTGGCTTTTGGGATTTAAATTCTTCCGAATCCTCATTCCAGCACGCCCGCGCCAATTCGCGCACGATCCGGCTTTTCCCCGTCCCGGAAATACCGGCCAACAAAAGGAAAGGTTTCGATTTAATAGCTGTAATATATGGACGATATTTTGGGCTAACACATTCAGAAACAACAGACTGATTTAAAGACAATTCTTCCATCATTTTATCCGTTAAGGTTTCCATTTTCCCCGGAGTATGTGGGTGGGATGGAACCCACACCAAATATTTTTTATTCCCTGAAAAATAAGTATAAAATTCTGAGGTATGAGCAAATAATCCTTCCCATGCAGAACGGGAACTACCCGAACCATTCCATACAGATTCTATATGTAAGGGCTTGTTCTCAAAGACCTTTTTTACAAATGTAGAAAGATTTTCTGTAGTTATATTTGCAGTCTTAACCGAGTTATTACTTGTATCAACTTTGGTAGCCGCTACATTTTTATTATTATGATCTACTCCTTCCAGACGGATTTTATAAACTCCCCCTTTTACGTAATCATATTCACGATATTTTGGAAGCTCATCTATCAGATCTAAAAAATGTTCTAATGTCAAAGTCATATTCTAAACTACAAATTTATGTGATTAATATAATCATTTATTGAATTCGCAATGCCATTAGCTAAAACAAAGGGAACTCCATTTCCTACCGTCTTAAAGGCATTTGTCAACGAAATATCTAACGGTAGAATAAAATTTGCAGGCAATGATTGAATTGCCAATGCCTCCGCTACAGATATCCGTCTAGGCAAGTACGGATGAATATGTACTTCATTATTCCCATAAGCAGCCGTAGGTGAATACCTCCATCTATGCAATCTCTTATAACATTTCTTCTCAACATCTCCTTCATCCTTAGTTCTAAATCGCACAATACCAGCACGTGGCTGGAAAAACATGTTACCATTCGGATGATGCATCACATCATTTTCTATCCACCAATGTTGCACTGTCAATTCTTCGATAATACCTTCAGGCACAGGAAGAGGAGCATTCTCGTGATATGGAGTCTTATCAGGCCAGGGCAATTGCTTCACATCATTAAGATTATATATTTTATGCGCTTCCCATGGGAAATTAACCAACGAACCATTTTCAGCCGGAAGATGCAACCTATCAATGGCTTCTTGGCGAAATCCGATTAATATAATTCTATCCCTATCTTGAGGAGCACCAAACTCCAAGGCATTCACCAATTGTTCCGTCAAAGAATACCCATGTTCACGAAACAACTGTTTTAATTCTTCAAAGAATTGCCGATGCCTTGCTGTTCTGTAAAGCCCCTTTACATTCTCGAACACAAAAAAATCAGGCAAAGCCCTACATATCAATTCTGCATACGTACCTGACAAACGTCCATTTTCTCCATCACGTCCTCTATTCTTTCCAGCAACAGAAAAATCCGGGCATGGAGGACCTCCGATAAAGCCCGTCAAATCAGCTCTTTTTGACTCATCCACCATATTGATAAGTGCCTGCAAACGTTCATCATGTTCTCCATCCACATATTCTGTTATATCTTCCACATAATGACCATATTGAGGCTCTGGTAAGCCCATATTGTGACGCGCATATCTATAAACACGGTTGAATTCTCTGTCAAATTCATTTACAAATACAATATCATAGTTACCTTGCAATTCAAAGCCTAAATCTAAAAAACCAGCTCCAGCAAAAAAAGAGAATATATTCATACAATTTTCCTTTATATCAGCCAAAGTAAGATTTTATATCCACTTCAACACATATTACAAATCAATCCAATTTTTACAAATATCTGAATAACATATCGATACTATGTCAGAATTTCTTCAAACTCGCCCCATTAGTCCTGCATCGAAGCTTTTTTCTCTTCTGCCAAAACCACTTCCAAACGGTTTATATTCTTATTCATATTCTTCGTCAATCTATTTCGCAAACAAAAATAGTCATTTTCCTCTAATCACTATCGAGACCTTGAATTATTTCAAGAAAAACAATGCATCTCAAATATACTCCATTCAGCAATTAGCTATCACATTTCTGTTTTTGTTTCTCCCAAATTAACAAAACAAGCTGTCCTAACAATAAAAATGCATGAACGATTCTATCCGCCATATTCTCATTAAAGTCATTCTCAAATAATAAGCCATGACTTATCAGATTTCTATAATTACAGCCATTAGTTTCTGTAAACAAAACCTTATAATATGTCGCGACATCCTCTCCTAAAGCATCTTTCAGTTGTTCTAAAAGTCCTTCCAATGATTTATACTCACTTCCATTTTCAGCTTTTCCCTGAGCCCGAAGAATCTCACCATTAAACATTTCACAAAGATTTCTGATAGCAGATTCAAACTGAGGTATAATCAAATGACATGCTACTATATAATCCCCGGCAAAATATGCATCAAAACCTCTTTTCAAAATATTCCGTTGGCCTTCCTTAATGAGTGGTATATCTTTATTGAATACTTGATTCATAATCCTATCTGTATTCAACAATCCCATTTTCTCAAGTCTAATCATATGTTCATGTAAAATAGGGTTTAACAATCTCATTCTCTGGTATATTCCTTGTATAAAACGTTGCTTTTCCCCTTCCTCTCCTATGCCTATGGTATTTATTGGAACACCATTTTTATCTAATTCAAGCACAGGTATCAAACTGTATAAAGGAGATTTCCTTTCTTCTTCCTCTTGAAATTTTTTCTCTTGCTCTAGCATTGGAATATACTCTAACAAAAATGTATTCCAACGATATTCATCATCTCCTTGAAACACCCATTGCCAATATTTTTCCATCATTTTTTCTGAAAGGTAATTGTAATTGAATGGCAATGCATCTCGGATTTTGCCTTCTCACCTAATGCTCTAACATCCACATACAATGCATTAGCCTCCTTATATAAATGATATTTTCTATAGAGTCTCTGCATTTTCTCTATCATTCCTTGAGACCATAACCCACCTTTTAATTCAAAAGAAACTTTTACAGCATGTACTAACCGATCGATCAAAGGCTTTATTTTCTCATTCTGCTTTGTTGCTTTATAAAACTCTGCCAACATTTTTGTCTCCTCATATAAATTATGAGCAAAATGGTCAGTAGTTCTTCCTTCTGTCAAAGCCTTTTGTTCCAACCTGTTAAACCGTTGAAGATGACTTAAAAGAATATCTTCTTCGAACTCCGTAAAAAACTTTCGGAATTCAACCAATTCCTCCAGTAATACACGGGCACAATTAAAATTATCATCAGTGGAATGCTTTCTATCAAAATTGACAAGAATCCTTACAGCATAATTTATCAATTGCCCATCTTCAATAGATACTGCCATCTTCAATCCATGACGAGCAGCCTCCATATTTTGTCGTTCATATCTAAAAAATTCTCCTTCTGCCACATTCAATGAAGCCACAAGATGTGCATACCGTATTTTCCTAAAATCCGGAGATACGCCAGTTACCTTTTTCTTAAAATCAAGAACCAATCCCGTATATCTCATTTTCAGTATTAGATTGTGGACCTCGTCAGCACGTGCTTCCCAATAAGCAATAGCATCTGGAGTAATCATCGATATATCAGGAAAAAATGCTTTATGACTCCCGTCAGAATCTTGTGACTCTCTTGTTGGACCATAATATGTCTTCCAACACTTCCCTGAACCATCTCCAAACGCAAAAGCAAGTTGTTCATAAGTCTTTTCTACACTATCTGAGAGTGAACGGATTGCATTAACTAAATCTAAGAAACTAAATTGTTTTTTGTCAATGACATCAAATTCCGCCAATCTTTCTTTTAATTGTCGTGTTTCCATTCTTATATATTACAAGTAAAAAGATCGTCTTTGTACAAAAAATTAAATCATATATACTTCATAGAATCACAAAAAATCATCAAGTAAACTTTTTCATAATATAATTACTTCATAATCGAGTATATTTTAAAGTAAAACAAAAATAATCCGAAAAAATTTTTATTCTGTAAACTATTTTTCCTTTAAAATTCGATACTTTCTCCTTCCCGACCGATGCACCAGAAAGGGATATTCTTGGCATCTGCAAACTCTTTCATGCGCCAGGCCGACTCAAATCCGCTTGCCACAAAGTGCATGGGAACAAGTAATCCTACCCGAAACATGTCGATAAACTGACGGGCGCCACGGGTATAGCCGTTGCCGATACGACCGTCTACCGGAAACATGGCTACGCTGAAACTGTCCGTTATTTTCCGGATGTCTTTCAATTCTCCTAAAAAGCGCTTCTCTTCCTTTTCGGGATTCACGTCAGTTCCCGTTTCGGCACTATACACCAGTCCGCCGTGATAGTCATCGGTCAGGAAACGGGCGTACCAGTTATTCAGATCGCCTGCATGGAAGATCCGCTTACCATCGGTTTCCACGATCCACGACACGCCGCTGTCGGTGCTTCCGGTTGCTGCAACACGAACCAGTCCGTCGCTCCATGTGGCACCTTTGGCGAGCCAGGCATCAGCCTCTTCCTTCTGTGCGCGGTGATGCTTCAGGATGTCTTTCGAGAGAATGTAAACGATGTCGGGTTTCGTCTGCCGCCACGCAAAGATTTGCCGGTTGAAATGATCTTCGTGGAAGTGGCTGGAGAATACGTACATCGGTTTCGATGTCTTCAGCAGTTGCGGCATAACGCCGGACGGATCCATCCAGTAATCGAATACCAGCATGCACCGCTCTGTTTCGAGGGCAAAGCCGCTGTGAAAGATATAAGTCAGTTTCATGTCATCGAAGTCTGTTAAATTTATTTTTTCCTATAAAATTGATACGAAGATAGCAATTATTGCTATCAGAAAATAGCCCAACAGCCAACAAAAGTGAACGCTCTTAAAAAAACGCTTAAAAAGTGTTCCATAAGTACTGATATGTTACAACGAACGGATATTATTTTTAATTTTAAAATCGATTAGCAAAAGAAACATAGGCAAAAACAAATTAGATGGGATATGAAAAAGGGTTTGATTGTGCTTGCAGTGCTCGTAGCTGCATGCTTTACACGTGGCATAGATGCCCAAAACTCGGCACCTTACAAAAACTATTTCGAACTTGTTACGATGAACGATCCATCGAACTTGCTGGATAAAATTACAATTTATCCGCCTGTATTCGGAATACTTCAGGGAGGGGATACGAGGTTGAAGATTAAAATCTGCAACAACGGTAATACGCTACTCAAGAAATCGTTCTTTTATGTGTATTACAAGAATAAAAAGGTAGGTAAGACATTGCTCCCCAGCCTAAAAGCTAACGGAAGTTATGAGTTTTGTGTAAATGTCCACGACAAGATAGGTCGCCGCGACAGGCAGAATGTTTCATTCAAGATTAAACGGAAAAAGGCTTTCAGAACTTACCGGATTGCCTATCCTTATTGAATAAAATAAAAATATCTTTTTGTCATTTTGACAAATCCGTTGCATGAGAATCGCTTGTTTCGCACAGAGGGAAAGTATGCCGGTTTTCGAGAGATTCTGATGCGACGGACTAATGGCAAAAAGCTGACAAACCGAACGTGATGCTGACAGATGTTTCGGCGATACGGAAGTAGTGTTTCGTACAGATGGAAATAGAAAGAACAGTCCGACTTTCTGCCGGCATTCAGGAAGCAACGACGGGAGGTATTCTGGAAGCAAAAGGGGAAATACTAGCCTTTTTGATAAAAAATTCTTAACAAATAACCGGTTTCATTCAAAAACGTCGTGACGTTTTTATTTTTTCCCGGCATCTTTTTCCCAATTTCCCTGCGGAAATTCATCGACTTTCCTGCATCTTTTTTGTCTTTTTTCGGATATTGAAAGCCATTTTTCCCTTATTCGGACATAAATAGCGCATGAAAAAGAAGCCTCATCGGAGAATTCTTCAGTTAGATGAGGCGTTTTCTTTCTGGCCTCTGCAAGTGATTTGCGCTAAATCTTATCAAAAGGAAAGAAAAAGGTGAAATCAACTAACAAAGGGCTTTTGCAATAAGAGAACTGAACCAGCTGTCAGACGCATAGATAAATCAGCCAGACTGCCAGTAAAACAACTGCTACGATAAGGATAAACATTAATTTTCCATGAAAGAAACTTTGCTGTTCCCATTTCCTTCTCGCTTTGGTTTCGGCATGAATCTGTTCCAGTTGTTCAAGAGAAACACCCGATGACGGACGGTGTCTTTCGGTCAGTTTCAGCAAGCTGTCGCGTGTTTCGTTCATGCGCTTCTTGCCTGCTTTCCGCAGCTCGCGATTTTCTTTGTCGCGCTGCATCATGTCGTATATACATCCTAAGGTTCCCATGGCAACTCACTTTTAGCGCGTTGCCTAAAGTTAGTGATTTTCTGCATTTTTCAAAAGGAAACGGCAGACAATTCATATACATTAACGTGTAAGATAGGGTTCAGCGCATTTTCTGGAGGATGTTTCTTCTGGCAACTTTCAGGGCGGGACTTAACGGGGATGCTTCCTCCAGCATCTCAAGTGCAGAACGAAATTCTGCCAAAAGCTCGGGATATAGTTTGCACTGAAGGTAGGAAAGTTTCATGCACAGGGCTCTGATTCCTGCCGGACTACTGGATGAAATCATCCGGTTCATACAGAAATCCAGAAAGTCGGTACGAAGGTTTTCTTCACGGAACGGCTGCGCAGCAAGCAGGGTAAGCAGCAGCCGGCATTTGGTTTCGCTGGATGTATGCATGGCTTCCTGCATCAGTTCGTCACATTTCGGGTACAGCCATTGTCGACGGGGTGCGTCGAGATGGGTAAACAGCCATGCGGCATTGTCCGAAACGCGTTTATCGGCATCGAACATGAGCCGATAGAGCTGTTCCGTCAACGAATGGTTTTCACAGCATTGAATCATGTGACACAGCTCACGGATGTCGTTTTCGTGTATTCTGCCGAGTAGTCTGCTACGCAAATCGCAGGAATTATCTGATAGGGCCATTACTTACATACACTTCTTTATCGCCTTGCGGCAACGATTCAGTATTTTTTCGCTTGCGGGATGCTGGCGGGTTCCACCCAGTTCGATGGCGGACACTACCTTGAAGCCGGTCCATTTCAGTATGGCACGCAGCGACTTGATGGTACCCCGACTCTGGCCGAAAAGGATATTGAACGGGAAAGCGGTGGTACACGTGCTCACTAATATGGCTTTCTTCCCTTTGTGCAGGGGAAGGGGCAGTCCGCGGGGACTCTCTCCTATCAGGCCATAGACGATACGGTCGAATACGATTTTCAACTGCCCGGGCATGTTTCCCCAGTAACAGGGGGCTCCTACTACCAGCACATCGCAGCGGTCGATGGCGGAGAGTACCTGCTGGGCTCCGTCTTCGGGCAATACGCACCGACGGGTTTTGCGGCAGGTCATACAGCCGGTACAGGGTTTTACCTGAAGTTCGGGAACAAAGACGGTGGTTACGCTGGCTCCGTTGCGTTCGGCTTCCTCGCGAATGGCATCCAGCATGGCAGAAACATTGCCGTGCCTGCGAGGGCTTCCGTTGAGAATAAGTACGTTCATAGGGATAAGTTTTTACTCGGGCTGTGGAATGTCAGGCTTTCATGGCACGCAAGGCCTTGCACAACTGGTCGGGACAGGAGGTTGCCTTGCTTCCGCAGTGAATACCTTCCAGCCGGCTGATGACATCGTCTACTTTCATTCCCTTGACCAGCGAGCTGATTCCTTTCAAGTTTCCGTTGCAGCCTCCGGTGAAATGTACGTCAGTGATGATGTCGTTTTCTACTTCTACTTCAATATTGCTGCTGCATGTGCCTTGTGTTCTGTAATTGATTTTCATATAGCTAAACCAAAATGTGATAAAAAGACATTCCGGACAAAGCCGGGCACTTGTACCGTAACAGCTCATGGCCGTCACACTGCCGCTTTATCCGGAATGAAATGATAATGAATATTATTCTTCTCCCTCTTCAGGTTTCATGTTTGTATATACAGTCTGAACATCGTCAAACTCTTCCAGACGTTCAACCATCTTGTCGATTGTTTCGCGCTGTTCGGGAGTTACATCCTTCAAGTCGTTTGGAATATAAGTAAAGTCACCACCTACATCTTCGAAACCGCACTCTTCCAAGTGTTTCTGAATAGCTGCGTAACTCTTCGGGTCACCGTAAATTGTGATAGTTCCTTCTTCCGGATCTTCATCGTATTCGTCTTCTACGTTATAATCAATCAGATCGAGAATCAGTTCTTCCATGTCCATTCCGTCTTTCTTCTTGAAAGTAAACACACACTTGTGGTCGAACAGGAAAGCCAGTGAACCGGTTGTACCGAGGTTACCGCCGAATTTGTTGAATACTGAACGAACGTCGGCAACGGTACGGGTAGTATTGTCAGTCAAAGTATCAACGAATACGGCAACTCCGTGAGGACCGTATCCTTCGTATGTCATTCCTTTGTATTCGCTCTGGTCTTTACCCATCGCGTTTTTGATAGCGCGTTCAATGTTATCCTTCGGCATGTTTTCACGCTTACAGGTAGCGATAATAGAACGCAGTGCAGGGTTGTTTTCAGGTTCCGGACCGCCGGCTTTTACAGCAATAGCAATTTGTTTACCCAGTCTTGTAAATGTCTTAGCCATGTGGCCCCATCTTTTCAGCTTAGTAGCTTTTCTATATTCAAACGCTCTTCCCATTGGATTTTATGTTTTAATATGTTTTTATTATGTATAATGTTCTTTTTATCTCAGTTTGGCATCCAGCTTGTTCTGCAAGTTGGTGATGAGTTTCTGCATTACCTTGTCAATCTGCTTGTCGTTCAAGGTTGCGTTTTCGTCCTGAAGCATGAAGCTTACAGCGTAGCTCTTCTTGCCCGGTTCCAGATTCTTGCCTTCGTATACATCGAACAGCTCGACGCTCTTCAAGAGTTTCTTTTCGGTTTCGTAGGCGATCTTTTCGATTTCGGCAAACTGTACTTTCTTGTCGATCAGAAGTGCCAAGTCGCGTTTCACAGCCGGGAACTTGGAAATTTCCTTGTAGTAAACGGCGTTGTTCTTGATGGCCTTCATCAGTTCCTTCCAGTTCAGGTCGGCATAGTAAACTTCATTATCGATATCGAATGCTTTCTGTATCTTCTTGTGGATGATACCGAAGGTAGCCAGCAGCTTGCCGCCACGGGTATGTACTGAAATGGCTACAGAGTAGATATCGTCGGTCAGGTTTCCGAATACCAATCCGCCGAAGTTTACTCCCAGACGACGGAAGATGTTCAGCACGTAAGCCTTCAGTTCGTATACCGAGCTATCTTCATCGGGATGTGCCCATGAATTGCTAACGCGTTTACCGGTCAGCCACAAGCCCAGGTGCAGTTCTTCAGAATAAGCTGCAAGTACTTTCTCCGGATTCTTCTTCTCGGCATTGAAGTGATAGCAGTTTCCGAATTCGAAGAACTTCAGGTCGGCATTCTTACGATTGGCATTGTGCTGGATGCTTTCCAGACCGCCGAACAGCAAGGTTGCACGCATTACGTTCAGGTCGTTGCTCAACGGATTCATCAGGCGGACAAGATTTTCCGGCTTGTAGGTTTCCAGTCCGTCGTAATAGGCAGCGGCTGTCAGCGAATTATTCAGTATCTCATTGAAACCGCAGCCAACGAGCTGTTCGGATACGAGGTTCTGAAGTTTAACCGACTTGTCTACGTCGCCTTTTACGCTCAGGCTTGACTTGACGGAAGTAGGTATTTCTACATTATTATATCCATAGATACGGAGAATATCTTCTACTACGTCGCACGGACGCTGTACGTCTACACGATATGCCGGAACCAGCAGTGACAGACCTTCGGCAGTTTCGCCGGTAATCTTCATTTCGAGGCTGGTTACAATACTCTTGATAGTTTCTACCGGAATAACCTTTCCAATCAAAGCGTTGGTGTAGTTGTAAGAAAGTTCTACCGGGAAATCGGCAATCGGCGACGGATAGTTATCTTTAATTTCGGAAGCGATTTCACCGCCGGCAAGTTCTTTTACCAGCAGGGCAGCTTCTTTCAGCGCATAAATCGTATTGTTCGGGTCGATACCACGTTCGAAACGGAAAGAAGAGTCGGTGCTCAGTCCGTGACGGCGGGCAGTCTTACGTACCCATGTCGGATGGAAATAAGCGCTTTCCAGAAATACGTCTTTTGTCGTTTCGGTTGTTCCTGAATCGAGTCCTCCGAATACACCGGCAATACACATCGGTTCTTCTGTATTGCAAATCATCAGGTCACGGTCGGACAACTTGCGTTCTACGCCATCCAGGGTAACGAACTTGGTTCCTTCGGCACAAGTCTTTACAACGATCTTGCCGCCTTTAATCTTGTCGGCATCGAAGCAGTGCATCGGCTGACCGTAGGCGTGAAGGATGTAATTGGTAATATCGACGATGTTGTTGATAGGACGTACACCGATCAGACGCAGCTTGTTCTGCAACCATTCGGGACTTTCCTTTACGGTCACATTCTTGATGGCAACGCCTGCGTAGCGGGGACATGCTTCTGTGTTCTCAACAACGATATCGATATTCATATCGTGGTTGTCTACCTTGAAGGCATCTACCGAAGGACGCTTCAATGTAGCCTGACGACCGTTCTGAATAAGCCATGCATACAAGTCGCGCGCTACACCGTAGTGAGAGCAGGCATCCGAACGGTTCGGAGTGATATCCACTTCGAGTACGTAGTCGCTCTTTATATTATAGTAATCTTTGGCAAGAGTTCCCGGTACGACATCGGCAGGAAGCACGATGATACCTTCGTGACTTGTACCGATACCGATTTCGTCTTCGGCACAAATCATACCGTTTGATTCAACACCGCGAAGTTTTGATTTCTTGATGGTAAAACATTCGTCACCGTCGTACAGTTTGGTTCCGAGCGTTGCCACTACCACTTTCTGTCCGGCAGCTACGTTTGCAGCTCCACAAACAATCTGAACAGGCTCACCCTGTCCTAAGTTTACGGTAGTGATATGCATGTGATCTGAATTGGGATGCGGTTCGCAAGTCAGTACTTCGCCGATAACAAGCCCTTCCAGTCCTCCTTTTATAGATTGAACTTCTTCTACCTCGCCTGTTTCCAAGCCAATGGAGGTAAGTGCGGCTGCCACTTCATCGGGTGTCAAATCGAAATTGACATATTCTTTCAGCCAATTATACGAGATATTCATATATGTATAGTTTTATGTATTTCTTAAATTGTCGTGCAAATTTAATATAAATATTTGGGATAGAATATGAGTACAGAGAGTTTTTTACGTTCACTCAAAGACAGATACCCCACTTCTTTACCCCCTTTCCGGTCTTTTCGGCATGCGGAGGTGCACATCAGAACGGCACATCGGGAACCGGACCGCCAAACGGATTTTCGGGTTGCGGAGCCATGTCTACGGGAGGAGGGACGAACGATTGTCCTCCGCCGCCGTTGTTCATTTTCGAACGGAGAACCGGAGCCGTATTTTCCTCGCCGGGCATCGGTACAATCATTTCGTCGTCCGGATTCTGGAAGCGGGCAAATTCACCGCGGAAACGCAGCAGCACATCGCCTACCGCACCGTTACGATGCTTGGCGATGATGATTTCGGCCATGCCGTGCAGGTCGTTTCCCTTTTCGTCGGTATAGATTTTATAGTATTCAGGACGGTGGATGAAGCACACCATATCGGCATCCTGCTCGATGGCTCCCGATTC
>ULUH01082038.1_pt1 | contig 61887 bp, 44 predicted proteins | sample 1958241 | NCBI WGS metagenome assembly ULUH01 (sample SAMEA4835753, study PRJEB28245) | human gut metagenome | biome: gut microbiome; material: fecal sample | place: Denmark | collected 2008 | reverse complement strand
AGGCTGCCGGAAAGTGAACGGGTATGCTCCGGAATATGTAACTTGATATTAGTATTGAAAAGGGGCCGTCTCATAATGAATGGATTTGAGATGGCCTTTTTCTTTAAATTAATATTATGCTTAAAGTAACGAAGCTTTCGGTTTCTACGTTAAGCCCTTGTAGCAAATAATCGAAATTGCAGCTTTCATAAAGAATACGGTTGACTTCTTGGTTGACTTTTCGTGTCGACCACAGCGTCAACCGCTATAGCTTTATAAGCTATAAAAAATAAAAAAACATCGACAATCATCAGATTATCAATGCTTTTTACCAGTCGGGGTGACTGGATTCGAACCAGCGACCACACGCCCCCCAGACTTTGATATTTATCGCATGATAATTACTGATTATCAGACTTTTATGTAATTCTGTTATGCTTTGGTTTAATTTATGGTTTAATTCGGCAACAAACCAAGAGGTTGACAATAAATTAATAATCTCTTCGCAGTCTTACCCTGCATCACAAAGTTACTCAATATAGCTTTCCTATGCAATGAATTACTCTTATAGTTAAGGCTGTTCCAGTAACTTTTTTCTCTATTGAATGATATTGTATTTGACTGTATTATATGAGTTTCTCTATTACTCAAAATCATTCACAAATTGTATATCCAAGTTATTGTCTGGTAGTGGTGTAGAATTATTTAATGGGTATATCAGATTATTATTTCTTTAAAATCTACCTGCGAGAAATAGTTATATTTCATTTTGAGTATTCAAGGTATGTCTGTATAATCGTATAAGTTAATATATAATGTTATGTTTTAGAACTGAAAAAGCCAACTTATCCGTATGATTGGGTAGGTTGGCTTTTGTTGTTTCTGGACTAACTAATTCAAGCTGTTGATAATATTCTCAACTTCTTTTATTTTTTCTTGATTTTGCAATGTCTTGTATATTTGCAGTAACTCATTTAAGACCTGTTTATAAAGGACATGTTGCTTTTCATTGCTCTTTTGATAGACTTCAATCTGCATACGAGAATATTCTGCTAATTCTGCAATTTTTGTATAGTAATCTTTATCATCCTTTATGTAAATAGAATATAGCATGGCATACACAGAATGTAAATCCCAGCAGTTAGAAATAGAATTATTAGGATGCGCATAAATGTTTTCACGTTCAGCAACCAGTAAATCCAAAAGTTGTTTACTTTCTCCTTGTTCTGTCAATTCTATGCAATGCTGCATAACAGAATCAACATGTATTGTATTAGCTTGGTACCACTTCCATGATTTTTCTTTTTCAGCATTACTCTCATCTGAATATTTGAGCATTAATTTAATAAATTCTGTCGCTTCTTTTCTTCTTTGTCCAACTTCAAGATATTCTTTAAAAGTTTTGAGGCATAGTTCTCTATTCTCTGTAAAGACGTTAGGCATGCAGAACTGCGGTATAAACAGCTCAAACATTATGATTAATAGTAGTTTCATTTCTTATCATTTGTTGCCATTAAAAACTCTGCAATCTGTTTGAACACAGTTCCAGCCATTAGTCCACCGCTTGCAGGTTTATCTTTCTTGTTGATGGACACAATTATGCTGTATTGAGGATTATCGGCAGGGAAATAGCCACAGAACTCTACTGCGTATTCGCCATTTGGAAGTTGTATTGTTCCTGTTGCTCCAGCTATTTTTACTTTATCAGACATGGCTGGTTTAGCCAATCCATCCGTTACTGTATATTCCAGTGCTCGCTTAATATTATTGACAGCTGCTTTATCACCAATAGTACCTTGTGCTATGGCATTATAAAAAGTCAGATTCTGCAAAGGAGTAGTGAACACTCCATATCCCGAAGGATTATAGATAAGACTGGTATCTTTCACTTGATAGCCATACTTAGCAAGTGCTTTCGCAAAAGCCTGTGCATCCTTAAATGTATGCTTGGCAGTTTTATAGTTGGCAATATTTGAAGAAAGTCCGAAGCTTTGTTGTATGGTAATCTTCCCATATCCTCCCCTGTACCAATTGTGGTCGAGTAAGGTGTCTTTTCCTATAATTAAAATGCCATTATTTACGTCTACGGTATCGGAAAGTTGAACAGCTTTTGTTTCCAATGCTGCCAACAGTGAAGCGGTACGTATCAAGCCAGATTCTTGTGGCTTTAGTTCTGTACCAGCAGAGGCTTTTATTTCTCCTGTCTGCACTTCCATTACAATGACTTGTCCTGATGTAGCATCAAGCTCGGACAGCCTGTTTTGTAGGATGGAATCTACTTTTATTTGTAGGGTGCTGTCGACTGTTGAAACACGATTTGTACTATTATTTTTAATGTTACAAGATGCAAACGATATAATTATTGATATAAGAATAAGAATTTTCTTCATAAGTTTATGGTAGTGTTAAAATATAATTTCAGAGCGAAGGTTGAATATTGAATTTAGTTCTTTTTCAAGATATGGCATTTCTAAAATATATGGTTTGTTATAGCTTGGATGGAATATCCCTAATCTCAATTTTGAAACTTTGATATTATAATTTCTTTCCAATATAAATTTGTATAAACTTAATTGTAAAGCATAATGATAATAAGGCGAGTTGTCTAAATTCTCTAGTGGATAAATTCCTTTTTCTCCATATTTATTGTTTTTTATAGGAAGTCCGTTTGCAATAACTTTATCACTACGTTTCCAGTCATAAATAGAAAATTCTCCATTTTGATAATCTACAAAATCAATAGTTCCTGCTATTTTATAATCCCAATCATACACAGACCATTCCGTACGGTATGGAGATAATTTAAAATTATTTGCAAATGTTTTGAACAACATAAAAGCTTCATCATTAGGAGAATCAATACCTTTGAAATAGTTTTCTATTTTTTGATGCATTATAGTACCTAAATCTCGACTCTCTTTTCCTTTCTGCTCCCACATTTCTATTACTTCTTGCATGGAAATGCCTAGTTTCCCAGCTTTCTGTTTCGCATGAACTTCTACATCAAATTTCGGGAAAGCATTATTGACAAATGTTGTTACAGATTCTAATTGGATTCCATTTACTATGTAAATATGGTCAGATGCATGGAAAGATATATTAGAATCAAGAGGATGAGTATTCCTTTGATTAAATCTAAATTTTTCTTTACGTGCTTCTTCTTCTTGTTTTTCAAGTTCAAGTTTTTTCTTTTCTTCTACTTTAATGTTTTCTATCCATAATTGTATTAGGTGTGAGTAAGATATATGTATATTATTCGTTCCATTTGAAAATAAATATCTGTAATGTAAATTGAAATTAGGCGCAATAGATTCATCTTTATCTATTTTTCTCATTTTATCTGGCATTTTTATCCAACATATATAATATGCCCTAATATTACAATTATTAATGTAATATATTATTTCTTTTTGGTTGTTATAGACAAAATTCCACAGAGAGGTTTCTTTCAATAATTTTGTTATTCCACTGTCAAAATGTTCTTTTGTTGTATCTATTTGTCTTCTTATTCTATTGATAATATTATCATACTCTTGGATTTTTTGGTTTTGTTCATTTTTCCATTTGATAAAATTATTCGTTATTTCTCGTTTTTTTCTTTCATGTTCTTGATTCATTTCATAATCTCTTATTAAAAAATAATCATAATCATTTGTCTGTAGTTCACAATATCTTTCTTGTGTCTGAATATTTTCTTTTATTGCATGAATTTTATTAGATAGACTACTGATTCGACAATATAGTTCTTGTAATCTGTCGTTTACTTGTTTGACATACGAATTAAAAATGATTTTAATATTTTGAACTTCATCTTTTACAGCATCTTTTTTATTATATTTTTTTAAAAGGAAACGGAATAATCTTTTTCTTTCAAAAGACTTATAATAATAATCATGCTTTTCTATGCTAAGTCCACTAAAATAATAGTTAATTCCTGCAAGTATAGGAATATAAACTTCTTGTGTGAATTGAATTTTATTATAGCATATATTTACTTCTGACTTAGCGCATTTGTCATATATTGATAAGTATTTTTCTTTTAGATTTTCTATTTTATTTAAAATGCCTTGGCATTGCTCCTCTGTCATATTGTCAATGCTAAAGACTTGAGGTATTATTCCTGATTGAAATATATTCAGAGCATTTATAATAGGAATAGTTTGGGTATTTCTCGAAAAACATACTTGAGCATATTCACTACAGATATATGGGAATAATGCTTCATTTTCATAATAGAGAAATGCAATTTGTGATTTTGGCGTATTTTGCGTTTTTAATTTTTCTTTATATCCAACAATATTGTTGTAGTTTTCAGAAAAATATATTACAGACAATGGATCACTATAATAGTTGCCCAGCCATACATTCCTAAACATTAAGGCATATAATTTTAAATCTTCAAAGTGATTATTATATAAATCTTCATAAACTATATAATAATTTTCTATTTTTTTATAATCCTCTTTTTGTTTATTTCTGAAAGATTTCCAATCAGCTAAAAAATCATCTCCGTACTTCTTTGCAAATTCTTTGTCTTTATCATTATATGCCATTGAACCTAAGCGTATAAGGCCTTCTTGGTCATGTATAGGGTCTTCTATGTCAAGAATCATATTATCCATTAGGTGTACTTCTTCATAAAAGGCTCTGTTTTCATCATAGTCTTCTTTTCTAACTTTAGAAATTAACCGATTTAACCTTTCTTTGAATTCAATTAGAAAATCTTCTTTATCACGATAAGGAAGGGCTTGTAAAATTAAATAAGTCTTAAGTCCATATTTAACTATAAATTCACCATCTTTTTCATCAATTTGATATTTTCGCTCTTCTCGATGCATATCGAGATAAAGTTTAAAAGTTTTAATTTCATATCTTTTTGTTCCGTATTCTTCCTTACATTGAAAACTTGTTGTACGGCCACTAAACATTTTTATTTGTTCATCGAATTCTTGTTGAAGATTTTCTTTCAAGTATTTTTCTTTACCTATTTTAAGAATATCATATATTTCTGCCATAACGTTATAATAGCTATAATTTGTTTCCTGATAAAGATAAGAATATAATATTATTTAAGCTAACACTTAATATTATTATCTTATAAACAGAGTTCTTTTAAGATTAAGAATCAATTATGTAGTCATGTTTTTTACCTGAAAGGCCAACCTATCTTATAATGATAGGCTGGCCTTTTTAAATGTTCCTAGTTATATGTAATCTTTAATTTAGCTTATTAATCACTAGATAATAATGTTGGGTATAGGAAACCAATAATAAATCCAATGATACCTACTATCTTTATTGAAAAAAACACTCCTAATCCAGTAGCGGCGCACAAAAATAATGCTGTTAGCATAAATAGTACTCCAGAAGCTAATCTATATATAATATTCTTTATCATGGTTATGCTGAGTATTTATTAAATTTATGCATCTCCATTTATGTTTAAAACATCTCGTCTGTATTAAATTTATAGACTATTTGTCCATTATTGCATTCAAAATCATAACTTCCGCTTGCAAGACACCTCACAGGCATAGGTAAATTAGAAGAAATAGAGGTACAATATGCTGTTCCATCGCTATATAAGGTTATTTCTATATCGGAATAATGATTGGTTGCTTTCTCATAGAAGCTTGTACCCTCTTGTATAACTCTATATATTTCGGCTGTCACAGTAAATCTTTTAACGACTGTTTTTTTCGATTCAGGAGTAGGATAATCATAGGACTTTTGTGTTTCAATCGTTTCACTTTTTTCTTTTTCTTTATTTGCTTTAAATCCTATTTTTTCAGCTATTAAGTCACATGATGTGCATAACAACATTGTTGCAAATAAAGTTATTCCAAAAATTTTGAGAGTTTTCATTACTTGAAGTTATTTATAATTGGGAGTATCAAAGGTTGAAATAGTAATCAGAACCAGCTTTTGCATTATATTTCTCTCCGTTTATGTAATATCTACCTACGGAAACAGAATAAAATTTATTGCCTATTTTTACTCGATAAAATGCTCGTTCTCCAATAATGCGGACATATAATACCCCTTCAAGAGTATGATAAAAAGGACTTCCATCTTTGCAAGACTTAAGGGTAACTTTCCCTAATTCTTCCCATTTTTCTTGTTGTACATTTTCTATAATCGGAGAATGGTTGATTGAAGCAGTTATAGGTTCAACCATTGGCATACAAGAAATACCAATCAACATCAATAATTTTTTCATAATAAGATGGTTTTAATCTTTCTCAATTCCCCGAAGAAAGCTGTTAATAACAAGAAAAGGTGTGGGAACTATATTTGTCTTATCCTTAGATTAGGTCTTCGCAATACCCTTGGAATGGATAAAACAATAGCAACCCACACCTCATGGCAATATAAGAACACCATATTACATGAATATGGCATATATATGTCAAAGGTGTGGTGCTATTGCCATCATCTTCATTCCAAAATTAAAGTTGCGAAGTTTAATCTAAGAAGATAATATCAATAACACCTTTCGTTAATTATGTCCTTTCAGCGTCTTAACTCGATAAGTTACTTGAAATTGCTGCAAAGTTAGCGAAAGGTTTTTTAATACTCAAACTAAAGTGTTAATAAATATCTTATTAATACTAGTATAATGTATTGGATTATATACAGGCTATTATATATTCAGTAACCTACATTTTCTTTATTTTCTGTATTGGGTATAGCAGAACAAAAAATCACAGTAATGTTGGTAGATTTTCAGAGTGTCCCCATTAAAGAGAACTTTTTCCGAAAAATCTACCTAACTATTATTTAGAAGCTTAAAGATTCATAAGTCTGTAAGATTTCTTCCTGCCTTAATCCCAAGTATCTTTTAGTAATGGCAACAGAACTATGATTGAACAGTTCCATCAGCTTAACTAAAGCAAGTTCAGAATTATCGCTGTTCATATTATAAACCTGCCTGCCAAAAGTCTTTCTAAGTGAATGGCAGGAAAAGTTCTTAATCTTTAGCCTGTACTTCTTCTTCACCTCTTTAAGAATGATATTAATTCTCTGAACTGAAAAGACTGTACCTTTCTGACTTACTAAAATAGGTGCATTTATTCCAACTGGATTTATATGTTCGTAACATTCTCTGATATGTTCCTGTAGCTGGGGATTCAGTCTTATAGTTCTTACCTTACCTGTCTTTTTCTCAATTACAGTAAATTCGTCTGTATCTAATATTTGCTTCCATCTTAAAGCCAGAATATCAGAAATTCTTAATCCTGTGAAACACCCTAAAGCTATAAGAAGTGAGATTTTATAATTATCATCTTTAGCCAATTTTCTGATAAGGTTCATTGCATCTGACCAGACAAGATAGTCTGCCGTTGTACTCGAATATTTAAGTGACATAATGTTTTGTTTTATAGGTAAATGAATAAAAGTGAATATTAATTTTGAGCTATATTTGCTAACTAATTGATTTATAGCTAAACATTCACTAATCCACAAAGTGAATATTATAGAGTGGGAAAATCTGGTAAGGACATTCCACACCTTATTATATATGGCACTTTTTAAAACGGTCTGTTTCCATATTTGTAATCCAGTATAGAATTACAGATTCTATCATAAAAAGAGAATCCGCAACCTGTATAGAAATAGCTATGATAGGTTGCTTGATATTCACGCTGCAATTCTTGATTATTTCTAAGCATATCATCCAATTTATCTAAAGAATGTTTTAATGCCTGTACTACCTTTATATATCTAAGGTTGTTATCCACTTCGCCTAAACGGTTTTCTAAATCTCTGATATGGTCTATAAGTTTATCTATCTGTTTATCCATGATTGTAAGTATTGGTAGAAATAAAAAAGGACAGCTAACCGAATAGCTGCCCTTTCTTCAATAACGCTCATTTAATCAATGAACCATTTATATTTTTCATCGCCATGTAAAGCTGAATTGATTCCCAAAGCCATTTCTGTAGCATTCAAGGAACGGTCTAGGAATGAATCAATATAGCTTGACTTGTTAGCTCCAGTCAACAGGTTGTAGAACTTCCACATATTAAGCTCACTTCCGAAGCTGCCAAAGTTTTCATCATTAATGTATGCTTTTGCTACACTGTTTATCTGTGTATCAGTAAGCAACATTCTGGGTAGTGCTTTCTGGTAGCCTGTTGGCAAGCATTGATAAAGTCGCATTCTGCCTATTATCTGGCAGAACTGGTGTTCACTCATGGAAGTGTTGCCTAACTGCTGCATCAGATAAATATGTCTGGCTGGATTGTAGTTACTGAACAGTTCCAGTGCTGCACGATATAGCTCTGTAGTATTGCTTACTCTCAAATCATCCTTGTAACCATCCGTAAAGATGCACATGTTACAGCAGACTTGATTCTTGAATCCGATAGCCAAACGGAAAAGTTCAGGAACTTTCTTTGAATATAGATTCATCTGGTTGTAAGCTCTCACACCTACGATGGAAAGATTCAGCTTGTTTCCTCCCACAGTTTCATAGATAGTAGGAATATCAATGCTGAAAGCTGCCCTTTCATAATAGATGGTCTTGTCAGATTCCAAAAGCTGATTGGCTGGTTTGTGGATAGCTTCTGGGATTCTGCCTTTAATAATGTGGCTTGTTCTGATTGTGGCTTGTTCCACCTTTTCACCACTAAAGAAAGATTGTGCCGCATCCTGTATGGTTTCCACGAACTGCGCATGATTGATTGTAAGCTCATTGTCCTTAGAGAACACTGGAGTAATGCAATCATTCTTTAAATGATTCAATGTTACTTCCTGTGTGTTGGCTTCGATAAAATGATTGGCTGGCTTTACTGGATCATCCATGATAACGGTAGCTTCTTCTGCATATTCACCCAGATTCATTCTCTCACGATTGTTTGCCATAGCTGGCATGATAACTAAATTTCTCATATTGATAAAAGTTTAAACGTTTATAATCTTATTACTATATAGATGTTTAGGACTATACTGGCTATTTTACATTTATCTATGAGAGGGGGACTAAAAGGGTTGTGCACCGCCTTTCCAGTCACTCAATAATATTGGGACTGTTGACAGAACGGGAGGGGAATTTCATATAAGACACCCCATACCCGTTTCTTTGACTTTCAGATAAACTGAATATATGAAATTCATGTATCAGGGTATCTTTTTCATGATTGTAGATATATGTGATAAATTATAAAGTATGTGTTATATAATCTGTATTAGAACTGAATTTGTCTGGAATTTATAATCTGAGAAATAGGTAGCTAAAAGTTCAGCACCGCATCTGCCAGAAACAGGTATAATTATGCTATTACTATATTTAATGGCTTAGTTTCAGTCTTTTGTATAGTTGCATTTAATGCTTTAGCTATGTATTCCAGAGTAATATCTTTGGAAACTATTCTTTTAGTTAGCAGACTGCGGATTTCATCATCGGACATATTGGCTGTCTTGCACAGGATGGCATTCAACACAGGATTGTTTCTCTTTGTTTGTCCGTTTGCAGACTGGGTAATCTTATCGTTTCTGTCCGGTGGGATAATGTCATTATCCAGACACCAACCATATATAATATGGTACAGTCTGCTTAACTGGTCATTACTTTTAAAGTCTGGAATTATGGATTTGTTGAGAATCAGAAGTCCTTTAGGTATCATTTTTATCTGTCCCTCTTTAATTGCTTTCTCCAGATATTTATCTAGCGTCTTGACATCTATTCCTAATTTGCTGGCAAGTTCAGAATGATTAAGTGCTCCTTTATAAGGTTTCTCACTTATATATTTGTTCGTTTCCTGTTTGCATACGGACTTTATAAGTAGTAGCAATCCTTTTATTTTAGTATCTGTAGCTTCATTGAAAAAGCTGTTTAAGACGAAGAAGTAATTCTCTTTGTCTTTTTTAAAATAGTATCTGTTCGGGGATTTGATTCTGGTTTCTATCTTGTCAAATATAAAATCTGCATTTTCCATCAGTCTGGGAACAATTGATTTTACTGTACGGAACGAAATTCCAGTTTTTTCGGCAATGTATTCCCTTGTGGTTTCCGCTATATTGGTTTTATAGTTTCCTGTGAATTTTATGCTAGCTATAGCCAGTATTGTTTCCAGCTTGTTGTTTCCCTTGATTTTATGAATGTCTTTTGTCTGTGTTATATATGATTCCATTGTGCGCAAAGGATTGGTTATTCATTTCTTCTAGGTATATGTTATAAATATCTCCGTTCTTTAATGCTTTGTTGTATCTGCCTGTTCCGCCTAAGTATTGTTTCAGTTCCTTTCTTGAACCGAACAATTTGTTGTGTGGTTTGTAAATCATCATAGTTTTATTAATTAGTTAATTTACATAGATTGAATCTGATAATGAAGTGAAACGAATTATCTGTTATGTAATGTAAGTAATGTATGTAATGATATGTGGACGCTTTTTCCGTGACTTATAGGACACTTTTTCCCTAAGTTAGGGGACGTTTTTCCCGTATATTTTTGGAAAGATTTCTGACCTGTTTTCAGAAAGGTCTGGATGGACTTTCCCTCGGTGTTTGCTATCTTATTCATAGCATTGAAAGTTCCAAGTAAAATTGGCTCTAATATCTGTTATAGCGAAAATCGCCTTGTTTTATTAGTTACCAAGGTTGTGACCAACATTTTCTCAAATTTCTGTATTGGGTATAGAAAGACAGAAAAATGAAGCTTTGTTGGTAGCACTTAGATTAGTTCAGTAATTAATTGATAACCTCTGTTTTTACCTACCCAGCAGGGAACGGCTTGATAATAGGAATTGATAAGTTTAGGCTCTATCTTTTCTTCGGGATGAATGTTCAGCATCTTAAATATCCTCGTCAACTCATTAACTATATTCTCATTGGAATATCTATTGCCAACTTTAAATATATTCTTAATCAGTCGGATAACCTTATTCCCTTTACGCTGTATAAGAATCATCTTTTCTCTGATTTTTCTTTCGTTGTATTTAAGTTCTTCTATATTCTCTTTACCCAGTATCTCAAAGGCTTCCACAATGAACGGGTCTACCTTTCTCATATCATTTATGTAGTCCAAAGCATATTCTGAATAAGGAACTTCCATTTCACTGAGCTGCTGTACCATAATTCTGCGCTTCTCTTTTACGGAGCGTGCACTTTTGATTATTTTCAAATTCTCATCATTGGGGTTATATTTACAATTGCTAAATGTAGGATTGAAGAAATGACAGTCATCGTACCATTTAGTTACCGATTCTACAGACTGGTATCTGTTCCTTACCAGAACCTCATTTATCTCATTATCTATGGCAAACCAGTTTTTTGTAAAATCGGGATATAGGAACTTACGGAACGGCATGGTTTCAAGAACGGCACTGAAAGCAAATCTGCTCTCCTTGTTGTCAGCACTATTATATAAAGTCTGTACTATTTGATAGGCAAACTCATGGGCGGATATTTCCCATTCAACCTGTTCTCTATCTTTGATAATGATTTCCGGATTTACCCTGTAGATGTGTGTGGCGGAGTTTATCCCGTTGCGGAACCTTCCACAAATCTGTATGCAGTCTGTATCAATATCAAGCATGGTATATTCAGAAATATAAGGGTCTGTCACCATTACCAAGTCCGGTTTATAGGGCAAATCCAAGTCAAATGCAGTAAAGAATCTTCCGGTGAAGAAATTATATTTCTTCATAGTATCTGCGCTCCAGTTCTTATAGGCATTATCAAAGGAGTATTCATTTCTGAGTTTCATGCGGCTTTTGGGTGCACAATAGACTGCTGAATCTTCCAGTATGTTCAGCTGTTTCATTATGGCATAGATTTCTACTACAGAATTAATGAAGAAACAGATTGTACCATCATGGTTTTTCAGATAATCGTTTACCGCTTTCTGTATGTTATAAGTATGGGTGACTGTAATCTCCTGCCTGTAGTCATAATCAGCATTCACTTCTATTGTCTCAAATTCTTTTAGCCGAGGGTCACTGAATCCGATTGGAGTAGCCGAGACCAGTGCTTTTTCTTTGAAGCGGAAAAAGTCGGTCATGGGCAAGACTATATCTTCTCTATAGTCTACATCTTTAATTAGCTGGTGGCATTCATCCATCAGTAAAAAGAAATGGGAATAAAGGTCAATTCCGCATCTTGCACACGCTGTTTTTACCTTGCCGAAACTTTCGGGAGTAATCATAATCTTATGTAGCGTGTTACTTGTCAGATAATTGCATATCTTATCTGCTGTCACATTTTCATAGACACCCAGCAGGTTATCATATTTGCTACATTTGCTTCTGATAACAGGAACATTGGGAACAATGATAATGGAACTTCTTTCAGTATTAAGTTCCAGAGTAGTAGCTCCACAGCCGGGTATCTTTTTGGAAAGAATGCAGTCGGATGGAATTTTATTCATTACGTCTGACAGGTATTGACCTTTATGTATTGTAATCATAAGCCTTTGCTGTTTAAATAGTCTATAAATTCATCACTTCTCTTTATGCTAAAGTATAGCTTGCCAAATCGGAACAGTCCTCTGAGCCTTATATAGGCTTCTGTTTCTCTTAGAAACGGTATTCTTGCGATGTTGCATTTTTGCTCGATAAGTTCTTTCAGACAGGTCGTTTGAGTGTCCTCAATTGTTTTAGTAATATCGGATGGAAAGATACCGAAGTCTTCATAATCGCCTGTTTGCAGGTAGTTGAGAATCCAGTGCCAGCTTTGTCTGTTAAAAATATATCTTATTCCAGTTGTTCCTTGACTACTTATCCAAGCTTCTCCGTTTATTTGAATATGGAGCTGTTTGTGTTGCATCATTAACAGCTTCACTTGTCGGTGAGCTGTTTCGTTGTCGTATGTTTGAGAGAACTGTATCTGTTTCATCTGATTGTTGTATTGGAAAGGATGGCCGAGAAGTGCTGTCTTCTCGACCTCCTTTCAGGTTGACTGTTTAAGCTACTTTATTGGGTTCGGTTGTTTCCTGCTTCGCTTCCTCCTTCTTCATCCATTCTGGCTTGCAGGCTTCACTGATAAGTTCGTTTACTTCATCTGTTGCTTTTAGACAGAATCTTATATAGCCGTTGAAAGTATTGGTGAATCTCATGCAGCGATAACGCTCTCCCTTGTTGCTGTACCAGTCGGTCTCAATATAGCCTCTCATTGATGATTTGATGTACTGTTTGAATAATTCTAACACCAAATTCTCTCCATCTTTGGCAACTTCGACCTCATGTTCCTCTGCTTTATAGGCACTCAAATCATTTATGATTTTAGCCATGCCATTGTGTATAGCCGAGATTAGTTCGGTATCTCCAGCACCTTCAAAATGCTGTACCGTACCAGTCCAGTAAGTAACCGTAACAGATATGATTAACTGTCCAGTATTGGATTGTTTGAAACTCATATTAGTTTTGGTAGGAAACATAAGGAATGCTTCTTTCAATGCTTGCACAAATGCTGCATTTACTTTTGTATTTTCTACTTCATTATTTAACACTTCTGGAAATTTAACATTTTTCATAATTTCTAAATTTTAATTTTTAACGTATTAATTATAATGCCATTAGAAAACTACTGAAGCTATGCGCACTTGCTCGTTTGTTCCCTTTTGACAATGCAAAGGTCGGGGTTTTCATGTCTTGTTATCGGGAATAAAAAATGATGGATCTCTATTCCCCCTTCAACCGTTTCATGGAACTCTTTTCCTTTGACAGCGCAAAAGTAGAGAGGATAGCGTTACGTTATGGGGAATAAAAAATCCCGCTATTCTATTCCTCTTAAATGGAAATTGAATAACGGGATATATTAAATAACAAGTAATCTGTCAGATGGAAAACTCTGGATAGATGTTACTTATGTTATGTGGATATTTATAGTCTTTGTATTGTTTGAGAAAAGCTTTAAGCGTTTCATTTTCAATATCAGTCCATGTTTCTTTATTTCTAGACAGTTTGATAAAATAGACCAATCGGCTGACCAGCTCCATTTCTTTGATAGAATGGTTTGCTCCTGTTCTTCTTTTGGCTCTGATTTGTTGCTGGGTATTGAAGAAAGTAAGAAGCATTTTAGCAAAGTAAGCGATAAACGGTGAGTCTTTCAATATTGTAGAAGTTTCTTCTTCCTGTCTTCTACTCAGAAATTTGACCGTGTCAATATCAGCCTCGCTTATATATTTGTTTATGGCTTCCGATATTGCCTTTATCGCTCGCATATCTTCTAAAACGACCTTTTGCTTGCCTGCCTTGAAAGTAAGACTGGCTGTATTTTCAACATTACTGATAGCTGATTGCAGCTGCTCCAATTGTTCTAAAGGGGTAAACTTCATTGTTATGCCTTGATAGAACATGCTTTCACAATAATCACAAACAAAGAGAATCAGTAACCAGAATTTATCCGTATTCAGTTCAAAATAGCTAATGAGTTCTTGGATTTCACGCTCAGTTAAATATTGGTTATATAAGTTTTGTTTACTCAATAATCTTTGGTTGAATCTGCTTTTAAATATGACCATACAGTCTGTAGCACCAAAAGGGATATTTCCAGCTTCTTCTATGGCTTCTGCTGATGCTTCACATCTGGTCACATTTATTATATAATCATAATCGTCTAAATCTGGAATATAAATAGATTCTATTATTCCGATATATTCCATTAGAGATAATGCGTTATTGTCCCATTCCAGTTTATCCATGTTCTTATTCATTAGTTATAGTGACAAATTTAAGGAGAAAAATCCCACTCACAATAATTGCAAGTGGGATAATCTTTCTAAAGCAGGTTCTTCATTGCATCATCTACTTGTTCATTATCAAATTTACTAAGATATATCTGGGTCGTTTTTATATCTTGGTGTCCTAAAGCTTGTGATATGATTCCAATGTTTACTCCAGATTTCTTTAATATGGTAGCGAATGAATGCCGAGCAACGTATGTGGTTACTTCTGCCGTTATCCCTAATTCTTTAGCAAAGGCTCTCAATTCAGTATTTACTTGATGGCAGATTTTATGAACTCTGTTACTTTTCTGCATGGGTGTTATATGTCGTTTGCAATGTAAGATAGGAAATAGATATTCTGCTTGCTGTTGATAAGTAGCATATTTTGCAATTATTGTTGAGGCTTCTTTGGATAATAGGAGATTGATATTGCCATGTGTTTTTTGTCTTTGGTAAATCAGTCTGTCCTCAACAATGTTTTGACGCGTCAAGTTAGCAATATCCACAAACGAGATTCCTCCACATAAATAGGAGAAAGAAAACAGATCATGGGTAAGTTGTCTAAGTTTACTTTGATTTGTACAATCTGCATTTATAAGTTTCAGAATATCATTCTTGGATAAGGCTCTTTTAATAGTTTTGGTATTGAAGTGGCTTAGCTTGTACTCAATAAACGGGTTTTTCTCACGTGCTACAATCTTTGCTTCTATAGCTTTATTATAGGTAGCTCGTAAAGTACGAAATTGATAGCTTAGAGTTGTGTCTTTGTTCCCCTTACTCCGCATCCAGTCCTCAAACTTCTTACAGAAAGAAACATCTATGTGACTGAAAGTATAATTCAACTTTTTGCCTTTATTGAAATTGCGTAGGGTATTGTATGAGTTTAGGTAAGCATAGCTATTACCAATTCTTCCTTTCTGCTTTAAATCTTCGATTAGTGACAGGTAGAATTCTTCAACCGTTTTTGCCCTGATTTCTTCTTTCTGTTCATTTATTAATGAAGAAGCGGTAAACTCTTCGCTATTGGCTTTCTTTTCTAAGATTTTTTGCTGATAATCTAATTTTGTTTTAAGGATAATCTTTTGAATTAAGTCTTTGTTAGGATTGTTAGGTTTGGGTACATTTCGTTCAAAGTCCCAATGTTTTGCTGCAACAGATATTTTAAGGCTTTTATAGGTGCTTTTACCATTCTGTGCAATTCTCAACATTAAGGGGTGTTCTCCATTTGCTAAGGTTTTACTTTTGTAGCAAATCACTGAAATTGTAGCGTCCATAAGAATCTGGTTTAATTCTTGGTTTAATTGCTGGTTTAATTTCCTCGATTAAACCGCCGCTTACAGCGATATGCATAAAAACAAAAAAGCATCGATAATCATCAGATTATCAATGCTTTCTTCCAGTCGGGGTGACTGGATTCGAACCAGCGACCACACGCCCCCCAGACGCGTACTCTAACCGGGCTGAGCTACACCCCGAATTGCGGATGCAAAGGTAAGGCTTTATTTTAAACTAGCAAATTATTTCGGATAGTTTTTTCTACTTTTTTAGGGAAGTACGTTGCAGCAAAATGTCAGCTTGGGTAGTTATGCTTGAAAACAAAAGAGATAGACTTTTGTTGCAGTATTGCCTGAAACATGACTGTTTCTGCAACGGCTCCGGCTGTTTATCCCATTGTTTCACTGTAGAAATCGAACATATCATATATCTCATCCTGTGTAGCAGTCTGGTTGATATGAACATCACCGATTTCTCCCAGCAGGGTAAAATTGACGTTACCCAGTGAAGCATTTTTCTTGTCGTGCTTCATGAACTCATATAAACGGTCGTAATCTTTACAGCTGAAATCCAGTTTCCCGTAATGTTCTTTGATGAACTGTATGGTTTGGCGCAGTTTGTCTTTCGGAAAACCTACTCTCAGGTGAGAATAATACAGTTCACAGACCATTCCCCAGGCTACTGCATACCCGTGCAATACAGGATGTTCTGTTTCGAGGGCAAAACTCTCGAATGCATGTCCTATGGTATGGCCGAAGTTCAGTGCCTTGCGGATTCCTTTTTCAAACGGATCTTGTTCCACGACCTTTTCTTTTACCTGAATGGAAGTATCTACCAGTTTTTGCAAATGCTTGTAGTCTACATGTTCCAGATTGAAATTGAGAAGTTCACTCCAGTGCTCTACATTACTGATAAGTCCGTGTTTCAGCATTTCTGCATATCCCGACAAAATATTGGGATGATCGAGGGTTTTCAGAAACTCGCAGTCTATCAGTACATAGTTGGCCGGAGCAAAGGCTCCGATTTCGTTTTTCAAGCCATTGAAGTTGATTCCTGTCTTACCGCCTACCGAAGCATCTACCATAGCCAGCAGAGTGGTCGGAATGTTAATCATATCGATACCCCGTTTGAAAGTAGCTGCAGCGAAGCCGCCCAAGTCGGTAACCATGCCGCCACCAAGATTAATCAGCAATGAATGGCGTGTACCTCCCTTGCTGCTCAATTGGTTCCATACATAAGCAAGGGTTTCCAGATTTTTATGTATATCTTCTACTCCGATACATATCTGTTCGGCATGAGCTAAAAACGGATATTTTTCAATAATGGGAAGGCAATACGTGCGGGTATGTTCATCGGTCAGGATGAACACTTTATCGTAAGATTGGCTGGAAACTGCATGACGCAGATTTTCTTCCAGATCGTGACAAATGACAACTTCTTGTTTGCTCATAAATCTTTTGTTTTTCCTGCAAAAATAGAAAAAAAGTAAAAAGTACATGCCCATGCGTTGACAATTAATTATTTTTGTACAGTATTTACCAATAAATTGATTTGTTTATGAAAGGAATATTACCCGTTGCGTGTAGATATGCAGGCTATGCTTTACTTATCTTATCTGTTTTTGTACCTTTACTGATGTACATGTTTGGACTTGTACACGATGGTAATTTGTTGTATGTCAAGCTATGTATAAAGCTTGTTATCTGGATTTCACTATTCATGATCTTTTTGGCAAAGGCTAAGGAAGAGAACGAAGAAATAGTCGGTATTCGCAGTAAGGCGATGAAGTATGCCTTATACTTGTGGGGAATATACTATATTGTTATGCTGGTGAAAGGTACCATCAATCAGGATGTGCAGTCTGCCGATAATTCTGTCGGTATCGTATACATGATTATCAACGTGCTTTGCTGGGAATTTTTCTTGCAGAAGTATCGCATAGAAAAAGCATTCAAAAGAAAATAACCCTTAAAAAAGGTTTTGCAATTAAACCTTTAAAATGTTCCAATGTCAAACCAACGTTGTAACATTTGTATTAGATTGTAAGAATGAAAAAATGGGTGATGGGGTTGCTACTGATATCCTGTGGGGTAGTCGCTTTTGCACAAAGCGGAGGTAGCAAAGGTTTGGTTTCGGGAACTGTCATCGATAATGATGACAATTCTCCGGTTATGCAGGCAACGGTGCAGATACTTGCCGTGCGGGATAGTTCAATGGTTACGGGGGATGTGACAAATAATGACGGACGTTTTGCTTTATCTGTACGTCCGGGAAAGTATTTGTTGAAAGTTTCTTTTGTAGGGTATGCACCTGCATTTCAACCGGTAACGCTGACACAGTCAAAGCCACGTATCAATTTGGGTACGATTAAACTGCATTCGGATGCGATTATGCTGGAAGGTGCGGTTGTAGTGGCTCAGGCGCCGGAAGTTACGGCTTCGGAAGATACGCTGGTATATAATAGTTCAGCCTATCGTGTGCCTGAAGGATCGGCACTGGAGGAACTCGTTAAGAAGTTGCCAGGAGCTGAAATTGATGAAAGTGGGAAAATTACCATCAACGGCAAGGAAATCAATAAGATTATGATTGACGGTAAAGAGTTCTTTGCCGACGATCCGAATATCGCTATGAAGAACTTGCCGGTAAATATCATCGATAAGATACGTGCTTACGAAAAGCAGTCGGATATGGCCCGGATGACGGGAATAGACGATGGAGAGGAGGAAACGGTACTCGACCTGACTGTCAAGCCTGGTATGAACAAAGGATGGGTAGGTAATGTAGACTTGGCGGCTGGAACAAAAGATCGTTACAGTGGAAAGGCTATGATAAACTATTTTCAAGGGAAAAGACAGTTTACTGCTATTGGTTCTTTAAATAATGTAAACGACAATAGCTTCCCTGGTGGTGGTGGCGGTTTCCGTAGAGGAGATAACGGGCTGACAGCTGTGAAGATGGGAGGAGTGAATTTCGCAACCGAAACATCGAAGTTGAAGACGGAAGGAAGCGTGAAATTTAATTATAAGGATGTAGATGTGGTCAGCAAGCAGGCTTCCGAAACGTTTGTATCGTCGGAGAGCAGTTCATTCAAAAACGCGATTGATCATTCTCGTAATAAAACGACTAACATGTTGGCCGATGCTTTCATCGAATGGAAACCGGATACTATGACTACTTTTATCTTCCGTCCGCGTATCAGTTATGGCAAGACGGATAATTCTACCAGTCAAAATTCGTATACTTTCGGACAGGATCCTGGCTATTCTACGGACGAATTGTTTGGCACCGATGATCTAACCTCGTTGGTTCCCGAAGAAAATATTGTGAATACGGTTCTGAAAAATACCTTGAAAAAGGGAGATGATCTTACAGCTGGAGGTTCTGCAATGATTAATCGCCGTTTGGGAAAGGCTGGCCGGAACATAACCTTCCGTGGTAAATATAATTATACCAATAGCAGCAGTGAACAGTTCTCTACCTCACGGACAGATTATTTCCAAAAATCTCCGGAAGAACGTCTGGAAATTTTGAACCGTTATATAACGACTCCCACTAAAACGTCTGATGTTAGTGCACGACTGACGTACAGTGAGCCTATTTTTACGGGTGGTTTTCTTCAGTTCAGTTATAATTTCCAGTACAAACATTCTACTACCGATAACTCTACTTTCGATATGGGAGATGACTGGACGGTGAACGAGGGACTGAACGGTAATACGCAGGGGGAATACAATGCAGATTTAAGTAAAAATGCAGTATACAACTATTATAATCACCAGATGGATGTAACGTTCCGCTGGGTGCGTGAGAAGATGAGCCTGAATGCCGGACTCAGCTTCCAGCCGCAGAAGTCGGATTTGTCGTATAAGAAGGGAGAGCTGGATACAATGACCGTGAGAAATGTGTTCAACTTTACTCCGACGTTCGATTTCCGATATAAATTCTCCAAGACCAGCCAGTTGCGTATTCGTTATCGTGGAAAAGCTGCTCAGCCGGATATGGTAGACTTGTTGCCTATTTCGGATAATACAGATCCGCTGAATATTCAGAACGGTAATCCGGGACTGAAGCCTACGTTTACGAACGAGCTGCGCGCCGAATATAATTTCTTCAATACAGAAAATCAGCGGGGTATGTTCTCGTTCTTCCGTTATCAGAATGTCTTGAACGACATCAGTAACCGAAGAGTATACGATCCGCAGACAGGTGGATATGTGACTACTCCTGAAAACATCAACGGAAACTGGAACTTGATGGGAATGGTTGGTACCAACATTGCTTTGCGCAACAAAAAATATACTATCAATACATTTACCCGGGCAAATTATCAGAATATGATCAGTTACATCAGCGATAAGAATGTTGTTGCCGATACCGACAAAAATACTACGAAGCGTTTGTCCTTGGGAGAACGTTTGAGAGGTACGTATCGTAATGACTGGTGGGAGTTTTCGCTGAATGGTTCGCTGGATTACACACATTCACGTAACAGCTATCAGGAAAGCAATAATATGGATACGTATCAGTTTTCTTATGGTGCCAGTACGAATGTGCGCTTGCCGTGGAATATGTCTATCTCTACTGACTTGTCTCAGAACTCCCGAAGAGGGTATACAGAATCGAGCATGAATACCGACGAGCTGATCTGGAATGCACAGATTTCTCAGGACTTCCTCAAGGGAAATGCTGCTACGGTAAGCATACAGTTCTACGATATTTTGAGAAACCAGAGTAACATCAGCCGTACCATCAGTGCTGCCATGCGTCAGGATACGGAATATAATGCAATCTACAGTTATTGCATGGTACACTTCATTTACCGTCTGAATTTGTTTGGCGGAAAGGATGCTCCTAAAGGTGGTCCCGGCTTTGGAGGAGGACCAAGAGGTGGATTTGGTGGGCGTCCTCATCGTTTCTAAAATCCTTAAAAGGATAATCCTGAAGTGCACCCCAAAAGTTTTGTGTCTAACTTTTGGGGTGCACTTCAGTTTTGGAGTACCGATACGACTCTTTATTTGTTTCTGTAAAATTGTATTAATCTTAATTTTAAGGTTTATCTTGATTAAAATAGAGACTCGGTTTGTTTAATTGTTTCCTCTATGTATTGATGCTATAACACAGGCAAGAGGTATTTTACTATCTTTACTTCTTTGCGGAATCGTTTAATTTTCATTACTTTTGTCCGACTCGCTGAAAATAATGTTATGAAAAAACTTTTAAATTTCCTTTCTTTTCTGTTTGTTAGTCTTTTAGCTCATGCTCAGCTAAACTGTACCTTTACGCATTATTCGCAGGAAAACGGTCTGTCGGAAAATTCGGTTATGGATATGGTGCAAGACCATGACGGAATGATATGGTTTGCTACCTGGGATGGTATCAATCGTTTTAATGGTTACGACTTCAAAGTGTATAAGGCTCGTAAGGAGAATGAAATGCTTTGGAGTTCCAATCGTGTAGATCACTTACAGGTGGATAAGCAAGGAGATGTATGGTGCATTACTTACGATGGCAGGGCGTTTCGCTTTGATAAGCGGATGGAAACTTTTACCGAGGTACCTGCCGATGGTATAGGAAAGGAACTGGCTATTAATTCTATCTTGCCACTCGATAATGGAACGGTGTGGTTGCTTACTGATAGAAATGGAGGCATCAGAGTGGTGCCTGATAAGGAAACGGGAAAATTTACTTCCAAAATCTATCTGTCGACTACAAACAAGGAGAAAGGAACTGCTATCAATACTATTTATTTGGATGCGAATAACAGGGAATGGTTGCTGACGCAAGATGGGTTGTTTGCAATAGATGGTGCAAGTGGAAAAAGATCTTCTTTTTTTGTACATACGCGGCTTGAGGCTGGTCATACAGGACAATCTTTTTTTTCGGCAACTTCTGTGAACGGACACGTTTATTTTACTTCCAGTTACGGACGAATTTGGAAGTACTCGTTGAAAGATGCTTCGTTCGAGCTGAAAGAATTATCGGTGAAAGATGATATTATAGCCATTCACCGGTTGCCGAACAATAAGCTTATAATGGCTACCCGTACATCGGGCTTTATAGTGGGCAATGCAGCACTGGATAGCCTGACATATTATAATCCAATCGATAAATTCGATTTCGTGCAGTTTCCGATACGGTCTATGTACGTTGATAGTTGCCACGAGGTATGGTTTGAAGTAAAAAAGATCGGTAGTGTCTGCCATTTCAATCCGTTTACTCAAACATTCAAGGTAGAGCAGATTGCGGTGGAGCAGGAACCTGGCAATGCACCCAAGTTTGCCGTTTGTGAAGACGGTCAGGGAAATTTATGGGTACATCCGGGAGGAGGAGGTTTGTCGTGGTTTGATCGGAAAAATAACCGTCTGCAGCCTTTTTATAATGAGGCCGGTACCGATTCATGGCGCTTTTCCAATAAGTTGCATGCCATGATGCTTGACCATCAGGGTAACTTATGGTTGGGAACGCACTCCAAGGGACTGGATAAAGTAACGTTCTCTAAAAATAAATTTCGTTTGTTTAAGCCTTTCGATTGTAATTATGATACCAATGCCAATCAGGTACGAGCCTTGTGCGAGGATTCCCGGAAGCAGCTTTGGATTGGTACACGCGACAGCAAAATCTCGGTTTATTCACTCGACTTTCATTTTCAGGGTTATCTCACTACTGATGGACGGATTTCTACTTCAGGAACTCCTTTTAAAGGATCGGCCTATAAAATAATAGAAGATTCACACAAGCATATCTGGATTGCCACTAAGGGGAATGGATTGCTTCAGCTCATTCCTCAGGGAAGCACATACAAAGTGAATCATTATGTATACAATGCCAGCAATATTTACAGTCTGAGTCATAACAGTGTTTACGATTTGTGTGAAGATAGCTTTGGGCGTATCTGGGTCGTTACGTTTGGCGGAGGCATCAACTATATAGAAAGACAAGACGATGGCAGCGTACGTTTTATTAACTCGCACAATAACCTGAAATCGTATCCGATAGAACGTTGTTATAAGGTGCGCCGTATACGTCAGGACGGAAAGGGAACCTTGTGGGTAGCAACTTCCAACGGATTGTTGTCGTTCAGTGAGAAATTTACACGACCTGATGATATAAATTTTCATTTGTACGTCAGTACGCCTGGTCAGCAGGAAACTTTGACTTGTAACGATATATACGATATTTTGCTTACGCACGATAGACAATTGTTTTTTGCTACGTTTGGTGGTGGGTTGAATGAACTGACACATATCGACAATCTGGGTAATGCACGGTTTGTTTCGTATGGTACCAAGGATGGCCTTCCTACGGACGTACTATTCTCGCTTGCCGAAGACAAGGACGGTAACATTTGGATGGGTTCGGAAAGCGGATTGAGTAGGATGAATAAGGCAAAACGTCATTTTGACAATTTCCTGAAGCAGGAAATTGGTGAGGAGTTGCTATTCGAGGAAAGTACGGCGATTGCTTCGACTGATGGGCGTCTGCTGTTCGGAACAAACAGAGGGCTCTTATCCTTTGTACCAGGACATATCCGAAAAAATGCTTATATTCCAGAGATTGTTTTTTCTGGTTTGAAGATAGACAATCAAGTGATTGTTCCAAAGCCCGGTTCTGTTTTGCCGGAGTCCTTAAACAGCTTGTCGCATCTTACGCTCTCTCATAAAGAGAATACCGTAACGTTATCGTTTGCAGCACTGGATATGAGTTTTCCCGAAAATGTGAAGTATGCGTATATACTCGAGGGCTTCGACAAAGAGTGGAACTATGTAGGTAAACAGCGTACGGCTACGTATACCAATCTGCCTAAGGGAGATTATGTGTTCCGGGTCAAATCGACCAATGGGGCAGGTATCTGGGTAGAGAACGAACATACGCTGAATATTACTGTAAAGCCCTCGTTTTGGGAAACGCCTTATGCTTATGCCCTGTATGTATTGGTGTTTATATTTGTACTATTGGGAGGAGCTTATATTCTGTTCTTGATTTATCGCCTGAAGCATGAGGTATCTGTTGAACAGCAGGTAACGGATATGAAGTTACGTTTCTTCACCAATATTTCACACGAGCTCCGTACGCCACTTACACTGATAGAAGGACCGCTGGAATATATCTTGAAACGTGCGGATTTAAGCAAGGAAGTACGTGAGCAATTGCAGGTGGTAGAACGCAATACTCACCGCATGCTGAGGCTGGTCAATCAGATTCTGGATTTCCGTAAGATACAGAACCATAAGATGAAACTTTCGGTCGAGCAGATTGATATCGTATCGTTTGTACACAATATTATGGAAAATTTTGAATCGGTGGCAGAATCGAATAAGATTGATTTTTTATTTGAGAGTGAGCAACCGGAATTGAAATTATGGGTCGATGCCGATAAAGTAGAGAAAATTGTGTTCAATCTCTTGTCGAATGCATTTAAGTATACACAGCCGGGGAAAACCATTACCGTATTTGTACACGATAATGAAAAAAGCGTAACAGTAGGCGTACAGGATCAGGGAATCGGTATTCCGGAAAACAAGAAAAATTCTTTGTTTGTGCGTTTTGAAACGTTGCTCGACAAGAATTTGTTCAATCCGAATAGTTCGGGCATCGGGCTTTCACTTGTGAAAGAGCTGGTGGAAATGCATCACGCTACCATACGTGTAGAAAGTAAAGTAGGAGAGGGAAGTTGCTTTATGGTAGATTTCCTGAAGGGGAAAGAACATTATGGCGAAGATGTAGAATTTGTCTTGTCCGATAATGTAGAAGTAGTAGATGCTATTAGCAAGCAGGAAACGCCGGATGGTGTGGTGACCGTTGCAGAGACTTCCACATCTGGGACTGCTCCCTCCGAAACTTCTTTTGAAAAGACCATGCTTCTTGTCGAAGACAATCTGGAACTGAGGTTCTTCTTACGCAGCATATTCAGCTCTCGTTTTCGTATCATAGAAGCTGCCAATGGGGTGGAAGGTATGGAAAAAGCTGTGAAGTATATCCCCGATATCATTATCAGCGATATCATGATGCCCGAAAAAGATGGTATTACACTGGTCCGTGAATTGCGAGAGGATTTGACTACCAGTCATATACCTATAGTGCTGCTTACGGCGAAGACTGATATCGATGCCAAGCTCCAGAGCTTGAAATTAGGTGCCGACAGTTATATTACTAAGCCTTTTAGTGCCACTTACCTTGAGGCTCGTGTGGACAATCTGCTGGCCCGTCGTCAGAAACTGCGTCAGTTCTATTGTGAGCACTTAATGGATCCTGATTCTCCTGAGGTTACCAATGAAGAAGAGGAAGTAGACATGATGTCGCAGCAGGATCGGCGGTTTCTCGACCAGCTGACAGAGTTTATGGAGCGTAACATCGACAATGGAGATCTGGTGATCGATGATCTGGTACACGAGATGGCGGTAAGTCGTTCTGTCTTTTTCAAAAAGTTGAAGTCGCTGACGGGACTTGCGCCGATAGAATTTGTCAAAGAGATGCGTGTAAAGCGTGCTGCTCAGCTTATTGAGACGGGAGAGTTCAATATGACTCAGATTTCGTACATGGTAGGTATCAACGATCCGCGTTATTTCAGCAAATGTTTCAAGCAGCGTTTTGGTATGACACCTACCGAATATAAGGATAGACAGAAAAGTAAATAACGGAATTTTTGTTTCCTTCTCGGGGTATATATCCGGAAATTTGTACAAATTTCTTTGAATTTTTGTACAAATTTCCGGATTTTTTGTACAAAAAAGGAAAGATTCCTGCTGACATTTTCCTGAAACTTGCCGGTTTCTTGATTCGTTTTTCTCCTTATTTTTTTAGTGAAAAGCCTTGAAAGCCTTGATTTATGTATAGTTTTATTAGAAAAAAGAATTGTTTTTTATGTTTTTAATAGGGAAATAATTATATTTGTTGGACTTTTGAGAAGGAAAATGTCAGAATCCTTTAACCAGACGAAGGATTTTTAAAGGAGAGAGTTTAACGGTTACTAATATAAGTATTATGGCATTTTTTTATAAAAATGAGCATATCTCTTGCACCAATTATGCAGAAGGATTCAGTAAGATTTTTTCATTGATGGAAATTTCAGAGGGGACTGTTGTAGAACGGCGGCATCTGGATACTACCTTTTTAGTTATCGTACTGGAAGGTGATATTGAGGTTAGATATGGAATAGACAAACATTTCAGTCCTCGTCCTGGTTATATGTTTTTGCTTCCCAAGAATGAGCAAGTAACTACTTACGCCCAGAAATCTGCCACCTTATTATTGTGTAGCTTTGTCAGCGATTTAAAATTATGCTCTCGTTTTTCTATCCAGCAGTTATCATATTGTGTTTTGGGAAATATTATTCAAAGTCCTTATTGCTTGAAGTTAGACATCCGCATTCAGCGTTTTCTACCTTTGCTCATCAGCTGTTTAAAAGAAGGGCTGGGATGCGTACATTATCATCAGATAAAGCGTGATGAGCTTTTCCTTTATCTGCGTGCTGGATACACAAAGAAAGAACTGGCGTTGTTTTTTTATCCGATTTTAGGAAAAGATATGGAGTTCAAAGATTTTATACTAATGAATAGCCGTACATTGTTCGATGTGAAAGAGTTCGCCGTGCGGGCTAATATGAGTTTGAGTACGTTTAACCGGCGCTTTAAGGAAACGTTCAATGATACGGCAAAGAACTGGCTGCTGTTGCGTAAACAGGAATTTGTAGAACATGATATTACGTTGAGTAATCTGACGTTTAATGAGATTGCAGAAAAATATAGTTTCTCCTCAACCTCCTATTTAGTTACGTTCTGTAAAAAATATTTTGGTAAGACACCTAATGAATTGCGTAAAGAAGCGCTTGAAAAAGAGATCGAATAGTTCGAATAAATGCCTGTTGGCTGGCAATGCTTGTAAAGTGTAATTTTTTGACGCGAATTTGTAATATCCAATCTTCGGTAGGGGCTTACCTTTGCAAAAAAAATCAAAAAGATACTATTAATGATGCGGAAAAGTAGAAAATTGTTCTTTCTCTGCGCCTTTCTGTATTTTGGAGGTAGTGGGAATGCTCAAAATGTAGCTTTGAAAACAAATGCTCTTTATTGGGGAATTACTACGCCAAATGCCAGTATTGAAATTAGTTTAAGCAGGAAGTTTACTACCGACTGGCAACTGGCATATAATCCGTGGACGTTCAAGGATGACAAGAAAATGCGTTTCTGGCTGGTGCAGCCGGAGTTGAGATATTGGTTTTGTGAGAAATTCGAAGGACATTTTGTGGGAGTCCACCTACACGGAGCACAATATTACGGAGGTTTCAACGACAAGCGTTACGACGGTTATCTGGCCGGGGGAGGTGTCACCTATGGCTATAACTGGATATTGTCGTCGCATTGGAACCTGGAGGCGCTGATTGGTGCCGGATACGCACGCCTGTGGTATAAGGAGAGTCCCCGTATACCTTGCAGCAAGTGTCACGAAGATAAGACCAAAAATTATTGGGGACTTACAAAATTGGCTGTATCGGTTTCTTATATCTTTTAAACGTTTGCAATATGAAATTCAGATATACATATTTGTTTTGTGCCGGATGCTTGTCGCTGGGAGTGGCTGGCTGTGCATCATCGGGTATGAGTAAGAAAGTTTCAGTCACACCGGTACGTACACTTACCCCCGACAGTATGTCGACTGTCGATGTGGATGTTAACATTCATATTCCGAGCCATGCCTTTACCGGCAGAAGCCGCCTTATTGTCGTTCCGCAGTTGCTGCAGAAAGATTCGATGCTGGCTGAATATACTCCCATGGTGTTCGATGCGTCTATTTATAGTAAGAAGATGAAACGCCGTGTGCTTCTCGACGGCTATGTAGATACGCTGGCAAATGCCGCGCGCAAGGTAAACAACCGCAAGGAATACGATGTAAACTATTCCGAACGGGTAGCTGTTCCTGCTGATATCGACGGCGGGCGTATTGTGGCCGTTTTGTCTACCGACGGATGTGGTGAATGCGGCGTTGCCGATACCGTAGATATTGCCTACATCAACAACATCCCTACCCTGATAGAACCTAAGAAATCACTTCAGCTTAACTGGATTGAGCCGGAGTTCGTAATTCGTCCCAAGATTATGGAAGGCAGGGGAGAAGCCTTGTTGCAATTCGTGATAAACCGTTACGACATCAATTTGTCGCTGGGCGATAACCGTAATGAGATGAACCGCATGCTTGCCACGTTGCAGAAAATCGTGACCGACTCGCTTGCCACGCTGAACAGTGTAAGCATTTACGGTATGGCATCGGCCGATGGTTCGTATGCTTTCAATACCACGCTGGCGCGCAACCGTGCCAATTCGGCGAAGAACTGGCTGGTAGACCAGCTTCATTTCAATGCTTCGCAGGCGTCACGTTTCAGTATCGGTTCCCGTCCCGAGGGCTGGATGCCGGTGCTTCAGGCAATGACAGCCGACGGACATCCCGACTCGCTGAAAGTGAGAGAAATCATCGACAAGTATAATGCCGAGAACGACGATGTGGCCGAACGCTATATCCGTCGTCTGTCTTGCTGGAACGACATCAAGAATAAGTATCTGCAAAAAGACCGTAAGGTAGAGTATGTATATACGTATACGCTGAAGAGCTTTACTACCGATGCCGAACTGCTCGACATGTACGGCAAGCGTCCCGATGCCTTCAACGAAGAAGAGCTGCTGCGCGTATCGACTCTGAAGAAGACTCCCGAAGAGAAGAAAGAGGTATACCGCACCATTCTGCACTACTTCCCGCAGTCGCAGGTGGCAGCCAACAATCTGGCAGTGCTCCTGCTGCGTGAAGACAAGGCAGACGAGGCCGAGGCAGTACTCGACGGACTGAAGGAATATTCGCCAGAGGTGCTGAATACCAAGGCAGCCGTATATGTGTACAAGGAAAATAACGAAAAGGCAATCGAACTGCTGCAGACCAATACCGAACTGCCTCAGGCACGTTACAACTTGGCATTGCTCAAGGCACAGGAAAGAAAGCTGCAGGAGGCATACACACTGATGCTGGGCTATGAAGACGTGAATGCGGCAGTCGTATCTCTGAGTGTGGGCGACACGCAGCGTGCTGCTTCTATCATGGAACGCTGTGAGGACAATAGTCCGCTGGCGGAATACGTACGTGCACTGATAGCTGCACGCATGCAGAAAGAGGCCGACGAGGTAGCAGCCCGTCTGAAACAAGCACTGCCCGACAACCGGTTGAAGGAACGAATGAAGACCGAGCCCGATTTTCTTCCTTACCTTACGACACCGGCATTTCAAGCATTGACAGGAGGAAAAGACTATGAGTAAAGGAATGAAGATCATAATATATGTATTGCCGGTGGCTATGTGCCTTTTGTGGAGCAGTTGCATACGCGATACGGTTCCTCCCTGTCCGCCGCTGCAGGTTACACTTACGGTAAAAGACAAGAACTACTTCAACATCGACGATGCCGTGAAGCTGGGACTGATGGAGCGCAAGGCAGAAAATCTGCCGTTTCGCGACTACGTGAGCACGTTGTATTACGTGGTGAACGATGCCGAAGGAAATGTGGTGGCAGAGCAGAAAAATACACCGGTTGACAACGACAGCCAGACACAGCTCATCACTCTTCCCGAGTCGCTACCGTATGGGAAATATACCGTTACCGTATGGGGAAACATGAAGAGCGACGAACCGCTGGGCGAAGATGCTACTACCGCGGAAATGGAGGCCGTGGGTGCGGCTGCAAACGATATTTATCTGGCAAGTGCCACGTTCGACTATCGTTACGGCAATGAAAAGCATACGCTGGCCATGGAGCGTACCAAGGGCGACCTGCTTATCAAGGCTGAGGGAATTCCCGATAACATCGACTTCTCCACCAAGGATATACAGGATATTTTCAATTTTGTGGATAATGGCTTCCATTATTCCAGTCTGACCGATATACATACCGAGCTCGACTGGCAGGAGATACGTAGTGAGATAAAGAGCGAAACCCTGATGTGTCCTTCTCCGTCGTACGAAGGTTCTACGCTGAGCGTGACGTTTATCGACAAGTCGGCAGTCGGAACTCAGGGCAGGGCAACCTATTATCCTACGCTGGAACCACAGGATGTAAACATCACCATGGGGCGTAACGAGATTACCATCCTGAAGTATGTGTATGTAGACGAAGGTGGAAGCGGTGAGGGCGACTTCGAGATTTACCTTCGGGTGAACGACAACTGGGAGTTGCTGCACAATATGGAACTGGACTGATTGACCGATTATTGATAATGTTATTATTTATATTTTAATTTTTAGGTATGAGGAAAAATTATTTATTGGGAATGGCTTTGATGGCTTCATTGTCATTCTATTCTTGCGACAAAGAAGTGATCTATGTGCAAGACGGAAATGGTGTAGAGAGTGTGGCTGACGGCGCCCAGATTATCACACTTCAGGTGGAAAATGGTGGCGACGGACTGGCTACCCGTGCCGGACGTCCGTTGTATAGTGCTGAGGCTAAACAGACTATTGAAAATGTGAAGCTGTGGATTTGTGATAATACTGGTAAGGTAGTATATGTAAAAGAAATCTCTAATTGGAATACTGATGGTTCAACTGTATATACAACCGGTGGTCACGGTCGCCAGACTACTATTGAACTGAAGGATATGGATAAACTTGCTGCCGGTAGTTATAAAGTGTATGCCGTAGGTTATAGCAATAGCAGTGATTATGTTTTGACTGATGTCACAAATGTTGCAGAAGATGGTAATTTCAGCGAAAACATGGTGTTGTCATTGAGTAATACTGTAGGAGAAGAAATCTTTGCCGGACAGATGGAATTGAGTGTTGAAGATGGAAAAGGTTTCAAGAAGCCGATAGTACTGAACCGTCAGGTAGCAGGTGCCTTTGCTTATGTGAAGGATATTCCTTTTATGGAAGGTGCTAAGTATCTGAAGCTGGTGGCAAGTGCTCAGAATCAGTCATTGGTTCTTGGTAACTTCAATAGCGTTGATCTTGCTGGAAATGGTTCTGGTAATGATGCTAATGTAAAATATGTAGTAAACGGTGAGAATGGTAAATCTGGAAGTGAAACTTATGAGATTAGCTCTATTGATTTGAATGAATGGTTTACTGCTATCAAAGATGAGAATGGTGATAATTTGATTGATGCGGGTGATAATTGGAAGAATCCATATTCTTCAGAAGGTCATCCTACTTTCCAGAAAGGTTCTGCTTTTGGTGGTGAATTTGTTATCCCGTTTGCACATGTAGATGGAAAACAGACTTTGACTTTGCAATTGACAAATGCAGGTGGAAACGTACTTAGAAGCTGGAAAGTGAATTTGCGTTCAAGTGATGAACAGTTGGACCAGACAATCACGTGCTGGAATAGTGTATCTACTGACTGGAGCACTGAAGTTACGGATGAATCTGCAAATATTTATAGCCTTGTACGTAACCACTTGTATGGAATTGGTACTAGAATGAATGATGATCCGGGAGAGGGTACAGATCCAGAACCAAATCCAAGTGACCCAGATGACCAACCAGAATCACTGAACAACAAGCAGGAACTTGTATTGAAAGTAAACGATAACTGGGAAGTTATTCACGGAATGGAACTGGAATAATTTCCAAACCGATAAATCAAATAGTATTGCCTGACATTCAGACAATACTATTTTACCCCGTAAAAAACATCTGAAATAAAATTATGATTATGAAAAAGACATTTTTAGGAGCCTTGCTGTTTGCTGGTACATTGGCATTCACGGCTTGTCAGCACGAAACCGTGGTTTATGTAGACGAAAACGGTAATCCGGTTGAAAACTCAGGACTTCAGGAAGGAGAAGGGATGCTGGAAATTGCTGTGTCAAGCACTGATGCTACATCCCGTGCCGTACGTCCGGTAGGTAGCTCGGCTGCCGCCAATAATGTGAGCGAGGTGAAGGTGTATGCGTTTAAAGAAATCGATGGCGTGTATAAATTTGACAATACGTTATCGCTTTCTAACGAATTGAGCGGTGTTTCTTGTGAGGATGGTATTTTTACGGTTACAGGATTGGAACCAGTCGGTGACCATGCAAATACGTCTATGGATAGTCATACCGACCAGACTAAAATCCTCACTCTTAAAGGATTGGCTAGAGATGCAAAGTATAAGTTTGTAGCGGTTGGATATAATGATACTTATCCTTATGGAACTTTGCCAACTTCGACAACTATAAGTGGAAATACTGCTTTAGCGGATTTCATTCAAATTACCGAGCCAAAGTATTCGGAAGGTTCTGGAGTTGTGGGGGGGCTAGGAATTGATGATGTAGAAGAGCTCTTTGCCGGTGTGTCGGATGAATATGAAACACAGGCAGATAAAGCCGCTTTCACAAGAAAAGCTTCCGTCATGATAACCCGTCAGGTAGCAGGTATGCTGGGATATTTTAAAAATATACCTACCAAGATTGGAGAGTCTGTTGTGAAGTATGTAAGAGTGTATGCCAATGCCAATACATTTACATTTAAATTTCCTGCACAGTTGTTGACCACTCCGGATTTTAATGGAGTAAGCAGCTCTAAAAACCAAACACCTGTGATGGAATTTGATATGGCTGATATCGCTACAAATTGGAACGAAGGTACTCCTACAGATGATGCTTATACATTTGAGAATTGGACAAACGGTAAGCCCGGTGAATCGGTTAAAGCTCCGCTTGCAACGGGTTACATGGCCCCTGAAGGACTGAAACTTGTTGAAAATTCTATCTTTGGTGGGCGATACCTTATTCCTTACAGTGGACATTTTACCTCACAGACACTGACTGTAGAATTGCAGGATGAAAATGGGGAAGCATTGAAAACTCTGAATGTAGTGACAGATGAGCAGACAATTCCAAACGATGGTACTAAATACGCTTACGATATCCGTTGCAACAACTTCTATTCAATCGGTAAGAAACTGGATACTGATTCAACCGATGGAGGTGATCCCAATCCGGATCCAGATGAACCTGTAGATTTGAGCGGTAACACCGATATTAAAGTTATTGTGAACGATGCATGGAAAGTGCTTCATAATATGGGCGTAGAAGAATAAGCTGAATTAAATTAAAATCTTAACTATTCATGGCGTGGTTCCGTATGGGATCATGCTATGAATAGATTTAACAACATTAGAATACGATAAACCTTCAGAAGTGATATAAAGTTTCAGCAGGTCAGGCTTTTTCTCTCTGAATTTTTACTCTCTGTTTATGGCTTTAGCTTCATCTGCATTTGTGGTAACACAGAAAAGATTCGATTTTTCTGCATTACGATAAATGAATTATACTCGATACTTGTTTAGACAGGAATAATGAAAATGCTTAAAGATAGAAGTATGATGAAAAGACTTTTGGTTCGCGCTGCGCTTGTTCTTGGCGTTCCTTTTGTGCTATACTCATGTTATGACGATTTTGAACGGATAACTGCCGGAGACGTCGTGACCGAAGAGACACGAACGAATGCTCCTATATCGGTTGATAATCCCAGCGCTTTGGTGCAACAGAAGGATGGTACATGGAAGGCTGAAAATGCTCGTGTCCCGTTGGTAGGTGTAGGGCGTGTGGTAAATCAGGTTTCTAAAGAAACAGTAAGTGTGGCTTCAGAAACGGGTGATTTAGGCGCGATAGTCGATCTTGACTTAAAAAATTCATATAAGGTTGGTGGATTGGTCGGTGCTGATTTAGGAACAGCTGATGCTATTGCAGTTCGTGATATCTATCGTACTTATAGTGCAAATCAGAAGGTCGGTTTTGTGATAGATCCGGGAAGCGGTTCCTTGTTGAGCCTTGATGTTTTGAATGGCTCTGTCATTTCTTTTTATCTCAATAATCATTCTGTTGGTGAGGTAAAGGTTGATAAAGATGATACTGGTGGAATCGGTCTCGATTTACTGGGTGTAAGCAGTGGAGGAAACACGGAACAGACTCTGATTGTAAATGCACCCTGCATCTTTGATGAAGTAAGGTTGAAATTTTCTGGGGCTGCTGTCGATGCCTTAAGTAATTCTGTTGGTATCAAATATGCTTTTGTTGGCGATAATAGTGATGAGAATGCGATTAAAAAAGAGGGGAAGGAATATCCGAAAATAGATTCTAAGTCAACAACAATAAGCCAAGAAGATGCTGATAAATTGGTTGATGATGATTTAAAGGAAAATTATTTACATCTTAGATGTTCATCATTACTTCCTCCTCTGCCTTCTCAATATGTGACTATAGATTGGGGAGATGAAGATTTACGTGGGTATGAAGTTGGCTTTGTGTACGAATCTACAGGATTGCTAAGCGGACTTGGAAGTGTCATAGATATTGCTAACTTGTTGAACAATGCTCCTGAACTTGTTGCAATTGATGAAACAGGAAAAGAGGTACAAAAATCATCTAAAGAATTTTCTTTGATAGGCTTGGATATATTGAATACTGATAATGCGAAAATCAGTATGATTATATCGAATGGAGAAAAGCGTGTCTCGAAGGTAAAAATAACGGCACCTGGAGCTTTGGTGGGAGGAATAACCGGTGATGGTATCAATGTCTATTACGCCTACATCCGTAAACCTGTTACCATAGACAACAGCAGCTACTTTGCTTTTCCGGAAGCTACTATCTATACCGATACATACCAATTACCAGTAGCCCAACAGGAGAACTCTTCGGTAACGTATACTGTTCTTAATTGGCCGAATACCTGTGAAAATGAGCCAACGGTTGTAGATGGGAAGCTAACCGGTGCAACTGCCAACGGAGCTTATGTTATTCAGGCTGTATATACCAACAAAGACGGAGTCGGTGTGAGCTATACATCTACTATCTACCGTGAAAGTCTGGTTTCAACAGCTTCCGGATGTAATACCTATATTACAACAACAAGTTATGGGGCATATCCTACGGAAACCCTTGACTCTTGGAATGGTAGTTTGATATCTATATTGTCGGGCTTGAAAAATCCGGATGCTGTAGTGGACGACAATTATAATAACTACGCTACAAGAAGTGGAATTGATGTCGTAAAAAGTACTGCCATCTATGCCATGAAGACTACGCGCATGGTAAATGCCGGAAACAGTTCTGTACGTGCCGGATTCATTATAGAGCCTAATTTGGGCTTGCTGGATGTAAACTTATTGGAAAATTACGAAGTAAGACTGTATAATGGAAGTACACGTGTAGATGAAGGAGCAACTTCCTCGGGAGAGAACTCCAAGGTACTGGGACTTGACTTGATTGGCGACGGTAACGGACGCCTGAGAGTGTACGTGGAAACTGATAAGGCTTTCAATCGTCTTGAATTATGGAGCAAAGGTTTGGCGGATGTTTCTCTGTTCAGTCAGTTACGTATATATGGTGCTTTCTTCGAAGATACTTATTGCAGTACCAGTTTTGCACAAGACTTGTGTATGGAGGTGATGAACAACTCCAATTACGGGGTTGATTTGGACTATAGTGTGTTCAATAGCGGTTCATTGGTGGGCTTGACAGAAAATATCGACGGATTGGGATACCTTATAGATAATGATCTGGATACAGGTGTTAAAATAGGAGGACTTTTAAAAATTGGTGGCATCTCTTTAGGACTGAAATTCAATGATATGCCGGCCAGTCAGCCTATTGGTATCGTACTAGATGGAATGGAAGGACTTGCCAATGTCAATGCCCTTAGTGGAATAACAATGACGGTATATCATAATGATGAAGAAGTTGCAAAGAAAACTTCTTTCGATTTGCTTGATTTGGATTTGATAAATAAAACCGGGAAACTCTATCTGGAGATGACTCCTACAAAAGTTTATAACAAATTGAAGATTACTTTGGGTGGGTTAAATGTGTCTTTGAAGGCTCCCCGAATAACCGGTATATATACCCGTAAGGATTCAGATGGTGACGGTATTCCTGATTGTGTAACCGATCCGGATGCATCGGGCGATGAAGGTTTCACGTTCAGTGAAGGCGAAACTTGTTATCCGGAAGATTTGGTTCTTAAGGCGACCGGTTCATATCAGGAAGGCCAGGAATATCTCTTCGAATGTACCAATTCACAAACGAAAGAAGTATTCCAGAAGCAGGTTGCAGTGAATGCAAATAAGGAAATTGTATTATCTGGCTTGTCGGCTGGACTTTATTCTATTGCAGTCCATTCACCTCTTACCGGAGTGGTAATGTATAATCAGGTGGCGTATGTTTATCCGCAGCTGACAGAATGGAAAGGCTTGTCTACCGACTGGAATGACTGGGATAACTGGACTAACGGTAAGCCGTCGGGTTGTACAGATGTGATTCTGCGCAAGGGGGTACCTTACTATCCGGTACTTACTGAAAAATCTGCTTGTGCCAATATTCATTTTGAAGAGGGCTCGTATATTCAGCATATCAATTACCTGACGTATGATCTGGCTTTTGTGGATATGCTTGTGAAGGGAGGTACTTACAGAATGATTACTGTACCTTTGCGTGAAACTTATTCGGGAGACTTCTTTGTGAATACGGGTGTCAGTTGGACGAAAGATAAATATTTTGCCGAACTGAATGATATTAACTATCCGGAGAAACGTGTATCTCCCATTGTGTACCAGCGAATCTGGGAAACGGAAAAAGAAAATGTCTGGCAAATTCTGGAGGATGGCAGCAAACAAGAAGTGGCAGTATATGAACTTAGTGGTTGGACAGAAGATTTTAATTATTTGAATTATAAACATGTACCAGGAATGGGATTTTCTCTCAAAGCGGGTGAAGATGGAGAATCTGCCTCCTACCGGTTCAGGTTTCCAAAGAGTTATACAGAATATAACTATTATTATTCGGATGGAAAACAAGTGACTGGGAGGAAAGAAGAAGTTACGAGAAGTACAAATTTTATAGGAAAGCTGGTAACGGATTTAGAATATAAATTGACTGTGAAAACTTCTAGTAATGTATCGCGTAATGGATGGGCAGTTGGAAATCCTTTTATGTCAGTCCTCTCGATTGAAGGATTCTTTAAGGATAATCCTTGGGTGAAAAATATAACATTGGATGATGGTATAACTTATACCTCCGATGACATATCTAATGTGCCGTCAGGAAGGAAGTTTCTTAATCCGGCTGAAGGTTTTATGATTTCTACACCTGAGAGCTCAGGCAGTGGCGAATATGAAGTTACATTTCGTGCAGACCATGTTTATCCAATGACTGCTGTCGCTACAAGAAGCAGCCGCTCTGCCAATAATGGAAGGCATGCTTTGTTCCTGGAAGCTCAGGGGGGAGAAAGCATATCGTATGCGGCTGTATGGAGTTTTTCCGGAGCTGATAATGGAGTAAACGAAATGGAGGATGCGGTGATGATGGCTGACAGGAAGAATAGGCGCGCGGTAGAGGTCTTTACCATTGCCGACAACAAGGCATTGGCTATACAATGTATGAATAATCTGAATAGAATACCCGTAGGACTGATGGTGGATGGAAGTAAAGATGTGACACTGAAAATTCAGACTGATGATGCAAAATGGAGAGGATGGGAACTGGTTGATACTTTTACAGGCAAGCGATATCGTTTGAATAACGGTGAGGTGAAAATTAGTTTGGGTATTATCAAGACTACTTTGAGCAGATTGTATTTGCAGAAATTATAATGTATAATAGCTTAATGGTTTTTCTTATGAAATTAAAGAATATGATATATTCAACAGTAATGTTGGCTGTCGGTGTCTTTTCTTCCTGTTCGCAGAGGGAATCCATGGATGAGATAGTAGGTGGAACGGGTGCTGAAGCTGTCCGGATAAAAATCCAGGTGTCTCCGGGTATGCTCGCTACCAGAACTCCTGTCATTGGTCCGGATGAGGATAATATAGATCAAGATGGTATGCAGCATGTGACGTATGTGCAATTGCTTGTTTTTAAGCAGGAGGAAAATTTCTATAACCTTGTTTATAACGCACCGGTGAACTGGAGTGAGAATATCCCAAAAGATATCAATGTGGGAAGGAACGAGGCCGTGGGTTATCATCCAATCTCTGAGGATTTATTTGAGCCTGGAGTACAGTATTGTTTAGTGGCAATAGGACTGGATGCAAGCAAGGGATATGCAGATGCTGCTGAAAAAAGTTTTTTATCTGATTTAATTATACCTGCTGCTTTAGCAGGTAATTCAGTGGATGCATATTTATTTTCTATAGAACTACTTTTGAATGACTCTTTTTCTATAGCAAATAATAAGATTGTTTTTCCTGGTATAAGTGGAAATTTCCCTGTTGAGGATGAAAGCTTATGTGAGATAAACCCCATAGCTCGTTCTGAATTTTTTGCAGGGTGTACTTATGTGACGGGGCAGAAAAATATGCCTGAGATAACAGTTAGGGCAGAACGGCGTGTAGCGGGTGTAAAGGCCTACCTGAAAGGAATTCCGCAGCAGATAGATGACACAAAGGTAAAATATATTGCCATAGGTACTGGTCCTAACGAAGATTTTCCGACCCGTTATAACGTAGCGATTCCATTATTGCCGATTGATTCCGATGGTGCTGAGTATAAGGATTATATTCCGAATGATGAGGATAATATATATGAAGAGGGTATGTTCCCGATTATTGCACCTCTACCGGAAAACATGGAAACATTCCAATCGAGAGCTATTGGAGGTGGGGGACCTGATGATGATGAGCCTGAGAATTATCCTGATGAGGACTTGATTGAAGTTAATGAAGGGGTAGTAACTCTTATGGGATATTTGCCCCCGGTGGTGTTCTCGCCTGATGAAACCAGAAGTAACAGTACAATGATGCTTTATCTGTTGGATGAGGATTATAATGTGCTTTCTTCCAAGAAAATAGTACATCTTTCAGAGAGTGAAATAGCTTCATCAAGAGCAGGAACCGGTATTATAGACAGACCGATAACATATCCTTACGATTCCCGCTACCATTATCCGATTATGGCCAATCATTTTTACAGGATAGGAACTCCTGACAATCCGGTGGACCTTGATGCTTCTGAGGCGGAAATTGTGGTATCAATTGATGAGTTTCAGGATGAGTACTATGGTGGTCATCTTGGCGATAATGAAGGAGAGGGAGTGAATATGGACACATCTTGGGGAAACCACAATGCCGGAAATTTAGAAGGAAAGAGTAAATAAAAGTTTAATCGATTAAGCAATCGTATATTATGAAACGAAAAGTTATATTCAGACTATTGTTCTGCTCCATGGTGGTTATGTTGCTCTTTGCATGCAATAATAATAGCGAAATGCTCTTGGAGAATGGCGATGTAAGTATCAGTATCAACAGTGGAATAGAACAAACTTCATCGAGAGCTGTTGTAGCATATCCTGAATCAGGATACAAAGGAATGTATTATGTATATAATAGTGATGGAAGCTTTTTCAAGGAGGGAAAACTTGCTTCTGTGTTGACTGTTGATGGACTGAATTCAGGACAAGAATATAAGGTGGTGCTTTTGGCTGTACCTAATGCTCAATATAATATTTCTACAGGAAGTACAGAATCTGTTCCGTCTTATTTGGAAGCTAAGACACAATTTCAGGGCGAGGGAGCACAATGTGATTACGAGATATTCAGAGATGTGCTGACTATTAAACCTACGGTATCGAATACGACCTTCAATGCTGTACTGACCCGTCAGAATGGAGCTGTTGAAATCAGAATCAGGAATATGCAGTTGCAGGAGGTCACTCTTCAGGTGAATGGTACCCAGTATATGTACTTTCACGATGGAACGGGCGGTCAGGTGTTGTCGGACACTCCTTTGTCGCTGAAGAGAATGCTTACTTCTGAACAGTTGACAAGCTCGGAAACCAGAATACGTATCAATCTGTTGCCACAGGAGGATATAACTGCTAAAGACGGTACTGAAACTGAGGATAACAAACTGATAATAAAAGATAAAACTGGTGTAGCAACAACTTATCCATTGAAATCTTCGGAAGGAAGTATTCCTATTTATCCTAATCAAGTCACTTGGCTGACATTAGGAAACGGGGATGACTCTGAGGGGAATTTTACAGTTGATTTCTCAGGCGATGGTGGCATTCATCTGGAAGATGATGTTTGGGATGGATGGCAGAATTATTAATCTTATTTTAGTTGGATACGGTTATGAAAATGAAATACAATAAATGGTTAGTGATGCTTCTGTGTGTATCGTTCGCTTTTACAGGATGTGAGAAAGAAGCTTTCGTGGATGAAACTATTGAAAACGGGAATGGGCAAGGTGCGGCAAATGAAACGGAAGTTCCTGAAGGATATTTTGTTGCTAACTTGATGCCTACCACATGCGACTTTTCCAGGGCATTGGTAAATGGGGAGAGTACAGCCGTTCAGTCGTTGAGATTCTTGCTCTTCAAAAAGCAAACTGATGATGACGGACAAGAGAAATACGTATATTATAAACCGGATAATGCAGACGAATCATTCGGAATTGTATTCGGAGCAACAAATCAAGGTAGTGGATTGGTTAATCAGAAATATAGTTGGCCACTTGCCGATTATTATAAAGATCGGTTGACAGTTACCTTACCCGTCGGTGATTATCGTGTAGTGTTCTTGGGTAATATGATGGAAAGTCAGTTTACTGGTCAAGATGAAAATTCGGATATTGTATATTTGAGCGATGGCGAATATGATAATGTACGCATAAATTTACCGAGTAATGGACCGCAGGCTTTCTATCCAATGACAAATGATATTGTGTATCAGAATGCTTTTTATATGGGGGCGGCTGATTTTAATATAAATAATCCGTCTCCGAAGATTGTACTGCAACGTCTGGTTTCGCAAAGCACTTTCTCCAGAGACCTTATTGAAACCAATGATGCTGTTGGTATGTTGGTACAGAGTATTGTTGACCAGATTAAGGATGGTCAATTGTCGACTGATATTGTGAAGGGAGTACTCAGAACCAATCTTACGAAGATTCTTGAAGAATCATTATTGGGTGATAGCCTGTTATATCCTCTGACAACTGTGGTAGACCGTCTGGTAAATATACTGTTGGGTGATTTGGTAAATGTCTTGCATGAGGCTGTGTTGAAGCAGGTTACGGACTTGGTGAACGATGAATTGCTTTCAGAGCAAAATAATAGAGGTGCATTATACAGTATCCTGAATCCATGGTCAACAGTTAGAAGTATTGATGCTAAGGTTGCTCTGGCGAAGAGTATTGATTTGAATAGAAGAGTTAAATCTTATAGTGATCCGTTATTGATAGAAAATATTACTGTAAAAGAAGATAATGATAAAGCTCCTAATTTCACCATCACTTCTTTGAATGGACCTTTCACACTGATAGAAGCTAAGGTTCATGATACGAAAGCTAATGGTTTGAATAATGCAATTAACGTATTACGTCCTGCTGCTACTGAAATAGATGATGCATTGCTTGCTGGTCTATTGATCAATATAGAAACGTCTTTGGCTTATACGCAGGAATCGAATCAGAGATATACTACGAAATATGATTTGTTGAGTCTTAAATTGACTGATTCGTCTCCACAAGATGAAGGTGAGACTATTAATATAGAAACTGCATTATCAGAAGTTTTAGATGCTGACAAACTTACTACAGCAATTTTAGGCGATGGGATATTGTCGGGCGTGCTTTCTGGTTTGGTCGGTGGAGTAGATGGTTTAGTGGATTCATTATTAGGACCTCTTCGGTCAAGCCTGTTGGAGAATCTGGATTTAAGATTGCCGAATATAGCCATAGGAAATATCAGCCTTGACGGTCGTTGGGATGTAACCAGACAAGACGATAATACCATAGTTGAAACAGAGATTGGCGGGTATAAGAATTAATAAGTGTACTTATGTGGAACAAAATGAAATATATGGCAGGCATCGCCCTGATGCTTCTTTCTGCCTGCAGTGATTCTTCGTCGCCCGATGCAGAGGGGCAGAGTGGAAAGCCTCAGCAGCAGACATTTTCGGTTGCAGTAGAAAGTGTGGGCGAGCTTTTTGAAGGTGGAGAGGGAGTGAATCCGGCTGCTGTGGCGTCACGCCGTCCTATCTCGAGTGTTATGCCTACGCAGACGTTCGACAAGCTCAGTATACTGATTGTGGAGTATCAGACCCCGGCAAAGGTGGTGTATAAAAAGACGATTGACAACTGGAGCAATCCGGACAACAAGGCAAGCTACCCCTGGAGTACGGAAGATGGAATGGGACGCTATGCCACGATTACACTTACCGGCAGTGAGTGTCTGGAGGAAGGCAAGACTTACATGGCTTACGTGATAGGTTACCAAAGCGGTACGTATGGAGGCTATGAGCCGTTCAAGGGTGTGGAGGTAGGCGATTCTTTTAACCATACAGAGGTGGCTACCGTACCTGATGATGGATATGCCGAAGAGGTGTTTGCTGGGGCGGAAATTTTCTGGGTGGAAAATGGCGTAATTCTTTCCAAACTAAGTGCTGAAGCAGAAGCACAGCACGGTCTGATGGTGGCTCGCCGGCAGGTAGCGGGTACGTTTGGCTATTTTACCCGTGTGCCGGTGCAGGTAAACGGCAGTACGGTGGCGAAGCTTCGGCTGGTTGCTACCAAACGTAATCAGACTGTTATTTTCGGAGGATTCAGAAGTGTGGACGATGATTTCGATTTTCATAAGGATAATGTGATAAATGGTATGAATCCGCGTACGGACTATGATTGTGCTTTGGCCGGATCGGCTGTAAATAATGCGTTTTCTGTGTACGAGATTGATCTGTGCAAGTGGTTCCCGGGAAATACGAAGAACGGGCTGCTGCCGCTGGATATGAATGGCGACGGTTATCTGGACAGTGCTGATACGAACTGGCAGACCGACGAGGAGGCTTATCCTAAGGGCACGATTTCGCTGCCAAGGGGTACGGTGTTCGGCGACAGTTTCTGGATATCGGTAGTTATGACGCAGAAAGATGTGGATGCAGGGGTGCCTACTTTCCAGATGCAGATGCTCGATGCAGACGGAAAAGTGATAAAGTACTGGGATGTCATTTTACGTAATTACGAAACGGCTGGTGAGAACCGTACGCTAGTGTCGCTGCCCGACGGAGAGAACGGACGTACCGTGATTACCGAGCTCGATAATATTGATACGGAAACGTGTTTCAGTATTGTGCGTAACCGCTTGTATACGATGGGAGAGAAAAACCAGTCGCAGAACTATGGTGAGGATGAGCCTATTGACTTGAGTACGGCCGGAGTGCTCGTGCTCGATGCTCGTCACGAGTGGCAGATTATGAATTCCATTATTTTCAATTGATTATTTCTTTTCAACTTTTTTCATAAAAAGAGAATGTACCCGTACTTGTTTGCAAGGTGGGTACATTTTTTTATGTGTAGGTGGCTCGGTTTTTAGAATGGATATCCGATAGCAAAATGAATACCCATGCCGTCTTTGAACCGGGGAATGTTGTAATACTTGGAGATACCCGTTTCGTAAGGTACGTGAAGGGCGATTCCCCAGTCGAGGCGGAGCACGAGGAATGACAGGTCGTAGCGGATACCCAAACCGGTGCCTAGTGCAATGCTATCAAAGAATTTGTTGAAGCTGAATTCGGCATCCGGGCGGGCTTCATCCTTGCGCATCAGCCATACGTTTCCGGCATCCAGAAAGACGGCTCCGTTCAGGTTGCCGCCGAACAAGCTCGACAGTATACGGAAACGGTACTCCAGATTGGCTTCCAGCTTAATGTCACCTGTTTCGTCGACGTACGAATAGGTGGAACTTTCTGCCGGATGGAAGCGTCCCGGACCGATGGAACGTACCGTAAAGGCACGGATGCTGTTGGCACCTCCTACGTAGAACTGTTCGCTGTAGGGAGCAATGGTCTTGTTTCCGTACGACCAGATTACTCCTGCCATCAAACGACCGGCTATCTGTTGCTTGTCGCTAATGTAATACAACGGGCGTATCTCGCTTGAGATTTTCAGAAACTGTGCAAAAGGCGTTCCGAGGAATTTCTTGTCTTTCTCTTTTAGGCTTCGGCCGAAGGCTGCATAGATAAGGGAGGTGACGTTTCCTGCCGAGGTAAAGGAGTTTTCCCACCACAGACGTATTCGGCGTTGCTTCCAGGAATTGTCGTAGGTAAAGGTGTAGGTTACTGACGGGATGAACTGGTCGTCCAGACTGTGGAACAGCATCGGGTTGGCTTCAGCTATGGAGTCGAAGGCTGCCGTGCGGTGTTGCAGGTGGTTGAATGCCAGATGGAGCGGTGTTACGGTGTGCTTCATGCTGCGTGAGGGCTGAAAGCTGTACGCTACGCTTCCGCCGAAGGAAAGCATCTTGAAGTAACGGGCACGGTTTACTTGTTCGGCATAAATCTTGAAGTTGGTCTGCGAGGGGAAGCGGAAGGGGTCGATGCGGTTGCGTACCCACGGGAGTACGATACGGGGAAACTCCAGCGAAAGGGCGGCACCTAGTTCGTAGGAGTTCATGACCGACTTGTCGCCGTCGACGGTAGAGCTGGTCTGCCATTCGTACGAGCCTTTGAGTTCGAGGTTGAGTGAGGCACCCATGCCGCGGAAATTCTTGCGCGAGAGGTTGAAGATGGCTCCCGGACCGGTTTGCTTGGTACTTTTGGTCGTGACGTTCAGTTCCAGCTCGCTGTTGTAGGGCAGGTCGAACATGGCATTTACCCGTATGTCGAGGGTATCTTTTTCGGCTCCGCTGCGGGGAGTGTATTGAAAGTCACTGAACTTGAATACGTCCAGTCGTGCCAGTGCTTCTTGCGTATAGTTCTGTCGGGTTTGTGAATAGACTTCTCCTTTGCGGTATAGGAAACGCTTGCGAAGTACGCCGTACCGGATGCCGGGTTTCTTGCCGGAATAATAAACCGTAAAGTTGCGTCGTTTCAGCGAATCGGTGGGCTGTTCGCCGTTGTAGCCGGTAAGATACACCGAGGTGTGTCCGATGTAATAGGTGCGGAGTGCTTCTTCGGGTATACTCTGTCGTGGTACAATCTTCATGCTGACGTAGCCTTTGCGCATGATGGTGTCGGCCAGAAACGTCAGAAATTCGTTTCGGGCATAGTAATATCCGTTGTCTCGCAGCAAGTCTATCAGGCGTTGGCGTTCCTGATTCAGCACGGTCACGTCGAAGTTGTCGCCGCTGTGTATGAGACTTTCGTCCAGATGTGCGCGGATCAGGCTGTCGGTACGTGGACGGAAGCCTTCGTAGATGAGGGTATCGATGTAGTAGGGCTTACCCATGTCGATATCGTAGCTCAGCTTTACGGCACGGGGATTACGCGTGCTGTCTACCCGGTAGGTTACCTTGCCGTCGAAGTAGCCGTAGTCGTGCAGCAGGTTGGTTGCCACCTTGACACGGGTTTCGGGATTGACGGTGGAGACATATACGGGGTCGGAAGCCAACTTCTTGAATACCCAATGGCCAAATCCTTTTTCATATCGCTCGAAGCGGTTGTATATCCATAGTCCGAAGGGGATCGGAAAGCGTATGTTGGGATTGATTGTAATGGCATAGTTGGGGGCGATGCTGATTGCACCTTCCACTTCTGCTAGCGCGTTTTGTCCTGCCTTGCTTTTGTCTTCGTTGTTGATGGTTACCTTTTTCAATCCTAAATACAATGTTTCCCCTTCAGGCAAATGCTTGGTAGTAGAGCACGATGCGGCAAGTAAGACCGTCAGCAGGAGGACGAGTATAGGATATGTTTTCTGTCTTTTCATGAATCTGTTTTTATGTGTCTAAAAAATCAGTTGGCTGTTTCTTGTTCCGGCTGCTTCTTCTTTCGCGAGCGGAAGATGAAGAGCTCACCCAGTTTGCTTACTTTCTTTCTCAGTACAATACCGGCACCGGTTTCTATCACTTCGCCGTCGAGAATACTCTCGTAATTCTTGTCGTGGAAAATCTTGATGTAGCGTGTTCCACTGTTGTCGAGGCGGTATTCCAGCGATATATTATCGATAAATGATTCATCTTGCTGCTGTACGTCGTTTCCGGTAGAAATTTTTCCGCCGATAATTACCTGGAAGCGGTTGTTCCAGAAACGTTTGGCAAACTGGAAGTTGTAGTCGGTACGGGTATTTCCAGTACCGCTTTCGTCCGTCGTTTCCATACCGAAATTGATATCGATACTTTTCAGTGCGCTTCCCGCCACTTTGTTGATTTCGCTTTGCAGGAAAGAGTTCAGCATACTGTTGGTATCGAATCCTTTCGTTCCGGCACTGCTGTCGCCCATGTATACGCCGGTAACCAGCATGGTGACTGCCAACTTGTTCTTTTCTTCGGCCGACTTTGATGCCAGTTCATTCTGCATGGTTCCATCGTCGGGAGCTTCGAGGGTAAAGGTGAATCCCAGATCTTCCAGCCGGTTGGTCAGGTTAACACCCACATTGAAGTTGACCATGCGTGAGCTTTCTCCGTCGGACGAAACCGAGGCACGTACCCGTTCGGCTGCCTTGATGTTCAGGTTGGGGTTCATCAGATTGCCCGTCCACTCGATGTAGCTGCCGTCTTGTATATAAAAGGTCTTGAGCGGGATGATAGGCATTTCGTATTTCATTTCTCCGCTCATCAGCGAGTATCGTCCGTTCAGCAGCATGTTGCCGTCGGGCTGGTACTGGAACGAGAGGTCGCCTCCACCTTCCAGTAGCATGTAGTTGCTGCCGTTGTCGTTCAGGTCGACACGTGCCTGTACGGCTTCATCAATGTGGAGTGTCATCAAGATATCCATTCCTCCCAGCGACATAACCGGCATGTTGGGCTTCTCTATATGGGTGGTATCGCTGAAGTCGACAAACGTTACGGTTTCGTTCAGGCGGTCTTCCACGGTGAGCGGCGAATCTTTCAGCACATAGGTGAAGTCGCTGCTACCCAGTATGTTCATATTCCCACGCATGGTCAGGGCATCCGGACTTCCTTTCAGCAAGGCATCGACGTCGACATACAGCTTTCCGTGAACCAGCGATTCCTTGGTACGCTTGGCATTGATCAGTTCGAAATTGTGTGCCTGCATCTTCAGGTTGATGTCCATGGCAGCCATGTCGGTCATGTCGACATATCCGTCGATGCTGAACGGTGTTTTCCCTTTGGTGAAGATGTTGAAGCGTTCGAATATCAGCCGGCTGTTTTCTATCTTCAGCGGGCGGTTGTCGAAACGGAGGTTCAGCGAAGCCTGCGGAATGTTTACCATTACGCTGTCCAGTCCCAGTTCTCCGTTTAATACGGGTTGCGACGTAGAGCCTTCTACGGAAATGGCTCCGTCGAGGTCGCCTTGGAGCTTTGCCATATTGTCGGGGATAAACGCATTAGCTATCTTCAGCGGCAGGTGATGCAGGTTTACGTCGGCTGTGATATGGTCTTTGTCGTTTTTGCCCGAAGCCGACAGGTAGCTTCCGTTCATGCTCATGATTTCTTCTCCGTTCAGCATGACAAAACCGTCGATGCTGTGCTCTCCCGTTTCCTTAGGAAGGTAGACGGCACTCATCTCCCAGTTGCCCAGTGGCTGCTTGTTGTAAGCCAGATTGCTGATACCTATATCGGCAGCTACTTGCGTACTTGCTTCGGTCTGTATATAGTGTGCCTCAGCATTGATGGAGCCGGCTATGTCGGGCATGTAAGGGATGATACGCCGGAATTCTGCAATGTCTATCTGGTTCAGTCCCAAGGTAAGGTCTTGCAGCGCGAGGGAGTCGGGGGTAGAGTACAGCGACAGTCCCGAATGGTTCTCGTCGTATATCTTTACGTCGGCATGGATGCGTCCCTGATCGCTCAGGTAAATGTAGTTGTCGGGGTTTACCTTGAACGGCCGGTATACCAGTGTGGGAGTGTCGGGAGTAATGTGCATGCTGATGCCGTTGGGGCGTAACTGGGCTTGCAGGCCGAGGTCTACGCCTGTTTCTCCTTTTCCGTTCAGATAACCGATCAGCATCTGTGCGTCGGTAGAGCCTATGTAACCGTTCAGAGAAATATTAAATGCTTCCTGACGCTTGCTGGCAAGTGCCTTTACACCGCTGTCGAACTGCAGGCGGGCAGAATCCTGTGAGGCTCTGAAGTAAATAGTGTCCAGTTGCAGACTGTCAGTATGCAGGCCAAACAAGTCGATAGAACCGTCCAGTCCTTTTTCGGGTGACAGGCTGAAGTTTGCTCTCAGGCGGTTATAACTGATGTGCTGTGCCGCCAGAAAGTTGGCAACCGGGTTGTCGGAACCGGAGAATATCTTCAGCTGGGCTGCCGGCATCATCTCCTTGAGCAGCTGCTGGTTGATATGTTTCTTTTTCCACTGGGCACTGAACTCCTGTGCTATGCGGTCAGTTTTGTTCATGAATTTCTCGAGGCTGTTTGTCGATCTGAACAGGAAGGTCAGGTCACCGGCATTCACATATCCTCTCACCGAGTCGGGTGCCATGTCGAATCCCGCATGCAGGTCTTTGGTCTTGAATGTCCGTTCAGCCGTAGCCAGTTGGATGCCGCTGATAGTTGTCCGTGCACTATGCCGCTGTTTCATGTCGGTCTGTGCATGTACTTCGATGTTCATCGACGAGCGGAATGGTGTATTCATCAGTGCCAGTTCCTGCCAGTCCAACAACCGGATGCTAGTATTGAGATCGGCTTTTACCAGATTGGGATGCAACAGTGCCTGCAATTCCGCCGATACGTCGAGCGCACGGTTGTTGATGTTCAGCAGTGCCGAAGCTTGAGAGCGTTGCAGTCCTGCCGTCAGTGTCACTCCCGAGAATACGAGTGACCCGTATCGGAAGTGAGAAACTTCGGTTTTTAGCATTGCTCTTGTACGCGGAGAGAAAAAGTCCATGCCTTCGCCTTCAGCATGAATGGTAGCCGAAAGTCCGAAGATGGAGTCATGAGGCATGAAACGGTGCAGGTTGAGGCTGTCTACGTTCAGGTCGAACAGATAGGCTTCCTTCTGCATGTCGTAGTCTGCTTTGACAGATACGTTGGCCTTCCTGCCTGGCAGGAAGTGTAAGTCGGCTCCCAGTCTGCTTCCGTTGATTCGTGCTTCTCCGTTCAACTTCATGCCGTGAGGCAGTACGATACCTTCCATCATGGTTTCAACGAAAGCCAGATTGCCCGTTTCTACCTCCAGGTTGACCGAACCGTTCCGACGTATGCTGTCCAGTGGCAGAGAAATTTTTCCCGACGCCTGTGCCTTGAGTGCTCCCTGAATGTTTGCCGAGAGTGTGGTGAGGCGTATCTCCTTCAGGTTGCCGTCTACTCCTGCCCGTATTTGTAGGGGAGCAGCCGGATATTTCTGGATGAACGCTTCAGGCATGCCGGTAACTACCTTCAACAAGTCGTTCTTGCCGATGTCTGCCATGAGGCGGGCGTTGATTTGTCCGTCCTTATCGGCATGCGTAGCATCCCAGTCCATAGAGGCGTTAAACTCGATGAACGAGTCGGGAGTCTTTATCTGGAGCGAGGGTACCTTGAGGGTTTTCGCGTCGGAGATTAGTTTACCTTGCGTTGAGGTAATTTCCAGTCCGGAACGTTCCTTCAGGTTGAAGTCTTTGATATTGGCATAGATATCCTCCCCGGCATAATATACCGAGTCTAGACGTAGGTTAATGTCGGTGATGGCGATATGTGCTATGTCCAGTCCCTGTGCGGGAGCAAGCGTATTAGTATTGATGGAAGCCGTACCTTTGTTCAGATTGAGCGTCTGGGCAGAGTATGCCGATTTATGCAAATCTACCAGTCCGTTGCGCAGTGACAGCTTTCCGATGGACGCTGACATGTCGAGGGAGTCTAAAGGCATCTGCATGGCAAACGATACATTTTCCAAATCGACATTTTTCAGCTGTATTTTCCAGTACAGCGGTGCCGAGCTGGTCGTGTCGGCAGCAGTCGTATCTGCCATGCATACCGACAGGTGTGTATCTTTCAGCGACAGTGTATTGACAATGGCAGTTTCCGGGGCGAGGTCTACTCCGTGAGAGGAAACGAAGAGTTCTCCCAGATTTCCTTTCAGGGTGAGACCCTCAATCAGGTTTGCTGTATTGACCGAAGCCTTGGTAAGTTGCAGTCCGTCCAGCTCTACTTTCTTCCGTAGGAGCGGCATGAGCTGTACCTTGGCAGTCAGCCGTTCGGCATTCAGAATTGTGTCCTGCTTGTCGACTACAACCGTATGGTTGACTACCAGGTCTAAGGGGAAGGAGAGCGAAATCCGTCCGATGGCAATTTGCATTCCTGTGGCCTCAGAAGCATAACGGGTAGCCGTATTCACCAGAAAGTTCTGGATAGGAGGAATGTATATCAAAATGCATAGTAGTATAAATAGTATGAACGGTGATGCGACGGCAATCCCAGTCCATCGTAAATACTTTTTCATAGGCTAAATAAAGCGTATAGTTTATTGCGAATTTATATAAAATAACCGAAACAACATTCATTTTGTTCTATAACAATTTAGCGCCATTTATATAAATTCTTTACCTTTGCGGTATAACTTAATTTAAAGACATATTATGAAACCAACTTTATTTGTCCTGGCAGCAGGAATGGGAAGCCGTTACGGAGGTTTGAAGCAGCTTGACGGCGTGGGACCTAACGGTGAAACAATCATGGATTATTCTATTTTCGACGCTATCCGTGGCGGATTTGGAAAAATCGTATTTGTAATCAGAAAGGATTTTGAAGAGGATTTCCGTAAGAAAATCATCAGCAAGTACGAAAATCATATTCCGGTGGAAGTAGTTTTCCAGAGCATCGACAAGTTGCCCGAAGGATTCACTTGCCCGGCAGAGCGTACAAAGCCATGGGGTACCAATCATGCTGTGCTGATGGGTAAAGATGTGATTCGTGAACCTTTTGCTGTTATCAATGCCGACGACTTCTACGGACGCGACAGTTTCGCCGTTATCGGCAAATATCTGTCTGAACTGCCCGAAGGAGCCAAGAATACATACTGCATGGTAGGATTCCGTGTAGGTAATACGTTGAGCGATAGTGGTACAGTAGCTCGCGGTATCTGCTCTACCGATGAACACAGACACCTGACTACGGTAGTTGAACGTACTGAAATCATGCGTATCAACGGTGTTGTTTCTTACAAGGACGAGAACGGTGAATGGGTAGGCATCGAAGATAATACACCGGTTTCTATGAATATGTGGGGCTTTACTCCCGACTATTTCAAGTATTCTGAAGATTATTTCGTAGACTTCCTGAAAGAGAATATTGACAAGCCGAAAGCTGAATATTATATTCCGCTCATGGTGAACAAGTTGATCAACGAAGGTACTGCCACAGTAGAAGTACTTGATACGACTTCTCGTTGGTTCGGTGTGACTTATGCTGCCGATCGTCAGGGAGTTGTAGATAAGCTGAAAGCACTTGCCGACTCTGGAGAATATCCGAGCAAGTTGTTCTGATAAGTGAAAAATTCCTTTGTGCTGAAGGATGGATTTTACCGTTCTGTTCAGCATAAAGGAATTTTTTTATTGCATTTTAAAAGATTATTCGTGATTTTGCGAACGATAAGAAACGATGGAAGATAAAAAGGATTATACAGCCACACAAGAGCAGTTGGCAAGATTTGCCAAAGCTTTGGGACATCCGGCACGGATTGCTATCCTGCATTTTCTTGCCCGGCAGGAAACATGCTATTTTGGTGATATTCATGAGGAATTGCCTATTGCCAAGGCTACCGTATCTCAACATTTAAAGGAACTGAAGGATGCGGGACTTATACAAGGTGAAGTGGAAACTCCGAAGGTGAAGTACTGCATAAACCGTGAAAACTGGAAACTGGCCAGCGGGCTTTTTCAGGAGTTTTTCGGGCAGTGTGTGGAGAAAACGAAAAAGTGCTGTAAATAATAATGGCCTTTTTGGATTGTGATGTTATGGCTTTGTGAATTAACACTAAATTTAGTGCTTTAGAAATTAAAGCTTTAGGAACAGAATGTCCCTCGATGAAGCCGGAATATCCACTTCCAAAGGAGGTGGTAGGGCTTTCACTTTCCGCGGCAACGCTGCTGAAGAAAGTGATTCAGCAGAAACTTCAGGCGACTGATCAGGTGACATAATCCCAGAATGCTGAATAAAATACCTGCCTGATAGTGTAATAGGCCCCAATGTATATCTGCGGGACCTTTTTGCAATATGAGAATAATGGCAGTGACGATTGTCAGCAAGTAGGCCACCGATAGTCCCATTGTGATTTTGCTGTGGCATTTGTTGCCTCTGACCAGACTTTTGTACCATCTCCAATGCGCTTTGATGTGCAGGAGGGAAACTGTGAAAAACAAGATTCCGAATAGGGTATGCAATGCTGTCCATAATTGGACACCCTGCTGTACGATTCCATGCCCTGCGGCGTGAATGATTAGTCCTGTAGCAAGTGTTATCGGCCATACGATTGCCAGTGTCAGGTCTGTTGAAAATACGATTCTTTTATTCATATTGTTGTCTTTTAGTGATTGCTTGATTCGTGCATGCTTTGAGACATTTCATGCAGCCTATACATTTTTCGGCATGTTTGATAACTGCGTGCCGGTGTGTTAAGAAGTGTATTTTCCCGATGACTTGCTTGGGGCAAACTTCAATACATTTGTTACACCCCGTACATCGGCGGGTATCAATCTGGATATATTCTGTTTTATGTCGTCTGTGATTTATCATGTCATCTAATGTTTTTACGCAGACAAAGTTAAGGAGAGGAGGTGATGGCGGCAATGGAGAACTGATGGGAATACTTGGACTATTTATGGTTTTTGCGAAAGTCAGTGGGTGTTGTTCCCGCTGTTTTCGAAAATATACGTGTAAAATAGGCATAGTCTTCAAAGCCAAGTTCCTGTGCTATCTCTTTTACGCTTTTATGGGTATAAGCCAGTTTTCGTTTGGCTCTGATGATAATCTCATTTTGTATGTTCTGGCTGAGGTTGAATCCCGTTGTACTTTTTACAGCTTCGTTGAGGTACATCGGCGACAAGTTCATCATGCGTGCGTAGTAGCTTGGGCTATGGCTGTGTCCGATATGTTGTTTGAGCAGGTTCCGGAAGATGATGGTATGCTCTACGTAGCGTTGTGGCAGGCTGTTGCTTGTCTGTTGGGAAATGACGGCATCTTCTATTATGTCGATAATGGCAAGAGATACATGCAGGTTCAGTGCCTGAGAGCGGTTACCGGGGAGCGACTGGTTGTCGGACAGGATGGCAAACAATGATTTCAGCTTTGTCTGTTGTTGGGGAGATAAGCAGATGAGTTGCGATGTCAGGGTATATTGTTCGAAAGCCCTTTGAGAGGTTTCTTCCACAAAAGCGCTGTCTATCATGAGCAGGTACGCCGACAGCTGGTCAGAGTGTGTAAAACGGTGTGCCTGTCCGGGCAAGACCAGAGCCGTTTTGTTCACCGCCAGTTCATAGTCCTTGAAGTCGATGCGGATATTGCAAGTCCCCGATTCAATAAATCCGAATATATAATAATCGTCTTGATGTACATAGTTGACCGGTGTTTCTCGTATGTTGTCCGGAGAGAATAGCCGCAGGCGTATTCCTGTTTCAGAAATGTCGGAAACTCTATGTCTGGGCAGTCTGGTCATTAAAAAGCTGTTTTACGGGATTGTTATGGATTATTTGATAAGCATTACAATGCTTCCGCAGGTAATCAGGAGAGCCCCTATTATTACTCGCAGGCTGACCGATTCGCGCAGAAACAAGAACGACAGGCAGATGGTCATGACCACGCTGAGCTTATCTATCGGAGCCACCCGCGACACATCTCCGGTTTGCAATGCTTTGAAATAAAACAGCCACGACAGTCCCGTTGCTATTCCTGAGAGGATGAGGAATATCCACGTATGTTCACTCACTTGTCTGATGCCTGCGGTTTCCCGGCTGCAGAAAACGATTCCCCACGTAATACACAAGATAATCGTGGTGCGGATAGCTGTAGCAAGGTCTGAATTGATGTCTTTTACGCCTATCTTGGCAAAGATAGCTGTCAGTGCGGCAAAAAACGCCGACAGCAGTGCATAATACTTCCACATAATCGGTCGAATTTCTTAAAGTACGGGCAAAGTTATTGTTTTATGCCGAATGATGATACCGAGAAGTGAAAAATAGCTGTATGAAATAAACTTGTAAGAGAATATTTTAATAAGTTGAATAGGTTATAGAGGTCGACGGGTTTCTCAGCTTTTTATATTGATTCTTCTTTTTTATTCAGGCTGGCTAAAATTTATGCTTAATCAATGAAACCCTCAGGCTTTTACGTTGAGCCGACATGGAATGGAGGGAAAGATGGGGGAATATCTGTGTGCAGGAGGTATGGATATTTTATCGCTAATATGCTTCCCTTGTGGGAAAGGTCCTTCTGTTATCTCCGTACAAGTGTTTTCAGCCGAAAGACAGAAGAAGATATAAGAAGGCATTTTGTCAATTGGATAGCAGACAAAGGTAGGGTAGCCTGAGTGCGGAAAAACGGAAGGCCATGCGGCATACGGGCCTTGTGTTGTCCGATGATTCAGAAACCCGGCACAATGGCGAGGACTTATTCCTCGGTGCCTTTCTGTTTTGGCATACCCGGTGCCGAAGACGCTCTTGTTACCGAACTTGAAGAGGTGATGCACCATATAGTGGGATGGCTTCCCGAATATGGGAAAGTAGTCGGTTTGCTGACCGACAATCAGGGTAAGGGACTTTTTCCTTTTATCTTCAGGCTTTCCTTGCGCAAGGTGTTCTCCCGTTTTCATGCTACGGAATTATGCGACGAAGTAAACTATCGTCATGCACTCCGGCAGCGTTTCATTGTTATAGACGATTTCGATATAGAAAGAACATTCAATGATTATGGCAATCTTACGTGGCTTTTTCTGAAATCGTTAACGGCATCGAGCGGCGGGTACTTTGCTTATAGCCAATACCAACCTGACGATGGAGGAAATCAAGGCTAAATACGGTCTCCGTACTTTTGACCGTCTGCGAGTCAATATGCAGGTGGTTGTCATTCGGAAAAGGTCAGTATTAAAGTTTTTTTAACCTATGATTAGTTTCTGATTGTTATGTAAGTGATGATTCGGAATTTTTTTTCATTCTTTGAATGCATGATTTAGCTTTTAAATATCTGAATTTAATGCTAATTGATTATTTTTGTAAGACAATGTATATACAATCATAAAAATATAGAAGTAGTTATGTCATACATATCAAGTGAAGGACTTAGTTGGAGAGGGGTTTTGAAAGGATTTCCCAAAGCTACAAATATTATGCAACCATTGTTTGAGGCTTTTACGAATAGTCTTGAAGCTATTGATATGCGTAAAAGACAGGATGATACTTTTTTACCTTATATTCATTTAGATTTTTATTTCAATCAAACAACAGATAATGAAAATGATGGCTTGATTCGCTTTTCTATTACAGATAATGGTGTCGGTTTTGATGATGAGAATTTTAATCGTTTAAAAGTATTTAAGGACGATTCAAAGGGTGATGGCAACAAAGGTTCTGGTCGCATACAGTTTATACAATTTTTTATTACTGCAACCTATGAAAGTATATACAGACAAGATGGAACATATAAATTAAGAAGATTTGTTTTATCTAAGGCTGAACCTTTTTTGCGACAAAATTCTATTTTACGTCTTGATGAAGAACGCGAACTTGATAATAACTCTGAGCTAAAAACCACATTATTGCTTGATAATTTAAGGGCAAAAGTTGATGTGAAATTTTTTAATAGTTTAGGAATCAATGATATAAAAGAGGCTTTATTGGACCATTACATTCTATATTTTTGTGTAAATAGGACTCATTTACCCGAAATAGTTATAAATTATTATCATGGGACAAATTTAATAGCAACACGAAGAATAGATACTGAAGATATTCCTAAAGTATCGCATGAGGATGAAACGATTAATGTCCCTTTAAGTCAAATTTCTTCTGATATGAAGAGGGTGGAAACTTCTATAGAGAATATAGAGGTAAAAATTAAGTCGTTTAGATTACCTTATGGACAGTTGAAGAAAAATTCAGTGAAAATTACTTGTAAAGGAGAAGTTGTTGATTCTGTAAAAGTTAAACTTGATTGTTTGCCTTTGGATATGCAAATAGGAACTTCTGTCTTCTTGTTCTTGCTATCTAGTAAGTATTTTGATGACCGTATTGGAGATAGCCGTGATACATTAGAAATTCTAAATAGAACAGAATTCAAAAAAAGAGCTAAACAGTATGGCCGAATTGACCCACAAATTGTAATGGATGATTTACAAGCTAAAGTCAGTGTTAAAGCAGAAGAAATGTATCCTGAGATAAGTAAACAGAAAGAAATACATATTGAACAATTAGCTGCGCTGAAGAAAACATATTTGTTGTCAGAAGAGGCTTTGGCTGAATCTGATGTAAATGACAGTGTTGAAGATATTTTAAAGAAAGCATATATTTATGATGCGAAATTAATTGCAGAACGTGATGCTGCATATCATTCTATGTTGGAACGATTGAATCAGTTAGACACTAGTGCTCCTGCATATCGAACTGATTTAGAAAAACTTGTTGCTGAAATGACTAAAGCGATTCCTTTGCAGGATAAAGAATCTCTGTCAAGGTATGTTACTCATCGTAAGCTTGTTCTTGATTTGATGGCAAAGATTTTGCGTCGTGAAACAAGCTATCAAAATATAGAGGGCACTCGGAATATAGATGAAAAATTACTTCATAGTTTACTTTTTACTCAACATTCGGATGATGTGTGTAATAGTGACCTATGGATGTTGAATGAAGATTATTTGTATTTCAGAGGTGTATCTGACCAGCCTTTAAATCAGATAGAAATTGATGGTATAAAATTGTTCAGAGAAGAAGTTACGGAGGAAGAAGAGCGTTATTTGTCATCATTGGGTGAGAATAGACGTATCAAGAGACCGGACATTTTATTATTCCCTTCAGAGCGGAAATGTATTATAGTAGAGCTGAAAACCCCTGAGACCAATTTGGCTTTACATATTAATCAAATAAAGAGATATGCTAATTTGCTTCGAAACTTTACTTCTGATAGTTTTATGATAGATACATTTTATGGCTATCTTATAGGAGAGGCTTTAGAACCTAGAGATATAAGAGCTGTAGATGGTAATTTTAAGTATGATCCGAAGTTCAATTTTATGTATCTGCCTTCTACACCTATTGTATATGAAAACGATCCTACAGGAAGACAAGATGGTAGTTTGTATATGGAAGTAATTTCTTATTCTGAAATTCTGAGAAGAGCAGAAAAACGAAATGAAGCATTTATATCTAAATTGTTTCCTCAAAAAGTTGATAGCGAAGGATAAAACACCTAACAAAAGAATTCCGAGTTAACAGAAATATATTATATATTGTTTTGATTATTAAAATATTATGCCCACGCTTGATTGGATTGGAAAAGAAAAAGTAATCAATCATCATCACGATGTCCCTTTTCGTGTATTAGAACATAAGTATGGTTTCCGAGCCGATAACTTGGAGGATAAGTCTGAAACACATAGCGGTAATAAAATCATTCATGGAGATAATCTTGAAGCTTTAAAGGCCTTATTACCGGAATATGAGGGCAAGATTGATTGTATCTATATAGATCCGCCATATAATACAGGTGAAGAAAGATGGATTTATAATGACAATGTTAATGATCCACATATAAAGAAGTGGCTTGGTGAAGTAGTGGGCGTTGAAGGTGAGGATTTTAGTCGTCATGATAAGTGGCTTTGTATGATGTATCCTCGTTTGATGATGCTTAAAAAACTTCTTAAAACAGATGGCGTGATTTTTATATCAATAGATGATAATGAATTCCAAAGTTTAAGATATATATGTGACTCCATTTTTGGTAAGAATAATTTCGTTGCTACTTTTGTTTGGCAGAAAAGATATTCACGTGAAAATAGGGAAACTATAGGAGATGTACATGAATACATCCTTTTATATGCAATGGATAAAAAGAGGTTTAAAGAAATTAGAAATTTAATTCCAATGAATCCACAGCAAGCTAAAGTCTATAAAAATCCGAACAATGACCCTAAAGGACGATGGAGGCCTGTACCAATGACTGCGCAAGCAGGACATGCAACGAAAGATCAATTTTATCCAATTGTAGCTCCAGGAGGTAAAGTGCATTATCCTCCCGAAGGGCGTTGTTGGGGAATTTCTGAGACAACATACATGGATTTATTGGAAAAAGGGCGAATATATTTTGGTAAAGATGGTAATGCTCAACCCAATATCATCAGATATTTATCTGAGGTTGATGGGGTGGTGCCGTGGACTTGGTTGCCACATGAAGAAGTCGGTAATACAGATGCGGCTAAAAAAGAAATTTATAGTATTTTAGGGAAGGATGTTGATTTTGATACTCCTAAACCTACCTCTTTAATTCTGAGACTTTTACAAATAGCGACGAAAGATAATAGTCTTATTCTTGATAGTTTTGCAGGTAGTGGTTCTACAGGGCATGCAGTGCTAAAATTAAATCAACTGGATGATGGTAAAAGACAATTTATTCTCATAGAATTGATGGATTATGCGGAAACAATTACAGCTGAAAGGATAAAACGTGCGATTGGTGGCTATTCATATAAAGGAAAAATAGAGGAAGAAATCTATTCTAAAAAGCTTACCCCAACGAATCTTATAAAAGGAATGGATTTAATGGAGCAAGCAAAAAATGCCATTGAAGAAAACAAAGATAAATATGATAAAATTGGTAAGCCTACGATTAAAGACAATTGTTTGAAAGTAATCGGGACTAAAGTTTTTACAGATAGAATGGAAGGTCTTGGAGGGGCCTTCGATTATTACGAACTTGGTGCACCTTTATTCAATGAAGATGATACATTGAATGAAGAAGTCGGAGAAAAACGGATTCGTGAATATATTTATTATACAGAAACTCGTGAATATCTGACAAGAGAACAGAGCGAAGAATATCCGTATCTATTGGATTATCATGATGGTACAGGTTACTTCTTCTATTATAAAAAGAATGAACTGACAACGCTTTCGCATGATACACTTAACATTGTACCGGAGAGGGCAGACTATTATGTAATTTATGCTGATACATGTACTATCAGTAGAGAACAATTAGCTAAAATGAATATATCATTTAAGAAAATTCCACGTGATATAAATAGATTTTAAGTATGGAACTGAAGAAATATCAAGAAGATACATTAAGAGATCTTGCTCAATATATTGACGTGTTAAATGGGTGTAACAGTCTTTCGGTAGCTTATTCTAGATATTGGGAACAGAAAGGTGTGTCTGTCTGTGGAATAAATAATGATTATTTACGACCTTATATCAATAGTATCAATTCTGTACCTCGTGTAACATTAAAAGTTCCAACCGCAGGTGGAAAGACGTTTATTGCTTGTAATGCTATAAAGACTATTATGGAGCGTTTACAAACGGATGCTCCAAACAAGGTTGTAGCATGGTTTGTTCCGAGTGATACAATCTTGAAACAAACATTGGAAAAATTACAAGATGTAGAACATCCGTACCGTCAACGTTTGGATGCATTGTTTAATCATCGTGTGATAGTGGTTGATAAGGAATCGGCTCTTATGGGACAAGATATTAGCCCTACGAGTATGCAAGAAAATTTGATTGTTTTTGTACTTAGTGCTCAGTCATTTGTAGAAACTATTCGGGCAAAAAACAATAAGACATCGGAACAGGCAAAGCCACGGGTCTATCGCGAAAATGGAAACTTGGTTGAACATGCAAAGCTTTATGTTAATCCTGACAGGTTGATTGAAGGCACTGACCCAACAGCACTTATACAGGTGATTGCCCAACAGAATCCGCTCGTGATTGTAGATGAGAGTCATAATTTTAAAGCTGATTTACGAGTGGAAATGTTGACTAATATTGCACCACGTTTTATACTGGAATTGACCGCAACACCACGAGAAAATAGCAATATTATTTCTTTTGTAGATGCCATGCAATTGAAAAAGGAGAATATGGTTAAACTGCCTGTTATCGTGGAAAATCGTAATTCAGCCAAAGATGTATTGGTTAATGCTATACGCATGCGAAATAGTCTTGAAGAGCATGCTAAAATAATGAAACAGCAAGGAGGTAAATATATTCGACCTATCGTGCTGTTTCAGGCACAGCCTAAAACAGATGACGACAATATTACGTTCGACAAAATAAAACAGAACCTGATAAACTTAGGTATTCCCGAGGAAGAAATAAAGATAAAAACGGCCAATAAAGATGAATTGAAAGGTATAAATCTGATGAGTGATCAATGTCTAGTCAGATACATCATCACAGTAAATGCTTTGAAAGAAGGTTGGGATTGTCCGTTTGCCTATATATTGGCTACATTAGCCAATAAAACGTCTGCTGTAGATGTTGAGCAGATATTGGGACGTATTCTGCGTCAACCTTATGCAACAAGACATTCTAACGAGCTTCTGAACATATCATATGTGTTTACCTGTTCAAATGATTTCCGCCAGACGGTAGAGAAGATTATTATGTCGTTGCAAAAAGCAGGCTTCAGCAGAAAAGACTTTAGAGAAATAGAAAAGGTCATTCCTCAACAGCAGCATCCTGTAACAAGGGGAAATTTGTTTGAAAATATGGAACTTAATGATATAGAAACAGAAGATAATCCTATGGACATGACGGATGAAGAAGTTGAATCTATCAAGGCTGAACTTCATGTACCAGGGACAAACACTGAAATTGCAACCCTTCAAGAACAAGCTAAGCAATTAAGCAAAGAATACGATAAGCAAATAGATGATAATTCTAATTATAATGATCCTTTAGCTGGAATTATGCCTATGGATAAATATTACAAAATAAATGTAGAGTATCAGAAAGTGGCTTCAGAAATGATATTACCCATTTTTTATACTAAAACAAGTGCTTCCGTATTTTCAGAAGAAGAATGGATTCCATTGGAAAAATCTATGCTGACAAAGGGATTTGACTTGTCAACCAAGGATACCTTCGTGGATTTTACTATAATACGCCCTCAGGGAACTACTATTGATATTGCTGGGAGTGGTGATAGTTATGTTCCTGTCAGGAGGAATAATCAACAGTTTATTGATTTGATTCGTAGTCAATATGTGGATAAGTCCGCCTCTGATAAAAAAGGGTTATTGGCGAAACAAATAGCGCGTTTAATAAAGATAGACAGTATCCCTGAGCCTCGTATAAAGGAGTATGTATCTAGAGTGATAGAGCGATTTAATGCTGATGAAATCAATAACCTGATAAGCAATATTTATAATACGAGGGATGCGATTCAGAATAAAATAGAAGCTTTGTTGAAAGAACATCAAGCTGAAACTTTTTATTATTGGCTTGATATATCACGTATAGAAGTGCGGCCTCATTATACTTTCCTAGACAAAGTCGTTTTTACGGGTAAGGAGCTTCAAGGATTAGAAAAAGGGTTATATGCAAAAGAAGAAAACGTAAACGACTTTGAGTATGATGTTATTTCGGCCATTGCTGATAACAATAATGTGCTTTTTTGGCATAGAAATTCAGACCGTAAGGGGTTTTGTTTGAATGGATTTATCAATCATTATCCGGATTTTATAGTGCGTATGAAATCGGGAAGGACCATTCTTGTAGAAACTAAGGGTGACCATTTGGTGAATGATGATTCATTAAATAAAATAAAGATTGGCCGAAAGTGGGCAGATATGTCTGGTCCTAATTATCGATATTTTATGGTTTTTGAAACCAAAGAAGTTGAAGGCGCAATAACAGTGAAACAGTTATTGCAATATTTGAACGAGCTGTAGTACTAAATAATAGCAAGCGATGGTTATAAAAAGAAATAACAATTTGAAAAGGAAACGGACTGTGAAATCAAGCATGGGTTTTGACTTAAAAGTTGTTATGTAATATTTACTGAATGTCCCTAAGAAAACACTGAAAAATAGCAATAAAAAATGGCATACGAAGATGGTAGACCATAATCACTTCGTATGCCATTTTATTTTGAGGACATTTACTGGTAAGCATTCGGACAAATGCACCTTTTACACCTTGAGGT
>ULUH01076071.1_pt1 | contig 65238 bp, 53 predicted proteins | sample 1958241 | NCBI WGS metagenome assembly ULUH01 (sample SAMEA4835753, study PRJEB28245) | human gut metagenome | biome: gut microbiome; material: fecal sample | place: Denmark | collected 2008 | reverse complement strand
TTTTTGAATCAGAAAGCCAACTGCTGATTCGCATTAATAATTATGAAATATCTGGCTTTATTTTTGGCAGCCGGTCTGTGTGCGACAATAGCTGATGTTCCTTCCAGAAAAGCGTATGAAGGATTTGAATGGGGACGTGTGACAGGAGCTGGTCTGAGTTTCTGGGCACAGCATAATCCGGATATCAGGGTGATGGCAGATCCTTCCTTGCCGGGCGCCGTAGTTGTCCGGAACGGAGATACAGCTCCCAGGAAAGTCATTCAGGTCTTTGAATTGAAAAACCGTTCCATCGAGGATGTGCTTCCTCTTCTGCAGAAAGAGGAAGGATGGGATGCAAGTCAGTCCTGTCAGTTCAAGGAAGTAAAATCCGGACATGAAGGAGTGAAGCGTTATCTGCTGGTTCCTGCCGGTTCGTACGCAGCTGAAGTAGACAAGCAGATGAAGGAAGAGCCTGTGCCTTCCACTTGCAGCGGATGGGGTGTCGGGAATAGTGGCATGCGCTATTTTGAGGTGCAGGATTCTCATCCCGACCGGGCTGTTTTCATAGAGATTGGTCAGGATGCTCCTTTGTTTGATGAAAGCAGTATCAGTTTGACCGCAATGGATGCTGTATCCGACTCCACACAGGTGTTGTATAATCTGTCGGGAGAAGTACGTATCGGTCATGAAGTACGTTCGTTCCGTCCGGAAAACAGTGATAAGGAGTACTGGCTGGTGGACAAGACAGGGACTCTGACAGAAATTTATGACCGGAAGACAGGCGGACAGAAGAATGGCAAACCTCTCCAAATGATGTTAAAACTGGAATATAACGGCAAGTGGGATGACGGATTTGCTGCGGACTATGACGGAGTTTATTTCGTTCGGGAAGTGCTGGACGGACAGAAAAATCCTGAAGGTCTGAAAAAAGATTGAAGCTCAGAATGTGCTTGAAACGAAGAGCGGATTTATCAGGTCGCAGGAGCGGGAAAAAGAGAGGTTGGAGTACAGGTATAAAAAAAGGAGTACCGCTGTACTCCAACCTTTTTATTAACCTTAAATCTAATACTATGAAAACACGATGCAAAGGTACGGGTTTTCCGGTTAATTGCAAATCTTTTCAGAAGAAAAATATGTTTAATAACATCTTTTAAATCCTTGAAAGTCTTTTAAAGTTTTCTCAGTTCCTGATACAGGCGTTGTACGGGAAGTCCCATGACGTTATAGTATGAACCTTGAAGTCCGGTTACTCCGATAAAGCCGATCCATTCCTGGATGCCGTAGGAGCCGGCTTTGTCCATGGGGTGGTATTTTTCCACATAATAGCTGATTTCTTCTTCGCTCAGGGTATCGAATGTCACTTCGGTGGTAACGGCAAAGCTGCGCTGTTGGCTTGCGGTCAGGATGCAGACACCGGTAATTACCTGATGAGTACGTCCGGAAAGCAAAGTGAGCATCCGGCGGGCATCTGCTGCATCGTGTGGTTTGCCCAGTACCAGTCCGTCCAGATAAACAATGGTATCGGCTGTAATGATGAGTTCGTCCGGTTGCAGGGTAGTGCGGTAAGCATCTGCCTTCCTACTTGCGATGTAGAGAGAAATTTCCTCGCCCTTGAGTGTGTCGGGGTAACTTTCGTCGATACCGGGCAGCACTTTGGTTTCAAATTCGATGCCCAGTCTGGCAAGCAGTTCCCGGCGTCTCGGAGAGTTGCTTGCCAGTTTGATATGATATTTCTTCAGATTGTCCAGCATAATTTTTAGTTTTAAGGGGTGAGATTTCTGTTTCTGGCTTTATTACCAGCCGAAAGCCTGTTCGTGTGACATCCATTTTCCCTGGGCCTTGAGCACCTGTTCGATGACATCGCGTCCGCAGCCATGACCTCCGTTACGGTGAGAGATGTATTTGCAGACGGCCTTGATTTCGGGAGCAGCGTCTGCCGGACAGCAGGGAAGTCCCACCAGGCGCAACACTTCATAATCGGGGATATCATCACCCATGTAAAGCACCTCTTCGGGCTTCAGGTCGTATTTCTGCATCAGTTCGTGGTATTCTTTGGTCTTGACGGCAGCTCCCAGACAGATATCCTGTACACCCAGTCCTTTGTAACGTTCGCGTACGGCTTCTGTTTTTCCACCGGTGATGATGGCTACATGCAGACCGCATTTCACGGCCAGTTGCAGGGCATATCCGTCTTTGATGTTGACGGTACGCATGGGCTCTCCGTTGGGATGAAGCAGGATGGTTTCGGCGCTCAGCACTCCGTCTACGTCGAAGAAGAGTGCCTTGATTCGGGTTAAATCGTAGTCTATCATAAATTACAGATTGATGTTACGGGTTTGACTTTTTTGTTTTTTCGGCATAAGCCCGGATGTTCCGGCTGATGTTCCGGTAGATTTCGGCCAGTTCCGGTTCACTTTCCAGCATGTGCAGATGATCTTCCATGATGTTGCAGTCGTTCCGTCGGGCCGGACCGGTCTGTGCTTCTTCGGGCGTCAGGTAGTGTATTTTCCGGGTTGTTTCCTCGATGAGTGGAAGCATGGATTCAAACGGAAGCCCGTGTTCGCTGAGCAGGTGATGACACACTGCATACATGTGGTTGGCAAAATTACAGGCGAATACGGCTGAAATGTGGAGATATTTGCGCTGCTCGGAAGAAGCTTCATATACCTTTTCGCTGAGGCGCTGTGCCAGCTGCATCAGCAGACGGGTATCTTCTTCTGAGTTGGCCTCGATGAAGAACGGGGTAGTCGTGAAGTCTATATCCCGCTGTTTGCTGAAGGTTTGCATGGGATAGATCACTCCGTGTCGCCGGGCCAGTCCGTTCCAGATACTCATGGGAACGCTTCCGGCCGTATGCACAAAGAGAGCATCCGGATTGCGTCGTGTCAGTGCAGGAAGTACTTCGTTCAGAGCCGAGTCCTTGATGGAAACGATGTAGAGATCGCTTCCTGCATCAATCTCGTCCAGACGGGTGGTGAAGGCAGCATGGAGCCGTCCGGCCAGTTCACGGGCCGATTCTTCCGTGCGGCTGAATACCTGCCGGATGCAGCAGTGGTGTTGCGACAGGGCTTGTGACAGGTGGGTAGCCACGTTGCCTGCCCCGATGAATGTCAGGTTATACAGATGTGTTTCGTCCATAATCAGCGTGAAGATATAAAATAAAGAATCACTCCCACAAGTAGCAGGGCCAGCGGAAGCAGGTAGGCAGACATTTGTCCCAGCAGGGCAATGACCAGTCCGATGTTCTGGATGAGCCAGATTCCGGCCAGAATGATTCCCACCGACTTGTCGCTCTTGAACCAGAGGAAGATGACGGCGGCATACAGCAGCATGGTGTCTTTCTGCATTACCCAGGGCAGTCCGTGGCTACTGAAGCCGATCCATTTGTCAAGCAGATAAAGGATGCCCATCAGTACCAGGAATACCCCAGTGGCCTGATAGGTGTCTTTGTGGTTGGATGCCGACATGGTTATTTCCCTCCATATTTGTTAAGGTGTATCTTTTCCCATTGCAGGTGGCTTTCATCAAACGGTTTCCGTTCCATTCCTTTGTGACCGATGGCAATGATGGAAAGAGCCTGTAGCTGGAGAGGCAGGTCGAGTACCTCATGCACATATTCGTTGGCGGGCACGCCGTCTGCTGTAAACCGTTCACGCAGTTGAACCCAGCAGCTTCCCAGTCCCAGATCTTCGGCCTGCAGCTGGATCAGGATGGAGGCCACGGAGGCATCTTCGATCCAGACATCGCTTACCATCGGATCGGCAGTAACAACGATGGCCAGGGCTGCATCGCTCACGAAGGTTGCTCCCGATTCCTTGCAGTGCGAAAGTTTTTCCAGAGTTTCCTTGTCATCCACCACGATGAACTGCCAGCAGTTGCTTCTTTTCGATGAAGGAGCCATCAGTCCTGCCTTCAGCAGACTTACCACCTGTTCCTGGGTCAGTTCCTCTTCCGTGAATTTTCGGGTACTCCGCCGCTTTTTGATCAGATCGCTGAAATTTTCCATAAATAATTGTTTTTGATGTGACAAATATAGCCTTTCTTATGCAAATGCTCAAAAAAAATCCTAAATTTGCATACATGGCGCTCCGATTGTCTACATATTATCATTCGGAAGATATTCCTGCCTTGCCGGGCGACAACCTCTTCCATTCTACCGAACTGTTCCGGGTGCTGGAGCAGACTCCCGGCTATACGCCCGTCATGCTTGTAGCCTTTGAAGGAGAAAGTCCCGTGGGTAAGCTCCTGTCGATCACTCGCCGTCAGTTTTCCCTGTGGGGAGGATGGTCGAAAACCTTTGTATACGGAGTAGGGGATTATTTCGAAGGCAGCATGAAGCGGGAAGAAGTGTTCCGGGAAATGCTGGCCTATCTGACCTTGCGTCACGAAGAGGATTCTTTTCTCATAGAGTTCCGGAACCTGGAGGAACCGCTGTTCGGTTACCGTTACTTCCGGGCTAACGGCTATTTCCCGGTCAAGTGGTTGCGGGTGCGCAACTCCATTCATCAGGAACTCATAGACAAGTGGATGAGTGCTTCCCGGAAACGGCAGATCCACAATGGACTGAAGCATGGAGCCGTTATGGAAGTAGCCCGGAGCGAGGAAGATGTGTGTGCCCTGTTTACCATGCTTCGCCAGTATTACCTGCCCAAGGTTCATCGTTATTTTCCGGATATCCGTTTCTTTCTGTCCCTGATCTCGGAACCTTCCCGACGGGAGTTCGGCAAAATTTTCGTAGTCAAATATAGAGGTAAGGTGATCGGAGGATCGGTCTGTCTGTTTTCAGGTGACTGTGCATACCTGCTTTTCTCCGGAGGAATGCGCAAGAGTTATGCCTGGCTCTATCCGGGTGTACTGGCCGTGTGGAATGCCATGCTTTATGCACGTGAGCAAGGATATGCCCATTTTGAATTCATTGATGCCGGATTGCCGTTCCGCCGCTACGGTTTCCGCGATTTTATTCTTCGTTTTGGTGGCAAACAGCTCAGCAGCCGGAGATGGTTCCGGGTGAGATGGGAATGGCTGAATCGCCTGCTGATTAAAATTTATGTGTGAGAAGAGCTGCGGAAAAAGGATTTTTTAAAGCAGATTCTAATAATATTTATCCGAAAAAGTTTCGTGTTTTAGCACAAAATTGTTTTCTTTGTGCAGTTGATGCAAATTGACTTTGATTTAATACCTTTAAAAAAACGCAATTATGAAAATTTCTCACATTGAACATCTGGGCATTGCCGTAAAAAGCATTGAAGAGGCCCTTCCTTATTATGAGAATGTACTCGGTTTGAAATGTTATAATATCGAAACCGTTGAAGATCAGAAAGTAAAGACTGCCTTTCTGAAATGTGGAGACACTAAGATCGAGCTGCTGGAGCCGACCGGTCCGGACAGTACCATCGCTAAGTTTATTGAAAACAGGGGCATGGGGGTACACCATGTAGCTTTTGCCGTTGAAGACGGTGTAGCTCAGGCTCTGGCCCAGGCTGAGGGTGAAGGCATCCGTCTGATTGACAAGGCACCGCGCAAGGGCGCAGAAGGTCTGAATATTGCTTTCCTGCATCCGAAGTCAACGATGGGAGTACTGACCGAACTTTGTGAAAAATAATGAAGAGTTTGAATATGATACGCAGAGACACGAAACAACGGGATTCGCAGTGATCCGTTCCCCGTTGTTTTGTGTCTCTGTATTTACATTAATTATCTAATACCTGATACCATGAGCAATCAACTTGAAAAAGTAAAGGAGCTTATTGAACTGCGCGCACAGGCACGTCTGGGCGGCGGGGAAAAAGCGATTGAGAAACAACACGCAAAAGGAAAGTACACTGCCCGCGAACGTATCGCGATGTTGCTGGATGAAGGCAGCTTCGAAGAAATGGATATGTTTGTCAAGCATCGTTGCACGAATTTCGGTATGGACAAGAAGCATTACCTGGGTGACGGTGTTGTAACCGGTTACGGTACGATTGAAGGGCGTCTGGTATATGTATTCGCACAGGATTTCACGGTTTCTGCCGGTTCTCTTTCCGAGACCATGTCACTCAAGATCTGTAAGGTGATGGATATGGCCATGAAGATGGGAGCTCCCTGCATCGGACTGAACGACTCTGGTGGTGCACGTATTCAGGAGGGTATCAATGCCCTGGCTGGTTATGCAGAGATCTTCCAGCGTAACATCCTGGCTTCGGGAGTGATCCCGCAGATCTCCGGTATTTTCGGACCGTGTGCAGGAGGTGCCGTTTATTCTCCGGCTCTGACAGACTTTACCCTGATGATGGAAGGTACTTCCTATATGTTCCTGACCGGACCGAAGGTGGTGAAGACCGTAACGGGTGAAGACGTTTCACAGGAAGATCTGGGAGGTGCCAGCGTGCATTCTACCCGTTCGGGTGTGACTCACTTCACTGCTTCTACGGAAGAAGAAGGTCTGGCTCTGATCCGTAAACTGTTGAGCTATATTCCTCAGAATAATCTGGAAGAACCGCCTTATGTGGACTGTACTGATCCAATTGACCGTCTGGAGGATTCTCTGAATGAAATTATTCCGGACAGCCCCAATAAGGCATACGATATGTATGAGGTGATCGGTGCGATTGTTGATAACGGTGAGTTCCTGGAAGTGCAGCGTGATTTTGCCAAGAATATCATCATCGGCTTCGCCCGCTTCAACGGACAGTCAGTAGGTATCGTGGCCAACCAGCCTAAGTTCCTGGCCGGTGTGCTCGACTGCAACGCTTCCCGCAAGGGGGCACGTTTTGTCCGTTTCTGCGATGCCTTCAACATTCCTATCGTTTCGCTGGTAGATGTGCCGGGATTCCTGCCGGGAACAGGACAGGAATACAATGCCGTTATCCTGCATGGTGCAAAATTGCTGTACGCTTACGGAGAGGCTACTGTGCCTAAGGTGACCATTACCTTGCGCAAGTCTTATGGAGGTTCTCACATTGTGATGAGCTGCAAGCAGCTGCGTGGCGATATGAACTATGCATGGCCGACAGCCGAAATTGCCGTAATGGGTGGTGCCGGTGCTGTTGAGGTACTCTATGCCAAGGAAGCCAAGGAAGCTCCCGATCCGAAAGCCTTCATGGCTGAAAAGGAAGCAGAATATACCAAGCTGTTTGCCAACCCTTACAACGCTGCGAAGTATGGCTATATCGACGATGTAATCGAACCGCGTAATACACGTTTCCGCATCATCCGCGCCTTGCAGCAGTTGCAGACCAAGAAACTGTCCAACCCGGCTAAGAAGCATGGCAATATTCCTTTGTAACCCTTAAAATGCATGATTATGAACAGATATAGAACCGGAATATTTCTTTCCCTGCTTCTGCTGGTCGGCTTTACTTCCTGTCAGGAAAAGAAGACGAACACCAAGCTGGTGCTGAACGAGGTACTGGTGGACAATGTTTCCAATTTTCAGGATGACTATGGTGTTCACAGCGGATGGATTGAAATATTCAACCAGTCATACAGCAGTGCCGATCTGGCCGGCTGTCTGCTCCGGGTGAGCAGACAGCCGGGTGATACGGCTACGTATTTCATTCCGAAAGGAGACGTGCTGACTCTTGTCAAGCCGCGTCAGCATACGCTTTTCTGGGCGGACAATGCTCCCCGCAGAGGTACGTTCCATACCAACTTTGAGTTGAGCAAGACGGAGGCCAACTGGATTGGTCTTTACGACTCCGGACGCAAGCTGCTCGATCAGATTGTAGTTCCGGCAGGAGCTTTGCAGGCTGACCAGTCGTATGCCCGGGTGAGCGACGGAGCTGCCCAGTGGGAAGTGAAAGGTGGTCATGAGGACCGCTATGTTACTCCGAGCACGAATAACCAGACCATCGAAAGTAATCCGAAGATGGATAAGTTTGAGCAGCATGACCCGGTTGGTATCGGTATGGCAATCTCGGCCATGAGCGTTGTGTTCCTCGGTCTGATTCTGCTTTATGTTTGCTTCAAGTATGTGGGCAAGCTGGCCATTCGTCTGCGCAAGCGGAATGCCATGCAGGTACACAATATTACCGATAAGCAGGAAGCCAAGGAAAAAGGTCTCGGTGAAGCTCCGGGAGAAGTCATTGCTGCCATCTCCATGGCTTTGCATGAACACCAGGGAGCCGATCATGATGTGGAAGAAACCATTCTGACCATCAGCCGGGTGAAACGAAGCTATTCACCGTGGAGCTCGAAGATTTATACGTTGCGTGAAACTCCCCATAAGAAATAATCCTCTTAAAACAGAAAAGAACCATGAAAGAATACAGATATAAGATCAACGGAAACCTGTACAAGGTAACCGTTGGAGACATTGAAGAAAATCAGGTACAGGTAGAAGTGAATGGTACTCCCTATAAGGTGGAACTGGAGAAGAAAGCCACTCCGAAGATCAAGCCGGTCATGCGTACGGCTTCCACCACTCCGGCTGCTCCTCCTCCCGCTGTTTCCCGTCCGGCCGCACCTTCCAGCAAGGGTAGCATCAAGTCTCCGCTGCCGGGTGTGATTCTGGATGTCAAAGTGAAGGAAGGTGATGCCGTGAAGCGCGGACAGACCCTGATGATCCTGGAAGCCATGAAAATGGAAAACGACATCAAATCCGACCGCGACGGAAAGGTTACCTCTATCAAGGTAAGCAAGGGCGAATCGATTCTTGAAGGTACTGACCTTATAATCATTGAATAATTATGGGAGAGTTTTTTAGTTTCTTACAGAATAACCTGGCCGATTTCTGGACCTATACCGGTTTCCACAATGCCACTACGGGGCACCTTGTGATGATTCTGATCGGTATATTCTTCATTTATCTGGCCGTAGCGAAGGAATTTGAGCCGATGCTGCTGATCCCCATCGGATTCGGTATGCTGATCGGTAATATTCCGTTTAATATGGAAGCCGGACTCAAGGTAGGTATTTATGAGGAAGGCTCAGTGCTTAACATTTTGTATCAGGGTGTGACGTCGGGATGGTATCCGCCGCTCATCTTCCTGGGAATCGGGGCAATGACCGACTTCTCGGCTCTGATTTCCAACCCGAAGCTGATGCTGATCGGTGCGGCTGCCCAGTTTGGTATCTTCGGTGCCTATATACTGGCGCTTGCTTTCGGATTCGACCCCATGCAGGCTGCTGCCATCGGTATTATCGGTGGTGCCGACGGACCGACTGCCATCTTCCTGTCATCGAAGCTGGCACCGAACCTGATGGGAGCCATTGCCGTATCAGCCTATTCATACATGGCGCTGGTACCGGTCATCCAGCCTCCTATCATGCGTCTGCTCACAACCAAGAAAGAGCGTCTTATCCGCATGAAGGCTCCGCGTGCCGTGTCACATACGGAGAAGGTGATGTTCCCTATCGTAGGTTTGCTGCTTACCTGTTTTCTGGTGCCTTCCGGTTTGCCGCTGCTCGGTATGCTGTTCTTCGGTAATCTGTTGAAGGAAAGTGGTGTGACCCGCCGTTTGGCTGAAACAGCCCGTGGTCCGCTGATCGACACGATCACTATTCTGCTCGGTCTGACCGTAGGAGCTTCCACTCAGGCTTCGGAATTCCTGACCAAGGACTCTATCTTCATCTTCTTCCTCGGTGCGGTATCATTCATCATCGCTACTGCATCCGGTGTGCTTTTCGTGAAGATCTTCAATCTGGTGCTGAAGAAAGAAAATAAGATCAATCCGCTGATCGGTAATGCCGGTGTATCTGCTGTGCCCGACTCAGCCCGTATTTCCCAGGTCGTTGGTCTGGAATACGATCCGAGCAATTACCTGCTGATGCATGCCATGGGTCCGAACGTAGCCGGTGTGATCGGTTCGGCTGTAGCTGCCGGTATCTTGCTGGGCTTCCTGGTATAAGCTGATCCGGTCTGGAATATAGATTTCAGACCTTACAAAAGGGATAAACCGATAAAAGAAATGCTGACTCTGTTGAGGAGTCAGCATTTCTTTTATCGGTTTATTTCAGTTTCTGTTGTTTATTTTCTGATTTCCGCCATGTTGGGATATGGTGCAGTTAGTCTTAGTTTTCTCATAGGTTTATAATGAGTTGCAGGATGTTCCAGTTCTACTTCCTATTCATGGTCTGGAAGGAATTGGATGTCATATTCTTTTCCTGCTTCCGTCGTGAACGACAGAATACCGTCCTTTTGAATTGTTTTTATGGCTTCTCCATTCTGTCTGACTTCTGCTGTTGCTGCATCCTTTTGCGGAAGAGCAATCCGGCAGGTTTCTCCTCGTTCACTGGTCAGTTTGAAGGATGTTACCTGTTTCCCGTCATATTGGGCAGAAACGACAAATGCTCCTTTGGCTCTCAGACGGGTAAAGGAGGCGGGTTTGTCCGGCCAGCAAGGGAACAGGTGCAGGACACCGTCCACCGATTGCAGCATCATCGAGTTGATCGTCTCCACAATGGTCGTTTTTTCCAGACAATGATGTCCGTCCAGAATCAGGAAGTTGGTTCCGGCACGGTGAATCAGTGTCTTCATCTTGTCTATCAGAATATCAGGATCAAAGCCGATGCGGGTACCCATCACAAAGGCACTCAGTCCCAGTTCATTCATCGTCTCGGTAAATCCTTGCTGGTCGACTGCGTAATAATACAAAGTATTGCGTGCCAGTTGAAGGGCGGTACTGTCTGAATGAAGATTCAGCAGTTCGCATGGGTAAACCGGATGGAGCTGGATGACATGAGCCGGCAAGTCCCATCCTGCCTCATTTTTGGCATAGACGGGCAAACCCTGGTTGGGAGTCTTCGTAGGCATGATGACCTTGTACGAAGGCAGGTGGGTGACGATATCCTTCCACAAAGCCCGACGGTTTTCATCTACTCCCAGTATTTCACTGTAGCGGAGCAACAGCCTGAAGGTCTGTTCTACAAAGGCCAGATCGGAGGGAGGATTCAGATCCCACGAGCCTTCGTGTCCGCCGGTGAGGATGTTATAGCGGTAGGTGCTGTCCAGAGTTTCCTTTTCCAGATAGTCTTCGTAGAAATCACCACATTCCCGGATAAACGGATAAGCCCGCTTGCGCAGGAATTCCCGGTCGCCCGTATATTCGTAATACCAGCTGAACAGGGGAACATTAAACGGAGCATCCATGGTCTGCTGCCAGTATTCTCCATAGAGATAGCCGTTGCCCAAAGCACTGACGGAGAACAGCAGCCCACGGCAGGACTTATCTTTCAGAGACGGATGGACGAGTCCCATTTCCTCGCGTGCCCGTCTCTTTCCTTCGGGGATCAGTTTCTCCAGAAAGTCGTAATACGGCATTGCCAGTTCGGGGCGGTTGGCCGAGAATACGCTGTAGAAGCCGGCCTGGCTGTTGTAGTTCAGATGGATGTCTCCATGATAGTTCATGGAGTCGTTCATGTTCCAGACGCCGTACATGCCTCCGCAGACCGGACTGTGCAGGTTACAGGCCGAAGCCATCAGGTAGATGGATGACAGGTACTGGCGGTTCAGCAGGGAATCGTTTGTTTCTACATACGAACGTGTCCACATATCTTTCCACCATTGTTTTTTCTCAATTTTCAGAAGGGCGAGTTGGGGGCCGTTCACTGAAGAAAGCTTGTCGTATGCTTCCGGCAGACGGGCATCATCTTCCAGACTGCCGGATACATAAGTTACAATGCAAACCGGTTGTCCTGCCTTTATCTGAAAAGAGGCGGTGACTTGCAAGGAGGATGTTTTTTCCCAGGAAGCCTCAGTTCCTGTGATGCGGGTTGAGATGCCTGCACGGGCTATCCAGCGTACATCTCCTTCCGTCCGGCTCCGGCGGGATACCTGTCCCACTTTCTCACGGATTCCGGAAGTGGTTTCATAGAGTTTGTTTTCACCGTTGGCATAGGTCATGACTGTGACATCTATGGGATGTTCCGAAGCCGTAGTCAGTTCAGTTACCACGTAGTTGTCGTCCATTGTCATCCACGTTGTCATTTCTACCGGTTCTGCGGTTCCGGTATGCATATAGAGCTCGGCATCAAGCTGTCTCATCTCATAGCAGAAGCCCTCGGCGGGTTCTGACTGTACTGAAATGCTGACTCCTCCCACCGGCAGGGCAGCGGGACCCGTTCCTGCCCAGTCCGACCAGTTGTCTGTGATGAAGTCTACTTTTGACAGTTGCAGGGTCTGTCCGTTTTCTGAAGTATAACTGACCAGTCCCACATCTCCGTTTCCCAGGTAGGGGCCTTTGGGTGCATGCTTGCTTGCTGTTTCTGCCTGACTGAACGGACTGTTCCACCGGGCTGTCAGCATCTTTTTTTTGCTCTGAAAAAACAGATCGTCGGGATTGTTTCCCTGACTGAGACATCCCGGGAGAGAAAAAAGAGCTGCTATTCCCAGAATGACAGAATAATGTATGTTGCAAATTTTCATCGTCGAAATTCTTTTTGATTAGTCTTCCAGTTTCCACTCGTCTTTCCACCGGATAATGAAACGTCCGTCTTCAAATTCCAGCGGCAGCCAGATGTAGCGTCCGTCGATGGCATTTTCCGGAGTCCAGCGGTCACCCAGGTAGATGAATTGTCCTTCTTTTCCGGCTACGGGCAGGATGTAAGTGCTCTGGGAATGATAGGTGAGGGCAGAATCGGCATCCACACAGGGATTTCCCAGTTCGGTCCATTCACCCAGAATGGAATCTGCTACGGCAGAGCGGGCTGCATTGGGCGACCATCCTGTACATCCCGACATCATCAGGTAGTAGCGTTCTTCGTGTTTGAACATGGCCGGAGCTTCCATGAACCGTCCCTTGAAGCAGCGGATGTAGGTACCGTCGTGATCCGTATAGTCGCTGTTCAGCCGGGCAATCTGCAGGGTACTGTTTTCTTCCGATGCATAGATATGATATGCCGTGCCGTCATCGTCTACAAACAGGTTCATGTCGCGGGCCATCTGTCCTCCTTCCAGATCTCGTTTGATCAGGTTCAGAGAATCCGGGTGAGCTGGCAGGTCTCCTCCGGAATAGTGGGCTTCAGCCTGGACGGGGGCTGTCTTCAGACTTTCCGGTGTACCCTGGGGCCATTTACCGGCATTGATGCGTCCGGCATGCAGGAAACGGTAAGGTCCGGTAACCTTGTCACTGACGGCCACTCCGCTCTGGGCTCCGGTGTAACCGGCTCCTTTGGGTTCGAGGTGAAACCACATGACGTACTTGCCGGTCCGGGCATTATGAATCACCTTGGGGCGTTCCAGGATACATCCTTTTTCGATCGGACTTCCGCTACCTTCCGGTGCTACGGCCAGAGCGATACCTTCGTCTTTCTAGTTGTAGAGATCAGTTGAGGAATAGCAATGCACTCCGACATTGGCTACGTTGCCTCCTTCTTCTTCGGTCTTGTGTTCGCCAAACCAGTAGTAGCGTCCGTTGTCGTAAAGGATGCCTCCTCCGTGGGCGTTGATATGTACGTTGTTATTGTCCAGCCAGACCTGTCCGGGTGTGAAGGACTGGTAGCGTTCTTTTGTCTGGCAGGCGAGGAGACCTGCTGCCAGAAGTACTGCAAGAGATATTTGTTTCCACATAATCAGATGATGTTTTGAATGAAGGATGATGTTTGGTTTTATTGAAGCCGGGCATGAATGGTTTCCCCTTCCCGGATGGTATAAGACTTTCCGTCAATGTTTACGCGCAGTTTGCTGTTCCGGATGCGTTCAACCGTAATGTCGAACGTGCTGCCGAAAGCCCGTATGCGGCGGAGGGCAGCCTGATTCCACTCTTGGGGAAGACGGGGAGTCACGTCACAGTTTTTCAGTCCGGTGGGACGGATGCCGAAGAGCCCTTCCGTGATGATGCGGCCGTAGAGAGCACTTTCGGAGGAAAGATGACGCTGACCTCCTTCGGGCCATGCTTCGATGGCATAGGGAACATGTTCACCCAGCAGACGGACGGATGAGTAATGTTTCAGGTATTCGGTTGCTTTTTCTGTTTCGCCTACGGCATAGACACCGCGCAGGGCATACAGGGTGGAACGGTCCCAGAAAGTGCTGTCACCGGCCTGGGTAAGCAGACCGTTTTCTGTCCAGAGGCGCGGAGAGAACAGGGCCTGGATGGTTCCTTCTTTCCGTTCGCTGATATCCACGGTCAGCGAAATGCAGATCCAGGAGCGCAGGATATCGTTGCCTTCGTAATAGTGGTAAGTGTCATAGCCTTCCACGGTTCCTCCGAAATATTTTTCAATGGATTTGCGCAAGTCGGCAGCCTGTTGCCGGTAGGTGGCTGCTGTCTTTTTGTCTTTTCCCAGATCCTTTGCCAGAAAGGCAGCGGAAATCAGGGCATCATAGTAGAGTGAAGAGGTACAGAGGTTGGCTTTTCCGGCCGGGAAACGTCCTTCCAGTTCGTCTGCGTCAGAGGCTACGACACCTTCCGGCGTCAGCTTGCGGTGACAGTATTCCAGACACCACTGGATGAGCGGCCAGAGGGTTTCTGCCTGTTGCCGGTCTCCTCCGGCCAGTGCAAATCGGGAGGCTCCGTAGGCAATCATGGCTGCATCTCCGCGGTCGCCTGCGCCGTTCCAGATGTCCAGTCCTTCAGCAATGATGGAACTGGGAATGGGCTTCCACTCATCGTTCATAAAGCGGGCAAAATGTCTGAAAGAATTAAGAGCGGAGGCATTGCCGTAAGCATAGCCTGTGAAGGGGAAATAGGGGTTGATGTATTCTGCCTGGTCATTGGCCCAGATGGCGGCATAGTATGATTCGCCTCCAGGTCCGTGCATCGGTCCGCCCTTGGTTTCGTAGATGCTTTCGCAGGCCCGGATCTTGGAGAAGGCAAACATGCGGTTGATGACAGGATCGGGAGTCTCCAGAATCAGATTGTCTGCCAGTTGCTTCAGGAAATCCATCCGTTTGGCCTTTTCTGTTTCCGGTTGCAGCCGGATGGAGGGTTCTCCTTCACGATGGGCGGACAGGGAAGCTGCAAAGTAAAGCGTATCGCCCGGCAGGACTGTGTGCGGGCCGCTTCCGTAGACTGTTCCTTCCATGATATAGGCTCCGGTAACTCCGTTTTCCGGATTGGTTTTCGAGCGTGTCTGTTCTTCGGGAATTTCCACCTGCAGGGAGTTTTTACCGGTATTGATCAGGCTATATTTTTCAATGAGAGCGGGCTGGTCGGTAGACGGGAAATATTCGCGGATCAGTTTCCATTGTCCGTAGTAGCCTTTGTTGAACCGGCTTTCCGCGGTCAGTATGCCGTTGAGGCTGATGCTTTCCACTTTTTCTTCCGTAAGCGAACGGCTGTTCACGAAGACTGCATCCAGCGGATTCCAGGCAGAACGGCGCATCAGGCTGGCATGGGTATTGTTCGGCACGGTGCGCAGCAGCGGCCATACCATTCCTTTGTTCAAGGTAAAGTTGCCTTCGCGGTCTACACCGTAGCGCAATACGACAGAGACGGATTTACCGCTCATTTCAATGTGGTCGGAGTGGGGAAGGTCGTTCCGGATGTTCCAGGTGATACTGCCGTCTTCCTGTGGCGACCAGCGCCGGGTGGACTGGGATGTTGCCGGCAGAGTGACCAGTGACAGTCCCAGAAAGGCATAGATAAGTCTTGCTTTCATGGCTTCTTCAGTATTTACATATAAGGTTCATAAAGTATAGCCCGATACCGTTTAATCGTCTGTATAATTGGGCCTTATTGTCCGCTCGATTCAGCTTCATCGTCTGTATGATCAGGCTTCATTGTCTGCTTGATTCCGGTGAATCTTCCGGTAGCCGGTTCTTGAAAAATACGTCGGCCAGTTCCGGTCAGACAGAGGAGACATAAGTGTCTTTGCCTGTAGAACTGACCGACGTTCAGCGTATGAGATTATTTCAGTTTAAACGGTTCTTTTTTCACATAAGCCTTGAAGCCTTTGATGGCTGCCGGATTTCCTTCTTCCGAACTGGGAAGACAGCGGAAACCGGTGATCTTGTGATTGTCTTTCAGGTCGATGATGATGGAATGCGGGAATTTAGTTCCGTAGTCCGTACACCAGGTTGTCGATTCCTGAAGGTCGTAGATCTTGTCGGCCGTGTTGTTTGACCATTGATAGCTTTCGCTGTCTGCATACGTGATGCTCCATTTCTGGCGGGAGATGTCTTTGCCGTTTTCGTCGGTCAGATAGAGTTCGGCGATGGCAGCAAGATCCTTGCCGTCGTGTGCATTGAGGGCTTCCAGGCAGAAGTAGCGTCCCTCTACCGGACGGTTGAACTGTATGGTCTGCCATCCGCCTCCGGGTTTCAGTTCTCCGGTAGCAACGGGTGTTTCTCCCTTCAGGTTGAGGGTTTCACCTTCCTTGCGGTGAGTGACAGGTTCTTCGTTGTGGAGAACGTCCAGAATCGGTTGTTTCAGACCCGCAATTTTGGTTTCATCCGGACCGAGCAGGTCGAGAACCACGATTTCGTTCTTGCCCTTCTTCAGCCAGCATCCCGGCATGAACAGAGTCTGCTGCGGACCGATCTTCCAGAATCGTCCCATTGCATGACCGTTCACCCATACCATTCCTTTTCCCCAGGTAGACATGTCGAGGAAGGTATCTCCGGTCTTGTCGAGTGTAAAGGTTGTGCGATAGTAGGCCGGACCGTCGAACTTGCTTCCCTTGGCAAACTGCTTGTCGGCAGCAAACTTGGCATCGGTGGGGAAGCTGTATACCTGCCATCCGGTGAGAGTCTGTGGTTCGCATCCTTCGTTCAGCAGCTGAACCTTGTCGGTGATACCTTTGCGGTCATGGATAGCGCGGTCGAAGTTGACGCGTCCCATGGCTTCTACCAGGATGTCCAGGCGGGTACCGGCTTTCACCTCAGGCAGCGACAGGATGTTTTCACCACGGCGGCGATCCAGGCGTCCCAGCAGCTGGCCGTTCAGATATACCTGTGCCCAGTCGTGTGGTTCATCTACCAGCAGAACGGTTCCTTCCTTGACATCAGTCGGAAGTGTCGTGCGGTAGAGAATGGTACCCCACCCCTGATCGAACTGTTCCATCGGCTGGATGGCTTCCGAGGTCTGGGGCTTGGGCAGATTGTCAAACAGGGGAGCTACTTCGTTCAGTTGCATGGCAGGGATTTCAATGACCGGCATCGGTGCAGGTACATCCGGAATCACCTGTCCTGAATCAGCATACTGGACAAGCAGATCACGTAGCTGATAATATTTCGGAGTAGCCCATCCGGCTTCGCTGATAGGTGCGTCGTAGTCATAAGAGCTGCACATGGCCGAATAGGACGGACTGTTGGCTCCTCCCCAGTGGCCGAAGGTTGTTCCTCCGTGAGTCATGTAGAGTGAGAAGGAAATGTTGCGGTCCATCATGTCCTTGATACCTTTGACCATCACGTCAGCCGGGCGGGTTTCGTGCTTGCGTCCCCAGTGGTCAAACCATCCGCTCCAGTATTCGCTGCACATGAGCGGAGTTTCAGGCCGAGCTTCCCGAAGAGCCTTGAACTGCTGGTCGATATCTGCTCCCGTACCGAAGTTGATGGTCCAGAGCAGATCGTCGAGACCATTGCGCTGGAAGGTAGATGCCCAGTCACACTGGAACAGGGGTACATCGGTGAATCCGGCTCCGCGTACGATGTCACGGATGGAAGCGATGTATTCCTTGTCTTCAGCATAAGCTCCGTATTCGTTTTCCACCTGCACCATGATGATGTTTCCTCCGCGGGGAGCCTGCAGGTCAGCCAGCTGCTTGCCCAGTTCGTTCATGAAGATTTTGGTACGTTCCAGGAAATACGGGTCACTGGTACGCAGGGCAATGTCTTTCTTCTTGAGCAGCCACCAGGGCAGTCCGCCCATTTCCCATTCCGAGCAGACATACGGACCGGGGCGCAGCATGATATACATGCCGTGTTTCTGGGCCAGGCGGCAGAAGCGGGCCACGTCGTTCTGTCCTTCGAAGTCGAATTCACCCGGACGCTGTTCATGGATGTTCCAGAAGGCATAGATACAGATGGTGTTCATCCCCAGCGCCTTGCACATCTCGATGCGGTGTTCCCAGTATTCAGCCGGGATACGGGTGTAGTGAATTTCTGCCGCTTTGATCAGGAAAGGTTTTCCGTTGAGCAGGAACTCCTTGTTTCCGATTTCAAAGGTTTGCGGTTCTCCTTTAGGGGAAGTGCAGCCGGTCAGCATGGCAACGGCCAGTGCAGCAGCACTTACAGCACAGGATTTCAATAAATGATTCATAAAATGTTATTAAATTTTAGGGTTAGACTATGTTGTATATTTGATTTCAAATGTATAGTTCTTTCTTATTCCGGATAGCAATAGATAACCTTCATACAGTCAGCGTTTAAACGCAAGCAAAATTATAAACCAGATATAAATTAAGCAAGTAAAACCAGTTAAAAAATTTTTTGTCAGATTATAGACCGGTTAATAAATTTGTACGTCCTCTTTCCGCTGTTTCCGAAGTTGGATGACTGAATGGATTATCCTGCCGGTAAAAAACGAAATATTCGTTGAATAGTCCATGCTAGGGGTAATTTAATCCATTTTTGTTAAAGCTGTCAACCGCTATCTTCGCCAGTTGTTGAAAACTGTTCCGACGGGGTCGGATGTGATATCTTTGAAAATAGAAAAAAACTTAACATATTAAAGTCTTACTTAAATAAAAACATAAACTATGAAACCAGAAAAACATGATTGTTCAAGAAGAGATTTTCTCAAGCATAGCCTGTTGGGAGCTGTGGTGCTCGGCGTCGCTTCTTTTCCGGGTGAACCGCTGACAGGAGCAATCCGGAACATAGAGGGCCGTAGAAAGAAAACTGCCCGGCGGGTTGTCCTGCTTTCGCTGGATGGAATCTGTGTGGAAGGATTCCGGAAGGCACGGACTCCTCATCTGGATAATCTGCTTGCACAGGGCGTTCTTTCACTGAAAACACGGGTAGTCATGCCGTCGGTCACTTTGCCTAACTGGACGAGTCATCTCACCGGAAGCGGTCCGGAACTGCACGGGGTCGTTGATAACAGCTGGACGATTGACAAATTCAAGCTTCCTGCTATAGAAACAGATAGCGACGGATATTATCCTTCTGTTTTCAAAGTGCTGAAGGATAAGAAGGAAGGCATAAAGACGGCCTTTTATTACAATTGGCCGAACCTGATCTATCCTTATAACCAGAAATATCTGGACGATATCTGTTTTCTGGAAAACGATGCCTATGCTCCTTATTACGAGAGGGCTTTCTCGTTCATTAAGACACACCGGGACGAACCGACCCTGGTTTTCCTCTATACGGTTCACACTGACCATGCCGGCCATAACCACAAGTGGATGTCTCCGGAATACATCCGGTCTATCGAAGAAGCCGATGAAGAAATCGGCCGCCTGCTTGATAAACTGAAAGCAGAAGATCTGTTTGATGATACACATTTCCTCTTCCTGACAGATCATGGAGGCATCAACTATGGTCACGGCGGAGTGAGCGTGGAAGAGATGATTGTTCCCTGGGGAATAACCGGTCCCGGCATTACTGAAGGAAAGATGATGGAAGAACCCAACAATACAGTCAATACAGCAGCGGTAATCCTGCAGCTTTTCGGGGTAGAAAAACCCTTGAGCTGGACAGGAGAAGTTCCGGAATCGATATTCGGCTGATGCCGTCACCCGTAGGCTGAAGTTTTTTATTTCAACTTCAGCTTACGGGTGGCAGTCAGCTGGCCACAGGTTGCTTTCAGGGTGAGTGTGGAGGTATTTACGTTAAAAGCCTGGTAAAGTTAGTCCTTCTTTAGAAAAGATAAAGGCATTAAAATCAGTTCAACTGTACCTTTTCCAGCTGGTAATGCATGCGTTTGAGCTGCATGGCTGCTCCGATGCGGTACATCACCTTGCAGGCACGTGCGAAGATGTGATAGACCATTGCACTCTGGGGTTCTATCTGTTCGTGGCGGATGGCAGCAACCGTATGTTCGGCACAGCGGCGGATGGAATTTTCCAGCAGGGCTGCTTCCTGACTGTCGAGCGGAAATCCCAGCAGATCTTTTACGATGTGTTCGTCCATATCGTCGAATCCCTGTTCTCCGTAGAAGAGCTGGTAGGGAGCCTTGGAAACCGCGGCCCAGTCTGCATCCCATCCCCAGGCCACTCCGGTTCCCAGATAGGCTGCCCAGGCTACGGATACGATGGGATAGTCACGTACCTGTTCTACGGCATCGGCCAGATATTGGGGACCCAGCACGTTCCAGTGTCCGTCAATGTCTTCCGATGCAATGAGGACACCGTCGAGCTGCTGATAAGAAGTACAAAGTCGCAGCAGATCGTCCTGAAGTTTTATTTCGAAGCGGTCGTAGTATTCTTTTTCCATTTCATTCATAATTTTCCTGTTTTTGAGGGTTGTTTGAATCAATTTGGGTGTAAAGATACGTCTTTCCTGTCAATTATTTCTCTTTTTTGTTTGGGCAGATCAAAGGATCTTTTTTTCTCACGGATGAATTTATCGCAGAATCGGGCAGGAGAGTTGGCAAAATAATCGTAAATTCGCACGGGAAATTTAAATTTAATCTTTAACCATTACCTTAATAATTAGAATGAAACGCAGGCATTATTTTCATTTCTTTCTGGGAGGCATTGCAGCCTCGGCAGCGTTGCTTGCAGCCTGTTCCGGCAGTAACGGACAGGTGACGGGCCGCTCGGACTATTATACAAGGGGAATCGGACAGTATCCGGGCAGTCCGCAGGAGGACTTTTCGCCCGAACTGGTGAAGGACGATACTTACCGCAACATCGCTCTGATGCGTGCGGCTTATCAGTCGTCTGCTTACGACTATAACCTGACTGCCCAGCTGGTTACCGACGGGATTGTACATAACGGAGTTCCTCAGTATCTGAGACTGCTGACTCCTGACGGCGAGAAGCCGAAACGGGAGCGGGAGTGGATGATTGATGAAGGTCCTTATTCACGGAATGTGGCAACCGGTGAAGATACTTATTTCCAGTTTGATCTGGAGAATTACAGGAAAAAGGCAGACCGGGTTTATCTGAAAGGGACAGTGACCTATTATGCAGAAAAAGCCGGCAAGGGCTATGAACTGATCTGTCAGGGATCGGACGACGGGGCCAGCTGGACCGAGTTGGGAAAGATCGCCGGAAAAGGACTGCCCGGCGAAGCTGCGAAATATAACATGCATTCTGATCCGAACAAGCAGGATGAAAAGGGAACACTTCCGGTGCGTATCATCGAACTGGAGATTCCCATGAAGCAAAGCGGAGAGTACAGTCATTACCGTGTTGTCATGCGGATGGCGGGAGCTGCCTACTGGACGATCCACGACATGAATTTCTTCAATGGCGGGGAATATGTCGAACTGAAACCGTCTTCCTGTTTCAACAGCATCTGGATGAGTGCGGGCGATGCGCAGGAATGGATCTACGTGGATCTCGGCACTAAGGCCGATTTCGACAAGGTGATCCTGCACTGGGTGAACAAGGCCGTTCAGGGAAAGATCCAGACCTCGGATGATGCACGCAGCTGGAAGGATGCCGCTCCGCTGCCGGGTGGAGACAGTCCTACGGATGAAATAGCTGTCAAAGGAAAAGCCCGCTATGTGCGTGTACTCATGGAACGTCCGAAGGAGAAAGGTTCATATATGCTCAGTGAAATCGAAGTGATGGGTAAGGGCGGACTGACGGCCCGTGCCGTTCCGCAACCGGCTGCCGAAGGCAACAGCATCCGTCTGTCGGGCGGCAACTGGAAAGTCCAGCGTGCTTCGGAAGTGAAGGGCAATGGAGAAGAAATCGCTTCTGCCGGTTTCCAGACCGACGGATGGATTCCGGCTACGGTACCGGGAACCGTGCTGAGCAGCTACAAGAACATTGGTGCCCTGCCTGATCCGAACTATTCGGCCAACCAGCTGAATGTATCAGAGTCATTCTTCAATTCCAATTTCTGGTACCGTAACGAGTTTACGGTTCCCGAAGGTTTCATCAAAGACCGGGTGTTCCTGAATTTTGACGGAATCAACTGGAAGGCTCATGTCTATCTGAACGGCCGGAAAGCAGGCGACATCGAAGGCGCGTTCATCCGCGGCAAACTGGATGTGACGGAGCTGATCGTTCCCGGAAAGAATGTTCTTTCGGTAGAGATCGTGAAGAACAGCCACCTGGGAGCTGTCAAGGAAAAGAACAAGCAGAGCACAGACTTCAACGGAGGAATCCTGGGAGCAGATAATCCTACTTTCCATGCAACGATCGGCTGGGACTGGATCCCTACGGTCCGCGGCAGAAATATCGGTATCTGGAACGATGTGAAGCTTGTAAGCACCGGTAACGTAACCGTCAGTGATCCGCTGGTAGAGAGTGTATTCCCTCTGCCGGACACTACTTCCGTGCGCCTTACCGCTCATGCTTTCGTGAAGAACCATAGCGACAAGGAAGTTCAGGGTGTGCTGGAAGGAAGTATCGGTACTCTCCGTTTTGCCCAGGAGGTTACTCTGAAAGCCGGTGAAGAGAAAGAGATCCTTTTCACTCCGGAACACTTCGGACAGCTGAATATGGAACATCCGCGTCTGTGGTGGCCTAACGGATATGGTGAGCCTTACCTCTATGATGCTGCTTTCACGTTCAAGACCGACGGAAAACTTTCTGACAGCCTTTCTTACAAGACCGGTATCCGTCAGATGACTTTCAATGAGGACAAGGGTATTCTGAATATGTATATCAACGGACGGCGCTTCGTCGGACGCGGCGGCAACTGGGGTTTCAGTGAGTCGAACCTGAACTACCGTGGACGTGAATACGATGCAGCTGTCGCTTATCATGCCGATATGAACATGAACATCCTGCGCAACTGGGTGGGCATGATCGGCGATGAAGAACTCTATGAGGCTTGCGACCGTCACGGTATCATGATCTGGCAGGACTTCTGGCTGGCCAATCCTGCTGACGGGCCCGATCCTTATTATCCTGACCTGTTCATCACCAATGCCGAGGATTACGTGCGCCGCATCCGCAGCCATGCTTCCATCGGTATCTATTGCGGACGGAACGAAGGCTTCCCGCCGGAACGCATCGACAAGGCCTTGCGGAGCATCGTGCGTGACGAACATCCGGGGCTGCATTACATCCCGAGTTCGGCCGATGAGGTTGTGAGCGGACACGGTCCTTACTGCATGCTTCCTGCCAAGACCTATTTTACACTTCCTGCCGGAAACGACAAGTTCCACAGTGAGCGCGGTATGCCGAACGTGATGACTTACGAAGGTTTCTGCCGGACTTATTCCGAAGAAGGCATCTGGCCTCAGTCGGATGAATGGGGTATGCATGACTACACTCTTCAGGGGGCACAGGGAGCTGCTTCGTTCAATGAAATCATAGCCGAAGGTTATGGCAAGCCGCAGAGTGCCCGGGAATTTACGGAACTGGCCCAGTGGGTGAACTACGACGGTCACCGCAGTCTGTTTGAGTCGCGGAGCAAGAACCGCATGGGATTGCTGATGTGGATGAGTCATCCCTGCTGGCCTTCCATGGTATGGCAGACTTACGACTATTATCTGGAGCCGACGGCAGCCTACTTTGCCATCAAGAAAGCATCGGAACCCCTGCATATTCAGTGGAATCCGGCCACCGATGAAGTGGAAGTGGTGAACTACAGCGCCGGTACTCACAGTCATCTTACAGCCCGGGTACAGATTCTGAACATGGATGCCAGTGTAGCCTGGGAGAAAGAAACGACCGTGGACAGCCGTGAGGATACGACAGAGAAGTGCATCAAGCTGGAATTCCCCGAAACGCTTTCGGAAGTTTATTTCATCAAGCTGTGGCTGCTGGAGGACGGAAAGATCCTGTCCGACAATTTCTATCACGCCAGTCGGAAAGGAATCAATTATCAGGCTCTGAAGCAACTGCCTGAAGTGACACTCGACTGTCAGGCAAAGATGGCTCAGGATAAAGAAGGTAACTGGACAGCGACAGTCACTCTGACCAATCCCACATCCACACCTGCACTGATGACCCGCATCAATGTGGTTGGTGACAAGGATGGTGACCAGTTCCTGCCCATTCTCTATGAAGACAACTATTTTGCCCTGCTTCCCGGTGAGCAGAAAGAGGTATCTGTCCGTTGGAAAGATGTTGATACCCGGGGAAACTCTCCTGTGATCCGGATAACGGGATACAATGTAAAGGAACTGAGCAGACAATAATCATGTAACGGTTCTGACTTGTTGAAGAGGATACCTGCATCCGCAGGATCCTCTTCTATAATTTTTCTTATACCTTCTTGCGCTTTTTATACTGACTTATTTTAATCTGTTTATACATATGAAAAGTATATTTCAACTGATAACTCTTCTCTGCCTTTCTGTTATGGCAAGTATGTTGGAATCTTGTTCCACAAAAAATGAAAAGATTGTTTTGGCATATGTCACATCGCATGGGGCAACTCTTCCGGACCCTGATCTTGTGACACACATAAACTATGCATTCGCTCATGTAGATTCTACATTCAGCAAACTCAAGATAGACAATGAAGGACGTCTGTCTGAAATTACGGCCCTCAAGCAAAAAGCTCCCCATCTGAAGGTGTTGCTTTCCGTTGGCGGATGGGAAAGTGGCAGATTCAGTGAAATGGCTGCAAACGAACAATACCGCCTGTCGTTTGCCAACGACTGCCGGCGGGCAATCGAACAGTTTCAGCTGGATGGTATTGACATCGACTGGGAATATCCTACCAGCAGTGCGGCAGGAATATCATCTTCTCCTGACGATACCCAAAATTACACGTTGCTGATGAGAGACCTGCGAAAAGCAATCGGTCCGGACAAACTCCTGACACTGGCTTCCGTATATAACGGCAATTACATAGACTTTAAAGCCATCGATCCTTATATAGATTTTGTCAATGTTATGGTATACGATATTAACCGTCCCCCTTATCATCATGCGGCTCTTTACCGTTCGCCACTGGTAGGAGACGGATGCGGTGAAGAGGCTGTGGAGGCTCATATACAGAAAGGAGTTCCTGTAGAAAAACTGGTATTGGGTATTCCTTTCTACGGGCATGCGGCTGCTCCATTGTCTGATTTTATCAGTTACGATGCAATCATGGCGCAGCAAGACTACAAAACCTGCTGGGACTCGATTGCAAAAGTCCCTTACCTTGCTGATAAAGATGGAAAGTTGGTTTGTTCGTATGAGAATCCATCTTCCATTACAGCCAAATGTGCTTTTGTCAAGCAGAAAGGGCTGAAAGGCATTATGTATTGGGAATACAATTCTGATGGAAAAGAAGGGAGCCTCCGGAAAGCAGCCTATGAAGGAATGCAGGAATAAATACGTTGTGTTTTCATCCGGTGTTTTTTCTTTTAAATCTTTTATGAATATAACATTTCCAATACATTACTGTTATGTTTAGATTTCTATTCTATACTGATTTCATCGGCTTGATGTAAATCATGAAAACTGAATAAAAATAATATTTTCTGTTTGTACGGAATGTATAATATGTTGGAAAACATATAAATTTGTCCCGCTAAACCAAACTAAACTAAAGATGTTGGAATACAAAACCGTAAAGTATCATATCCCTCAGCAGGGAATATACTTGTATGCTCGTACAAACGAAGGAAAGACGGAAATGATCGTTTTGAACAGTACTGACCAGGAACAGACATTGCCAAGCGAACATTACAATGCCTTGACAAATGGACGGAAAACCGGTACGGAAATTGCCAGCGGCAAGCAAGTGGATTTCACACGTAATTTGGTTTTACCGGCTCGCCAGTCACTGGTCATCGAATTTTAAGAGTCTCCCTCCAAAAGGAGACTGAGTGGACAGAATATTTGGAAAAGGCTGTTCCCGACTGCCGCAGGGCAGGGGAACAGCCTTTCTGTTTGTTACACTTACTGGTGGTCAGTAGTTAATTGATCGATTTCTGCTTCTGTCAGTCCGGTAGCCTTTGCTATTTGTTCCGGAGACAATCCCAGTGATTTCAGGTTCCGTGCAATAGCGGTCTTTTCTTCAGCACGTCCTTCTGCCAGACCTTCAGCTCTGCCTTCAGCACGCCCCTCTGCTCTGCCTTCTGCTCTGCCTTCTGCGCGCCCTTCAGCGCGTTCCGTCATGATGTTGTCACGCAGAATCACGATATTGTCCAGATGCTTATAGTATGCTTTCAGTTCTTCCCGGCTCATACGGTCCAGTTTCAGCTGCTCTTTCACCGTATCCAGTCCCGGAGCTGTGGCATGTTCCGGAACATTGCCTGTGTTCAGATAGTAAATCCATTCTTCCAGCGGTGTCCTGGCTACCCGGTTAAAGTCATTTACTTTCAGAATGTAATATTCCGGATAGAGCTGACTGACCTTGTCCACCTTGAATGTCTGTTTCTGAAATGGACTGAGTTCCAGTATGTCTCCTTCGTGAATGCCTATGAATTCCGTCTTCCCGTGATATACGAAATCTTTGCCGTGTCCCAGGGAGAAATATACAATATTCACGCTGTATACTTTACGCACCTTCTCATATCCTTCACCCCGGTTGATGTATTCTGTTACCAGTTTGGACGCACCGAACAGCATGCGTTGGAAGTACGCATACTCGTTGTTGTTTTGAACCTCGATGAGTACCAGCTCTCCTTGTGAATTTTCGGCCAGCATGTCCACGCGGTTATATTTGTCGAATTCATCCTCCTGATTGCTTTCGCTTTCCAACAATTTGTGGATGGTTACTTTTTCCTCCAGCAGGGTGGTAAGCAGTCCTTCCAATACCGCATAATTGGCCTTGTTGCGCAACAGGCGCTTCATGGCCCAGTCAAAACGAATATAATTTTCCATAAGGCAATGCGTTGTTAATTGTTATTCTTACAAAGGAAATGAATAATTTGGTTTTTACCAAGAAAATGAATGTTTTAGTTTTTCTTTCCGTAGAGATCTCCCGGATTTCAGCAATGCCATTGTTATGGTGGTACAAACCCTGCCGCAATGACCGCACGATCCTGCCGTAATGACCGCATAATTTCGCCGCAACGACCGCATAATTCCATTGCAATGACTGCACGATCCTGCCACAACGACCGCATAATTTCGCTGCAACGACCGCACAATTCCGCGGGGCGGTTATTTCGATGCGGCAGGATCACGGTAGCCTTTAAAGTATTTGCGGAAGAAAATCCACTGATAATCGATCGAATTGTTCCAGTAGTTTATGTTATGGGCACCCGGACGTATGATAAAATCGTGACGGATACCTCGCTTGAGGAGTTCCTGATGGAATTTCCGGTTGACTTCCAGAAAGAAATCTTCCGTTCCGCAGTCGATGATCAGGGAGAGATCTCTATCCTGGATGCGGTCCAGTTGGGTCATGACCGTGTGGGCATCCCAGCGGCTCTGGTTTTCTGCTTCCTTACCCAGGTGGTTGCTCATTCCCCAGCTTTGAGGGAACGGACGGATGTCTACACCGCCGCTGGTACTTCCGGCTGCTCCGAACAGATCCTTGTGACGGAAGGACAGCCACATACTTCCGTGTCCGCCCATGCTGAGTCCGGTGATGGCCCGTCCCTTGCGGTCTTTGATAGTGGGATAGCGGGAGTCGATCCAGGCGGTCAGTTCCCGGGCTACAAAGGTTTCAAACTGGCTTTCCGGACGTAGCGGACTGTCCCAGTACCAGCTTGCTTCTCCGTCGGGACATACTACGATAATACCGTCGCGGTCGGCCATCTGGGGAAGCTCCGGTTTGATAGTCGGCCATGTGAATGCATTGCCTCCGTGTCCGTGCAGCAGATAGAGGGTAGGGCAGGAGTTTCCGGCCAGTGCCTGTTCGGGCACGATGACCACTACCGGAATGTTCCGTTTCATTTTGGGACTCGCAACAGAGAGGGTGTCCACCCGTGCAGCCTGGGCGCAAAGGGCCGTCAGCAAGAGGACGGCAAGGCATAATCCGAGTTTTTTCATCGTCGTTAAAAGGTTGGTTTATGAGTTAGAATTTTAGGCTTTGTTTTTTGCAAAGGTAAGACGTTTTTCACTTTTTCAGGTGCGGATAAGGGCATTTTGTGGTAAAAAACGTACCTTTGGGGCATGAGAATACGATTGGAAGAAAACAAAGGAATCCCCGCATCCCTGCTGTGGATACTGGCGATCATTTCCGGGGTGGCAGTTGCCAACCTCTACTACAACCAGCCCCTGCTGAACCGCATGGGCGAAGATTTGCACGTATCCGAGTTTACGGCCAACCTCATTCCGATGGTTACGCAGATCGGTTACGCGCTGGGACTGCTGTTCATCATTCCGCTGGGTGACCTCTACAAGCGGAGGAACATCATTGTGATTAACTTTTCACTGCTGGCCTGCTCCATGCTGGCTGTGGCTGTGGCGCCCGATATCCGTTGCATACTGGCGGCTTCGCTGGTGACGGGTGTCTGTTCCGTCATGCCGCAGATCTTCATACCGATGGTTTCGCAGTTCTCGCTGCCGCAGAACAAGGCCCGTAACGTCGGGATGCTGGTGAGCGGACTGCTGGCCGGTATTCTGGGATCTCGTGTGATCAGCGGAATTGTCGGCGAATACTGGGGCTGGCGCACCATGTATTACATTGCTGCCCTGATGATGCTGGTCTGCATCTTTGTGGTGTTGCGCATCCTGCCCGACATGCCTTCCAATTTCCGGGGGACGTATCGCGGTCTGATGAAGTCTCTGCTGGATCTGTTCCGCAGCCAGCCTACGATCCGCATGGTGTCGGCACGTTCCGGACTCTGTTTCGGCAGTTTCCTGGCGCTCTGGGCCTGTCTGGCCTTCAAACTGAGCGGACCTCCCTTGTATGCCGGCAACAACGTGATCGGTATGCTGGGACTCTGCGGAGTGGCCGGGGCACTGACTGCTTCCTTTGTGGGAGCTTCCGTCCGCCGGCTGGGAGTCCGTCCCCTGAATTTCATCGGCTGCGGACTGATGATTGCGGCATGGGCCGTGATGTATATCTTTCAGGACACGTATACCGGATTCATTGCCGGTATCATCCTCATTGACATCGGTATGCAGTGCGTACAGATCAGCAACCAGACCTGTGCCCTGTCGATGGCTCCCCAGGCATCCAGCCGGGTGAACACCATCTTTATGACCACTTACTTTGTGGGCGGTGCTGCGGGCACTTTCCTGGCAGGTACATGCTGGCATGCCTTCGGCTGGGCCGGAGTGGCAGGAGCCGGAGTCTGTCTGACGGCCTGTTCCCTGCTCATCACGTGTCTGGCCAGACACTGATCCAGGACTGCCTTTATGATCCGTAACCTCATGATCCGTAACCTCAAATTCTTTAAAATATCGCATGAAAAAATCAATCCTTTACCCCAAAGAATGGCTGGCCATCCATCCCTATACGGCTGTCCGTCCTTCGGATGCGTATTATGTGACACTGGCCAATGAATTGCTGGCGGCCTGTACGCTGACGGAGCTGCCCGAACCTTTCCGGCGCAAGCTGTGTCTGTATGTGGCAGCCTATGTGGAAGATGTCGTTTCCGGACTCGGACTGTGGAGATGTTTCACGAAGGAACATACTGCGCTTTACGGGAAGCCGCTTCCGTTCCGGAAGGTGTCGGCCGACTGGCTCTCCGATGAGGTGAACGAGGAAGACGTGGCGTTCCTCATCTGGAACACCTGGCAGAAAGCCACTTTCAGCCACGGTTTTGTCAGTCCCCTGCATCCGGACATTACCCGTCAGGCAGCCGCTTTCCGTCCGCTGGTGGAGCGGGCCTACGAGGAAGCTCCCGAGAATGAGGCACTGGCCGGATTCTGGGATACCTTTGCCACGAAAGCAGAGGCTGAACGCAAGCTGACCTGGCTTTTCGGACATACTTATCTGACGGAGCCGTCGATGCAGCCTTATATCGCCCATGTTGCTCCGCGCGACCGCTTCATCGTACCGACCGGACCGCTGGCGCTCTTTCTGTACGAATGGACAGACCGCCTGGCCGCAGATCCTTCACGCTGGAAGGAAGTGGAAGGACTTTATACTTCCGAACCGGAAGTGCCCGAGCGGGTGAAGGAACAGAACCGCCGCAACTACGAACTCTTTACGGCGCATACACAGGGGCGGGAAGTGGCTTATCTGCCGGACTATGAGGCTCTGCGCGGTTTTCTGACCGGAGTGCTCCAATGGCCTGATGACGACAATCACACCCTGCCTCAGTTCCGTGCCCACCGCGACTTTGTCCTGCTGGTGAATCGGGAGAAGGGTATTCTGCTGGCCAAGGACGTGGCTGCCTGCATTGCCGACCCGGACAATCCGTTGTATCGTCCGGAAGAAGCGCGCAGGAAGGCTTTCCGCCTGCTCACCGAGGAAATGCTGTGTCCGCCCGACCTGTTGCACCGCTGCATTGCCAACGGCTGGTTGCCTGATGCTTCCCTGTCCGGCGAAGCGGACAGCTGGGTACAGGAGAATGCGGATTTCATTGCCCGCCACACCCTGCTGTACTACTACCGGGGAGACTGATCCGGAAATTATCCGTAACAGTCTCCGGATATCCCGGAAAAATCGTATCTTTACCCAGACTTTAATTTAAAAACCTATAACAACTTATGAAACAACGTTTATTTGTCATTCTGACTTGCCTCGTATTCCTGGCGGTACAGGGCCTGCAGGCACAGGTGCGCTTCGACAAGAAGAAGCTCTACAATGTCTGCTCAGTCAAGTATCCGGGAAAGGCCTGGAGCTATTCAGGTTCGGCCCCGAATGTGAAACTGGCTGCAGTGAGTGAATCGGACAAACAGCAGCAGTGGAGCATCACGGATCTTTCCGGCAGCTTCCGGCTGATTAATCCTTTTGAGAACCGGGCCGTACGGGCTGCCGATAATGCCCTGGCACAGGTGGCTGAAGTGAACGGATCTGACGAAATGCAGCTGTGGCTCATCAAGCCTGTCGGCGAGTATGTGCAGCTGATTCCTTCAAACAAGGCGCAGTGGGTAGCTTCCTGCCGCGAAGACGGAACCATCGCCCTGGTGGATGTAGCCAAGGCCGGTACGTCGAAGGAAACCCTTTTCCGCATCACGGCAAGCAAGGTGGCTGCTCCGGCTTCTGCTTCCGGTGCTGCACGCGAGAAGGTGTACTGGGAAGACGAAACCCGTTTCGAGGAAAACAAGGAAAAGGACCATGCCACTTATATTCCTTATTTCAGCGAACAGGAAATGCTGGCCGACAAGGAGTTTTACGCCACTCCGTGGGTGTACAACCAGAGCAAGGCCATGATGCTGCTCAACGGCGACTGGTACTTCAACTTCGTGCCGCAGCCGTCTGAACGTCCGCTGGATTTCTATAAAGAAGACTATGATGTCAGCAGCTGGGCTACGATTCCTGTTCCCTCCAACTGGGAAATGCAGGGATATGACCGTCCCATCTACTGCAATGTGGAGTATCCGCACTCCAACACACCGCCCTATATCGATGCCCGCAAGGGATTCAATGACGGCGGAAAGAACTACGGCATCAATCCCGTGGGCTCTTACGTCCGCTATTTCAACCTGCCCGAAGGCTGGGACAAACAGCGCACCTTCATTCAGTTCAACGGTATCTACAGTGCTGCACTGGTTTACCTGAACGGAAAGTACGTGGGCTATACCCAGGGTTCCAACAACGTGGCTGAATTTGACCTGACTTCATATCTCCGTCCGGGACAGAACAAACTGGCTGTACAGGTGTTCCGCTGGAGCGACGGCTCTTACCTGGAATGTCAGGATATGTTCCGTATGAGCGGTATCTTCCGCGATGTTTATCTCTACAACACACCGCTGGTGAGCGTGCGCGATCATTACATTACTTCCCGTCTGGATGCTTCGGCTGATTACCGTCAGGGAGAAATGCAGGTGGAACTGACGCTCGACAACCGGGGACGTCTGAAAGGCGAAAAGGAACTTGTTGTCCGTCTGTCGGATCCGTCGGGCAAGGTAGTGGCTGAAACCGAACAGACCGTGCGTTTCTCTGAACGTGAAACAACCTGCAAGGTTAAGACTGACTTCCGCGTGAAGAACCTCAGCCTGTGGACAGCAGAAACACCGAACCTCTATACGGTGAGCGTTATCCAGCGTGCTGGAGGCAAGGACGAAATGGCCTTCTCTACCAAATATGGTTTCCGCGACATCGAAGTACGCGGTCCGCTGGTATATATCAACGGCAAGCGCGTCTTTTTCAAGGGTGTGAACCGCCACGACAGCCATCCGCTCTACGGACGTGCCGTAACGGTGGAATCCATGCTGCAGGATGTGCTGCTGATGAAGCGCAATAACATCAATACCATCCGTACCTCACACTATCCCAATGCGTCGAAGATGTATGCCATGTTCGACTATTACGGACTCTATACCATGGATGAGGCCGATCTGGAAGACCATGCCAACCAGTCCATCAGTGACATGCCGTCATGGATTCCGGCCTTTGTGGACCGCATCGACCGCATGGTGCTGCGTGACCGCAACCATCCGAGTGTGATCTTCTGGAGTCTGGGCAATGAATGTGGAGGCGGTAACAACTTCCAGGCCTGCTACGATGCAGCCAAGCGCCTTGATCCCCGTCCCGTACACCACGAAAGTACCCGCGGCGGCAAGGAATTCGGCGGTAACCGTTTCAGTGACCTCTACTCGAAGATGTATCCCAGCATGGGCTGGATGGATCAGTATGTCAACTCGTTCGACAAGCCGATGTTCATCTGCGAATATGCACATGCCATGGGTAATGCCATCGGTAACCTGACTGAATACTGGAACAGCATCGAAAGCAGTTCGTCTACCATCGGTGGTGCCATTTGGGACTGGGTAGACCAGGCCATCTATGAACCGGTTGAAATCAAGCAGGGCAACTATGCCGGACGTCTGCACACCGGATACGACTTCCCCGGCCCGCACCAGGGCAACTTCTGCTCCAACGGTATCATCCCCGCTACCCGCGAGGAAACTCCGAAGCTGAAGGAAGTGAAAGCCGTTTATCAGTATATCAAGTTCCGTCTGGAGAATAATGACAAGAACGGAAACGAAGTGACTGTCAGTCTGAAAAATACGTATAACTTTACTTCTCTGGCTGATTTCGACCTGCGCTGGGAAACCGTGAAAGACGGTTATGTAGTGGGAGCAGACAGCATGCAGCTGGCCGATGTAGCCCCCTATGATTCCGTTTCACTCACTTTGCCGCTGTCGGGAGCTGACCTGAAGAAAGCATCGAAGAACGGTGAAGAAGTGATGATCAACCTGACCGTGCGCCAGCGCAAGGCAACGGTATGGGCCGGAGCCGGTCATGAAGTAGCCCAGAAGCAGTTTGAACTGACCAGCCGTGCCGGACTGCCGGAACTGCGCATCAATACCCGTGTGCCCAAGCTGGCCGTGAAGAAAGAAGGTCAGAGCCTGACCGTCGGCAACGGATTTGTGGATGCAGCCTTTGACACCACAACCGGACGGATGACTGCCCTGCGCCTGAACGGACTGGATGTCATCTATGGCGGTGAAGGTTTCATCTTTGATAACCACCGCTGGATTGAAAACGACCGCTTCGAGAAGACCGAAAACGGACTGGAACCCACCGGTACCTGTGAGGCTGTGGAAGAAGCCAGCGGTAATGTGGTTGTGAAGACTGTCCGCAAGGGAAGTCTCTGCGACACCGAGATCACGTATGTGTTCTATCCGGGCGGCGTGATGGATATGGATGTGAAACTCACTCCGAAGACTGCCGACCTGCGTCGTACCGGTCTGGTATGCTCCGTCAATGCCGGTCTGAACAATGTGGACTATTATGCATACGGTCCGTGGGAAAACTACAACGACCGTCATGCAGGCTGCATGGTAGGACGCTACCGCACCACTGTGGAAGACATGGTTGTACCTTACGTGAAACCCCAGTCCATGGGTAACCGCGAAGGCTTGCGTGAACTGAAGCTGACCAACTGTCAGGGACGTGGTGTCAGCATCCAGACCGAAGGCGGTGTATCCTTCTCCGCCCTGCGCTATACGGATGCCGACCTGATGAAGGCCAACCACCTCTGGGAACTCCAGGAACGTCCGTGCATCATCCTTCACCTGGATGCACTGGTTCGCGGTCTGGGTAATGCCAGCTGTGGTCCGGAAACCATGCTGAAATACAAGATCCCGCAGATGCCGTTCAGCTACAAGCTGCGCTTCTCTGCCTGCGACTGATCTTGATGATTAAACCTGTAACGAGGCTGACTTTATTTACGGAAGTCAGCCTCGTTTTTATATATGCCTGTTCTTTCTGTCTGTTTGTCTTGTTTGCTGTTGCTGATTGTTTCCTGCCGTTGTTAATCTGTTGTCGAATAGAGATTTGTTATATTCAGGGATGCGGCTTGTATCAGAATAAGTAATGGAAATGCAATATGAATCATGTAGCTTCTTTATGAAAAAGTAACTGGACTGTAATACCATAGTCCTACTTTTGCAGCGTTAAAAAATCAAATATTTAATCTTTTTTATATAAAGATTCTGTTTGAGTTATTCTAAAATAAAAGTTACATGAAAATTAAACAATCTATTTTAACAGGGTTATGCCTGCTTTTTGTATGGACGGCACAGGCACAGACTCAAGTTATTGCTCACCGTGGCTTCTGGAAAACAGAAGGTTCTGCCCAGAACTCGATTACAGGCCTTCAGAAGGCCGCCGAAGCCGGAGTGTATGGTTCCGAATTTGATGTGCAGCTGACTGCTGACGGGGTAGTGGTAGTCAATCATGATGATGTTGTCGAAGGACTGGTGATCGGAGAGACCAGGTATGAAAAACTGAAAGATATCAAATTGAAAAACGGAGAACGTATTCCCTTGCTGGAAGAGTATCTGAAGACAGGTAAGCAGCTTCCTGAGATTCGTCTTGTACTGGAAATCAAACCTCATAAGACCCAATCTCAGGAAAATCAGATTGCCGCTGCCTGTGTCAGACTGGTAAAAAAATATGGAATGGAAAAGCAGGTGGAATATATTTCTTTCAGCATGAATATATGTGAACAGCTTGTCAGCCTGGCTCCGGATGCGGAAGTGGCTTATCTGAATGGAGACTGTGCTCCGAAGGATATCAAGGCTAAAGGCCTGACAGGAATAGACTATAGTTATAAGGTGTTTTACAAGCATCCGGAATGGGTGAAAGAAGCCCAAAGTCTGGGATTGAAGGTAAATGTATGGACTGTGAACAAAACAGCTGATTTGCAGAAGATGATTGCTATGGGTGTGGATTTGCTGACAACTGACCAGGTGCTGGAAGCCAAAGAGATGGTAAGCGGTCGGGAAGCCCGATAACGGATGAGAGGTGAAATCTAATAAAGATAACATGAAAGGTAAATGGATTATTCTGGGCTTCATGCTGTGTGGAGCCTGTGTACAGGCAAAAATCGTTGATTCTCAGTTTTGTTTTGCTGGGAAAGTGATAGATAAAAATGGTCGGGGAGTAGCCGGTGTCGTAGTGAACGACGGTATTAGTTTTACAACAACGGATGCACAGGGAACGTGGGCGTTGCATTCAGATACGACCAGAAGCAAGTTCGTTAGCATTTCTACCCCGGCAGGATATGTCTTGCCTCAGAATGACGGACTGGCCGATGGCTTTTATGTTCCGGTGCGTGTCCTGGCTTTGGCCGGTGGAAAACATGATTTTGTATTGGAGAAGCGGACTGAAACTGACGATCGTTTCCATTACATAGCCGTGTCTGATCCTCAGGTGCGCAATGAACGCGATTTCAAGCGCTGGTGCCAGGAAACGGTGCCCGATATGGTGGAAGTCATTGACTCGTTGAAGCAGTCGCATGAAGTTGTCGGAATGACACTGGGCGACCTGGTATGGGACAACATGCCTTTGTTTGATAATTACAAAGCTTCGCTGAAAAATACGGGAGCCACATTCTTCCAGTGTATCGGTAATCACGATTTTGACAGACAGTATCAGGGGCTTCACAATATGGAACTGGCTTCACCGGTATATGGTGAAATGGTCTACGAAAGTCATTTCGGTCCCACTGACTATTCTTTCAACATCGGCAAGGCACATATTGTCACGATGAAGAACATCAACTATGTAGGTGGAAAATCTTATCTGACCAGCCTGACCGGGCAGCAGCTGGATTGGCTGAAGAAGGATTTGAGCAATTTGCCTGAAGGCAGTCTGGTAATCCTGAACATGCATGCACCTTCATGGAACCGTATTTCTCCCGATGGCAACATCCGGAACGCCGCCCAGCTGAAGGAGGTTCTGAAAAACTATAATGTACATGTGTTCAGCGGACACACTCATTTCTTCCAGAACAATGAAGTTTCTCCTGTGCTGTATGAACACAACATCGGTGCGGCCTGTGGCGGCTGGTGGACGGGCTGGGTCAATCAGTGTGGTGCGCCCAACGGATATATGGTGGTGGATGTTGACGGAAATGATTTGAAGTGGCATTACAAGGGAACCCGCCGTGACTTTTCTTATCAGTTCCGCATCTATAACAAAGGAGAGTTCAAAAGCCAGAGCAGTTTTGTGGTTGCCAATGTCTGGGACTGGGACAGTGCCTGTAAAGTCGTGTGGTTTCAGGACGGAAAACCGATGGGAGAAATGGAACAGTTCGTTGATTCCGATGAAGAGCGTGCTTCGGAACTGAAGAACCGTGCCTCGGCAGAAAAGACAGGCCATCTGTTCCGTGCCATGCCTGCCGACGGAAGCAAGGAAATCCGGGTAGAATTTACCAATCGTTTCGGAGAGGTATATACGAAGAGTATTCGTCTCTGAGCCCGAATGAAATCAAGGCGATATGAATATAAACAACCCATAAATTAATAAAGTGATGAATATATTGAAATCTGTAGTTTTATTCCTGATACTCCTGTTGGCTGGAAGCAGTATGGTGCTTTCGGCACAGAACAGAAGCATATCGGGAAAAGTGTTCGATACAAATGAGGAGCCTCTTATCGGGGTGACAGTAACCATTGAGAACACTACCATTGGTGCGATAACTGATATTGACGGTGCCTTTACACTTCAAGTGCCCGAAGGGAAGGTAGTTCTGAATGTGTCGTATGTGGGTTTTGTCCCGCAGAAGGTGACGGTTGCTTCCGGACAGTCCAATGTGACCGTACGTCTGAGCGAAGATGCGGTCTTGCTGAACGAGGTAGTGGTTGTCGGTTATGGTAAACAGAAGAAGGTGAATCTGACCGGAGCTGTTGCTTCCGTAGGTGGTGAAGAACTGGAAAACCGTGTCACAAAATCGTTGAGCAGTATGTTGCAGGGTACAGTAGCCGGCTTGAATGTAACGACCTCTTCGGGTGTACCGGGCAGTTCCGCTTCCATCAATGTGCGCGGTATCACTTCCATCCATGAATCGGAACCGCTGGTACTGATTGACGGTGCCGTGGGAGATATCGACCGAGTCAATCCCAATGATGTGGAATCCATTTCCGTTATCAAGGATGCATCTGCCGCTGCCATTTACGGTGCACGTGCTGCATTCGGTGTGATTCTTGTGACAACCAAGTCGGGAGCTGCCAAAGGCGGCAAGGCAACTGTACGTTACAGCGGCCGTTTCGGATGGCAGGCACCTACCACTTCCACTGATTATGAAACAACCGGTTACTGGTCAGTATATACCATCAATCAGTTCTGGCAAGCCAATTCGGGTACGCTTTATGTGGATTATACCGATCAGGATATGCAGGAACTGTGGAACCGTGTGAACGACAAGACTGAACATCCGGATCGTCCCTGGGTGGTGGAAGACGTGAGAAACGGACGTAACCAGTGGGTTTACTACGGAAACTATGACTGGTGGCATAGCCTGTATCGTGACAACCGTCCGATGCAGCAGCACAATGTGTCCATCAGCGGAGGCAAGGATGATGTAAAATATTTCGTTTCGGGATCCTACGACAAACAGACAGGTATCCTGCGTGAGAATCCGGATATATACCGGAAATACAATCTGCGTTCGAAAATCGATTTCCGTATCAATGAATGGCTGACCATGTCGAACAATACTTCGTTCTACAGCTCACAATACAGCTATCTGGGTGACGGTGACGTTGAAAATACACTGGCCTACAGTGCCCGTCATGCACTGGTTTGTTTCCCGCAGAAGAATCCTGACGGATCCTGGCTCTACAGTACACCTTATCTGAACTACAAGGTGGCCAACGGACGCCATATCCTTCTGGGTGAGAATTCACACCGCAATGTGGAACGCAGTACGGACTTCACCAATACCACCCGTCTGGTGTATGCTCCGATCAGGGAGCTGAGCTTCACCGGAGACTTTACTTATCGCCAGTACCAGTCGCGCAATACCAGCCGTTCAAACGTGATGTATTACCGGGAGTATCCGGATGGTGAACTGTTGTCGTATGCAACCGGAGCCGGAGCTAATCGTCTGGATGAGGCTGTCAATACGAACCAGTATTACTCTACCAACATTTTCGGAACCTACGATGACACCTTCAACCAGGCTCATCACCTGTCGGTTGTAGGCGGTATGAACTATGAAGCATGGAAGAACAAGAATATTTCGGCATACGGTGAAAACCTTGTTTCTACTGATCTCGACGACCTGGATCTGGTGGGACAGAATGCGGAAGGTGCTACGATCACCGGAGTAGGCGGAGGACAGAATGAATATGCCCTGCTGGGTATTTTCGGACGTATCAATTATGATTATAAGAGCCGTTACCTGTTTGAGGTGAGCGGACGTTATGACGGAACTTCCCGTTTCGCTTCAGGAAGCCGCTGGGGATTCTTCCCTTCAGCTTCGGCCGGATGGCGTATCTCCGAAGAATCTTTCTTCCAGCCTGTACGCCAGTGGATAGACAATCTGAAAGTCAGAGGATCTTTCGGTAGTCTGGGCAATCAGAACATCTCTTCTTATTATTCTTTTGCCCGCCTGATTTCCATCTCCAGTCTGGGATATACTTTCGGGGAAGGAAGTGTGCTGCCCAAGTATTCTTCACTGAGCGCACCCATCGCTTCGGGAATGACTTGGGAGACTGCACAGCAGTGGGACTTCGGATTCGACCTGACCATGCTGGGTAACCGTCTGAACCTGACGGTGGACGGTTATATCCGCGATACGAAGGACATGCTTACCGATGGTGTGGATCTGCCCGGAGTGTATGGTGCCGACCTGCCCGATATGAATGCAGCCGACTTGCGTACGAAAGGTTATGAAATCACCCTGAACTGGCGTGACCGCCTGACACTGGGAAACAAGCCTTTTGAATACAGTGTCGGACTTAACCTGAGTGACTACAAGAGTGTGATTACGAAATACGACAACGAGAACAAGACATTTGCCAAAGATTATTATGAAGGAATGGAAATCGGTGAGATCTGGGGATATGTGACAGACGGACTGTTCCAGACCGACGAAGAGGCAAAGGCATACGCTGAAAAAGTTGACTTGAGTTATGTACTCAAGGGACAGACCGGCGGATGGCAGGCCGGCGACGTGAAATTCGTCGATCTCAACGGTGACGGCAAGGTAGGCATTGGAAGCAACAATGTCGACAACCCCGGCGACCGGAAGATCCTCGGCAATTCTCTGCCTTCCTTCTCTTACGGTATTTCAGCCAGTGCGCAGTGGAACGGTTTTGATGTTTCCGCCTTCTTCCAGGGAACAGGCAATCACTACTGGTATCCTGCCGGACAGTCAATGCCTTTCTGGGGCCCGTACTCTTATCCGTATCTGTCGTTCCTGCAGAAGGACTTCCTGGCCGATGTATGGACTGCTGAAAATACGGATGCCTATTTCCCCCGTGCGATGGCTTACTCTGCCAGCGGTGGGGTGCTGAGCAACGTGAACGACCGTTATTTGCAGAACCTGCGTTATCTGCGCTTCAAGAACCTGACAGTCGGCTATACACTCCCTCAGTCATGGACCGGAAAAGCCAGAATCGAATCTGTACGCATTTATTTTACCGGTGAAAACCTCTGTTACTGGTCGCCGCTGAAGAAACATTCCAGATATGTAGATCCCGAAGCGGCTATTGACAGAAGCGATGCATATAACAATGCTTATTATCCGTGGCAGAAATCATTCCTGTTCGGTATTGACGTTACTTTCTAATGACTTAAACTAACAGAACATAATATGAAAAAAAATATTTTATTGGCTTTTACGTTGATGGCTGCTCTTTCATCCTGTAATGACTGGCTTGACAAGACCCCGCTGAGCGATATCACGGAAGAAAACTATTTCAGGACTGAAACAGATCTCCAGCTTTTCAGCAACAACTTTTACAACACGATTCTCGACAAGTCACCCTACGACCAGCAGAGTGATGTATATGTACAGCAGGAGCTGTCGGATGAACTGCTGGGAGGATCCAACCGCATCGTTCCCGCCAGTGGAGGAGGATGGACCTGGACTGCACTGCGCAATGTCAATACCCTGCTGGGAAACATTGATAAGTGTGAGGATGAAGAGGCTGCGGTCAAGTATTCCGCATTGGCCCGCTTCTTCCGTGCCTACTTCTATTTCGACAAGGTAAAACGCTTCGGAGATGTACCCTGGTATGACAAGGAACTCTTCTCTTCCGATGAGGAACTCTATAAGGCACGCGATTCCCGTGAACTGGTGATGACCAATATGCTGGCCGACATTGATTACGCCATTGAGAACTTGCCTGCCAAAGAAGAAGAAACCAGCAGTCCTTTCCGTGTGAACCGCTGGGCAGCCCTGGCTCTGAAGGCCCGCTTCTGTCTGTATGAAGGAACCTATCGCAAATACCACAATGTATCACTGGACGGACACGATTACGCCTACTATCTGGAACAGGCTGTGAAGGCTGCTGAGGAACTGATCAATGGCGGTAAGTATCATCTGTATTCCACCGGTAATCCCGAAGAAGACTATCTGATGTTGTTTGCCGCAGAAGATGCCAATCCCGATGAGTATATCCTGGCTATCAAATTCGATTATGGTATGAGTCTTTACCACAATGCTACGGCACATACTCTGGTTCCGACACAGGGACGTCCGGGACTGCCCCGCAAACTGATCAATGCCTACCTGATGAAAGACGGAACACCGTTTACCGACCGTGCAGGATGGGAGAAAATGCCTTTCACCGAAGAAGTGAAAGATCGCGATCCGCGTCTGGCTCAGACTGTCCGTACTCCGGGGTATCACCGTATCGGCCAGACTGAAATTCTGGCTCCTGACTTGTCGGTCAGCGTAACCGGTTACCAGCCTGTCAAGTTTGTACAGGATCCGACTGCTTCTGGCGGACAGGTAGACCGTAACGACCGTTCTACTTGCGACCTTCCGGTTTTCCGCTATGCTGAAGTCCTGTTGAACTATGCGGAAGCTAAGGCTGAACTTGGAACATTGACACAGGCTGATCTTGACAAGACCGTTAATGTGATCCGTGACCGTGTGGCAATGCCGCATCTGGATATGGCCGCTGCCAACGCTAATCCGGACAGTTACCTTTCTTCAGCTGAATATGGATATACCAACGTGACCGGAAGCAATCAGGGAGTGATTCTCGAAATCCGTCGGGAACGTGCCATTGAACTCACTCAGGAGGGATTCCGTTTCGATGACCTGGTGCGCTGGAAAGCAGGCTCCTGCGTGAATCAGTCCATTACCGGTATGTATTTCCCCGGTGCAGGTGAATACGATCTTTCCGGTGACGGCGTGACGGATGTCGTTCTCTATACCGGCGATACCAAACCTGATAAAAAGGATGCACAGGTGTACAAGATCGGATCTGACATCGTGCTGACCGAAGGAGAAAGCGGATATGTTGATTATCACCATAACATTTCGCGTACTGCCTTTAATGAGGAACGCGACTATCTCTATCCGATTCCTATCAATGAACGTTCGCTGAACCCGAATCTGACACAGAATCCGGGATGGAATGACGGACTTTCTTTCTGATTGAAAGCATAGCCATGAATAAACCAACAGGGACAGTCTCACATATACGGCTGTTCCTGTTTTTTGTACCTTTATTTTTCCACCTGATTCCTTTGCAGAAAAAACGGGATGGGTTATCTTTGTGTCCGGATCGTCCCGGTGACGGTTCTTTTGTGTTCATCTTAACAGAAAATACTTATGAAACATGTGTGGAAACCAACCCGTTCCCTGCTGGCTGTACTGACAGCCTGCGCTTCTCTTTCCGCTCTGACCGCTTCCGGACAGACAGTTCCTCCACCTGCTCCCTACGGGGCACTTCCTTCACAGGGCCAGTTGCAGTGGCATGAGATGGAGATGTATAACATGATTGAGTTCAATCAGATCAATTATCTTGATAAAGACTGGGGCTGGGGCGACGAGTCTCCCGAGATCGTCAATCCCGTAAACTTCAATGCCGAAGAGATCGTGCTCCGTGCCAAGAAAGCCGGATCGAAGGGATTCCTCATCAATGCGAAACACCACGGAGGCTTCTGTATGTGGCCTTCCCGCACGACCGACTACAATATCTCCCGTTCTCCCTGGCGCAACGGAAAAGGCGACTGGGTAGGCGAGTGGGAGGCAGCCTGCCGCAAGCACGGGCTGAAGTTCGGGGTTTACCTTTCTCCCTGGGACCGCAATACGGCCAAGTTCGGCACTCCCGAATACCTGGATATGTTCAAGGCACAGCTCCGGGAACTGCTCACCCAGTATGGCGATCTCTTTATCATCTGGTTCGACGGTGCTCCGGGTGAGGGTGGTGACGGATATTATGGCGGTGCCAATGAATACCGCGGAGGCTTCCTCGACTACTACGACTGGGAAAACATCTATGCTCTCTGCCGCGAACTGCAGCCCAATGCCGTGATCTTCGGCGATCCGGGACCCGACGTGCGCTGGGTGGGCAATGAGAAAGGATATGCCGGCGAGACCTGCTGGGCTACTCTGTTTGCTCCCGGTGAGAAATGGAACGGACGGCCGATCCCTTCCGGTGCGTCCGAACACATCAAACGCATCAACGAAGGAAACCGCAACGGCCAGTACTGGATTCCTGCCGAAGCCGACTTCTCCCTGCGCCGGCGCTTCACCTGGCACGCTTCCGACAGCCTGACCGTCAAGACTCCCCAGAAACTGTTCGACATCTATATCAACAGTGTCGGACGCGGACAGGGATGGGATCTGAACCTCCCGATCAATCCGCTGGGTGAACAGGATGAGCCCGACAAGCTTGCCCTGGAAGAGTTCGGACGTTACCTGGAAGCTACGTTCCGCGATGATCTGACCCGAGGAGCCACGCTGCATGCTTCCAATGTGCGGGGTGGGGATGAGGCACATTACGGCACCGCCTTTCTGACCGACGGAGACCGCTATTCCTACTGGGCTACCGACGACAAGGTAACCTCTGCCGAACTGGTTCTTGATTTTCCCCGTACGGAAACATTCAATATCATCAAACTGCGCGAAAACATCAAGCTGGGCCAGCGCATTGACTCGGTGAAAGTCGATATGAAGGTCGGCGGAACCTGGAAAGAAATTGCCGGAGCCACCAGCATCGGTGCCTGCCGTCTGATCCGTCTGAAAAACTATGTGGAGACTTCCTCCCTGCGCATCCGCTTCTACGCACCGGTTGCCCTGGCAGTCAGTGAAGTGGGATGCTACAAGGAACCCGACGGAGCCGTTGCTCCCGTGATCAGCCGCACCAAGGCGGGCGAAGTGTCTCTTCAGGTGGAACGTCCGGTCTACCAGCTTCGCTACACGACCGACGGTTCCGTGCCCTCGGTTTCTTCTCCGCTTTATACCGGACCGTTTACCTTTGCCCGGGAAGGAGCTGTCCGTGCCGTAGCCTTCGACAAGGACGGCCGGAAAGGTGAGGAAGCTGTCCGTACCTTCGATGCCTGCAAGCGCAACTGGCGCATTCTGACCGCCGACGGGCAGCCCTATGCCGCAGCCGGGGCCCTGGTGGATGATGACGACCAGACCTTCTGGCGTTCCCCTTCTCAGGACAAGGATGCCGCTTTCCGTCCGCAGAGTCTGGTGATCGACCTGGGCGAAACACAGGTAGTCAAAGGATTCTCTTATACGCCCCGTCAGGACAACAGCAGCGAGGGAGTAATCGACCGCCTTGCTCTCATGGCCAGCGAGGACGGCAAAAACTGGACGCCGGTATACGAAGACTTCATTCCCAACATCCGTCAGGCACCGGTCTACCGTTCCTTCCGGCTGAAGACTCCCGTGTCCTGCCGCTATCTCAAGCTGACAGCCCTGCGCGTGCTGGAAGGCAATTACGCTACGGGAGCCGAATTCGGCATCCTGCTGAAGTGACTTTATCCGGGACACCGGCGGATTTCCCCGCTTCCGATGCAGAGCCGTGCCTCCCGGTCGTAGATCACACCGAACTGACCCGGTGCGATTCCCTGGATCAGGTGCGGACTCTCCACCTCATAGCCGGTTCCTGCCGGTCGGATCACCCCCGGCAGGAACTGGTCCGTATGGCGGATCTTGAAGCAGATTTCCTGTTCCCCGGCTTCCGGCCAGGGATTTTCCGTAATGAAATGAAAGTCCGTCAGCCGGAACTTCCGCCCGTACTGATGCACCGTGTCATATCCCCGCGATACGAACAGCAGGTTCTTCTCCGGGTCCTTGTCTACTACGAACCACGGACCTCCGCTCAGTCCCAGTCCTTTCCGCTGTCCGATGGTGTGAAACCAGAATCCCTTGTGCGTACCGATCTCCCGGCCGCTTTCCAGTTCCACGATTGCCCCCGGCCGTTCGCCCAGGAAACGCCGGATAAAGTCGTTGTAGTTGATTTTACCCAGAAAACAGATCCCCTGGCTGTCCTTGCGGCGGGCACTCGGCAGCCGTGCCGCCAGAGCCGTCTCGCGCACCTCCTGCTTCATCAGTCCCCCCAGCGGAAACAGCAGCCTGGATACCTGCAGGTAGTCAATCTGAGCCAGAAAATCCGTCTGATCCTTCACCGGATCTTTGGCCGTTGCCAGCCACACCTTCCCTTCGCGTTCGCAGGTCGACGCATAGTGCCCCGTTGCAATCCGGTCGTACGCATGTCCCGCCTTTTCCTCGAAACATCCGAACTTGATCAGCTTGTTGCACATCACGTCCGGGTTGGGCGTGAAGCCCTGTCTCACCTTGTCGATGGTGTAAGCCACCACCCGGTCCCAGTACTCCTGCTGGAGATCCACCACCTCCAGCTTCAGGCCATACTTGCGGGCCGTTGCCGTCGCCAGTTCGATGTCCTCTTCCGCCGTGCAGCTCAGTCCGTCGTCGGTATCCATGCCGATCCGGATATAAAACAGGTCGGGCTTGTAGCCCTGTTCGCAGAGCAGGTGGACCGCTACGGCACTGTCCACTCCGCCCGAAATCAATGCAGCCAGATTCATGAAGTATTTTTGCGGCAAAGTTAGCTCCACTTTCCCGAAGGTGAAATACCCTGTTTGGGGTATTCTCAGAGGCTTTCCGGAAGCGGTCAGTTCTCCGCATGGTATTCCGCCAGCTCGCGTTCCCCTTCATCCGCATAGCCGTAGCTTTCGTCGTGCTGGCTGAGATCCAGACCGATGGCTTCGCTTCTGGCCGATACGCGCAGGGGGATCATCTTGTTGGTCAGCCAGTAGAGGGCATAGCTGACGATAAAGGTATATCCGCAGACCAGGACGACGGCCAGCAGGTGGATCAGGAACACGCTGACGTTGCCCGCAAACAGTCCGTTGACGAAGACTCCCGTCAGAACCGTTCCGAAGATACCGCCCACACCGTGCGTCGGGAATACGTCAAGCGCATCGTCCACACTGGTCTTGTTTTTCCAGTAAACCGCCACGTTGCAGACCATGGTGGTGGTCAGGGCGATGAAGATACTTTCCCCCACGGTGACATAACCGGCCGACGGAGTGATGGCCACCAGTCCCACGATGGCACCCACGGCAGCTCCCAGTGCAGAAGGCTTGCGTCCCCGCAGGCAGTCGAAGAAGATCCACACCATCATGGCCGTAGCCGAAGCCGTATTGGTGTTCAGAAAAGCCTTGATGGCAATACCGTCGGCAGCCAGGGAAGACCCTGCATTGAATCCGAACCATCCCAGCCACAGCATGGCAGCCCCCAGAATGACAAAGGGGATGTTGGCCGGGGCATGACGCTTTCCGCTGCGGCGTCCCAGGAAGATGGCACCGGCCAGTGCCGCCACTCCTGAGGAAGCATGTACCACGATACCGCCGGCAAAATCGACTACTCCCATCTGACGGAGGAATCCGTCGGGATGCCAGGTCCAGTGGGCCAGCGGACAATATACGAAGATGCAGAACAGGATCATGAAAATCAGGTAGCCGGAGAAACGTACCCGTTCCGCGAATGATCCCGTGATCAGTGAAGGGGTGATGATGGCAAATTTCATCTGGAAGAGTGCATACAGGGCCAGCGGTATGGTCGGAGCCAGATAAGTGTCTATCTTGGCACCCACGTGCTGGAACATGAAGAAGCTGGCCGGGTTGCCGATAAATCCTCCGCAATCGTCCCCGAAGGCCAGACTGAACCCGAATACCACCCAGATCACGCTGACCACGCCCATGGCAATGAAACTCTGGAGAATGGTGGAGATGACGTTTTTCTTCCCGACCATGCCTCCGTAGAAGAAGGAAAGTCCCGGTGTCATCATCAGGACAAAAATAGTGGCGGTGATCATCCAGGCTACGTTGGCTGTGTTCATGCGTTCGTCAGGTTCCCACAGTCCGGGGTTTTCCGGCATCAGTACTCCGATCAGACTGATGATGACAATCAGTGTCATTAAAATAATCCATCTCTTTTTCATCTCGTAGTTGTTTTAATGGTTCTACATGTTAAAATGATATATAAAAATTAGTTTTTGTGTCATGTTTTAAAATACTTCGCAAAGATATTATTAAAATGACATATAATATCACTTTTTGATGTTGTTTTGATAGGATTGTTTCTCTTTGGATTTACTGATGTTATAGATGAGATGATTATTGTGTGATTATGTAATTGTTTGTAATATAAATCCCGTGTTTTTGTATCAGATTATAAGTTTATCCGTTATAAAAGCCATTCAGGGGAAGTCCGGAACCACAAACCAGACTTCCCCTGAACCATTTTTCACCCCATACATTGGCTTATCCGATCATCGGAACCAGCCACTTGGTCAGCAGGTAACCGCCGCCCAGCAGCCAGATGTAAAGCAGTCCGGCCAGCAGGAAGGGTTTCGCACCTGCCTGTTTGAATTTCTCCATGCTGGTGTCCGTACCCAGGGCAGTCATGGCCATGGTCAGCATGAATGTATCGATGTATTCAATGGCACCGTTCAGCGGAATTTCCTTCACGCTGTCCACTCCGAAGAGGTATTGCAGCAGTGAGTTCAGACAGATGATGCCGATGAATCCGAAGGCAAACCAGGGAATGGTGATCTTGCTCTTCTGAGTTGTTCCTCCCTCCGCTGCAGCCTTCTTGCGGCCGGCCAGTGCGAAGCTCATGATCACGAGCACCGGAGCCAGCATCATGACACGGATCATCTTGGTGATGGTTGCCGTACCCGCAATACCCAGCGTGTCGGTCGGGTCCATTGCGTTACCCGCACCGGCCACGTGAGCCACTTCGTGCAGGGTACTTCCCGTATAGATCGCTACTCCCGTGTCACCCAGCGCATCCAGCATACCGGCGCGGTACAGGATGGGGTAGAGGAACATGGAGATCGTTCCGAAGATCACCACCGTCGATACGGCGATGGCTGTCTTGTGGCCTTCACATTTCACGACCGGTTCGGCACCCAGCACTGCCGCAGCACCGCAGATCGCGCTTCCCGTAGCCGTCATCAGCGAAGTATCTTTATCCATTTTCAGCAGCTTGCCCAGCCATACGCCCAGGAAGATGGTTCCTGCCACGATGATGGTGTCGATCACCACAGCCGGAAGTCCCACGGCAGCTACCTGTGTCAGCGTCAGTCGGAATCCGTAGAGTACGATACCGGCACGCAGGATCTGCTTCGTACAGAACTTGATTCCCGGCACCCAGGTTTCGGGAAGCTTGTTGCGCAGGCTGTTGGCATACAGCATACCCAGGATGATACCCACAATCAGCGGACTGAATGACAGACTTTTCACGAAAGGAATTTCGGCGATGTAGAACGCAGCGAATGAGAATAAGGCAATCAATAAAATACCGTGAATGGTATTTGCTCTGTTTTCTTTACTGAACATAGTTTTTTATACTTCTTAGGTTTTGTACTTCTTTTTTTATCCGCTGCAAAGGTAATACATTCTTTCCGCTTTCGCTATTCACCTTTTTTTATACCCTATAACCGGAAGTAATATCTGCTTTTGTCAAGCAGAGTGTTCAGGAGGAAAAATTATTTCCACAAGCTTTCTTCTTTCCAATTCCGACAGAATCCCATTGCTGTTATATCTATCGAAGGAAAATCAGCCAATAAGTTAGAAAGTTTTTGGTTGAAGTTGTTGTTGGGGGATACTGAAGCAAGGAAATATCGTATGATGCACAGGCGATAGTAAATTCTTTTCTTATCCGTTGTTGTGGTATCAATCCATGCATTTACCGTTTTGCGTGGTTCAGCTGGATTCAGCATGAAATTTCTGTTCCATACCCTTGCATGATGGCAACACATGTTACGCAAGTTTGCAAGTACGGTTAGCCATGAGGTAAAAACTTGTGGCTTCAGACCGAAATAACCGGCGATGTGCTTCATCAGCTGGTTTTTTGATATATTGGAATAAATATAGTTCAGGTTCCCAAAAGACAGCACTTCTGTTATCATCCATGCCGGAGGATATGTTTCAATGAAGTTTTGTCGAAATTCTTCAATGTAATCCTCTTTACTTGATATCAGTTCTTTGTCTATGATTGACAAAGTCTGATTAAATTTATCTGAATTGGCAAAATATGCAGCCTCTGTTATCCAATACTTGTCATTTAATTCCTGGCATCCGATGTTAGCTAATACACTGCGAATGGCAATTTCGATTTTCTCTATTTCGTTGAAAAGTAGAATACGTAATTTTTTGTCAAAGCGATAAAGCGTCAAGACTTCCTCAAATTTTGTTCCCTCTTTTAGTGATAAATCATTTTTGGGGCATAACCGATGTTCATCAGATAACTGGCCGCTTTATGCTCATTTTCTATTAGCATTCCACGTGATTTAAGAATTTGAACGATTTGTTCTGGAGAGGAATAAGGCTTGACGAAATTTGCTTTCATATATGTAGAATAAAAAAACGACCCGCCGATTTGAGCATTGTAAAGAGGCTTGGCGGGTTCTAATGGTGCAAAGGTAGTGAGAATATATGAAATAACCTACTATTGGGAACGTTATTTTTTTACCCCGTTGAACCTAAAGTTGGTTTTTGTCATGGAAATGTAAATACCTGTTTTGTAATATACGGGAATATTTGGTTAAAACAGGAGTAAAAGTGTATCATCAATGAGAAAAATGCTTATCTTTGCGCCGAAATGATACAACCTGGCAGCTGTGGGAGGGCTTGTCTCTCCTAGACGGAAGCATGTTTTATTTCATTTCTCTCTTTATTGTCAACCAAATAGATGTGGTATACCGGGCTCCTGCAGGACCTGGTGGAGAGAGAAGAATATACATGCGGAAAAATTTCAGCCAGATTACGACAGGTAAAGAAATGAAACAGACGATCGAAGAAAACCCGATATGGATCCCGTTGCAGACCACCTACTGTAAGGAATTGCAGGTGGCCGAGTTTCTTCGTGACTCAGAGATACCTTATTATATCCCCCAGACTTATGAGCTGCAGGACGCAAAAGATGGAAGCGAACGTTGCGAACGGATTCTTGTTCCCGCCATCCATAATCTGCTTTTCATACGATGTAGCCACTACGATCGCGAATGGTGCAGACGTTTGCAGCAGTCCATTCCTTTTCCCACGTATTTCATGAGGCGCGGACGGGAAAGTGCCGACTATTGTATCATTTCCAACCGGGAGATGCAGAATTTCATGCGGGCCACCAACCCTGAGATCCAGGGGACGCGGTTCATTGATCCCGAAAAACTGAAGAACAAGAAAAATGTCCGGGTGCGGGTTGTCCGCAAAGGGCCGCTGTTCGGCATGGAAGGACAGTTTGTCCGTTACGGAGGACGCCATTATATCGCCATTCAGGTGAGCGGAAGTGCCGCCTTGCTGAAAGTCAGCTACACCTGGTGCGAACTGATCGAATAAATTTAACCGCTGGTTAAGTGTTTCATGACTGAAAAAGAAAGGAGGGTCTGCCTTGTGCAGCCCTCCTTCAAATCAGGAACCCTTTCCGGTTTTGTCCGCTAGATCACCCCGCAGGCATTGAGTCCGAAGGCACCTGCGACGGCGGTTGCCACGGTGATGATCACTTTGAGCACCAGGCTCCAGATTGTTTTTTCCTTGCTGGTATTTTCCATAAGCAGTTAAGATTAAGGTTTATATAATTGGGGCCGGAAGCACTGAGGAGCCTGACGGAACGGTTTCCTGCTTTCCCTGGTGAAAGCCACTTGCGCCTGACGGATCCGGAGTCATTTTTGGAGAGTCCGCTCACCGCCTGTCTGGAAAGGGTTGCCGCCGCGCGTCAGTTCCCGTCAGTTATTTCCGCTGGTCAGACACCCATGCCGCCCTGGTCATCCGTTTCTTCCTCCGTCACCTCCGGCGAGATATCCACGGTTGTTTCACCGGCCTTGTGGGCCTTGAGCACTTTCTGGCTGACAGAGCGCGGAGCCACCAGGTTGAAGACGGCTTCACCCAGCAGATCCTTGAAGCGGGCGCCGCACTGCCATTTCACGTTCAGCTTCTTGACGTAAATGGCCGGATTGTACTCGGCAGCCGAAGGAGCCCCTTCACCGCTGATGCGGACATAGAAGAAACCCAGGTCGCCCAGTTCCACCTTCTTGCCTTCCAGCAGCTGTTCCCGCAGGCAGTCCACCGCCATGGTCAGGATCGCCGCCACGTCGGAACGCTTGTACACGCTGCCGTGGCTGGCAATATGTTCGGCAAACTGGTTGATGTTCATCACTTCGCTGTACTGTGAAGTGGCATAAGCTTTCTTGGGAGCCCCCTTGTCGATGGGGTTGCTTCTCATGGCGATACTGTAGTTTAACATAATACGATAAATTAAAGAGTTAATAAATAAGTTCCTTACAGACTCCGGACTTTCGGGTTCCGGCCATTCCTTGCATTGACCAGTCGTTGCCAGGATATTGACCAGTCGTTGCCGGGGGATCGTGCGGTCGATTCAGTTGCATCGACCAGTCGATGCCAAGATATTGACCAGTCAATGCCGGGTGATCGTGCGGTCGATTCAGTTGCATCGACCAGTCGATGCTGAGGTAACCACCAGTCGGTTTCTCCGGATTTTCCGGATAATCCGGAGAGCTTGTCCGGAACCTTCCTTCCCGTTGTCTGTATGACAAAGGTAACACCTTCCGAAGAGCGGTTTGCACCTTACGGACGCTTGTCGGCGAATGACGGGCGATGATGCACGATAAGGCCCGACAGGGGTGTGGCGACACACGGTCCGGAGGTGAAAAAAGACCGGAACAGAGTCCGGAAAAACTTGCTTATATCACTGAAAATGAGTATCTTTATACTATAATCAATTAGCAGAAACAAAGATATGGATACTTTTCAGATTCGCTCTTACGGCATCGGGGAACTTGCCCGTTGCTATGCTCCCAACATCACGGCGGGGGCTGCCCGCCGCAAACTGATGTACTGGATTTCCCTGCAGCCTGCACTGGTCGACGCGCTTCATGCGTCCGGTTTCAGCCAGAAGGTGCGCAGCTTTACGCCCGCTCAGGTCCGCCTGATCGTCGAGGCGCTGGGGGAGCCCTGAAAGTCAATAAAAACAATCATTATACAAAAACTTAAGAAGTAGATATGAAGAAACATTCACTGGTAATTCCGTTGTTTCTGTGTCTGTTCCTTGCTGTTCCCTCTGTCTGTGCACAGACCATGAGCGACCAGCAGGTACTGGAGTACGTGAAACAGGGGATGGCCGAAGGGAAGGACCAGCGTCAGCTGGCTACTGAACTGGCGCGGCGAGGCGTCACACGCGAACAGGCCGAACGAGTAAAGAAACTGTACGAACAACAGCAGGGAGTCAATGCCTCTCAGATGAGCGGAACCGAACTGAATGAAGCCCGCCTGCGCGAGGCGGTGAAGGAGGACACTTCCACAGCGCTGGAAACTCCGCAGCCCGATGCTGCCGAACTTGCCCGCGAGGACCAGGTGTTCGGGCGCAACATTTTCAATACCCGCAATCTTACTTTTGAACCCAGTGTCAATCTGGCCACTCCGCCCAACTACCGGCTCGGCCCGGGCGATGAGGTGATCATCGACATCTGGGGTACCAGCCAGAATACCATCCGTCAGCAGATTTCTCCCGACGGAACCATCAATATCGAGAAGATCGGCCCCGTTTCCCTGAGCGGCATGACCGTGAGCGCGGCCAATGATTACCTCAAGAAGGTGCTGGGCAAGACGTACAGCGGTCTCGACAGTGCCGAGGGTAATCTGGAAATCCGTCTGACCCTGGGCAATACCCGTACCATCCAGATCAATGTGATGGGTGAGGTGATGCAGCCGGGTACCTATGCCCTGAGCAGCTTCTCCACCGTCTTCCATGCGCTTTACCGGGCAGGCGGCGTGAACGAGATCGGAAGTCTCCGCAGCGTGCAGGTAGTCCGCTCCGGACAGAAGATCGCCGATGTCGATGTGTACGACTTCATCATGAAGGGCAAGATCCAGGACGATATCCGTCTGCAGGAGGGCGATGTCATCATTGTGCCTGCCTATGAAGTGATGGTCAGGTTCAGCGGTAACGTGAAGCGCCCCATGCGTTTCGAAATGAAAGCCAGGGAATCCCTGGCCACCCTGATTCAGTATGCCGGCGGATTCGATGCCGAAGCCTATACGAAATCCCTCCGTGTGGTTCGCCAGAACGGAGAAGAATATGAAATCAATACCGTCAGGGACAAGGACTTCAGTGCCTACCAGATGCGCAACGGCGACGTGGTGACGGCCGAAGCCATTCTGAACCGCTTCACCAACAAACTGGAAATCCGCGGTGCGGTCTATCGTCCCGGCATTTACCAGCTGAGCGGAGAACTCAACACCGTCCGTGCCCTGATCACCGAGGCCAGAGGGCTGACCGGCGATGCCTTTATGAAGCGTGCCGTGCTCCAGCGCGAGCGTCCCGACCTGACGACTGAGATTGTCAGTGTCGATGTGGCAGGCATCCTGAACGGTACTTCTCCCGATATTCCCTTGCAGAAGAATGACATCCTGAACATCCCCAGCATCCATGACCTGGAAGACCGCGGCGATGTGATGATCTATGGCGAGGTTGCCCGTCCGGACAGCTATTCCTTCTCGGACAACATGACGCTGGAAGACCTGATTATCCGTGCCGGAGGTCTGCGTGAGGCTGCCTCTACCGTACGGGTGGATGTTTCCCGCCGTATCAAGGACCCCAGGAGCACCAGCTACACCGACAGCATCGGCCAGAACTTCACCTTTGCCCTGAAGGACGGCTTTGTGATCGACGGCCAGCAGGGATTTGTGCTCCAGCCCTACGATCAGGTGTTCGTGCGCCGCAGTCCGGGATATCAGGCCCAGCAGAACGTACAGGTCACCGGCGAAGTGCTGTTTGGCGGTACCTATGCGATGACCAGCCGCGAAGAACGCCTGTCCGACCTGTTGCGCAAGGCCGGAGGTGCTACTCCCAGGGCCTACCTGCGCGGAGCGAAGCTGACCCGTGTGGCGAATGAGGATGAAAAGAAGCGCATGCGCGATGTCCTTGAGATCATGAACCGCCAGTTCGGCAAGGCCATGATGGACTCGCTGGGTGTGCGTGTGGAAGACACTTTCAGTGTGGGACTCGATCTGGAGAAAGCCCTGGCCAATCCCGGCGGCGAGTACGACCTGGTGCTGCGTGAAGGCGATGTCATCAGTGTCCCCAAGATGAACAACACCGTGAAGATCGACGGTGCCGTAATGGTTCCCAACACGGTGGCCTATCTGAAAGGCAAGAATGTCAGCTACTACCTCGACCAGGCAGGAGGCTATGCCGACAATGCGAAGAAATCCAGGAAATTCATTATCTATATGAACGGTCAGGTCACCCAGGTGGGCAGCCGCGACAGCGACAAGATCGAACCGGGGTGTGAAATTATTGTGCCGAGCAAGAAAGACCGTAAGGGTGTCAGCGTGGCTGAAATTTTGAGTTATGCCAGCTCCTTCGGTTCCCTCGCTACCATGTTCGCCACAATTACGAACCTGATCAAGAAGTAATACCTATGGAAGAAAAGAAAACTGATAAGATGGAACAGCCCCTCTTCACCCGTCCCGAAGGCGGGGAGGAGGACGAAGTGACAATTGACTGGATGGCATTGATCCGTCGCATTTTGGCCATCCGCAGGAAATTATATCTCGCTGCCGCCGTGGGACTGGTGGCAGGTGTGATCATTGCCCTGAGCATTCCCAAGCAATATACGGTCAGCGTGACCCTTTCTCCCGAAATGGGCAGCGGCAAGAGCGGGGGAGGACTTTCCAGTCTGGCCGCCTCCTTTCTGGGCGGAGGAGCAGGTAGCGATAGTCCGGATGCCCTGAATGCGTCACTGGCCCCCGATATTGTGGCCTCTACCCCTTTCCTGCTGGAGCTTTTCGATGCCCGTGTCCGTACGGCCGACGGCAAGGTGGATACCACTCTTGTTGCCTATCTGGACGAACAGTCCGCTCCCTGGTGGAGTTACATTCTGCGTGCTCCCGGCATGGCAGTCGGCGGCATCAAGTCTTTGCTGGGCGGTGACAAGAAAGAGCTGCCTGCTGATTCCCTGGCCGGAGGTTCCATTGAACTTTCTGAAGAAGAAGCCGGAAAATTACAGTCTCTTCGTCAGTCTGTACTGGCAAATGTGGATAAAAAGACGTCAATTACCACTTTGACCGTTACCCTGCAGGATCCCAAGGTCACTGCTACGGTGGCCGACAGTGTGGTTTCCAAGCTTCAGCAGTATATCACAGCCTACCGCACCCGCAAGGCGAAGGAAGACTGCCGTTACCTGGAACAGCTTTACCGGGAACGTCAGGCGGAATATTACGAAGCCCAGCAGCGGTATGCGAACTATGTGGATGCCAACAGCAACGTGGTGTTCCAGAGTACCCTGGCCGAGCGCGAACGGCTTCAGAACGATATGTCGCTGGCCTATCAGGTCTACAGCCAGGTAGCCCAGCAGCTGCAGGTGGCCCGGGCCAAGGTACAGGAAGAAAAGCCCGTCTTTGCCGTGGTGGAACCTGCCGTCGTTCCGAGAGAACCTTCCGGCACCAGCCGCAAGGTGATCGTGCTGGGACTGGTTTTCCTGGCCGTTGCAGGCGTGGCCGCCTGGGAACTTCTCGGTAAGGATTACTGGCAGAAGTTCCGCAGCGCCTTGTCCTGATCCTCTTGCGGAATATCAGGCTTCCGCTTCCCGCAGATAATGCCCCAGGGCACTGCGGTTCTGGTTCACCTGATCCAGTGTCAGTTCCACCACCAGATAGCCCCGCTTGTTGCCGCTGCGCACCGCCTCGAACCCCAGTTTCTTCATCAGCTGGTTCACCTTGGCGGGACTCATCAGCTGGCGGATTCCTCCGCTGATGCGGCTGATGATCTGGGCCGTGGTGATGAAGACAGCCGCTTCCCCGGGCAGGGGACGGCGGAAATACGTCTGGATCTGGTCCGCTTCCAGATCCGGTGCCCGGAAATACTCGTTGCGGCGGTTTACCTCCGCCACCTCGCTGCTGCTCAGCCAGTAGCGGAAACGGCTTTTCCAGAGCGCGTAAGCCTGGGCATACACCCCCCTGTAGTTCACGGGGTGCGTATACGGATCATCAATGGCGGTGATCTCCATGGGAAACCAGCGGCGGTCGCCTGAGACGTCGGTCAGGAAGTTGACATTGTTCGTCGTTCCGCAGAAACTGGCAATGTGCGGCTTCGATTCCTTGAAATGGCCGTACGCCCTCCGCTCGTTGATGATCAGGGTGGTCGATACCGCCTTGATGCGGCTCAGCGCCTCCGGCCGCAGCTCCTCGATCTCCTCCAGGCAGATCAGGGCAAACTCGGTCAGGCGCAGCTGGTCGTCCTTGGTCATCTGGGCAAAGTCAGACTTCACGCAGAAATACTTCCGCAGTTCCGGCGGCAGCAGGTTGTTCAGCCAGGTTGTCTTGTAGGTAGCCTGCGGACCGGCCAGCACCAGAATCTCGTGGTTCACCACCGAGCGGTCGAAGAGCGCTGCCACGCAGCCCACGAGCCATTTTTTCAGATACTTCCGGCAGTCCTCGGGACCCTGTACCATATGGAGTGTATCGGCCAGTTCGCCGATGTAGTCCGTCTGTCCGTCCCAGGGATCCAGCCCGTCAAAATACAGTTGAAACGGATTGTAGTCCGCCACGAATTCCGACTCCAGCACATTGCGCAGGTCGGAGATCCGCACGCGGCTGTTTGTTTTGCTCATGCGTGCCCAGAGCGAGTTCACAATGTGGTCGTCCACTTCCCGGAAATCCTCTTCGCGGTTTTCGCGGGTGAAGTCCACCTCATACTTGCCGGTAATGACATTCCGGCGGAACGAACCCTGACCGCAGAGAAAATCCTCGATCTCCGCCACGCCAGCCAGCGGTTGCCGTGCATGATTCTTCCCGGTGGTGGGAACTTTTGTACCGAATTCCTCTGTCTGCAGGTAGCACGAGCGGAAGATCCCTGCTATGTCGCCGTCGTAACCGGTAAAGGTGTTCAGCGCCCATTCCGTGGCCTGCTCCTGGTCTATCCCGTAGCGGTTGAGCAGATACCCCATCCGCATGATGTAGTCGTTGTGCTGATGCGGTTCGTAGGTCACCCCCTGCGCTTCCAGCTCCTTCCGGGCAGTGGTCACCGCCCTTTCCAGCCGGTAGTTGCGCATCCGTTTCCGGATTTTGGGAACCACCTCAGCCCGGAAGGGAAGAGCGTCCGGATTGAAGAAGAGTTCCGGATCGTGGGCAAGTCCGCACAGGCGGGTTGAATTTTTGCATTTCAGGTCACATTCCACTCCCAGCAGTCGGGCATAATAGTCATTCGCCAGCAGGAAGGCGGCCCGGTAGTGCGCTTCCGAAGCCAGGTATGCGTTCTCGTCAAGCGGAGAGGCGACAGCCCTTTGCAGGGTGTTTTTATCGTGCTCCATGCGGTAGAGAATCCGGATGCCCGCTCCGCTGATTGTGGTATAGGTGAGCAGGGTATGCGGATCGGCAACGATCCGTTTCAGCAGTTCCGGCAGGGCAGCCTTTTCCAGGTGGTCGATGTCCACCAGCCCAACGGAAGTCCATCCGCAGATATGCCTCTTCCGCTTGCCGCCCTGAAAACGGACGGCTACGGAAAAGCAGGGACAGGAAGATTTCTCCTTATCGGCAGCAGCGGCATTTCCCTGCGAAGCGTAGTAACGGTGTTTAAGGGTGTGTAGTTTTACTGTGGGATCCTGTCGGATCATCCGGATGATTTCACTGAGTGTTGCTTCCGCCGGCAAGGTGTCCGCATAACCTTTGAAAAGGCTGAATGTTATGTCTTCCATGGCATTGATGTTTTAAAGTTTTCCACAAAGGTTGTGAAAGGCGTGTAAACCACCAAATCTTGCTTACCGGCATGGCGGTAATAAAATATAGATAAATTAAGGGAATTAACATATATTTGTGTCGATTTTTTTAAATTAAAAAAAATGACACAAAATCATGAACCCAATGCCGCCCTGGGGCGGTACATTGAGATGCTGCATCGCCGCGTGAAAGTCGACGGCAAGTTATTAACCATCCGTGAGATCTGCGACCGGGCCTCGATGAGTGCCCGCACGTATGAGAAAGTAAAAAAGGGGTCAGTACGAATCTGAACCAGTACTACGACATTTTCCGCATTTACCTTCCGCAGTTCCGCCGCTCCTCTGAGGTCTTCCGGCAACAGCTGATCCAACTTCTTGACAGTCTGGAAGATGACTATCGGGGACGGCATCCAAAGGACAGGCCCTGACCGGCAGTTCTGCCAGGTTTGCCAGGGCTGAATAAAACTTTTATAGTTAGTGCGGACAAAAATAGATCCATTTCTGTCCGCACTTTTCCCTATAAGTTTATATATAGGTTGGCAAAGCTGGCAGAAAAGCTTGAATTTTGTTTGTAATTCTTTGAAATTAAGATATATAATCTAAAGGCCTGAGCTATTCAATTATGGCGAAAACGGAACATCTGAACAGCGAACAGAACATCGAGAGCATTATCAGCGCTCCGCTGGTTGCCCTTTCCAAGGCCAACATGATGATGCTGTCCGGACAGACCACTTTCCTGCTGAAGAACTGTTTCAAATACAAGGATGGTGTCTACGAACCGGAGATGATCACCATGAGTATCCAGGTGGGAGGAGCAGAGGGCAAATCCATGACCTTCCAGATGCCCCTTATCAACCTGCTTTCCATCAATGCCCTGTCCGTAGCTAAGGCCCATATCAATTTTTCCATCGACATCACTTCGTCCGACAGCTATCCGTGCTTCCGTACCTCTCCGGAAAACAGAAGAAACAAACCTTTAAAAACTAACAATATGCCTAATGCAATTCCATGCCCTTGCTGTCGGAATATTATTTATTTCGATCTGGCCCTGCTCCTGAAAGGAGAAGCTTTTGAATGTTCCCAATGTCATTCGCGCATTTCGCTGACTCCGCAGAGCCGTCCCATTGTGGCCGAAGCCAGTGCCCGACTGGAAGAGCTGAAGCAGAAGGCTTCCCGGCAGCTGGATGAAAAGCCGGAAAAACAATAGATGGAAAAAGAACTTTTATCAATGGCCCAGCAGTTTACGGGCCTGCCTATGGAAGATCTGATCGGCGGTCCGCTTAATGCTTCCGCCAAGGCCAATGCCGCCATGGCACTCACACAGACCAAGTTTTTGCTTGAAACCTGTTTCAACCGGGTGGAGCGTGCGCTGACAGATAAGGAAAAAGAGGAGTATAAGAAAAAATACGGAAAAGATGCTGACAGTTCAGTCAGACATACCAGTTACGCTCCGGTAATGATTGAAATGTCGCTGGAACGAGGTGTGCTGACACCGACTACGGATAAGGATGGCAAGCCGACCACTGAAATCAGGAACTTCACCACTTCGTTCAATCTTCCCCTGCTGACCATCATACCGGTCAACTCCCTGGGAGTAAACAATGTGGACATTTCCTTTGAAATGGAAGTGAAGTCCAGTTTCTCGGAAACGGAATCTGAGAACAAGGAAACGGAATCCAGGGGCGAAGGCTCGTTCGAAAGCAAGCTGGGATGGGGGCCTCTGTCGGTTTCCATCAAAGGATCTGCCAGCTATTCTTCACGCGACTCTTCCACCCATGATACACACTATGAGAAGAGCAACTCCGCCAAATATACGGTGAATGTCCATGCCGGACAGCTTCCTGTTCCCAAGGGGGTGAATACCATCATCGAAGCCTTTACACAGGCTATCCAGCCGATTGAGATGCCGGCAGAAAAGGGTGATGAAAAACCTGAATAATTATTACATTTCTCGATGAGTCTATTGCTAAATAAAATTCTTGATTGTTTGCAGGATGGACAGCTTTTTAATCCCCAGGCGATAGGACTAAATATGAGTCTGCCTTTGAATTATTCTCCTATTAATTCAGGGAATACAAAATTTGTAGAATTTCTTCTCCCTGGCTCACGATACTCTGATCCAGTATTGTTTCTTCCTTATGTTCCAGGATGTATTAATGCCTGTGTCTTTAATGGAAGACAGGATATTGTAAGTGCTCCATTTTCCGGGTGTCATTTAGTTCTGTTCCAGTATAAGAAAGAATGCTTTATGGAGGCAATATACGGAATGGGAAAATCTAAAATATTCTGTACGTACAATAAGTTCGGTTGTGTTAAAACCTGTCCTTATCATGCGACTTTTGTTGCTCATATAGCTTATGACTCATACGGTACTGGAACTAATAGCAGTAAGAATATTTGGGAGACTTTGAAGAATGATTCTAATTGTGAGGTGTACATTGATTATGATCCTCTAACGCCGGGGGCTGATTATGCATATAGTGATGAGAAGATTTGTGGTACTCCATACGATATGGATAGTATCGTAAATCTTTATGGGGCTATTACGTGTGATCGTAAGTGTTTTAATTTTGCAATGAAGAATAGTGGAGAGGTTTGTTTTATAAATTTATAAATTAATGTTGTACTGACTATTTGAAAAAATTCTTCCGCGAAATTGTCAAGGGGCGAATGGATTACGAGAGCCTTTTGCCAATGACTATCGGAATCAATACTGACAAACTTTAAAAATCAACTCCAATTTTTGATTTATTTAATAGGAAAACGCTGAAAAGCGGCTTTCCCTATACGACAAAATTGGACGGTAACTATTTATTATGGCATCCCTAAAAACGAATGTAGTTTTTAACTTCCTGAATACGATAACGGGCATTGTTTTTCCGGTTATCACGTTTCCTTATGCCGCACGCGTGTTGTTGCCGGACGGTATCGGTGCTGTGAACTTTCTCCAGTCGATTGTGGCCTACATCGTGCTGCTCACCAGTTTAGGTATCCCGATGTATGCGGTTCGTGAAGTGGCGAAATACCGTGATGATGTTGCTAAACGAAACACAGTCACAGTAGAGATAACCCTGCTTAGTCTTGTTTTATGTTTGGGTGGATATATTATCGTCTGGATATTGGGAGAATGTGTTCCTCAAATTCATTCTCAACTGGCCTTGTTCTATGTACTGAGCCTGACAATATTATTTACAAGCCTGGGCGTAAACTGGTTTTTCCAAGCTATAGAAGATTTTAAGTTCATTACTATACGAGCAGTAATATTCCGTCTGTTAGCGGCTATGGCCTTATTCCTGTTTGTCAAGACCAAAGATGATTTGTTGATCTATGCTCTTGTTACAGTAGGATCTACAGTAGGTAATAACATCATCAATTTCATTCATCTTCGTAAATATATTGTTTTAAAGCAAATTTCATGGAACCATTTGCAGGTATGGAGACATTTGAAACCTTCGCTTCATATTTTTGTATTCAATCTGATTGCCAGCATATATCTGAATCTGAATACGGTAATGCTTGGTTTTATGAAGGGTGACAGTGCAGTAGGTTTTTATACGGCAGGTAATAAGATTTCTCACATTGTGTTGAGTGTCGTAGCGTCATTGGGTGTGGTATTACTTCCTCGCTGCTCCAATTTGGTAGAGAATGGACGTATGGATGAGTTTGCGGCTGTTACCCGTAAATCATACAGTTTAGTACAGGCTCTTTCCCTTCCCTCTACATTAGGTTTAATTCTGTTGGCTTCTCCGATTGTAATCATTTTTGGAGGTTCGGAGTTTGCCGATGCATCAGCGGTACTTGCATGGACGGCTCCGATTATCATATTTATAGGTTTGAGCAATGTATTTGGCATTCAGATTCTTTATCCGTTGGGTAAAGAGAATTTAGTTATTTGGAGTACGGTAGGAGGAGCTGTAATTAACTTGTTGCTTAATTTGTTGCTCATTCCCTATTGGTCATATACAGGAGCAGCAATTTCTACTTTCATTGCAGAGTTAACTGTATTATTGATTCAGATATTGTGGGGATACCGTTATATTCCTTTCTCACTTTTCGAAAAGGCCAATGCAAATTATTTGATAGCCTCACTTGTGATGGTAGTATTTGTATTTCCTCTTACTTTATTTCTGAACAACGTATGGTTAATATTAATCCTTTCCACGCTTGTTGGAGGAAGCATTTACGCCGTTGTGTTGTGGATGTTAAAGGATTCGTTATTCCACGAAATCCTGCAATATGCTGTTAGAATAATAAAACACTAAAACACTAGTGTCTCTTAAAATTTGTTATTATTGAATTGTTCTCCCTGATTATGCGACATTTAGGTATCCGATACCCTGTCGCACTTTTGAATTGGCTATATTTGGGCTCGCCCTCATATTTGCCTTCACATGAATACAGGAAGATATATTTTCAGCCAAATAACTGACTTTTTGCCAAAACGAAAATTTGAAAGAATCATGTCTAGTCGCATAAAAAACCAAGTTACAGACCCAACATTGGGATGGCAACTGTCTTATTGGAATCAATTGCTCGTTCTTATGTTCGGGCAACTTGATGGCTGCCGTAGTCTCCGTGAACTGACGGACATAGCCATGGCGCATAAAGAAAAGTCTTTTCATCTCGGTTTCGGTAAATATGGAGTAAACCGTTCTATTCTTTCCAAATGCAACTCTTATAGAGACTGGCATGTCTTTGAAGAATTCGCTTATCATATGATAAATATGGCTCAACGTACCAGAATTGGGAGAGAATTCTGTATTGAAGGAAAATTCTATGCGTTTGATTCTTCTACGATAGATCTTTGCATGAGTATTTTCAAGTGGGCTAATTTTTGAAGTACAAAATCTGGCATAAAGCTTCATACCCAACTTGACATTGTTACCCAAATTCCAAAGATGGTCCACATAACAGAAGCTCGCACCCACGATGTCAACGCAATGGATATCATTGAATATGAACCTCAAGCAGGATATATATTTGATCGTGGGTACTGGGATTTGAGCCGTCTCTATCACATCAATCAAGTCAACGCTTTCTTTGTAATCAGAGAAAAGAGACAACCTGAATACGCTGTAGAAACGTGTGTTGATATTGAAAGCAATAGTAACGTACTTAAAGACGAGTCCGTTAGGTTTATTGGAGAGCGCAATGCAAAGAATTATCCGAATAGAATCCGAAGAATAGTAGCTTATATTCCTGATTTGGATAGGACATTCACATTCTATACCAACAACTTCATCCTCTCGTCCGAACAGGTAGTATTCCTTTACAAAAACAGATGGCAGGTGGAACTGTTCTTCAAGTGGATAAAACAACACCTGCGTGTCACTACTTTTTGGGGACAATCTGAGAATGCCGTAAGGATACAAATATATGTGGCTATCTGCACTTATTGCCTGATTGCGATTGTTGAACATGAAATGAAAATCGGACGCAATATCTACGAAGTCATGAGAATAATCGGAAGCTCGCTCTTGGTAAAAGGGGATATGAAAGACTTGTTCTTCCCCGTGGAGGACGAACCTGCTCCAATAGCAAATTGTTAATTGACTTTTGATTTTGAATTCGATTAACATAACTTAAGAGACACTAGTGAAACTGGAATAAGACGAATCTATAATAGTTCTATGCAAATAAAACTTGAACGATTTTTTAAGGAAAACCCATCAGAATTATATTATAAGGTTGATGATATGGTTGATTTAGATAAATTTTGTGCTGAGACTCGTTTTTGATGTGTTAAATTTAATTGCTTATAAAATTATATGATGGAAAACTTTAATAAAATTGTCATACTTGTGGCAACCCATAAGCCTGATAAAGTTTATCAAGATGATATATATACGCCTATTCATGTTGGTAGAGCTGTTTCTAAATATAAAGAGGAAATGGCTGAAATTATAGGAGATGATACAGGTGATAATATCAGTGAAAAAAATCCATTTTATTGTGAATTAACAGCGTGTTATTGGGCTTGGAAAAATTTGAAAAATATTGAATATGTAGGTCTTTGTCACTATCGAAGATATTTTGAAGAAAGAATTACAATAAAAAATATTGATCGTCTGTTGAATAGTAATTATGATATAATCTTACCGTCTGCTATTCATTTGCCTGCAACTTTGTTTTATAAATTTAAAGGATTAACTGATGAAGATAGAGTGATTTTCTTTAAAGTGATGGAAGAATTTTACCCGGAATATTATGAAACCGCTGTAGATTATATAATGAATGGTAATAAGGATTACGCATTTAATATGTTTTTCTGTTCGTGGAAGATTTTTTCTCAAATGATGGAGTTCGTTTTTGGATTCCTCAGCTGTACAGAGAAGTATGTTAAATTACAACCTTATACTAATGGTAGAAGAATTTTTGGGTATTTCTCAGAATATCTGATTCCTATTTTCTGTCTCAAACACAGGTTACGAATAAAGGAGATGCCGATTATTTCTATGCTACAAAGTGAGAAGCCCAATTACTTGGTTAGAAAAAAGAATGTATTTAAACGGATAATTAATTCCTTTAGGGCTTTTATCTTCAGCCCATTAAAATATAAGAGGTTCCCTATAGCAGAGACTATGTTAAGATCTTTAATTTGTGATGGTATTTTAGATCATGATGGCCGTTTGATAAAGTAGCTGAATTATTATGAATAATATGAATACTGATAATAATGCAGGCATGTTTAGTCTTGTTAGTATTATAGTACCAGCCTATAATGAAGAAAAAAATATAGAAGGTTGTGTAAATCGATTGTTGAACCAATCCTATAAAAATATTGAAATAATAATTATTGATGATGGTTCAACAGATTCTACATTTTCTCTTTGTAAATTATTGATAAAGAAAGATTCCCGAGTAAAAGTTTTTACTCAGCCAAATTCCGGAGTCTCAGTAGCTCGTAATCATGGTTTGGATGTTTCTCAAGGTGAGTATGTAATGTTTGTCGATGCTGATGATGAATTGCTTCCTGATGCTGTAGAATGTATGTTTAATAGCATTATAAATAATCCAGTTGATATTGTGCAAGGGTGTATGGATGGAGAACAAAGTGCTAATATTCAGTATTCAGGTGGTAATTTTATCATTGAAAGTAAGCAGTTGTTGGGTTCTATTTTAGATTATTCACATACTTCAAAAGATAATTTAGAAAAACGTTTTATACGTTCAACTCATGGAAGTTATGCTAAATTGTTCCGAAAATCTTTTTTACAATTTTATTTATTGAAATTTGATACCGACTTGGTTTTAGGTGAGGATATGATGTTTACATTGAAGACTTATGTAAAATCCGAGAAAATATGTTTATTAGATAAGTTAGTATACAAGATTGTTGAAAATCCTAATTCTTCAACTCGTCGTTTTAATAGAAAGATGTCAGAGGGCGCTTTAGCTTTTATTGAAGAGTTAAACATATATTTAACAAAAGAAAGTTTGTTGCTAGACTTAGATGTTGAACGTCGTTTTATCTGTTTCCTTACCCTATTTGCAGGTATTAAAACAGGTATAATAAACGATATTAAGTTGCTTCATTTTTTTGATAATATTTCTGAAATACGTAGTTTGTGTAATAATAGAATTGTTCAAACTACGTTGGTGGAATTTCTTGAATTATCAAAGGACTATAAAAATAGATATGGCTTCAAATTATTTTTTTTAGCCTTCCTTCTGCATAATAGGATGTTTTTTTTATTTACGTTTGTTTTAAAACTGGCTTTCTATTTGAGAATTATAAAATGCTATTTTAAGCGGTCGAATATCTGTTGATTTATAATTCCTGAAATATTATTCTATAATTTTTTTCTATATAAAGAATCTGGTATGCATAAGTATGTTCGTGTATTAATTTATATAGTAACTGAAGTTTCCCACCCCTTCATATCAGCTATTTGAGTA
>ULUH01058921.1_pt1 | contig 75331 bp, 63 predicted proteins | sample 1958241 | NCBI WGS metagenome assembly ULUH01 (sample SAMEA4835753, study PRJEB28245) | human gut metagenome | biome: gut microbiome; material: fecal sample | place: Denmark | collected 2008 | reverse complement strand
TATTTTTTCCATGTGTTGCACTTATATTGTAAATCTATCTGATAAACTCTTGATAGAAACACTATCTTCATCCATATACCGCACCAGGACCTTACCAAAGTCATCATCAGGTAATTTTACAGCTACCATTTGTGCCAGAGTTATTTTTTTAAAGCTATGTTCCACATATATTACCCCGCCCTTTCTCAACTTAATTTATTGTATCATACTATTTGAATTTTGACGATACGATGGTATCATAATTATAAACCGCCTATCTACGTAATTTCTGCTTATTGAAATACCGAAAATAACGCTATATGGACACAGAAAATTCTGACGGTATCATATTAGAATTTTTGTAGAATTTTCGTCTTCTATTTTGGAGAAAATCATCATATAACACAATATTTAGATAAAATAAAAACTGTGTAGTCAAAATGAATACACAGTTTTTATTGCTATGCCGTATTTTTACACAATGACCATACTTTTTCATTGACGACATTATTCGATTTCCTGATTCGGATTTTCAAATTCCTCTGATGAAAAAAATTCACCAAGTTCCATATCAAATCCATCGCATTTTGCCCATTTTGCGAAAGGGGGGGGGATACCAATGACCAAACGAAAAATTGAAAAAGTTAAAGAAAAAAGTTACCCACTATATCGCTTCACAGAAAAATATATCAGACAGAAAACATCGTAGCAATGACGTGCTATAATAAAACATCCCATGCAAAAATAATAGTACCCTGTTCTTGTGCAATAAAAAATTCTTGCTCCAGACACCTTCGACTTCTTCTTGGGTTAAATCAGGAACATATTCCTTAATTGCTTTAAAAGAGATATTACTGATTCTACCATCACTCATTTTACAAACAATATTGCCATTAATAACATTTTCCATAATAATTCCTTTCCATTAACATTTTTCGTATGGGATATGATACTTTTTATTTTATGCTCAATCCAATCTTGGTTTTAAACTCCTCCTTTTCAATCCATTCCATAACTTTTGGAGTTATATCGTCCAAAGTAGCCATTCGATTGCTGACTTTTCTGAGGAAAGTTTCAATTTCATCATCAAAATTCATCGACTGACGATATTCATCGGCTTGGTGACATGCCTTAAAATAATTATCCAAAAGGTCAGCGTTTACAGGCCAGGTCTCACATTTTTTTATGTCACTTTGCAGATTCCTTATAGCTATCTGTTTCGAAGGCTCGGCAACCTGCTTTAATATGTTCAGGCTATCAACTACCGGAGTATTTCTTTCTTTTATATACTGCTCCCACTCACTCGTAAGCTTGCTGATTATGCTCTCGGAATCCTTTTTAAAGGCATCGTGGCGTGATACCATTTGGCTATCAAAAATTCCTTTTGCGTTATCCATTGTATTACGGATAAGCTTCAAGGTATCATCCTTAACCTTGAAATCTGTCCTCTCACTTATCATGATATAGCTCTGAACACTTTCCTTCAGCAATGCATACGAACTAAAGAAAGTATTATTCTTCTTCACAATATTACTTTTTTCTGTTTCAGAGTGTCTGAGGGTATCAACAACATCCATATCATTTCTGACCGATGAAATTTTATTTACAAGCATCACTCAGCCTCCTTAATCTTAGAATAAAGCACATCAAACTCGCTTTTGGCATCAGCAAATCTGGGATCCTTATTTTCATCCCATGCACCCTTCTTTATTAACTTTTCCTTTTCAAGCTCAACATAACTTCTCGCACCATCGACATCATTGTCAACAGCCTCGAGCAGTTGCATAAACTGAGTAAGCTTTCCAATAGGGTCATTTGAGAAAAGCAGAAGTTTTTCAACAGGAGATTTACTATCAAAATCCATTGCCAACACTGCAATAGATTTTTCTATCTCTTCCGTCTTTTGGCTAAGCATCTCTGCTATTGACTTTTTTGAGTTTATATTATACCCTACTCTAAATGCATCCTCATAGAATCCCTTTATATCGGTCAGCATTTTGTTTATATCACTCTTATCAGGCAATAAATCATCATCCAACTCAAAGCCAAAATATGATAAAATCTTCTTAAGCACTTCTTTTCCATTGGAAATTTCTATTTCCAATGCTTTCTGTGCTTTATCAAAAATTTTACTGCACTGCTCAATCAATTCACGCCTACTCTTGGTTTTTTCATCAATTCCAAGTTCCTGTTCTGATTCAACAGTAAACTTTGAACTCTTCACCGCATTTATCGAGTAACTAAACAACGATTGATTTACAATCATCTTTTTAGCATCATCTGTTGCACCCATTATAATATTAAAATACTTCAGAAGAAAATCCTCGTAAAATGCCACATTTCCATTGGGATAGCACAAATTTAAAACATCAATCCATTCCTTGCAGTGACCAGAATTATCTCTGATCGACTTGTTAAGTACATTATCTTTCCTCAGAATTGTTTCTCTTTTAATGTCTGACAACTTCGTTGCATTGATTGTACCATTAAGGGCCTTAGAAACAACATCAAGGATAATCGCATTTTTAACATATAGCGGGACATTACTGTCAATATCACCTCTGACAGTTTCTATGATTTCCTCCTTATGTCTCTCAAGCCATAATGTTGCAGTATATATCTCGGACTCCGAATCATCAAAATTCCACGTTTTCTTACCGAGAAAATGATACTTACCGAAACACAGCAGCAGATGATATGTTTCATCATTATCATCCAAAACAATATATGATTTATCAAGCTTCTGATCTTGACGTGCAAAAGCAATAAGCGAATATTGAGACTCCTTTACTGTCTTCATCAAAACAGTAGGAATGCCATACTGCTGCCAGTTTAATGTTTCAAACACAAAATTGCATACAGCATCTCTTATATCCTGTATTCTTGTAAGCTTTTTATCAGGATTATTATGCCATGTATTTACCATATCTCTGAATTCGAGATATTTTTCCTGACGTTTCGCCGCTTCAGGATCTACCGGCGGCACAACAGGCGAAACGACAGTACCATCATCTCCGGAAACATTTTCTGTATTCTCTGGATCAGGGATAACAACCTCATCCGGTTTGGAGATAACCGCACCCACATTAACACCGGTAACCTTTTCAAAGAAATCCCCAAGCTGCAATTCTTTGTATATTGCCGATGGAAGTCCTGCTAATCTGCCATTTTTGTACTCAATAGTAGCATCGCCCCAAAAGCCGATTAACTTTCTTATCCTTTCGGCATAAGTAGCGGATTGTCCCATATTCTGAACAATATTATTTATTCTGTTGATTATATCCTCATTCTTAATGTTGCTTTCAAGCTGACTTCTCCAGCTCTTACAGAAGTTTGGAAATACCGTAGGGGCGTTTATCAACTCGTTGATAGTCGGCTCAATAATAGTTCTGATTATATATCTCGGCGTTGGTTTTTCCATTACTGCAACAAGATTTACTATTGCATTTTTAGTAAATGGAAACAAACTTAGTTTCTTATCATTGAGAGTATATGCTCCCCATATATTAGCCTCCGGATCTGAATGAACAGGCATGTCCGCAGGTGAAGCTCCGTTACCTCTCCAGGCTTCAAGCTCATCGTTATCAACAGACATTGCATTAAGGTATCTTGCAAAGAACTGCACAAGATCATCCCTATTTTCACCTATTGCACCATCGTCAATAGTGATTCTGGAAGTTATTCTATCTCTGTAATTATCACGGAAATAATCTCTGAAATACTCGGTAGTTGTACCAACAATAGAAACAAGTCTGCATAAATTATCATGAGAATTCTCACCTGTATGCGATGTGAATAAGGCACTGAGTAATTCCTGATTCAGACCTGTAAATGATGTAATATCTTCAATTAAAAGAGTTAATGACTTTCCCTGCCTAAACAATTCTTTACGAATATCCTTGAATATCATTTCAAAATCGCCTGACTGTATTCCAGAGCAGGACTGGATTACCTTATCAATGAACGAATCCATATAATCAGTGATATTCTTGACATAAGAAATGTCACCATCATCAACAAGCAGTTTATTTGCCATTTTCTTGGCACGTCTGTCTGCATACTCAAGTTTGCCAATAAAATCCATATCACAAGAAAAATCCTGAACGGTAAACTGCGCAATAGCATCATTATTACCGTTAGAAACTCCATTACCGGATACCTTGCTGTATATCCTCTCAACAGGTCCGTTTTCTCTCATCATATAGGCTTGAACATCTTCGTTTTGAAGGAACGCAACTAAATCCTTCTTTTCAACGTTTGATAGTCCGCCCTCTTTTTCGTCAGACTGAATTTCAACAATGAAACTATTGTATATTGTGGCTTTGAATTTCTGCTCACTTATTGTCTGATTAGCCCTTACAAGACGCTCATAAGCTTCTTTGTTAGCAATATTCTTTATTTCATCCTTTTCAAGAAGTTGACGAATAGTTCCTTTGAGAGTGTTATCGCTTCTTTTTATCAACAGAACAACTTCCGAAGCATTGTCTTCACTGTCAAGCTTAGCATTGATCCAACGGATAAAATGAGATTTACCGGCACCGTTGGAGCCTTCAACAATGACAAACCGATGCTCATCGCTTTTCTCCTGGTTAAACAGCTTACTGTAAACATCACTTTCAGACAAATACTCTTTCACACTATTTCCGTTTACATTGCTTGATAGCGTAACTTTTCTGAAAGGAACATGTGTTGCAAGGAAGTCAGCCTGTGAACTATTGATAGAATCAACTGCAAGCACTCGTGACATTCTTTTCTTCGCAATTGATATATTCATCACTTAACCCCCTTAAAAACTAAATGAGTAATTTCCGACTGGAATTCATGCGATTTGTTCTCATAAAGTGTCCACCGTTCAGCACTGTCCATATGTCTCTTAAGCTGAATTTCTTTCATATCATGTAGCTGCCTTAACGCATTTGACATAGCGAGATTGAATGTTTTATCCTTTTTTACTCTTGATGTAGCTACTGAAATCCCACTTGGAAGTGCCTCCAGGAACTCGCTAATAGAATACTCTTTTCCCTTTTCCAGGTCAGCTAATTTAATAAAGTCTTTCAATGCTATATAGGCATTAGGAATAAAAATCATCTTTACTTTTGGGACCTCGGATATATATCCAAAGCCTAAATAAGATATCCAAAATCTTGTTGCCAGGATTAATGTTTTCTTCAAATCATTTACAGGGAAATCAGAGAATTCTGAAACACGTCTTGCATTTTCATCAGATGTAATCGAATCGTGATGAAGCCATTCCCCATTTGCCTCAAGGAAACCACTACACAGCTTGTAAAATTCTGACGCTGTATCCATAAATAAAACAGAATTACAATACTTGCGAAACTCATCCATGTTCTTAACTATCTTCTTATCTTGAATAAAGGTAATCTCATTATTTTCTTCTATAACACCCAGTTCTACCGCTGCATTCTTTATTGTACCATAATAAACGGTATTCGTGGCAAATTCAGCTGGTTCCAATATTTCTCTTAGTTTCGTATTTGATATAGAATTCTCAGAAGCAACTATCTTACACAACTCATATACACGTTCCGGAGTTGCTTCAGGTTTAATTTTATCCTTAAACAATTCAACTATCTCCTTTCAGTAAGTTTACATTAAAGCATGCTCCATTAACAATTTCGGAAAGATTTTTATTGAACGAAGGGATAAAAATATCCGAATTAACGATGTATATAAGCATTCCTTTCGCCTTTGACCTTATAGATAAAATACGTTCCACCAGTCTTTGATTATCTTCAATAAAGAACGCTATGCTGCCTGATGTATAGAAATAGTTTCTTTCAGAAAACAGTTCAAAGAATCTTCCAAATGAAATAACATTAAGCGTTGTATTATCCTTGCAAGACGTATATTTTCTGAATTCAGCTACATCATTCACAACTGCAATGTCCAATCCCCTATCAGAAAGACTTGAAAACAAATAATCATTCTGCCCCTCGGAGTATATCATCATTTCCTTTTGATTATCAGTAAATTCTTTCATTTCATCGGAAATAGCAGATATGGGACTTTCCACAGCTAATTTCAAAGATTTACCCCTGACAGCACTGCCAATTATATCCTCATGTGAATTACACCCTGAGCAATACTCATCTGTAAGTTTATACGCACTATTGAACAAATCCGATATACATACACGAGAAGCCTTGTTAAGAGCAGATTTTATTGCTAAAAATTCTTCGATAATCATTTGTTTTTCTAAAGAACGAATCGAATCGAAAAGATTTCTGGTGTATTCACTGTCAAATCTAATCTGCGGATCAACAAGTTTTACATAGAAATAGTACCTATCATCCTTGTATTCCATATCCTTGATTTCAATCAAGCCATATCTGCGCAAAAGCAGAACAACATAAACATTCCACGAAACATCGGCATTATTTGCATACGTGAAGAAATCATCACTATCAAGGAAATCGGGTCTGACTGCCGTATCAATACAAGTATCCTCTATTCCTAAAGTTGTCCGATTGCTCTCGATCATAGAAATCCAACGTCTGACAAATTTATCGGTAGTAATTACCTTCTGCGATAAATTATGCGCAGACTGTATGTCATCGTTCGTGTAAAGCATTAACGCAAGGCAAGGCAGTCCGTCTCGTCCTCCTCGTCCACATTCCTGATAATACCGATTAGGTCCGGAAGGAACATAAAGATGCAAAACAGTCCTTACATTCTTTTTGTCAACACCAACACCAAAAGCACAAGTCGCAATCATCAGATCAAACTTGTCATTACTCCAATCGTTAATCAGCCGTTCTCTTTCATCGGATGTTGTTTTTCCGGTGAAGGTTTCCATATTTGAAAATCCAAATTCACTAAGCTTATTCTTAAGGTCATCGGCATCTTCCGGTGAATTAACATAGATTATCATCGGTCTGGGAAGCGTACAAACAAGCTCTTTTATCTTATTCTGTTTATCATAGTAATTATCAGCTTTTACAATATTATATCTTGGTTCCTTACGAAGCTTATCAAAACGTAATTCAATCCATTTTCCATTAGCTGCAAAAAATGATTTTAACATTTTCACATCAGGAGATGTATATGTTGCAGACAACAAATACGTTCTAAGCTGCGGATTGGTTTCAAGAAAGCGTTTCTGTAAAGCATCCAGGCATTGAAAATCAACTCTGAACGATGCTCCCCATTCAAGAATAATATGTGCTTCATCTACGATGAAATTTTTCAGATAATGCTGCTCATTAGTCAACAGTATCTCTTTCCTGAGATACTCATTTTTTATCAATGTTTCGGGCGAAATAAACAACATGCGAGCAGTTTTGTTATGAAGTGCTTCTATAAGAGTGGTCAAATCACTATTGCTGTGATAATAAAAGATTTCATTATCCACATTGCTTTTTATAGTGCTTTTTGCTGCTCTGACCTGATCAAGCATAAGCGAAATCGTAGGAACTACTACTATCGTCAAGCCCTCAGATTTCTGATAAGCAACCGATTGAGTAATAAGGCTTTTGCCTCCGCCAGTAAGCATTGCAATAAGTGCTGTATAACCATCCGGAACTTTTAGCGCACCATTTACAGCCAGCTGCTGCTCATAGCTTCTATGGGTTGTATAACCGGTAAGTGCTCTAATATATCCATTAGTAACCGTTTCATCTGATTCATCAGTCTGTGTATACAAATAGTTTTTCATAAATGCATCATAGACAAATTTCTTATTCAAATACGATGGTATATTTATCGACACAGAAATATTTCCGTCTGCATCAGTATAAAGACCGAACGGATTATTCTGACTTATGTAAAATCCGTAGATTTTAACGCTTGTATTTAGCACGATCAAATACTGCCTCAAAGCCGACTCAAAATCATACTGCGTCAGCTTGTTTTCGATAAACTTATCATACGCCTGAATAAATCTCATGGCACATCTTATTTTGTATTTATCAATTTCCGATGCACCATTCATGCTGTCATAAAGCAATTTACTTTCCACTGTATACCCTAAAAAATGATTCTTTATAAGTTTATCAAGCTCTATCTCATTCATTGGTTTTTATCATCCTTATATAACATATAGAATCCAGAACAACCTTTGCTGATGAAAAAGCCTTGAAAATATTCTCATAAGCTTCACTGTTTTCACCGTAATTATTCCTGTTGCCATAATACTCGAAAGAAATTGCTTCCTCACTTCTTTGGCGCAGAAGTGTTTCTTTCAGCTCTGATCTTCTTATCTTTTTCTTAAGCTTATTGATTGCATCTTCCTTCGCCTTTTGATAGCAACTTTTTACACTATTTTGCCAAATATCCGCAGGATGCTTGCTTCGGAACATCTCAATATTCGACATACCGGATGTATTGGTAAGACCAAGAAAACGTTTTTTATAGCTTCTCTGTCCTAAATGTTCAACATTGCTTTTTATATCGGAAGATGTCATTTCCAAAAGTGTTTTGAATGCAGTAAGCACCGTATTTATATCGTTATCCTCACATTCCGATATTGATACAGCATTATACAGCATTTCATAGTCTATAAACTGTCTGTACTGTTCCATTTTACGAACAGGAATGTTATTCTTCATGAGCACAAGTTCATCCGGCTCGAGAGTCCACCCATAAACAAAGCCTTCCCAATCAATAGGACCATTTACAGCGATAGCAGAACATTTACCCTTATATGCTCCAAGAGCATTATCGGTTATACTGTCATATATCTCATCACCCGGAGCAAAGAAATGAATATAGTCAGATTTCAGCGCAATTTCTCTATTAAATGTTCCCTGAATATACGAGTGTTCTTGCTGAATATTTGACTTTCCACTCATACCTCTGACTCTATTCTGCATCTGATTCATTTTATCATCAATGATTCTTTTCATATCAGGAGGAACAAATAATGTGTTGAATGCCGACCTTCCCGAAAAAGAAGCTGCATTATATCTGACAATGGTATGCTCATTATCAACAAATCCACCGTTAAATCCCGCAAGTCGTGCCCAGCTTAACATAGATGAAACAAAAAGTTCAGTTTCACTTTCCTGATATTTTTTTACAGTAGCTTCAATATTTTTGTTAATAACCTGATATTTATACTGTGCTACATCAAAATGTCGTTCTCGTTTAACCGTTTCCGTAAGTTCAGTAACCTTTTCAATAATCTGCGGAATAATATCACTAAGTCCATATTTGAAATTTGAATTTACAGCTTCAATTATGTTCTTATCTATTTCAGACATGATTATTTCAAGTCCGCTTTGTGACTTACTGAATATCTTAAGACCATCGTTCCAAAAACTGAAAATGTTGCTTTCCAAAGTATCTGCTGCATAGGAAACAACTGATATTACAGGTTTATCGGATTCTCTTCCAATTCTCGCCAGTCTGCCAATACGCTGTTCAAGGTCATTTGCCGCCCAAGGAATATCAATATGTATTATAACATCAGCATTCTGAAAATTACGTCCCTCACCTCCTGACTTGTCAGACAGCATAAACTTATAATTTTCATCTGACTGGAATCTGAATGTATTGAGTTCCAATTCATCAGAAGGCATAGATGTATTGAAGAAACAGCATACATCTTCCCCAAAATAAGAAACCAATGCCTTTTTATAAAGCTCAAATGTACCCTGGTAATCAGTAAATAGAATCACCTTTTTATTGTAAGCCTCCTGATCAAGATAATCCATTATTCTGACTATTCTGGAGTAATTTTCATACGGATCTGAGAGTAAATCGCCCAAATTATTTATGCACGTGATTTCCTCATCTCTGCGCTTATTGGCAATTGAACGTATATCATCGGGAATATCTATCTTGCTTTTTCCAATCTCATCACAAAGTGCAGCCGAACTGCTAAAGAATGCACTTATAAATGGCATATAGTCCCGTCTGAAAACATCATCAGACACACTTACACCATCAATCCATTCAGATAATCTTAAATACAATGCGTACTCTGTGCTATTACAATCATCATCCAATGAGTAGCTTATATCTACCAACTGACGCTCAAAATCAATACTCGGCTCAACGAAAGCTCGTCGGTTTCTGATAATACTCTTTTCAAGCTGATATGCTTCACAAATATATGCAATAACTTTTTCTATCTGGTAAATACCCAGGTCATCCGATTTAATGTCAATTGCATCAACCATTTTTGTTATGCGGTTATTTCCAACCTTTTTGCCTATTGACTCAAGCTCTGATTTTATTTCATCAAATATTTCCTCAATATCTTCGTTTATCTCATCACCCGAATCCTCAAGTTCCTGTTTATAATCCACAAGACTCTCATAAACATTATAAACCATTCTAATGACACTTTTCTGCATTGCCAATATATTATCGAATTCTTCTTCCGACATATTAAGATATTTTGATGGTTGAATCAATGTCATTAGCTTATGGTATTCATCTTTTCGGCTCTGAATCGGAGTCGCACTTAACAGCAATACATTATCTGTATGCATACTAATTGATAAAGCCTTATTATACAAAGCTTCATTAAAAATCATTCTGTGAACTTCATCAATGACTACAAAATCATAGACACCCTCTTGCACAGAAAGTATCCTACTTGCAGGAATTATTTCCAGATGGTTGCCGTTACAATTCTCAGCTTCGAAAATATGAAATTTAAAAGCAAGCTCAGTTCTCCACTGCTCAACAAGAGCATCTGGAATCACCAATAAGATTTTTTTGTTATACTTGTCAGACATAAAAATCTTTAACACCGATGCAGCTTCAATAGTTTTACCCATACCTACTTCATCAGCAATCATATATCTGCACAATTTGTCAGACAAACATCTCATTACCGTCTTAAGTTGGTGAGGCATAAGCCTTATTTTACAGCCTGCAAGGTCCTTAAATCCATACACAGAGCTTTCTATAACCTTCATAGTCTTGCTGACATTACATCTGCCAAATAACCATGTTGGATTCTGAAATTCATAAGAAGCCATTTGCTTTAGCGGCAACACATAAGAATCATTAAACGATGCTTTTAGCTTTGTTTCGGGAACGTACAGTAATTTGTCATATTCGTAAGAATAAATATAGTAGTAATACAAATCCTCATCTTTATTAAGCTCACAGGATTTAACAGAATATATGCTGCCACCATACTCCACAGACGAACCATTATTTATTCTGCAGCGAGTAATTTTTGATAAAGGCTGTGTATAATTCTCTGGTAAAGCGTAATAATCTCTCAAGCCGTATAAGTCGAAGAACTGAAGGTCGGCTGTTTCAGCAAAATCATCAATATCAATGACCTTCGCAAGCGCAAAATCTCTTGGTTCCAATGGTTCTGTTACATCTATAGAACATCTGACATAAGTTGACTTTTTAATCATTGTATCACCACATTTGATTGTTTTATTTAATCGTTGCAAGACATACGCCACGTGAAGCACAATATTTACAATCTTTATTAAACCGTGTCCAATAGCTTCGTTCAGTTTGAATTACTGTAAGAAGATCCAAATCCTTATTCTGATTGATTTCTTTAGTAGCTGTAACCAAAAAATCCTCACAATAAGGGTTGACATTATTTAACTTTCTTTTGGAGAGTGTACTATACACTCCTGCTATTATCTGAGTTTTTTCCAGTTCATTGGCGATTTTGAAATCATTGTCAATAACTGTGTATTGTTCAGCAATTATTTTTCTTAATGCCGCATCAGAACATGGTTTGGACTGTAATTTATTAATCACTGCATTTTGAAGCAACATTCTCATATACCATATTATGTGAAATCTATCCCGATATATAGTGCCATTCTGAACTGCTGTTTCTACTGCAAATTTATATGGGCACATATTATAACGCAAATAATCAACATCTGTAAATGTATAATCAGGCGTACTGACATCTTCACTTTTAAGCCTTGGAACATATACAGACTTAGTTTCAGAATGATACTTTGTGACCTTTATTCCAAGAATGGATAACATATGATACAACTCATTATCTCTGCTATTCTCTGTCTTTATATAGCTAAGCTTGCAGCTAAGTCTATTAAATTCAAGACCATATAAAAGAGCATAGCGCTTGAAATTTCTGAATTCCATCTTTGATTTAAGGAACACCTGGTATTTCCAGTCCAAAGGCTCATATGCTGTTTCAAAGAATTTAATATCAAGCGGCCAAGGCAGTCGCTCATCTCTCGCCGCTGTTATATCCTTATCGCTAAGACAGCAGAAATGATATGTTGGTGGGTTTGGATTGGAACTTTGCCCCTGACTACGCAAAATATCTCCGTCAATCTGCTCAAAATCTCTGACAATCCAATTAGCAGACCGTCCGGCTGAATCATCTTGACTGAGATAGTACGAGAGCGTTTGCTTCAGACAAACAAAAGTACCCGTATCAGGTAAATCGGTATTTTCTAAACGTTCAACCAGCTTCTTGACAATTTCCTTCATTTCATCATCAAGGTCACTCTGATCCTGAATTTTGCTTACAATAAAATCGTGTATCCTATTATAAAACCTCTGGAAATTATCCTTTCCTTCGTTAAAATCTTCAAAAAGCCATACAATGATTTCATTGAGTGATTTAAGAGCCTCAATTAACTCCTTCAAATCGCTTTCAGCAATATTCAGATAGGAAATTCTCTTAAACTTACCATCATTTAAACGTATCAGCTTTCTTAAATTCACCAAACACTTAATTATGCTATCAAGATATATTTCCTTACTGATAGCCGGCTCAATAATATTAAACGAATTCAGGAGTTTTCCATGATTGCTTTCCGGAATTATTCCTGCACTCAGGCATTCTTTAATATTAGAAAAATCATGTATTTTTACTCTGTACTCGCTACTATCCCAAAGTTCAACTGCTGATACAAAGAAATGCCCAATCGGATAGTCAAGAAAATGTCTTTCCCCAAATTGTTCTGGAAAATACGAACGCAGAATATCATTAACACGTCCAGATGCAGAATACATCTGCTCCCGCATATATGTTAACGATGGCTTTTTACTCTTCGGCTCTCGAGCTTTAAGCATACTTGCTTCTTCAAAAATGTTTGCACAATAGCCTGCAAATTCTGTCATATTTGCAAACTCGATTACTTCAAGGTTATCCAAAGCTGCACCCGGTGATTTAAAAACTCCATTTGCGAGATTACCCATACTGTCTGCAAGAACATTTGATGAATAACTGTCTACCATAAGTGATGTGGGTACAAATTGACTGGTGGTGCTGTTAGTTATGCTTATATTAAAGAGTGAATAAATATTCATCCAAGTTTGATATGCAGCTTTATACTGTTCCTGGTAATTGAACAACAGCACAACTGTCTTGAATCTGCTTATATCTTCAATTGCGCAAAGCATAGCGGGTGAAAACTGATGAATACCATGAAAAATAATCGTATCTGTTTTTAATGTTGATATGTTTAATTCGTTATGTTTCTTTTTAAGAGCTTCTTCTATACCGGTTTGTATTTGCTCTGCATTATCAACTCTGTTGAAATCAAACGAAGAGTGCTGTCGTTCCAAAATAATCTTATAAATATCAATAAGTATCTTTTGATCCGAGGTAATATTCTCTGTACTGATTTTTGATACATCTATGTTTAATTCCTTAAACAGTCTTATTGCCGATACTATAGACTTTGAATTGTATTCCAGGGAATTTTTGAGTCCCTCTGAGTTATTATCCAATTCTAGCCGATGAATCGCATTATCTACTTCCATCATCTGCTGTATCTTTGTGTTTGGATTTTCCCACTCATTATACAATTTGTCCAACAGAATACGAACTGTGGTGAGCGACTGCTTATCTCTCAGATACGGATAAACATCTTTATCCGTTAAACCATTTACCATTGTCTGAGAAACGCAGAAGTGTGGACAATCCTTTATTTCATTCCAGTATGGTTCCCTATCAATTTCATATGGATTTGAGTATGCATATATTTTAATCGCCATAACTCTCAAGCTCCTTAAGCAAACTTCCCCACGACTGTGTATTCGAATCAGTCCTCGTAAACCAGATAAAACGGTTAATTGCTCTTGTCATCGCAACATAAAGTATTCTTGCTTCTTCCATCTGTTTCTCTTTGATTTCGAGTGCCGAATGATAAAAATCATTACATATTTCTACGGATTTATCACCCGTAAGACAATATCCAACTTTACCGTCAATATACGTTACATCAACACTATTTTTTCTTATACTTCCAATTTCACTATCGGTAAATGGCAGAATAACAAGACCATATTCCAAACCCTTTGACTTGTGAACTGTGGTACATAAAACTCTTATATCACTGAACTCCGTAACAACATCTCTGGATTTTGCCTCTGTTCCTGTTGTTATGTTAATGTGAAGCATCTCGTTAACCGAGTCAAGAGTAAGATAGCTTCTTCGATTATAATTTGAAAGTTCTTCAAATACAAGCTCGTAGTTGATTCTGTAATACTCCTGACGGTCGGGATCTTTTAATGTTTTTTTCCATGGAGCAGTTTTTTCAAAAATCAGATGAAGTACCTTTAACACAGGCTGATTATGTACCTCATTAATTAACTGCTCCCATGTTTTTTGCATAACAACTGTAAAATACTCGTCTAACAGTGCTATCATAATATTAAGCTTATCAGATTCACTCTTGCCAATAATTTCTGTAAGCTTAAAATCAGCATTTATATATCCTGAATTGATAAGCGCATATAGATATGTAATGTTATATGGGTTAGAAAGTGCCATTGTAAGCTTGCACAAATCCTTTGCAGGCTCCAACTGATACAAATCGTTTCCAGAATCACTTTCCACAATTACATTCCGAGATTTCCCCTGGCTAATTATTTCTTGAATTCTCCAGTTTTCTCTGACAAGTATAGCAATTGTCCTCTCATTTTCTGACAGATTACTGCTTTCCATACTCTTGTGAATCCTATCGACTTCTGTTTCCAACATCTCAAAGAATTTATCGTAGAATAGTTTTTTATCCTCATAATCATCACGAGTATATGTGATATTATAAGCCACATCATTGTATCCATATTGTTCAAATGTTTTTACGCCTACCAATTCATCTTCATCGGATCTATATGGCAGCAGTCCAATGTTACCAATTGAATTGAATACCTTTTCATACCTTGAAAGTAATCTCGCATCACTACGATAGTTCTGAGTTAGCGAAAAATGCAGCCATTTTTCCTGGGTAGAATGCATTCTGTTAAACGCATCCATTGTAGCACCACGAAATCTGTAAATGCTCTGCTTAAGGTCTCCAACTATAAAGAAATAGAAGCCTAGCTTATCCTGCATATTGCGAAATGCATCTATCTGTGCATCATCAGTATCCTGAAATTCGTCAATGAACATATATTTGATTTTAAAGAGATTTGTGTTAAATTCCTCAGATTCGATACATTTGTTGAGATATACCATGTATTCACTCAGACAAAGGCAATTATCCGCAAAAACCTGTTCGGTAAATTTTTTTTCTGTCTTAATAATTACTTCTTCTATGATTTTATTAAAATATGGCACTTCATCAGGTGATTTACCAAACACCTGCATAGACACAGTTTTTATATCACACCCCTTGTTATACAATAAGCCTGCAAATTTGAAAAGATTTTTTTTAAAGTCGTCAATTCCCATTGGCAGCCCATCATAGAACAATGGCTCGCTTTTGTTTATTTCCTCAAGAAATTCTGTAAAAAGCCTGTCGAAAATTTTCTGTTTCTCATAGGTTCCTGTAATAGTAGAAAAATTACTTCCAATTCCTACAGCAGATGATGTGTTCTGAATTATTTCTTTTGCAAAGCTATGGATTGTGGAGATACGCATCTTCTCTATACTGTTAACCGACTCCAGAAACTTTACATTTCCAGTAAGAACAAAGGAATTGACAAAGAACTTCTTCAACCTGCTCTTCATATTAGATGCAGCATCTGCTGTGAAAGTAAGCATAGCTATCTCATTGGCTGCATCATAAATGCCTGAATTAGTAGACGGATGGCACAAATACGCTATTCTTGATACCATTGAATACGTTTTTCCTGTACCTGCTCCGGCTCTCACTTCGATATTTCTATTGATTTCTGCGTGTTCAACTACATACTGCTTGATATTAAAGGTGCTGTTTGCAGCTATGGCTTCAACAATTGACTGCTGATTTTCAGCAATATTTCCATTATAAATGATAAATGATTCCGGAAGTATATAATTTTCAATATATGTTGCTTCAAAATTAAATGCTGAAATCTTCCCATTTTTAACAGCAATAAATGATTCTGAATCATCCACTGCACCAAATTCGAGATTAGTTTCCTTCACCTTAATATGCTTCATTATAAACGCTTCGGTCAATTTCTTGGCAATCACTTCAAGTTCATCAAGATTATTAGTAAAAATAATTTGCTTAGTTCCCTCAAAGTACGAATCAATAATATTAGCCATGCTCATAAGTGATATTGATTCAGCAAAAACTGATAAAGCAGAGTATGGTATAGCTGTTGGCATAGGCGGTTTTACAGTGTATTTAGGCTCAAAATGATGTCTGACTGCATCATATACATGACCTTCCAGTTTATTGTAAGAAAGATTGCGCATTTGGTTATACCGCATCATTAATTTTTTTCCAAAAGCGGCAGAATTGGTTATATCCTCAGAAAGCAATGTGCTTTCTCTCTCAGATACCTCACGTAAGCCTAATGAGTTATAATCCATCTCACTTAAGAAGGGATAACAAACCATATCCAAAATCAATGGTTCGATATGATAATCATTTGACAATCTATTCAGCAAACAAAAGCGATAGCTTCTTGCCTGTTCCTTAGGAGAATTCTCTGTCTCACCGTTTGCCATTAATATTTCCTTGCTACCCTTAACAGATGATATGTGAGATCTTACCCATCCCTTGACCTCCAACACAAATACGCCGATATTCTTTATAACAAGACAAAAATCAAATTGACGTCCTGAAACCTCACGATTATGATAGCAAATAACATCATCAGGCAGATATTCCTTTATACACTGCCAAACCATTTTTTCACCTTGTAAATTTTCGGGGCACTTGTCCATCATCTGAGCCATAATTATTCTCCTTGTCCGATTATTTAAGCAACTCCGCAAATCTGTCAATGTCCTCAAAAGATGTATATTTATTTATCGAAACACGTAAAATCTTAGTTGTTTTATCCTTTAAGCCTATAGCACTGATTACATGAGAGGGTTCACCGGCACTGCAGGCCGAGCCTGTTGATAACGCAACATCACCACTAATTCTTTTAATAAATCGCTCGTTATTAAAAGAACTCCTGTCTACATACAAGCTGAGTATGCCCTTGATTCTTTTATCTTCATCTCCTAAAACGGAAATGTTTTGTATTGTGGTCAGCTTTTGTAGAAAGTAATCGTCCAACTCTGTCAAACGTTTAATATTTTCTGCTTTATCCCGAATGGCAATCTCAGCAGCCTTTCCAAATCCGACTATATTGTGTACTGCCAACGTACCTGCTCTGAGTCCGTTTTCCTGTTCTCCGCCATGAACAAATGCTGAAATAGGTGGCAAGCCATATCTATCTGATCTGATATATGCACATCCAATTCCTTTGGGTCCATATATTTTGTGTGCTGATGCAGAAATAAAATCACAACCGATTTCATCAACGTCAACATCAATTTTTCCTAATGCCTGTGTAGCATCAATATGAATCTTTATATTATGACAATGAGCAATGTCTGCAAGTGCCTTAACATCATTAACAGAGCCTATTTCATTATTTACATAGATAAACGAAGCAAGTGCGGTTTGGTCGGAAATTGCAGATTCAAAACTGTCGGGAATAACTACACCATTACAATCCACATCAATAAACGTTGCAGTATATCCTCTGTCAACTCTCCTGTTTTTTCCTGATAACGAAAATGTTGAATCGTTGTTGGAATATATATCCCCGTTAAGATACTTACACGCATTTATTGTTGCTTTATGCTCGGCATTACTCGTAATAACATTGTTTCTTCCATCAGAGTAATAACGAGTATAATCCAAGTAACCCTTAATAATAAAATTGGTGCTTTCAGATGCTCCGGCAGTAAAAATGATTTCCTCGGCTTTTGCACCAATCAGCTTAGCTACATTTTCTCTTGCCTCTTCAACCGCATTTTTGGCATTTACAGCTTTACAATAATATTTCCCTGACGGATTTCCATATTCTTCTTTTAAATATGGAAGCATAGCCTCAAGCACTTCTTCATCGACAGGTGATGTTGCTGCATTATCAAAATAAATCATACTGTATCCCCAACTCCTAATGCGTGCAGAACATAGTTATCCACACTTCCTGCGTGATTGTACATATCCAGGAGCAGTTTGCTTCCACGGTCGATATGTGCCTTTACATAATGAGGAAAATACTCATCATCAGAGAGATGTCTTCCCTCAACAAGCTCAATAAGCACCTTAAAATATACATCGTTATCACCTGTAATTGTCTGCCTGTTCAATTCAAGTCCGTTAGTATCGGATTTGAAATTTTCAACAGATGTTTTTTCAAGCAGCGACCATGCAATTGCGTGCTTAACAAGAGTATATGGTTTGTAATGTGTTCGTCTTTCAAGCTCAGAAAAGATTTCCTGAGTTTGCTTTGATGTATGCAATTTGAATACCATTTTTCACACCTCAAAAAAATAGCCTTTGGAAACAGTAGTCCTGTTCTCACTCTGATTATTGCTGAGAAGATATTCTTTAGCGATATAAGGCTTGATTATAGGATAATAATCCTTAGTTATTTCCTCATCCGTACTCAAAATGATAACCTGCTTGCTGATATTAGGGAAGAATTTTCTGGAGATTTCTTCTCTGTGCTGAGTATCTATTCTTGCATAAGGCGTATCAATAATGAAAGGTATGTCCTTGTTTGATACCTGAATAATAGCTTGGTACAACGCAAGAACGAATATCTGTCTTTCTCCCTTTGACAAGCGAGTCAACTCGATTTTTCTGTTCAACAATATAGAATGACATTCCGAAGAAACTAATAAAGCATTCTTCAATTCATCCTCAGAAGTAACACTAAATAGGTTATACAGCTTATCTACGCCTGCACTTCCTATTTGAGAAATAAACTCCTTAAATCCCATATTAGCTATTATTGATTTCATATCATCAATAGTGTATTCCGACTGCTGATAAAGAATAAATTTGAAATCATTTGTAACTTCCATGGAAGAAATAAGGTTGTCTTTTCGATACATTTCACGCAGATTTGCTATAGTATAATCAGCAAGCTTCTTACGAATACTTTCAGTTTTGCTATTGATAAGTTCATCCATAATCTGCGCTATCTCCGATGATAAAGCATACGCATGATTGTTAGAAGCTGTTTCAAGGATTTTGCTATACAAGCTATCTTTTTTGGATGTCAACTCAATAAGTAAAAGCCTGTTAGCCTCGCAAATCTGATCGAGATTGTCGCTTTCACTCTGAATTGAAATAATCTTGGACTCATTATCTTTCATTTCCTTAAGGAATTTTTCGGAATCTTCTGCAGATAATGACTCTCTTAATTCCTGATTGTAAGTAATAATTTGCTTCGTGTATTTATCCCTACGCTTGATTCTTTCTGCTAATTTCTTGGTATCAATACTTTCTACAGTGTCAATAACTGATTCAACCTTACCTATTTCATCACGTGACATATCAAATATTCGCTTTTTACCTTCGGATGATATTGGTTTCAGTTTATTCATTATAGCGTTATATACATCCTCGGAAAGAGCATCTGCATCACCCGTTTTTTCTTCAATTACTTTCTTAATGAAATCGGGAGAAATCATATTTCCTACATATTCCGATATACTTTCTTTTTCTTCGTAGTTAATTTGTTTCTCAATATCACGAATAAATCCCCTCACCAGATAAAAAGGCATATCATTCTCAACAAATGATTTTAACTCAACAGATATTTCAGAACGTTTCTTGTCTAATTCATTGCATTCTTTCTGCATCTGAGCTTTTTTGGCTTCAGAAATACCACCAGATTTTTTGAAGATTTCCTCAATCTGTTCATTCAGAACTGTAAGTTCTTCTACTTCTTTCGATATTTCCTCTTTTCTGGTTTCAATGGTCAAAATAGTTTCTTGCAAATCAGATATTGACTTCACAACCTCCGCATATTCATTGTTAAGTTGTTGTTCTCCGTCATCATCTGATTTAGAAACAAACGAACTGCAAAACTTCTGTATGATTGCATAGGTATCAATACCACACATTGTAAGAATAGCATCTTTTATATATTTATTATAGCTCTCATCCGAAAAAATGTTTCCAACTTCTTCGCCATCAAATAAGAAGAAATCGAATAGATTCGGAGGTATAACAGATTGCAGGTATCTATCAAAATATACTTTCTCTGATTCATCATATTCTTCGCCATTGCATACGACACGATAATTTTCTGTCAGCTTTTTATCATCAATTGTCCATTCACGGCTTAAAATATATTTTTTTATGTCACGATCTTGTTTAATTGCAAAATGAATTTCTACTCCCGAACAACATTCGCTTTTACTGTAGGTCTTTGAATTTATGTAGCTCTTTATTTTTTTTGAATAGAAAGAATTCGCCCCTGTATATCCAAAAGCCAATGGTCCGTAAAGAGCTATTTTTATCGCATCGAATATAGATGTCTTTCCGGCACCATTCTGCCCCCCTATAAGAACAATGGTCTTGTTTTTGCTAGTTGCGAAATCAAATATATTTGTTCCTTCATATGAACTAAAATTATTCAACTTCAGTTTGGTTATTTTCATTTTCAATTTCCTTTATGATATCAAAATGCAGCCATTGCTGACTAATTAATCTCTCCAAATCCTTGCGAAGGATTTTAGGATTCGAGAAATTTTTATTTCGGTAAACGGACAGTATCATATTTCGAACAAGCTCTGTAGGAACATCATGGGCATTACAAAGCCTATCAATATGTTCAACTGTTTCTTCATCAATCAAAGCTTCTTTATATTCATCCCAAGGAAGTCTTTCTCCCATAAGATCAAAATATAGATTCACAAGTGTCCTTCTAGACAAATCAAGCTCATTGTCCCAGATTTCATCTATTGCTTTCAGTTCCTCAAGAGTTATAAGCTCATACCCTATTTCTTGCTGGGTTTCCAACAGCTTTTTCAGTATGAGTTTTCTGGTCTCCCAGGTAAATGGACCATATCCCATATTTCCATCTTTGGTTTGGTAAACGGTGCCATCTCTGTGCTTTTTTTCTCTGAATTCGCTTTTATCACGTATTGACATTATCCAAGTTCTGAACTCTGCAAGAGGAATAAGTTCACGATGACCAGTTCTTATAAATCCATTTAATGATTTATCTTCTTTTACAACCGTACACACCCAGCATCCAAATCTTGATTGACCACAACTCTGTGTCTGACCTGAATTACTCATTCCAGCAAATGGGCACTCACCACTATCAGCATCAGAATATAACGTAACAAGTTCGTTGTTATCTGAATTCCATGGTGTACGCCCATCATTATGCTCCAGAAGGATGTCCCATACATCATCAGTTGTCAGCTCAACTATAGGATTATACACATAAGCATTAGGAATCGTTTCATGCCTGTTCAGCAATCTGTTGGCAAGCTCTCGCCCTTCTATTCTGCGTTTTCTTGCCTGACTTTCAGCTTTTCTTACTCCAAGAAGAACTACAACTTCTTTGCCTTCATCAGCCATAATCCCCTTGATCTTGTCGGCACTGGGCTTAATTTTCAATCTATCAGTACACCATCTGAATGTACCATTCATACGAGGAGTCGGCAGTCCCTTACCAATAACATTTGTCCAAAATGTATTATTATGCTCAGGTGTAACCATATAAGACTTGATAGGCAACCCGTCTTTGACAGCAGCTTCTCCTAACAGCTTATTCATTTTGCTTAAATAAGTCTTTATCAGAGGATTTTCTATCAGAGTATCAGATGAAATTATATAGACATTCTTGTGTCTGTCCACCGGAGCCATTGATAATAGCATCTCATATACCAGTTCAACAACAGTTGTTGAATCTTTGCCGCCGCTATATCCAATAATCCACGGTCTATCGTCAGACTCGTAAACATATCTGATTTCGCTTATCAAATCCTCAAAAGTATTCTCGTTAAAAAAACTATTATCCATCTGATACTCAATCCCCATATTTTGAATTAAACTCACTCAATATTTCATTGAAATGTGTTCTGTCAACCTTACGCATATAAACAACATAATATGACATAGCACTTGCGTTACCAAGACCATTTTTACCTTGCTCATCAACATATCGAATGTTTTCAATTATCATTTTTAATCCGCTGATATTCCTGAATTTCTCATCGTGTTCGATTCCTAACATATCAGCTCGCTTGTTAAGAACTCTTGAAATTCTTTGAAGCTCTGAATCAATATCCTCAATACATCTGTTTTTGCTATTAAAATAAAGATCGGCAAGAAAAACCATTTCTTCAACTGCCCATTTAACTCTTATCAAAGCACTCACTTCCTAAGAAATTTACAGCATACTTTTTATCATTTCAGCATACCTCTCTCTTAACTCCACCGGCTCCACAATCTCAACCGCTCCACCAAACTTAAAAACCCACGCAAAGAACGGCTCAGGATGCTCAGTCTTGATATTCACAACAACACTGAAATGTTCATCATCCTCAATGTGTATCTTTGTTTCATAACCGAATCTGTCAATCATGGCATTAACAAAGCGATTTTCAAAACGCAGCTTGACAGGCTCAGCCTTTCCACTGAACATGGAGAATGTAGATTCCATGTATTCCTCGACATTAAACTCCTCACCAAGTTCAATTATCGGAGCATCTGTTATAACCAGATTGGTCATACGATCCACACGGAAGTGCGTGAACGCTGACGGGTGCCTTTCGCAGTAGGATATGAGATAATACCTCTCATCGCAGAATGTCAACGCATAAGGAGAACACTCATATATACCCTCACGGAACTTTCTTCGCTTATGAACGGTATAATCAAAATAATTGAAGCGTACTATCTTCTTCTCATTGATTGCCCTGCTAAGCGTATTTACAATCTCATACACTTGGTTATTCACATTTTTCGGACGGGAGCTTACATAAATACTCCTGTTGCTCTCATAGTCCGAAAAAGCATTACCCAACTTACTTATCTTTGAAACAAGCACTGCTGCATTTTCATTAGTAAGAAGTTTGGAAGATGCAATCTCGTCAGCCATCACCTTTATCTCGGCAGCGGTGAAGCGCTCATCGAGAAGCCGATAGCCTTTATTTCTGTCCAGCAGAATATTCATACCGTATATACGCAGGAACTCTATATCATCATACAACGTTTTTCTGGTTGCCTTTATGCCGTATTCTTCAAGCTTCTGCTGTATCTGGGGAAGAGTTATGTAATGCTCTTCATCGGAGTATTTTGTAAATATATCCTTCAGATAGAGTATTTTTAATTTCGCTCTTATATCAGGATTACGCTCCGCCATAATACCGCCTCGCTTTCATTTGGGCATAATTCGCCTTAATAATGTATTATATCATATTTTTCTCAATTTGTCAATTTTGCATATGTGAAGATTTCTACACATTGAAAATATCAGCACTTTGTTCAAAGTTCTATATTCCCCTTTTTTGCGTAGCTTTCAACCACTATTGTGCAACATACACAAGAGACACTATCAAAATTTTACACCATCAAATCACGCTTGTAATAGCCATTTATTAAATAGCACAAAAAAGCGGCCGCATATCTCTATGCAGCCGCCAAAATAAAAGCTATAAAACATTTCACTTAATGGCTCATACCATTATTTTTCCTGCTGATTTCCTCTTTCTCCTCCTGCGGCTCTAACGTAAAATCGCCCTCTTCTATATTCTCCAGCATAGTATCACTCATAAACTCAAGAACATCATTCATATTCTTAGCCATTTCGGGAGTGAGGTTATCGGGACAAAACTCCTGATATGCTCCCACGCTGCTGTTTTCATAGCTTAGTGGTATAACCTTATTGTTGTCATAATCAACCCTGAGGTCAATACGAGGGTCATACATCAAATCTCCATTTTGAACGTAAGTCTGGCAGATGGTAAGGATGTTCTCATTCATCTCAACATGAACATCTTCATAGCTATCGGATACAAGCTTGATGTATTCCACATCACCGCCCATAACCTGTGGAAACATATCCGCCAGGCGATCGAACACCTCCTTCTGCATTGTATCATCAGTCATTTCAAACTGCGTAAGCTGGAGATGAACTTCTTCTATCTCCGATTCAGCTTTCAACAGCTCATCTGCTTTAGAGAACGGCTTGTCCACATCTGCCTTCATCTGCTCAAGCTCCGACCTCATAGTTTCGTTTTTCTCCATAAGGTCATCAATACTTTTCTGAATGTTATTGATGCAGTTATCAAGTCTGACAAGGTTTCCTGTGTCGGTTTCGGGATTCATATCGCAGTAGTGATGTTTTTCCCCATCAAGACAAGCCTTGACGTGCTTTGTAAGCGTGTCGTAGAATATTGACAGCTTGAAACCTCTGTACTCGCCAATATCCATTGTCTTGCCCTCTGCCATTCTGCCTGCATTTGCACTGATAAGCGATTTAAGCTTAGTACCGGCATCCTTGCGGTCGTTATACACTGTACCCATAATCGTGATAGGATAATACTCCTTACCCTCATCATCAACACATTTAGGTGTCCTGCCTGCTGTCTGAACATCCTTTTGCAGATGCTCTATCACAAGCTCATTAAGATGTAACTTTTCGGGTATTTTAACACGAATGTTGTCCTGCAATTCATAAATATGCTCAGAATATCGTGCCTTTTCCATTTTCAGATCCTTAATGAGTGTCTGAAGCTCCATCTCACGCTTAATCAAGGGATTTCCGGCACAGAGTGCCTTTACCTCAGCATAATCAAGAGCTGTTTCATCCATATCTGCACAGGTCCTTTCGGGAGTTTTGCTTGTCATAACCTGCGAAATGAACTTCTGCTTGTTTTCAAGTATCTGGAACAGATAACTGTCGAAGGATTTGTTGGTAACATAGCGAAAAATATCGACCTCGGGATTTTCATTTCCCTGGCGCTCTATACGACCATCTCGCTGCTGCATGTCAGAAGGCCGCAGCGGACAGTCCAAATGATGCAGCGCAATCATTTTCCGCTGAGCGTTCATGCCCGCTCCGCACTTTGCTGTTGAGCCGAGAAGAATGCGAACATCACCGTTGTTCATCATATCAAACAACTTTTGCTTTTTTTCTGCGGTATCATAATCATGAATAAATGCAATCTGCTCCTCCGGAACACCCTTTTCCATCAGCTTGTTCTTAATGTCATCATAGACATTGAACTCTTTAGGCGGCATATCCTCAATATCGGACATTGCCAATCTTTCAAGCAATTCAACGGAATTAAGGTCATTGAGCTTGCCGCTTTCAAAAATAGCAGCCTGTGAATAGACCTTACCCTCACCAATATCGGGTCTGCGGATAACAACAATATCACCCTCAGACAGCTTGTCCGACTGCTCGGTCGAATGCCTGTCTATGTATCCCTTAACATCAGCAAAGGTATTGATGTTTCTGGGGTTATCCTCATCACCATTGCCGAGACCTATCTTCCTGCGGACAAGCTCATATCCCAGTTCCTTTGAAACATTGGGACGGTAAACTTCAAATCTGTCCTGACGGGAATCTGCCTTAGGCGTGGACATATCACAGAAAATGCACTGCGTACTCTTTTTATCGCTGTTTTTCTGATAAATGTCATAAACATTGTTTACGCAGAGATTAACCTTTGAGCCTTCTTCATCGGGAAAAGACGAATCTATAAGACGCTGATCAAGTCCTATTTTTCTTCCGTCATTGGTAATAACAAGCATATTGTCCTCACGAGGATCAACCTTTCCGTCACGAATGGCAGTTGCTCTCTTGGAGAGAGATTTAATAAGGCGCTTCTGCACCTTTGAAGGCTCCGCCACCACCTCATGATAGTGTGACTCTGGCTTTTCGAGGTCAAGAGTGTCCGCCGTTCGTATATCTGCACATTCCTTGAACATACCCATAAGCTCAGGTAAATTAGTGAATTTCGCAAATCTTGTTTTAAGCTGATACTTGCCGTCACTTTCCGGCTTAAGCTCGTAATCGGTCTTAACCTCCCCGAAATCTGCCGCCCATTCATCGAAATGATCAATACCACAATCCTTGAGCATACCTGCCTGCAAATAACGCATCATGGTATAAAGCTCGCACATGCTGTTACTTATAGGCGTTCCCGAAGCGTATGTCTGTCCCTTTCCACCGGTAATCTCATCCATATATTTGGACTTCATCAGCAAATTAAAGGAACGTGCCGCACCGCCGCTGCCAAGACCTGAAACGTTATGCATTTTTGTTGCTGTAGCCAAATTCTTATACATATGACATTCGTCAATGAAAATCTTGTCAAAGCCAAGTTTCTCAAAATCAATGAAATCGTCCTTGACCTGTGCATCATTCAGCTTCTGAAGTCTGTCCTCATAATTTGCAATTGCTGCTTCGATTTTCTTAACGGAAAAGCTCTTTTCACCGTATGCAGCAGCGTTCTCCATTTCCTCACGAAGCTTTTCAATCTCTGCCTTAAGGTATGCCTGCTCACGCTCGGGAGAAAGCCCCATACGGTCAAACTGAGTGTGACCGACAATTACGGCATCCCAATCGTTTGCAGCAATTTTTGCAAACAGCTTTAATCTATTAGCCTTTTCAAAGTCTTTTTTCGTTGCCACAAGCACATTTGCGTTTGGGTACAGCTTTCTGAAATCATTGCCCATCTGCTCTGTAAGAGAGTTGGGAACAGCAAACAAAGATTTTGTATGCAGTCCCAGACGCTTTCCCTCCATAGCAATAGCGATCATTTCATACGACTTTCCGGCGCCCACAGCGTGTGCAAGCAGTGTGTTTCCGCCGTATAGTGCTCTTGCAATAGCATTTTTCTGGTGTTCCTTAAGAGTAATGTCGGTGTTCATTCCCACGAAATTAAGGTGACTTCCGTCATACTCTCTCGGTCTTATGGAATTATATATTTCATTGTAGGTCTGAACAAGGTCCTCACGCCTGTCGGGATCCTTAAAAATCCAGTCCTGAAATTCGGATTTTATGAGATTTGCAACCTGTCTTACAGCCTTGGTTTCCTCTTGATTTACCACAAGTATATAGTTTCCCTTGTCATCACGCAAATCATAACCGTTTTCGTCCTTCTTGTGGTCCTTAACCTGGAGGTCACTATTATTCAGAATACCCTCCAGAATCTTGTAAGCGTGCATTCTGTGAGTGCCGAACACATTGGTTGCAACATAATTTTTCTTTGAAGCTGCGTTTACATCCTCGATTTTCCACTCGCCTGCCGCCTTACTGTACTGGACGGTCATCTCATGCTGTGCTTTCCAGTCGGGATTAAATTTTTCACAAATAAACTGACGGATATAGTCGGACGAAATCCAGTGAGAACCCAACTTAACGGAAATATCCTTTGCTTCAACTCGGGGCGGTATCGCCTTTTCAAGTGCTTCCCTATTGGCTGTAATATCCATGCCTTCGGGAGCATTGTCAAGCTCAGCAATTTTCTTGCGAATATTACCCGTCAGATATTCGTCTGCGGTAACATATTTTTCTTCCTCTATCGGGAGTCTGAATATCTGTCCCTGCAGGTCTTTTATCATAGATTCCTTATCCATTCCGCAAAGCTCGAACATAAAATCAAAATCCACTTTTGCCTTTTCAGCAATGGATATAATAAGTGCTTCCTGTGCAGTTTCAACGTGCTCTGCTATGGTCTTTGGCTTTACGGTGTTATGCTCGAAAATATCAGCTTTCTTGTATGTGCCGTTTTCCTTATCCTCTGTTTCCAGTGCGGAAAGGAGCTGATAATCGTCATCACCTTTGAATGCGTCCTTATTCTTCTTTTCGGATATATAACCGTATTTCTGAACGAAAGCATCATATATTCTATTCAGTTTTCCTCTGACCTCTGAAATGCTGTCATCAAGGGATTTATCTGAATTGTTCATCTGCAAATCAAGCAGCTCTCTGACGGTATCACGCAACTCAACCATTGCCACCGCACGGGCAAGTTTGTCCTTACCTCTGCCCTTCTGCGGAACTTTCTCCATTGTTTCCCCTGCTTCTCTGTAATACAGCTCACCATTTACAGCCTGGTAGCTGAATTTGCGTGAATCCGCAGGAGCAGGAATTATATCGGGATTATCGTGAGAGCTTTTATCAACAACCTTTGCTGCTTCATATTCGCCATGAATTTTCTTCACAGCATCGAAAAGCATGTTTTTGAGCATTGACGGATCATCAAGCCTAACGGTCACTTCATTGCCAAATCTACCGCTTACCTCCCTGAACTCACCCATTACCATATCGTGATTTTCGGCAAAATAGTTATTCACATCAAATCCGTCTGCGGAAGTACCTATTTTTATCCAGTCTTCCTTGTCAGGGTCAATTTCAATAGGCCGCTCACGTTTTTTAAGAAACAGAATATCCGATACAACCTCTGTACCCGCATTTGCCTTGAAAGCAGTATCGGGAAGTCTTATCGCACCCAAAAGCTCCGCCCTCTGTGCTATGTAATTACGAATATCGTCATTTTTCTTATCCATTGTGCCATTGGAGGTAACAACAGCAACGACTCCTCCCGCATGCACCTTGTCCAGTGCCTTTGCAATAAAATAGTCGTGGATAAGAAAGTTATTTTTATTGTAGTCCTTGTCATTTACCTTGTAATTTCCAAAGGGAACATTGCCCACCACTACATCAAAGCTGTCATTTTCAAAGGCTGTTTTTTCAAAGCCTTTTATCTGAATATCAGCACTTGGGTAAAGCTGCTTTGCAATTCTGCCTGTCAGATCATCAAGTTCAACTCCATGAAGCTCACTGCCTCGCATTTTTTCGGGCATTGAACCAAAGAAATTACCGATACCCATTGCAGGCTCAAGGATTTTTCCTTTTTCAAAGCCGAAATTAGAAATTCCCTCATAAATTGCATTGATAACAATGGGAGATGTGTAATGGGAATTAAGGGTAGAACGCCTTGCATCAATGTATTCCGAATCGGAAAGAACAGTTTTCAGCTTTTCATATTCAGCCTTCCAGTCAGAATTATTAGGGTCAAATGCCTGCGGAATTGCTCCCCAGCCTGTGTATTCCGAAAGAACAACCTGCTCTTCGGGTGTTGCTGTCCTGTTTTCGGATTCAATTTTATTCAACGTTTGCACTGCTGCAACATTGGCATTAAAACGTGCCTTGGGACCATTTACGCCCAGATTTTCATTGGTAATAACGAAATTATTTGCATTGGATTTCTTAGTCTCCGGTGGAGACTTAACATTTTCTACTGGATTTTTTTCTTTTGTCTCCACCGGAGACTTGGAAACATTTCTCTCGGTCTCCACTGGAGACTTGATTCTCTCAGACTCTTTTGCCTGTTCATAAAGCAAATAACCGGAGCTGAGAAATTCAGCCATTGTCATACTTATGGGTACTGCCAGGAAGTTTGAGACTTCCTCCATAGTCACCACATTATCGTTTATATCAGTAATACGGTGCAGCTCACCGTCAACATCAACCACATCACCGATTGAAGGCTCGTAACCAAAATCCGTTCTGATATTTTCGGAAGTTTCGCTTACAACAAACTCAAACTCATGACCTTTAAGGTCACGAACATTTCCGTCAGAATCAGTAAGAGAAATGGTGTACTTGTCTCCACGGCTGCGGATAAATTCAAGCTGTCTGTTAAGCTCATTGAGCATATCTTCTGCGGAAACAATTCTCTCCTCCGAAATAATGGGAACAGTGGGACTGTTTGTAGCATTGAACGAATGTCTGTCAAAGGTGTTATCCTCATTCATGCTGAAAACAGTGATTGTTTCCTCATAGGCAGGATTCTGCTCATCATTGAGGTCATTGTCATTCCATTCTCTCTTGTATGTAATGCGTATGTTGTCGAAATCTGCAAGGTCTATTTTCTCTCTTTCCTTGCCTAAGAATTTATCCGAGACATCAACAAATCCAAATGAATCAACATAACTCGCTTCATCATTCATGACGATAATATCGCTGACGGAAAGAGAATGCCCCTTGAAATCTGCGGGTCTGTCTATATTAAACTTGGTATAAATAGCTTCAAGCTTGTTTTCATCATCAAATTCATCAAGGCTGCCTGTATATATAAGTTCATAGCTGTCGGGCATTGCTGTCCTCTCAGCTCCGTATTTCATAGCTTCATCATATCCTGCAAAGCGAATAAGGTGATTTTCTTCACCCTTTTTAAGCTGATAAATCTTGTATTCGTTAGCCTCCTGCGGCTGCTCAACATCGTATTTCTGCAGAACGCTGTGTGCGTAAATAAGGTCATTGAAATCGGTTTTATCATTTGCATTTTCTATGGTCCACTGCGCATATCTTATTCGCTTGTCAATGTCCTTTTGAGTAATATATTCACCCTTTTCCATAAGCTCTGAAATTGCCTTTGCAACCTCATTCCAGGTATATGTTTCCTTTCTGTCCTCAGTTTCTATTTCAAGTCCCCTGCTGTCATGGTTTGACCATTTGATGGGAGCAATGCCTGAGTGGCCGCCGATTCCGTATTCTTTTTTCAGAAAAGTCGCAAACTCTTTTCCTCTGTGTCCTGCTTCATAATAATCTTCAACACGGAACTTTCCGTCATGAAAGCCTGTCCCGTATAAAATCTCGCTGTGAATAAGGTCCTCTCTTTCAGCATTTCTGTCATGAGCAACAGTGCGCATAATTTCATTTACATGACCCCAGCCGAGAGTCATTTCACGACCGGAAGCATCGTCTTTGAAATTCAGTCCGCTGTCAATTGGGGAAAGTGTCAGAGAATAATCGTAATCGTTAAGGGAAATACTGTGCCTGCTGCGTGTTCCGAAAATCTCCTGCGTTTCAGATATAGACATATCGGCAGATATTTTTGCGGTCATATTTTCAAGCAGTGCTTTCATAACCGCCTTGGGATTGTTGTTGAAATAATCATTCAGAACGTTATTTTTTGCGGCAATAGCATCACGTTCGTCAGATATACTTTCAGGATTGTAGGTATTCCCCACCAACGCATCAAGTATAGCCTCATCACGCTCCGCAATATATTCACCGATATGCTCCTCAAAATATTTTTCTGCTTCACCTCTGCGCATAAATCCGCTGAAATCTTCATTTATGGGTACAAAATTTCCGTGGCTGTCCTGTTCCTCAATATCAAATTTGCTTTCAGGATTTTCGGAGATCCAGAAAGTTTCATCGTTATACTTTGCATAGTAGCTTGTAGGATGACCGTTTTCATCCTCTGTTTCAGAAATGGGTATCCAGGATATATCAAGCTCATTTTCTTCCCGCACTTCCGCTTCAAGCAGCTCCATAGGCGTTTCAATGGAATAGCTGTTCATTTCAAGGCAAATGGTCAAGCCGTAATCAAGCACTTCTGCAAGATGTTCTGAAATATATGCACACTCATTTTCATCGGCTTCATAAGATTCATTATCACCGCCCAGCTGATAATATTCTACCCTGACATCGACAGAAGCCTTGCCTGTTTTTTCAATATATTCCTGATATTCTTCAAGCTCGGTAACATCGTCCTTGCGAACATATTCGCCTGTAACAAAAGGCTCTTCACCGTCAATTGTAATCACAGAAAAATTCATTGTATTGTTTGCAAGGTCAAGATCTTTGAAAATATTATCCACGCCACGAATTTCTCCAAATGAAATTATGGAATCAGAATTATAAATGTGCATTGTCTGCTCGTCAATATTTACATCAATAGCCTTTATACCATCTGTCTGGGAATACTGTGCAAACTCAATCTCGCTTATCTGCTTTCCTCCCAAAGCACAAAGATTCATAAACAGCTTGTCGGAATTTGAAATCAAGTCCTTGACAGCAGCTTCGGTCACGTCATTTGCAATGTAATATCTGCTTGTATCATACTGTGAAACGGCAAGCACGGTGCTGACCTTTTCCTGTCTTTCGGCAAGCATTTTATCCAGTGCAGCCGTTCCCACAGAAACCATATCCTCAAAGCTAAGTACGGATAAATTTTCCCTGTTCATCTGCTCCGGCGAATCATATTTTTCTACTGCTGCAATCTCTCCGTCAATCAGATATGACACAGTGAGATTCTCCAGGTCAGCTTCCATCTGAAGTTCAAAATCGCCCTGTTCCTCGCTGCCAATCTCGGTATATCCGATATGAATATGCTGCATATCGGTAAAATCCGCCTTGCTTGCAAATTCATCTTCAAGATAATCGGAAATGTATTTTTTTGCTTTGTCAAGCTCGGATACAACAGTTTTCTCACCATTACCCAGATATTCGCCATTTCTGTGAAGCTCGTATTTATCCACATTGGAGGTCACGGCATAAGCAACACCGCCCATATTCTCGGTTTTGGAAATACCCACATCATTTGGATATACACCCTTCATTGATACAACCTCAACATCAGCGCCCTTAAAGCGGTATCTGTCACCGATAGTAATGTCTTCGACTGTTCTCTCAGGGGTTTTCTTTTCCTTCTCCTGCAAATATTCTCTGCGAAAGGCAGTTCCAAACAAATCCGCAAGTCCATTTTCGTGAGGAAGGAAGCTCTTCTTTTCATAATACTGCGAAGGGATATTTTTCAGATAATCCTTTGCCCAGGAAATATTATCCGTAGAAATACGTTTGTCCCAATCAAGCTCCTTAAATCTTGCCGCAAGGATAAAGGCAACTCTTTCGGCGGAAAACTTTTCAAGAACTTCCTTAATTGCAGTTGCCGTATCAAGAGAATGCTCGGATTTAGTGTCGTAATTTCTTCCAATAGCTGCTTCGATTGACCTTGAACATTCCATATTTGCAGCGTTGCTTGCGTGATACGCCTTGATTTTTTTATCGGATAATTCGGAAAAATCCGTCACAGGTTCAAGGAAAAGCGGCGGCTCCTGCTGCTTTTTCTCCTCAGCTGCCTTCATCATACCGCTCCATTCAATCTGCATGGTATCAAAAAGCTGCTCCATATTCTTGGCAATATCATCATGAAATACAGAATTCTCAAAATGCTGCCACGGGTCCGGTATTCTGTCAACGCTGCCGAACACCATATCTGCAAGCTCGGAATAATCCCCATTCAGACAAATGTTTGAAAAATGTTCCTTATAATCATTTACAAAAGCATCGAAATTATCATTACGGATTTTGCTTTCAACACCGCTGTATCCGTTTTCCTCCAGTGCCTTTCTCACCTCGGAAAGCACTGTTTCAAGCTGCTGTTTAGCAAGCTGTGGCTTTGACCTGCCCTGTGCTGTAAGTATCTGATCCGCCGTATGTTTGAGAAGCTCCTCAACATCGGAATAGCTGCTGTAATACTCATAATGATTCCACTCGTTATACAGCATATCAATAAGGTGATCCTTTGAGAGCAGCGCATCTATTTGATTGTCTGTCAGATTAAGATTTTCCTCGGTGATATATGTCTGAATATTATCCTTAGTGCTTATCTCATAAGCAGATTCAATCAGTACATCGGCACTTTCCTTTCGCATACCGTCAAGAAAAGCTGTCCACTCTATACGAACCTTATCGGCAAGCTTTTCTTCTGAGGTACGCTCTACATAATTCTCATGATAATCAAGAAATCCGTTCCAGGATTCATCTACAAGAACATTCCTGTCCTTGTCAATTATAATACCGAAGGTTTCATCACCGTAATTTTCGCTTTCAAGGAGAAAAATTTCCTTACCGTCAACGGTTTCAGTATCAACAACATACCATGTACCCTCATAACCGTCTATGATAAGTCCGTCCGCTTCCGCAGTAATTTCCTTATCATAATTTTTCTGTTTTGCAATTTCCGGAGTATGTTTTTCAAGGAAGTCGATTATACTATTTTCATCGTAAAATCTGTTTACATAATCGGGCTTGTTGATGTAGCCGTTAGCATAATCCTCATAATATCCCGAATGTGCATCAATGGTATTTTCCCTGCTGTGAGTGTAAATATAGTCAAGAAAAGCTTTTTTGCCCTCGGCTTCATTTTCACAACTTGCTTTCTCCTTGTACGCTTTGAGAACATCTTCCTCATAAAAGGTGTTTTCGATAAATTCGCCATTGCCCTCATCCCCGTCAACGTTGAAATATACCCAAATAAAGCTGTGATTGTCAGGGTTATGTATCAAATCATCGGGATAAATGCGGTCAACAATGGGATATTCAGCCTGTGCCGCAATATTTTTCTCAAACATTTCTTTTTCGGCAGCACGTTCCTCATCAATAACCGACCATTTTTCAAGCTGAGAATCGGAATTGGTATAATCAATGCTGTGAAATTGTGCGTAATCGACCGCAGCTTCGGCAGTCGCAAAGGTGGGACATTTACCTTCATCATCAAGATAAACTGCCACCTCCTCGCCTGTTTCAATGTCATATTCGGAAATATAATAATCCATATTAGGCTCATCGGAAACAATGCGGTAAAAGGAGTTTTCTTCAATCCGTGTTTTAGTGGGATGAAAAAACTCATTTTCTGGGTCAAGGAACATACTGCGCACTTCTCTGAGGCTCTCGAAGCCTGCGGTTGCACCTGTGGCAGTGTTGCGGATATTTACAAAACCGTTAGTATCGGAAAGACGCTCATATCCCTTTTCATTAAGCTCATTTACAAGGTCCATATTCTGAACATTATCAATAATTCTGCGGACAAGGGAAGCGTTTTCATCGCCTGCAACGGTCAGAGTTGCCTTGTCACCGTTAATTCTTCCGCTGAATTTTGTAACAGTCGCACCCGCAAGAATATTTGCAACCTGCAATGCGGTTTCCGCATCGGTGTTTATGTATCTTCTGTCCTCAGCAGGCAGATCTCTGTACTGAACATTACCGATAATTTTTGCATTATCCCTGTTCTGCTGTGCAAGGGATTTTACAATAGCAAGCGTTCTGTCTCTATCAGCATTACTGACGGTAACGGTATTTTTGTATCCGATAGTTGCGGAATACATAATATGCTCCGCATTAAGTCTGTCCATTACAGCCTTAACATTCTGTGCGGTAAAATTGATAAATGATCTGTCACCGGGTGCAAGCTGTCTGTAATAGTCCTTGTTTATGTATTCGGGCATATTCTCTACCTCCTCATCTTGTCAAAGCCTTAATATCCTCAATGGTCGCAGTAGTCGGAAATCCGTTAAAGAAGCCTATAATTTCATCGTAGGTAAAATTATGCTCCTCGCAAAGCTTGTCCATACGGGCAACTTCTTCGGCGTGTATCTCTTTTTTCACCTTTGTAATCTGATCTGCAAGAAGCTTTGTCCTGTTGGCAGCATTTTTCTCGCTCTCAATGGACTTGGTGTGCTTTTCTTTAAGCAAATCCAGCTTTTTAAGAAGCTGCATTTCCTTGCTTTCTGTCTGATTTTCCCGGTCAGGTGTGCCGTGCCCCTGGGGAACACGATCAGCACCTATCACCTCTTTCTCCATAGTTAAATCACTCATACCTTATACCTCTTCAAAATCGATTAAATCATCATTTCTGCGAAACTTTTCACCTGTGAAATAAACATTACGGACAAAAACATCGGTAGTAAATCTTCTGACATTATTCTTATCCACATACTCCCCTGTGGTAAGGCTGCCCGTGATTGCAATCATACTGCCCCTGCCAAAATACTTGTTGATTTTCTCAGCAGCCTTGCCCCATGCAGTACAGCGGATAAAATCCGTCACCTTACCGTTTACAGTGTATCTGTCCACTGCAATTCTGAAATTAAGCACCACACCCGCCGCACTTCTGACAGGTTTGAGTTTAAGATCCGTGGCAATTCTGCCCATGATGTTTACGCTGTTCATATAAAACTTCTCTCCTTTTTTACCTTGCACCGGTATTCTTGTTTTTGTTAATGTCATGCTTCTTATGCTTTTCCGCATATTTGACCTGAACCTTTTCCGCCCATTTGCCGATGTTCTCCACAGCATCAATAAACGCCTTGTCCTTTACTCCGTCGAGGGTAATGACAGCCTTTCCGTCCTGAAACTTAGCAGATACGGTAACGCCCTCACGCTGTGCTTTCTGAGTAATATTGAAAGCGGTCTTGGAATCAGTGTTTATGTAGGTTTTATTCTGAATTTTCTTGTATTCTTCCTTGTTGAAGAACTTTGCCTGTGACTGTTCCTGCGGCTTTGGGTCAGGAAACTTTTCTGCAATTTTATCCGCAAGCCTGTTTGCAAGACCTGCAAGTCCGGGGTTCTGCTCCGCAAGTCCTCTCAGCGCTTCGATAACGGTATTATGATTCCGGTCAGGACACTCCTGCGTAAGACAGGTAATGGTGTATTCCTTCATTTCATCAATGAGCTTGCGATTATCTCCGCACATCAATTCTGCCGCCTTAAGGGCAAGATATTTCAGATTGGTCTGTTCGTTGTTATTAACAACCTTGTTTCTGCCCGATTCCTTTGCACTGTAAACGGCTGCATCCGCCTGTTTGAATTCCTTATCAAACACTCGTCTTGCATTTTCGGGAGTAACGGGACCTTTGGGATCCATTGTATGAACACCCATTGATACCGTTACCTTTACATCAAGAGGCTTGCCCTTGCTCTCAATATTGTGGACTGTATTTTCAACCGCAGCTCTCAGTCTTTCGGCAATATCCATTGCAACCTCCGGCTCAGCATTTACAATGCAGACCATTTCCTCACCGCCCATACGGAAAGCACAGTCTGCACCTGCTCTTGTACCTTCATGCAGCACATCAGCCACACCCTTGAGAATAATATCTCCCGCATCATGTCCGTATGTATCATTGACCTGCTTGAAATGGTCAATATCACACATAATTATGTTTACCGTTTGACCGTCATTAAGGTTTCCGCACATGGTATTGGAAAGATACTCGTTAAGGCCCTGTCTGTTTTTAAGGTGAGTAAGCTCATCGGTTATTCTTCCCTGGTGCTCGAATTCCTTTTTCATGGCAAGTTCAACAGTATTTACGATCTGACAGCCCTGCTTGAAATTGCTGTAATCATCGGGAGTAAATCCTTCCGACTTTTCCGCAACGATAACACCCACGGATTTTCCGCTTGAGGATACAAGAGGAATGACCGCTTCCTTCTTATCACTGAGAATATCCTTGCTCTCAAAAGCATTTTTCAGCTCCTCTGCGCTCTGCCCATCCTGCCAATTACGGTAATCTCCGTGCGAAAAGAACTTATCGTTTGTGTTATCGTAGCAGTAGAATGTAGCCTTGTCGCAGTTGGTAAGCTGCTTTGTTACCGATTCGATCTCATTCATTGTATTTTCAAGAGACTGACTCTCGGTAATAGCAGAAATGAATTTATTTACCGTATCGACCTGTGTTTCCAGCTTTCCAAACTTGCTTTCAAGCTCGGCATTTTTTGTTTCCAGCGCCGCAACTCTCGCAAGCAGCGCCTGTAATTCCTGTTCACTCATTGTTGTCCTCCTTTATACGATATACTGAGCATATTCAAACTCATATTCTTCCTTTTCATCTCCGTTTATTATCGCATCTGCAATAAGGTCAAGAGTTTCCTGCAACTCCGTTACATATTCGCACAGCTTGTCATAAGCCGCACGACAGGTAAGCGTGTACTTGGCTTCACTGTGATATTCTTCCCGTTCAGCATCGGTTGTGGGATAAACGCAGGACATTTTTTCGCCGAAAACAGCCTTGAAAAATTCCTCTGTCCTCTGCTCTCCGTCAATACCGTAAATACGAAAATGCAAATCACGCTTTTCCTCAAGAATTAACACCTTCATCAGTCAGTTGCCCCCTTTCTGTTAGCAATGCTTTGCTTTTTCTTAGCCTTTTCCTCTGCTTTCTGCTGTGCCGCCTTTTCGGCTTCCTCCTGTTTGGTTTTGACCTCATTGGCAGCATTTAATTTCAACTCACACAGCTTTTGCATAAGCTTATTCTTATTAAGCTGCTCCTCACGAAGCTGTATCTGCTCTTCGGCAATACGCTTTGCATATTCTCTGTCTTGCGGAGCGATTTTCTCCCACTCGCTTTCGGGAGTGACCTTAACCGTAAACTTACCATTCTCCGAAACCTTCTGCAATTTCTTATCCCTCGACCACTCGCAGATAGTAGTCCAGATGTTATCAAAATCAAAAGGAATTCGATGAAAATTTTCATTATCCAGACGGTCATAGGTCTTGTCGTCCCTTATGATGAAAATGTAGGTTATATTGTTGTGAGCCACCTCTAAAACCGTCCCGGAAACGAACACTCTATTTCTGAGAATTTTTGACATTGCAAGATTTACAAGCCTGTCCTCGTTGTACTCTACATCTTTCCCAACGTATTTGGTCAGATCCTCAACAATAGTTTCGATTTCCTTATCACCCGGTACATTGTAATCAAACCAGTTTGGAAATTTGGTGCATATCCTTCGCTTGCGGGGATATACCTTTACAACAAAGTTCATCTTGCACTTATGCACGAAGCCTTCATAGGCTGTCAGCAGATCATCATCAAAAGGAATATTTTCATAACGCACATATTCAAGAAAATCCTTGTAATACGGCTGTTTATAAACCGTTGTCAGATATGCAAAGTCCTTTATGTCAAGCAGAATGCTATCAAGCGTTGCATTATCTGTTTTCTGAATTCTGTTATCGTAAACATTTCCGAATTCAATTCCATGTTCGGAAAGCTCGTCCAGAAATTCCTTGTCCTTCAGATACACGAATCCGTCAATAATATTCGTATATGAACCGTCATATAGTGCCAGTGCAGTGGAAATATCTATCTGCTGAATTTCGTCATATCTCTTGGAATTTACAGCACACATAAGGACATTTTTAATGATCTTCGCTGTATATTTATCTTCCGCATTTTCATTGCCCTGCTCCACCAGAATACGCTCTGCCTCAGATATTTCCTCCGTGTAATTATCGTAATCCCGAAGCAGCTCGGTGAATGTATCAAGATCAATATATCCACCACCGTAAAGGATAAGGAGAGAAGCAAGGGCATCGGAGAAATTCTTTGAGGATATACCCATGGAAATATCCTCGGGAAGTCTACATATTTCAAGATTTTTCGGCATATCAATTCCGAAAATATGTGCAATGAACATATTTCGCCACAGCTTTTCCTCAAGGCTGGGAGAACCGCAGAACTTGAAAAGATTAACCTCGTCAGCCATTGTCCCTCACCTCACGGAAATTTACATACTTGCCGTTTATTTCCATAGCGTATTTTATCCTCATAGGATTATCGCCCACCTGTTTTTTCTGCTTGTATATCGGCTTTCCATCAAGGGCATCACGGACATTTGCGGAAGTTATGGTTATGGAATTAAATCTATCATCTTTCCATATAGTAAAATCGCATTTATCCCTGCCAGCACTGCAATAGAAATTCTTTTCACCTTCATACACATCTGCACCGCATTTGGGGCATTTACCGAGAGATATTTTTTCTGTCTTAATTCTTTTGAGATTGACATATTTGCCTGTGTCCTCCAGGGAATATTCGGAAGTGAAAATTTTTCCGTCCTTAGCCTTGACTCTGAGCTTTACTGTATTTCCCAAAAGAAGATTTTTCATATACTCCGCCGTAATGATGTCTTCTATGAATTTATCCGTTTTCCATACAGTAAAGCCGCAGCCGCAGCTCCCGTTTGCGGGAGCATTACTGCTTTCGCAGTAAAAATTTTTCTCACTCTCGAAAATATTCTTACCGCAGCGTGGGCATTTTCCTACCGCTTCACGCTGATTGGGATTCGTAAAACCCAGCGGCTCTCTATGCCTTGAAGAACTCTTTTCATACTCGATCACAGAGGTCACAAACGCCTTTATCTCATCAATGAATTTTTCAGAATCAGTTCCATTTTCTTTGATATTTGTAAAGGCAAGTTCCCATTCTGCCGTTCTTTCAAGGGATTTCAGGCTTTCTGGAAGAGAGTCGCAAAACATCTTACCGAGCGGTGTTGCGACAATGTTTTTCTTGTTACGCTCCACATATCCAACCTCGATAAGCTGCTCTATAACATCTGCTCTGGTGGCTTCCGTGCCTATACCTTTACCCTTGACAGCCGCTTTCAATCCTTCATTATCAATTCTGTTGTCGATATTATTCATAACCGACAGCAGGCTTGCATCGGTGTAATGCTTCGGTGGCTGAGTTTCGCATTCTTTGATATGAATATCTTTTGGGATAAAAGTGCTGCCCTCGGCATAAGATATTTCCGACGATTTACTATCATCATTTTCTGTGTCATAGGATTTCCAGCCAAGTTCAACCGACTTCACCGTTTTGAGCTTGTAAATAACATCATTGCACCAGAATTCATAATTTGTTTCAGTGTATTTATAAGGCTTGTCCAATGCACAAAGCAGCCTGTTCACAATAAGGTGATATACATTTTTCTCACGTTCAGTCAGTCTATCAAGGCTGTCCGACTTTGCTTCGGGAAGAATTGCGTGGTGGTCGTGATTTTCCATAACCTTGTCATTTACCACTCGGCTGTCCAGGTTAAGAGCCTGTCCCAACAGACTGCGGCATCTGTCAGCATAGTTTTCATCATCAACAAAGCTGCTGACAATGTTTATGACCTTACCTCTCATATCATCGGAAATATAGTTACAGTCGGTGCGTGGATATGTAGTGAATTTCTTTTCATAAAGGCTCTGAGCTGCTTCAAGAACTTCCTTTGCGGTATATCCATACACCCTGTTTGCTTCCTGCTGCAAGGTTGTCAGGCTATGAAGCAGCGGCCTGTTTTTGCTCTTGTTTTCGCTGACCGCATACTGAACATTCGCATTTGTTCCTATACTGTCAGCAAGTGCTTTTTCAGCATCTTCCCTTGTTGCATACACCCGGTCGGAAAGAGCACCGTTATCCATTTCAAGGCGGTATGAAACTGTTTTCCTGAAATTCTCTATCTCCTTGTCCCTATCAACGATTATGGAAAGGACAGGTATTTTAACCCTGCCCACTCTGTGAGGGTAGTTGTCCATTACACCATAAAGTCGGGATAAATTCATTCCGATTATCCAGTCGGATTTTTCTCTTGCAAGTGCAGCATAATATTCTCCGTCATAATCGCCGTCGGGAGGAAGATTTTCCATACATTTTCTGATTGCTTCCTCCGTCATAGAATTGCACCACAAACGATACACAGGCTTTGTGCAGTGATTTGCGTTATATATGTGCCGGAAGATAAGTTCACCCTCACGCCCTGCATCGGTTGCACAGATAATGGAATCGACTTCAGGGAGGTTTATGAGCTTTGCGATAATTCTGCGAAGTCCGTTTGTACTGTCGCTTTCGGGATGAAGCTCAAACATAGGGAACATTGGAAGTTCTTCCAACTTGTATGCTTTACTGTACCCATAATCCTCGGGCATTCCCAGACTATACAGATGTCCTCTGGCATTGACTACATAGTAGCCGCTGCCTTTGTAGCAATACTCCTTTCCGTCATATTCCTTTTCATTTGCACCGACCGCCGAAGCGATTATCTTCGCAGTCGAAGGCTTTTCGCTTATGATAAGCTGCATAAAATCAGTCCTTTCATTTTTGATTTTTTGTGTTTTATGAATTGGGGAAACACTGTTTCCCCAATTCGATGATAGGATGTACTTTTTGAAATAATAGCTTCAATTTTTACCTCTTATTTCAACATCTCTAATACTTTCTGAGATAAAGCTTTAATTTAACAGTTTTTATTTCAGTTTGCCATTGACTTTCTGAAATAAAATGGGTATAATATAGATAGTTATTTCAAAAAGTATGGAGGTCACGTTATGAACAGAGCAGGCGAATTTGTTACAAATCTCAGTGGTGATTCAAGCTATAAAAGTTTTAAGCCAACTCCCCTTCCACCCGAACTTGAGCTGAACAGTCATATAATTTCAAAGCTTGTTGAAGCAAATCAGAAACTTGCCAAACTTGATACGGCTGCAAAATATATTCCAAATACAAATCTTTTCATCTCCATGTATGTCAGAAAAGAGGCTCTCATTTCCTCTCAGATTGAAGGAACGCAGTGTACTCTCGATGATGTGCTTGACCCGGAGGTTGATGCCAACAGCAATCTTGATGTTGCCGATGTTATTAACTATGTTCAGGCAACCAATTATGCTATTGAACGACTTAAATCTCTGCCGCTGTGCTGTCGGCTTCTGCGGGAAATTCACAAAGAGCTTATGAACGGCGTAAGAGGTCAGGAGAAAAATCCCGGTGAATTCAGAACATCTCAGAACTGGATCGGTCCTGCAAACTGCTCATTGAAGGATGCAAGATATATTCCGCCTAACACGGACGATATGTTGACTGCAATGTCAGACCTGGAAAAATTCATTAATGAAAACGAGGATTATGATGCTCTTATAAGAATTGCCCTCATTCACTATCAGTTTGAAACCATCCACCCATTCCTTGACGGCAACGGAAGAGTCGGCAGATTGATAATCCTGCTCTACCTTATGGAGCAAAAACTATTGTCTTGTCCCGTTATCTACATTTCATATTTTCTGAAAAAGAATCAGATTGAATATTATGATAGAATCTCAGAGGTACGCCGTTCCGGAAACTACGAGCAGTGGGTACTCTTCTTCCTCGAAGCTGTTTCGGCTGCCGCAAAGGATTCTCTCGAAACCATTGAGCAGTTATCCGCACTTCACGATAAGAACATTCAGCTTCTTCCTAAATCAAACCGCAAAGTTGACAATGTCCGCAATCTTTTCGATTATATTGAAAAGTATCCGATTATTGACATTAAGCACACCTCCGAGGCCCTGAATATCAGCTTCAACACCACTTCAACCACCATAAAAAAGCTTATTGAACTTGGTATTTTGGTTGAGACAACCAACTCCGCAAGAAACAAGGTTTTCGCTTATTCGGAATATCTTGATATTCTTAAAAAAGACATGATATAATAAATTGCATTTCATACTGACATCACAGTGTCGGTATTCCGCCATATTAATGTCGGTTTAAGCTCTGTTTTTAGCGTAAACCGACACCAAAATGTCGGTTTACGACAATCGGATTGTCGGTAATGTGTCGGTATATATCCACCATTTGTTTCATCATTTTATCCAGACTCGGCCACTGTCGTAACATCAGAACGGCCCATAGCCTCAAGCTCCCGCCTATCCCGGATATCCGCATAGATACTCACAACAACGCAAAGTATCAGCAGAGCAACAACTATCACACCATATCTGAATGATGTGTACTGCCATTTATCCTTCCACCATTCCTTAAAACGCTTCATTTTTCTTCCTTGCCTACCGTCTGTTTAAGCTTGTTTTTGCTGTGCTGAACTGCAATCAGAGCAGCGGAAAGTGACATAAACACCACCAAATGCAGCTTGCTGTCATCCCATATTTCCATAAGCAAGGATTCTTCCGCCTGTTCAGTCTGTGACTGAGCAGGCATTTCTTTTGCATCTTCGTATTTACGCCACCTATCAACACCAAAGGCAATAATTGTAAGCACGACGATTATAACAAGTGGTTTAAACCACGTTTCTTTTTTGTTTCTGCCGCACCAATCGGCAATGGATCTAAACGGATTCGCCATCACTTTCCTCCTCTCCGATGGGGGTATCTATCTCCCAGAAATTGTTGGGAATTGCCCCGTCTTCAATCAACTTCTCATAGAATTCCTGTGCCTTGGAATTATCCGCAGCACCGAACTGTCGGAAATCAGCTTCATCAATCTCAAGCTCTTTTTTTATGAGTTTGATATATTCATCAATCAGGTCTTTGAAGCTATCCTCATCAACGCCATTGTTTTCTGCATCGGTAAGCTCCATAACCTTTTCCCGAAGCTCGTCTGCCGTAAGACAAACGCCTATCTCTCCCGACAGATTATCGTGATCACTATCGCAGTAATATTCCCAGACATAACCACCGTCCTCCAATGGAACCATTTTTCTTCTGCAATTCATACCCTCACAAAAGTTATCATGCGTTATGTCTGTGGTAATGGGAATGAACTCTGTTTCCTCAAAAAACTCCATAATATCTTCGGGGGTAATATTCAGAATCTGTTCGGCATCGGAATCACTGTCATCGGGATTTATGATATCCATTGATTTATACAGCGCTATGTATGCAAGCAGTTCCTCAGCAGATAAATCACTTTGTATTTCTGTGTTTCCAAAATGATTTGTACCAATAACAGGTTTTCCGGTAAACTCACCCGAATCTGCACTGCCGTTGGGAACATCTATTTTTCTGACCTCATAGGGCTGTCTGCTGCTTTCCGCAGTCAAAGTGTCATCAAGACCCTGCATCATAAGGTCATATTCTGCAATAGCTTCAGGCATTGAGTTGGAAAGCGCAGCGGTTATCTCATCAGACATTGCCTGTGAAAGTGCATTTAATACAGCGGGGTCTGTAATGTTCATCATAAGATTTTCATATCTCATGCGGATTTCAGATATTATATTCTGACAATAATCTCTATAAAACGTGCTGAAATCAAGCTCCAGTGCCGGAGAGGGATAATCATAAGTGCCGCCGTACCAGTCACCGTAATCAAGATAGAAATATGCTTGTGTAACATCCATATAGTTTTTTATGAGCTTTGCATATCCGTCAATTACCTCTGCATTGGACTCTGCTTCATATGTTCTGTCTGCTTCGTCGCCTTCATCACCTGCAAGAGTATAGCTCATAGGTGTTAGCCAGCCGAAAAAAGCGGCAACAATGGCAAACACAATAATTATGATGATTATGGGAGCAAAAGCCGAAGCTGCTCCGCCGCCAATGAGAGCCTTTGAAGCTTTCTTGACAACATATTTTTTTCCTGCGGATTTTGCTGTGTTTGATGCAAGGTCGGGATTATCCTTATTGAAATCAAGGAACATTTCTTTCTGCTTGTTTTTTCGCTCGGTCTCCTTGCGGTTAGCATAAAATGACTTTTGCTTCTCGGAAACTCTCTGATTGTGAAGATAATTTCTGCGTTTCTCTCGTGACATTTCCTCTAAAAGTGCCTTATCCTCGGACAACTGCCAATCTGCCTTATGTCGTTGTGTATCTGAATCAACATATTTTGTACGGCCATTTGCCTTATGTTCCTCTATAAATGCCCTGTCCTTTTCACTGCTTTCGCCTTTAAGGATCTTTGCAACCATCTTTTTGGCTTCAACCGCCGCAAGAGTGGCGGCAACATCGGGAACAGCTGAGCCGACGGATGATGCACTGCTTACGGAATTACCGATAGTCTGCACAGAATTAAGCATTCCATTATCGGACAACGCACTTTTTATGACCGTATCGGCAACTACTTTTCCAACCTCACCTTTTGCAAGCTGTCCTGTAATAGCAGCTGCTGAGGATACTTCATCAAGCACATTTCTGCATTCTCGGTTATATTGCTCCTGTTGTTTGCGGCGATTATTATCCGTATATCTGCCATAGGCCTGATTAACGGCATAATCGTGACGAACTGCATCATGCCTGCTAAAATCTACACTATCCGAATTGCCTGTGAACTTGCTTTCAAAGGTATTCTCTTTGTATTCCTTCGAATTTTCGGGAATAGGATCACGCTTTTCATCAACAATTTCATTGCCGATTTCAGCAGCTTCATCCGAAACCAACGCAACTGTATTTATTGCAATAGCCTCTTTATTCTGCTGTGCAAGAAAAGCCGCTCGTTTCATACGCTCCGCCATTTCGGGTGAAATAGTTGATTTGTCCTCGATAGACGTTTGGGACTCATAATGCGTTTCAGAATTTGTACAGTGCGAAACAATGTTTTTCTTCTGCGATGAAGCATAAATCACATTCGGTTTTACCGATACTTTTTCAACAGAGCTGTTTTCCTGCATTTCATCAGATATATTTTTTACTGCTGCCGGAACATTTCCCGAATTGCTTATTTTATCGGCTATCCTGTACTTTTTGTTGTGCTGCCTTGCACCAAAGGCAATGCACTGCGCCCTTCTCTTATCAAAAGAGGAAAGGGAGTGCTTTTCATCAGTTTCGGTATTTCTTCTTTCAACTGTTGCCATAAACAACTCCCTCTCTTTCTTTATGAAGCCTCGGCTGCTTTCTGAGCCTGTTCTTCCTGAAGCATTTTCGCAGTTTCGCTGAAATTAGTGGTCATCATGCTGTAAAGCTTGGTGTCCTTGGGAAATTCATCGTAAAACGGAATTTTTGTCTTTCCGCCGAGAACAAGAATACCATGTCCTGCAGGAGTATCATTCACATACTGAATTTCACTGTCAGTAAAATGAAGAATGTCCTGAAGCTTCGCCGCATCTGTGGGATTCTGTTTTAAAAGGACAAGAAACTCAGAATTTGAAAGCATTGAACGTGACTTGTCATCCTTGAGAAGATCCTCAACATTCTGTGTGATACCGGTAAGCACACCGCCATACTTTCTCGCACGCTTCCACAGCATACGGAGATAATCAAGGGAATACTCGTCCTGAAAAAGAAGGTGTGCCTCATCAAAATAGATGTATGTCTTTCTGCCCTTATCTCTGTTTTCTGAAAGCCTGTTCCAGATGTAATCAAGTATAAGAAGCATTGACTGAGTTTTCAGGTTGCCATTGAGATCACGAATGTCATAAGCAATAAACCGGCTCTTGGTATTAACATTGGTCTGATTATCAAAATATTTTGCCGAACCGTTTACATACATATCAACGGTAATAACCAGCTTGTCCTTCATTTCCTGATTGATATTCTCAGTTTCTTCCTTCATGCACTCCAGGAATGTTCCGAGAGTAGGCATATCATCGGGATTCAGAGTATGCAGCACGCCCGACTTCTCGTAAGCCTTACGGACACAGCGATCAACAAAAGATTTTTCCTGTGCGTTAAGGGGATGCTTGCTGTCCATACAAGAAATAAATGATGTAAGAAGCTGACACTTATCTGCAATAATATCAATCTCATCATCATCCAGCAGCCTGAAATCAAAGTCAAAGGGATTGATATGATTTTTTGAGCCGTTTGAAAATTTTACAACCTCACCGCCGAATGCTTCTGCCAGCTTCCAGTATTCACGCTCAGGGTCGATAACAAGAATATCCGCATCCTCATATCCAAGGAACACATTTACTATCTCACGCTTGACGGTAAAGGATTTACCAGAGCCGGGACAGGCAAGTACAAATCCCGATGGATTTACAAGACCCTTCATTCTGTCAAACAGAATAATGTTATGTGACAGCATATTCAGACCATAGTAAACACTGTTTTCCATCTGCATTTCCTTAACATTAAAGGGCATAAAAATTGCAACGGATTCGGAAGGCATTGTTCTCATCCAGCCGAACTTTCTCTGATAGCCGATAGGCAGACAGTCACACATACCATGTTCCTGCTCCCATGCCATTTCGCCCTTTATACAGCCTGAGCGTTTCAGAGTGCTTTCTATGATTTCAAGGTTATTGTTAAGCTCCTCAAAGGATTCAGCCTTGATTAAAATCTGCATATTTGTCATGAAAAGCTTCTGGTCTTTCATGGTGATTTTATCGTAAACAGACACCATTGCATCACGCTGATTTTTTATACGCTGAGGCATCTGATTGCTGAAATTACCGTGCTGTGCAGCCTTTACCTCTCGCTTTGCCATATCCGTATCAATGGCTGTGATTTGGTGCTGAACAAGTTTTCTTGCTTCGGCACTGTCATAGGTTTCGATATTTGTCGTCACCATAATTTCAATGCCCGTTGCAAGCAGCTCCGTGAGTATTTCCGATGTTGCAGTTGAAGGATATTCTCTTATGTAAATTGTCTTTGCATAAGTGTTGTTGAACATAAAATAGTCCTTCTTGAAATCGAAATAATCGGGAGCACAATACAGCTTGTCAATACCCTTGGCAAAATCCTTTTCCGTAAGCTTCGGAACAGGCATTTCATCTGTTCCCACAAAGAAATCCCTGAGCATTTCCACACGCTCCTTCGAAGAAAGCACTCGCATATTGGTATTGCCGATACGGTTGAAGGTGTTTGTTGCAGTAATATCCAGGGACTTAAATCTGCGCCTTGCCGTTTCCTCATCGGGTGCCTTTATAGTAAGGGTAATATACATATGCTTCTGAATGGCATTTTGTCCCTTGCGGATATTTTCTTCAAGAACACGAGTGTTAAACTCATGGCGATAATCGAAAAGCTCGTCCGCCTTTACGGGAAGGAGAGTTTTTCTCTTGAATTCCTCCATATTTATCTGACTGTTCCAGCAGCAAATCTGACAGTCAACAGTATCATCAAGGATAGACAGAAATTCGATATATCTTTCAAGATACATATACTGCTGTTCTTCATCGGAAAGATTAAAGTTTATATCATCAAAGGTGTACGCCTTTGAGTACATTTTCCTGCCGAGGAAAAATATATCGTCTGCAAGAATTTTCTTGTATGGAATAGTGTTAAGGACCTTCTTTGCAAAATCCTTTTTCTCCTTTTCCTTTGCGGCCTTCTGACTGCGCTTGTCCTTTTTCTTTGGCTTATTGGCCTCAAGACGAGCCGCATCACGCTCACGGGCATTCATATTTTCCTTGACATCTTCCACATCCTCAATAACACCTCGCTTTGGTCGAGTACGTCTTGTTATTGCCATAAAAGCTGCCGCAAGGGCAATTATTGCCACAGGAACACCTACAACCGCAGGATTATTCTGAATAAATGCCGCTGCACCGTTTGGAGTTTCAGGGACTGTAACAGTTTCAGAAACAACCGTCTCCGATGTTGCAGATTCCGCAACTTCCGAATTTTGTGTTGCCGATTCAACAACCGTTTCACTCACAATCGCTTCGGTTACGGCTGTTGTTTCAATAACAACAGGCTCTGTAACCACTTCTGTGACAACAGCAGTGACCGCTTCGGGAGCATTCTCGCTCACAATCTCCGCAACTTCTTCCGCTGCTATACTTGAAATGAGTTCATCAGCATCAATTCCGCCGGGGAGAGATATTTCTGTTGATACGGATTCGGTTATGTACTCCGATACAATTTCAGAGGAAACAAAGCTTTCCGGCTCCCCTGTCATTTCCGATACATTGCTTTCATCAACGGCTGAAACAGGTACAGCAGGTGTAGTTACACTTTCTGTCTGTTCATTTGTAATTTCATTCTCATTCAAAGGTCTCACCTCTTTTTCTTCATCATTTTCTTTTCGAGCTTACACTCTGCTTCAAGTCCTCGGATATGAATGTTTCTTACCGCATCGTGCAGTTCTATTTCCTCGGGGAAATATTCCATTCTTCTGCGCTGATTGGATATGTAGAATTCCGATACAGTTGCAGCAATCTTTTCAAATCCCATTCCGTTGTATTTGAGAAATCCCACCGCCGCCAGCGGAGCAATTTCGATTATGGTTATGTACACAAGAATATCCGTGGAAATGAATTTACTGCCAATAAGGAAGGTTACAACCGCAAGGACTATCATAAGTACGGAGCAGATAAGCTGTCGGCTGTTCATACCGAAGAAAAACTGCTCCTTGTACTCCGTTACATCCTGCGGCACATCTGCTTTAATCATCGTAATCACCACTCAGAAACTCATTGTCGATGAACTCATCATCAATATCATCAGCAATATTTTCATCAGCACTATTGGGCTTATTATCAGCAATTCCGACCATTTCAGCCTGCATACCGCTGTGGTAATTCTCAATAAGCCTTGAGATTTTTCCGTTACAGGAATTATTCTCTGTAAGCATATCCTTTACCTTTGCGATGCCGTCAAGTACACCCATATCGTACTGTGACAAGGACATCAGTGCTTTCATTGATACCATAAATTATCCTCCTAACGCTCTTTTAGTTATTTCACTTGCCTTAGAAACAGTTACTGCAAGCATAATCACGCATAAAACGGGAGTTGCATACTGCATAATGTGCATAAGCAATCCGTTACCGTTAAGTCCGCTTGAAAAATCAAGAGTAAGGTTGTTGGAGATTGCATTAAATGCTTCAAAACATATTGCAAGCACTCCCCACTGCATTGATACCGCTGCAAAATTCTTTATGAAGCTTATACCTGTTGAACGTGCCTGAGAGTTTACCAGTGTTGACAGCGCAACAGGCGAAATTGCCGTAAGAATTGCCGTTTCAAACACTACACCCAGCATTGTTATGACAATCAGCGAATACATAACGAACATAAGAATTATCAATATCAGCAAGATAAAGCTCATACAGATATAATTTATGTCCAGTGTTCCCGGGTCTATTGTACCTGCCGTTGCCGCTGTTCCGAAGGACGAGCTTATGCTTGAAAATGCGGACGAAAAATCCACATTCTGTTTCAAAAGTCCCGACACCGCCCCGACTATGTTATCCACGTTCTGAACGATAAGAGCGCTGACAACCAGCTTCATTGCAATTCTTATTGCACCCTCAATTCCTCCGTGAAAGTCAATATTCGCACAATATGTGAAGGCTTCCATACAGAAAAACAGCGTCAGCAGTGCTGTTCCCGCTGCTTCAAAAACGTTAATGGCCGTACCGCAGTTTGATATGACATCAAATCCCGCAACGGTCTGGATAACGTTTGCAAATCCGTCAGCTTCCGTCTGTAAAAGTTCCTGTGCTTCGGTAAAGGCAGTTTCCCAGAAGCTCGGCTCCGCCATACTCATTCCTCCTCCCTCCATAACAGAAGCCGACATTCAGCCGACCTCTGCCATTGGAATATTTATTCTGTCCGCAGTTCATCAGCTGCCGAGGGAAATTGTGGAAGGAACGATCGCACCCACAGCAGCAATAATCGCACCGCCGATAAGTGTCTGGAAGCCTCTTGTCTTACCGTCGGCGTTGTCATCCTTGAAGCCAACGCCTGTCTGAATACCACCAACTACGGCAACAAGCGAACCAAGACCTATAACACCCGGACCGAGAATGCCCATAATAGCATCAATCATGCCCTGTGCATCTGCACCCTCCGCACTTGCAGTAACGGTGCAGGCGGACATTGCCATAGGCAAAACAAGTGCCGCTCTGCCAAGTCTTGTGTTCATAGCCTTGCCCGTAACATTTGCTGCCGCAAGCATTGCCCTTGCACCCATTTCATTAACCTTGTCATGAGCGCTTGCGATCCTGTTTTTGATGTTCATTTTGAACTCCTCCTTAAAATGTTTTTAAAGTAATTTATATTAACAAGCGTCCTCGGATTTTCACGCACATTTTCATTACTTCTCTGCCGAATCCGAGTCCGCATTGGCAACAAAAAAAGTGCTGTAAAGCCACATAATGCAGCCTTATAGCACTGTTTCGCTGTTCCACACCGCTGATTTGGTGTGTCGTTATTCTGTTTTCTTTTCTGGTCGATAAACGACCTTCTTTTTCATCTCATAGATGATGTATCCGTCCTTTCGGGGCTGCAGGACAATTTCAGAATTTTTCTTCATCAGTTCATCTATGATTCGTTTATGCTCGTCCGTAAGCATCTTTTCCCTTCCTTTCCATAGTAATGATAATATATATTAGGCTTTGTTTTGCGGAGCATATTTTTGTAGGCTGTCTGCTCCTTGATGTATTCCTCCTTAGTCTTGAAAAACGGACAGTTTACTGCGATTCGTTCATTCAAAGCAATACAGCCTTCCTCTCTGCCGTTATCAGCAAAACAGCCTGCACAATTGTTATTCATATTGCATTTTTCACCTTCTCATTTATTTAACGGTAAATATACCGGTGCAGCTTTTGAATTGTTCACAGATTTCATAGGGAATATCTGCCATAATTTCTTCCTCCGTGACCTGTGTTTCTTCCTCTGAAAATACACATCTGACCTCAACGATATTATCCTCGTTTGCAACTCCCGTGCTGATAAAATCATCAAGAACAATATATTCCGTTTCAGGAACGGTGAATATCTTGTTTTCAAGGATAAATATGTGGGGATTATCAAGCTCATTCTGTCCCTCTGAGGGTTTCCAACGTTCGCCCAATTCATCATATCTCGGGTGATTGGTTATATCAAATTTATGGGTAAAAAACGGCGGCAGTCCACGCACCATTACAATGCAGTCATTGTTATCCATTGCAGAAAGTTCGTCAATGGTAGCAAGTTCTCTGCCGAGAATTGCATTATTATACGATGAACTTCCCTGTTTGCCCTTAGTCTGATTTATGCTCTGCTGGTCGATAGTTTCCTTACCAAGCTCCTTTGAAATATATTCATTGGTGAACTGGTCCTTACCGCCCAGATATATCATAGTGTCGCAGTTTCCGCCGTATTCCTCCCAACCTTCCTTATACATCTTTTTCAGCTGCGAGAGGTTTTGCAGGATAATTTGTATCGATATTTCAAACTTTCGGCAGGTGGCAAGAATCTTGTCTATTCCCGGGATTTTTCCGAGATTGGCAAACTCGTCAAGCACAAATCTGACATGGACAGGCAGCCTTCCTTTATACAAATTTATTGCTCTGTCGTAAAGAGTATCGAATAACTGAGTATACATCATTGCAGCAAGAAAGTTATATGTGGTATCGGATGATGGAATAACGATAAACAATGCTGTGTATTCGTCCCCCACTTCTTCAAGATGAATATTATCCGTTGCCGTAAGATTGCGAACATCGGGAAGCTTGAAATACTGGAGCTTTGTAGTTGTGGAAATCAAAATACTTTGCATTGTTTTACCGGCAGCCTGCTTGAATTCCTCATAATACTGCACCGATAATGCCTTTGGGTCTGCTTCCTTCCGCAAGTCAAAAATGAAATCAAGCTCGGATTTTTCTTCCTCCTTGCCCTCAATAACCTTTGCCTTGTGGATAAGGTCAAGTACGCCTGCGAAATTCTGCTCTTCCTCCGTGCCTGTTTCAATAAGGAGAAAGCACAGCGATGACAGCAGCAGCCTTGTTGCATCGTCCCAGAAGGAATCTCCGCCGCTTGCGCCCTCCTCCTTTGTATTCATCATAAACACGTTAATCATCTTTATTACGTTATTGGGATTGATTTCACCGTTGTAGTCACGAAGATAATGAAAAGGATTGTAATTTGAGCTGTGTTTCATATCGTTAAGATTGAAAATCTTTATCTTGTAACCGTGATTTATGAGCATCTGCCCACAAGCCTGTGCAAGCTCACCGGAAGGGTCGGTTACTATGTATGAGGTGTTGCACATCATAAGGTTAGGCTTTACGAAAAATCTTGATTTACCTGTACCCGAGCCGCCCAGAACAAGCTGATTAAGATTTAGCATAGGCTTTATTTTCGCCGTTTCCTTGCTCTGCAAAACAATATTCTGAACAGATACCTTAATATTTGTATCGTGATTTTCCTTAGGCTTTTCCTTTTTCGGTCTTGATTTTTTCGAGCTTTTCTTCTGTTTCTTTACACTTATTTCCGCTTCATTTCTGTCACGCTTTTTCCTGTCAAGTACAAGCATAACATCGGAAGCACATATAACATTGTTGTAAAAATCATTGGTATCGGAAATAATATCCTTCTCCGCTTTCTTTCCCCATCGTGCCGAACCGTGCTCAACACCCTTTCGGTGATAACGCTTACCGTCACCCATAAGGACATATACAATTACGATAAGGCTTGCGAAAAAGCCGATAACCGTAGCTTTTGCAGCCATTCCGCCCTGTATCAAGGCTTCAAACATTCCGCTTATTGTTGCCTCTCCCAGATATTCCTCCGAATTGGATAATAGTTCAAATATCTGTATCCGGCCGTTATCCGCTGCGGACAGATCAAGCAAGTATCCCAGGAATATTACCATAGGCAGCGCTATTAAGCAGCCGATTACAACGGCATAAAAATATGGGGAAATCTTCTTTTCGGGAGCACCCATATTAGCCATACATCATCGCTCCTGTCCCTTGGATTTGAGATTTTCCAATACCTTGCCACCGCTCCCCTTTGCCTTTTCAAACAGATTTTTTGCATTATCCTTTAGCTTTGAAAGCGGCTGCTTTTCGGTATGGTTAAGCTCATTTTCCGTCTTATCAAAGGACTTGCGAATATCATCAATAGCCTTATTGGAAATTCCCATTGCCGACAGCTTTTCAGTATCAAGTTTATCGAATGGCATCATAGCAGTCTGATTGTTGCAGCCAACCTCGATATATTTGCTTGTGACCTGTGAAACGTAAACATCCTTATCAAAAATTTTGGGCTCGCAGGTCTTGACAATTTCATCGGAAACAAGCTGCTTCATAACCACTGCTGCCGACAGATCATCTACAATATCAAAATTATCGTGGAGAGCCTTTTCTACATCAGCAAGACTGCTGCCCTTATCAACAGACATATATTTGTATGATTCCTCGCTTTCTCTGACAAGCATCATACAATCGCCCGATTTACAATAACCGCAGTCGGAAAGCTCGGCGTTTTGAGTATCGAATGGAGTGATCGTCAGCTTTTGATTTTCCTTTTCTTCCTTTATTTCGGAAACATCTCCCTCTTTGCAACTTCGGACAATTTTATCCGCAATTTCCTTTGCAGACATTTCTGAATATCCCATCTGCGACAGTGCTGCCTGAACTTCCTTAACGGGCATTACGGGGATAACCGCAAAACTGTTTGTGTTATTATCCATTACGCAGCATTTTGCACCGGGATCCTTGGGCAATTCTCCTGTAAGATTTGCCTTTCCCACAATTGTCTGTGAAAGCTGTGACTGTGCAAGATATTCTCCTATATTAGGAATATCCGCATAAACAATTTCCGTCTTTTCCTTTGAAAAATTGAATATTTCCTTCTGCGGCTCGGTAAGCTTTTTATTTATATCCTCTAAAAGCATATCCGCAGTTCTGCCTGTGATATTATGCTCCTTGAGAATGCTTTTCATATTTTCGGCACTGTCAAGCTTCATGCTGATAATCTCGTTCTTTTCGGCGTGGAAAAGATTCACACGCTCCATACCCTGACCGTGCTCATATATTTTTGTGTGCTTTTTCGCATGAGGATGACGAGTGTTATATGATTTTGCAAGCTCCGCACCGCTTCTCTCCTGCTTGATATTTCCTGAACTATCATAAATAGAATAGCTCTTGGGCATATCCAGCGTGGTTTTCAAAGATTTACCGCCGTTTATGGTCTCCATATCGGATTTATCCAGGCGAAGATAATCCTTGCCCGATGTATTTGGGATTCTTACGAAATACGTTTTATCATCGGAAAGCTCTGGGATAACCAGCTTGTTTATATCCATTGAAATGGTGTTATCCGTAACATCAATGGTGAATTTTTCGCTGTCGGAAAGTGACTGCTCATACTCGGACAGTGCGTTTTCAATGCTTTCGGCAATATCGTTATTGTAAAGAACGGCTGTGTCATCGCCGATTTTTGCAAATCGAATATCCAGTTCATAATACTTTGCAATATCCGCCAATTCATGAGCCTTATCGTCCGTTACCACTTCTGCTGTAAAGCTGATTTCATCAAGCGGCTCTGTCTGCTCAAATCGCACAACATCAATATTCTTTATCTCGTTGAGCTGCTTATTGACCTCGGCAAGTGCCTTGTTATACTGTCCTTCAAATTCCTTGGGTACAATGGTCATATACTTGCCGTCATCAGTCTGAAATGCAAACATGGAAATATCGTGGCTATTCATTACATCGGAAGTAATACGCATTTCTTCATCGGTGAGCTTACTGTTACCGTCTTTTACGATGAAACTGTCCGGCTGCTTTTCGATTTTCTTTGAAAGCATATGCTGTGTGGCAATTGCAGCCATATTTCTCTGTGAGGCAGGAATTGCAACATATATATTATTGTTATCCTCAATTCCTCCTGTGAAGAATGTACCGCCCATTTTCTTCATTGATTCTTCAAACTGCGGCATTAACTCTTTGGGAACGGGCAGGAATTCAAAGGCTGTTCCGGCTTTCTGCAGCTTATTGAAGTGCTTTTTTGAGATTTTTCCCAGCTTTATTTTCGGCTGCTTTAGCTGCTTCGGGGTCTTGTTGTACTGTCTGTTTCTCTCCATATTGGCGATAAACTCCAGCAGCTTTTGAATAAGGGAGGCACATACAGAGCAAGCATCATCTCCTACCATTATTCAGATACCTCGCTTTCAATGGTGATTTCTGTTTCAACATTTTCCTCTGTGTTTTCGGGATATATGCTAACTATGTCATCTATGGAACAGCCGTATGAATACGGGGACATATTGAACATTACGGATGCATCAAGGTCGATTTCCTCCTCAATGGATTTGCACCATAAGTTAGGGATATTCAGCTTCATGACCCGGTTTATTTCCACACCATCTCTGAAAGTCTGAGAATGAAATTCATCATAGGTATATTCGGAATAATTGTGGGATTCGTCGGTTGTTGCCTTCAGAATATCCCTCTGCTTTACTGCAAGGTTTTCATCCTCGTCGGAATAAGTAACCTTGTACTTGTTTGCAGTATCAATATATAGAAAATGTGTGCCGAATACTATACTTCTGTTTTCCCCATTATCCTCACCGAAAATCTCATTTTCAATATTCGCATAGCTGACCTTGCCGTTCTTATGATTTTTGGCATAGTCTATAGAATTGGATGTATAGCCGAAATTGTAGTACAACTTATCCGGTGTAGTGCCAAGAGCCAAACATATTTTATCGGCAGTCATTTCATTATTCTCTGACCACACCTCCATAAGCTTGTATGGGTCAAGGCGGATAAGGTAGATGGATTTGCCGTCTATCTCTTTATTGATGTTTATATCCTCGTTCCAAAAGATTTCCCACATTTCGGGATCAATAAGTCCGTCCTTATCCAGTCCGATTGTACGGGCATAATACCGATAATCTCCAAGATTGGTAAATTTCTCATCGTCTTTTATCCCCGACTCAAACCATTCAACAAGGGCATTATGCTCAAGTTCCTCGGGTGTAAGCTCTGGCTCCGAACTTTTTCCGCAGCCAGTGAGCATCAGCGGCACTGCCATAATAGCAAGTATTCTATGCTTCATCTGTTTTCCTCCGTTTCAGCTTTGCTGTTTTCACTACAATCATTATATCATATTTGATTTTCCGAAAACGGCTTTTTCCTCCGCAGCGTAAACGACTGCAAACGTTCTTAAACGCTCACAAAGTTTCTCAAACATCACTTGAAACACAGAGTTTCTTACATTTATTCATAGTTTGGCCTTAACATTTTTGTGCCTGAACATTCTGTAAACAGTTTTGGGCATAAAAATAGACGGCTGCGGGAAAACAGCCGTCTCATCTTACGGACAAATATTGTTTTCAGTTCCCGGTATGGACAGAGATAATACTATTTTATATTTTTATCACTATATGTTACAATACTAATATACAATAATTCAAAGTCTTAGCCACAACCCTGTCCGCAGGATTTCCGTCATCGTCCGTATAAGTGTGGCAAATCAAAGAGGCTGCTGTGCTTTCATACAACAACCTCTGTATAAAGGATATGATTATTTTACTCTGTCAACATTCTATCCAGTGCCGCTTCAAACTTCCTGTCCTGCTCAGTCGTCCGTTTAGGGATAGCTTTCAGCCTGCCACCGCTCTGCGTATCTTCTTGTGAATGGCACGAAATTCAAGCAGTCCCGAAATATTGTAGTTCGTGTATTCCTTTCCGTCCTGGTTAAGCACATAAGCACCCTTGCCAAGGCACATGGCCGCAAGCCCATAGTCCTGGGTAACGGCAATATCGCCCTTTGAGAGAGCATATTAACAAGTCTGAAAACCACACTGTCAGCCCCCTTTTCCACAACAATGGTGCGGGCATTTTCACGCTCAATTCTGTGTGACGTGTCGCATAAAATAACGCACTCAACGCCATATTTTTTCGCTGTATTTATGGTTAAATCAACCACCGGACAGCCATCTGCGTCTATGTATATTTTCATACTGATTCTCCAACTCTTTATGCTAGTATCATATCATTATTAACAAACAGTTATACGATTATTAGGATCACGTATTTCCGGATACTTATCACACATATCTTTCGCAATACTAAACTCATTCATATTCGAGAAAACGCACCTAAAGCTTTGGGCAACTTGAACCCTGTTATAATAATCCACGGTAGTATCGTCTTTAATTATTCTAAACGATCGATCGTTGAAATATGATGAAAACTGTCTTTTTTCATACATTGAAAGAAGCAAGTTAGGAGAAACAGGGAAAACAACTTCAACACCTTTTGAATTATATCCGCCGTAAGTCATGTATTTGTCTTTTATATGTGGAATAGTAAGAACAGGATTATCAGAAGTATAAAAGGGGGTTGAAGTTTTGTTAACATTCATTACCCAAATATGATTTGAAAAGACCTCTGCCATTTCTAAAGCCATATCTTCATCTAATATCATATCAAGATGCAACAATTTTATATATTCACTATTTGCCTTCACATTAATATCTTCTCTACTTATAGAAACTTCATCATTTAGTTGCTGCTTATATAAAAGTGTCTGAAATGTTTTCTCACTAATCTGGTGAATCGAATCTCTAAATGCTTTCGTTCTTATAATTTGAATTGCTAAAAATAAAGATAACATGCTTTTATCATCTTCTGAAAAGGGTGCACAATGATCTATCACCCATTGATTACCAGAATAGCTATTTTGGATAATACGTTTTAATAGTGGGCCATACACACCTTCAACTTCACAAAAGAATTTCTTTTCTATATGCTTAGGATTAATTATTTCAGTTACTATTGTATCCCAATCATCACAACCTGTAATTTCTTTTATATCATTTATAATTTTTTCCCGTTGTTCTGGAGGTACATCAGAAATTAACTTCTCAATATCCATGTCATAAAAATAATTTTCATGTGCTATTTCTTCTTTTTTAGGATTTCTTGTCTGAATTATTACTTTATCAAATACATGAATACGACCATTATTATCTTCAAAATTTTCCAAATAGCAACGAGGTACATAATGTTCCTTTTTAGTGTCTGCCATATAATTTTCCTCCGTTTTTTCAAGACACGAATTATATACCATAATCTAACAGCATATATTATGCTCTCAAATTATTTCTTGATAATTCCAAAATCGCTTTATTTTCAACGACTTTTATCCATATTACAATTATATAACTTTTTTTAATTATTTCAAGCTCATAATAAGAAACGACAGTATTATCTACTGCCGTTACCTCCAAATACGAATACTACTTCTTGTAACTAACACTATCCGCCGCAACCACATCCCCGTCCTTAACAGCAAGAAAACTAACAAGCATACCGACCTCAATACGCTCATTAATACCCTCACTGTCAACCATGATGGTAATCTCCCTGCCGCCTGCGGTCTGAACTGTTATGTTGTATTTGCCCAACTCAATATGCTCCGGCTTCTTTACAACCTTTCCTGTGATCATCATTTTGTTTGCCATTACGCTGTTTCCTCCTGCTTTTCAAAATATAATGCCAGTGCTTTTTCTATTATCAGGTTGGCTTCCTTCTTGGAATAACCACCCAGATACCTTGAATATGTTTCCTTCGGAATTGTTACCTTCTCACCTATTTCCTCAGGCTCTGCTTTGTCCCCATAACTGCCGTTCAAAACCTCTGCAATAAGGTCTTCCGACGGACTTGCATAGGATTGGGATATTTCCCGAAGCTGCTTTGCCATTTTCATATCAATAACGGAAACTTCTTTTTCTGCCATTGTTTTTGAAAGCATTTCCTGCATTTCTGCGGATATATATGAAAGCTCCACCGCAGGTCTGATTTTTATGTTTCCCTCATCAACAATATCTTTCAGCCTATCGGACAACGTATTTATGCGCAGCAGCCTTGCAATAGACGCTCTGCTCAGTCCGTATTCTTCTGCAGTATCTTTCAGTTTGTCCGATTTTTCCTGAGTCTCCACCGGAGACTTGATTCCTTCAAGCATTGACAGCTCCTGCTCTATTGCCCTTACAGCCACAGAATTTTTCAGATATTTATATCTTTCAGAAATGGCATACGCCTGTTCTGAAATCTTTAAGTCCTTTATACCTCTTTGTATCAGGTTTGATTCCACAACATAAGCCGAAACTTCCTCTTCGGTCAGATTTTCCTTTACAATAGCAGGAACATTTACCTTCCCTGCCTTGCCCGCCGCATACACTCTGTTGTGTCCCACCAGAATCTCATACCTCTGACTGTCGGAAATCGGTCTTACGATTATCGGAACAATAACGCCGTTATTTATAATGCTCCTCACAAGGTCATCAAGCCTTTCGCCATCATATAGCTTGAAACAGTGATTTTTGTAGGGAACAAGCTTGTCTATAGAAATCAGCTGTACTGCGTTTTTTACCGCTTCCGGTGTTGCTATAAACGAATTAAGATCAAATTTGCTCATGCCGTTACCCTCCTGACAACCTCATCTGCTACCTGCCTGTACTCCGATCCGAGCTTGGAATTTGCCTTGAAGCAAAGTGCTTTTTTGTCCCTGCTGGAATATGCGGCTGTTACGGAACGGGAAATATTCATAGGGAAAACAAGCTCTCCGTAGCTGTCCTCAAAAATCTTTCGGGTATCTCGTGACATTGCCGTGTTATCTGCCATTGTGGGTAATATTCCCAGCAGCTTCAGATTCGGATTTATGGTTAATTGGATTTGTTGGATAATATCTGTTATTGCTTTCAGTGCCTTACGTGAAAACTCCTGTGTCTGTGCAGGGATAATAACTCCATCGGCTGCTACAAGAGCATTGAGGACAAGCACACCCAATGAAGGCTGACAGTCGATTATTATGTAATCATACTCATCACGAATTTCCGCAAGCATTCTTTTCAGCACGGTTTCTCTTGCCATTACGGACACAAGGTACATTTCCGCACCTGCAAGTGAAAGGTCGGCAGGAATATATTCCACACCTCCGTTTTGCTCGCTGACATGGATAATGTCGTAATGGTTAACCTTTTCTCCTCTGATAAATCGCTCTATCATCTGACTGATAGTGTCGGCATCCTCGTCCTCAAACCCCAGATATGCGGAAGCATCGCCCTGAGGGTCAAAATCAACAATAAGGACCTTTTTGCCTGCTAAACGCAGTGCAGCCCCAAGATTTACAGCCAGTGTACTTTTTGAAGTACCGCCTTTCTGATTGCTTATGGATAAAATTTTGCCCATTAAACTCACTCCCCCATCTGAATACCATCAACAATTTTCTGCTGAGCAATAAGCTCTCTGACAAGAACTGCAACGTCTGTATCGTCATAATTCTCATCTTCATCAAGGCTGAGCTTTACATTGGGAACAACGTAAGTATCAAGGTATTCAAGTCGTTCACGGATATATCTTGCAAGAGCAGTTTTCACGCCCATTGCCATGTTCATATCCTCGTCAGCCTTGTCGGTGATGTACTCAATGAACGCCGCAACGGTCATTTCAAACTGTTCTGCGTCAAGGTCATCCAGGAAGCTTGCCATTGATGAAGCTGCAATATCCTCCCACTGTTCATAATCGTCCTCCAGCTCACAGCAGTAACCCAGATCCTCGATAGCATTCTGTACTCTCTCGTAGCTTTCATCTGAAATTCTTAACATCATTCATTCCTCCATTTTATTTTTTACAAGGTCAATTCCGCAGTTGTTTTTCAACGCATTTTTGACCGCTTCACTTGGCTCATAATGGTTAGTCCTTAGCTTTTCAAAATAGTCAGCTTCCTCCTCCCTTTTCTTCCGACGATTTTCCGCAGCCTGCACCGCTTTTCCGTATATCCTTTTCTGTCTTGCCACCTCATTTACTTTCAATTCATCGTGTGCTCTGATAAATGCCTCCGCAACCCTAAGATCCGTTTGCAGCTTTTCGGTATTCTTGTCCATTTCCGACCACCCTTTCATTGATTTATCTTTCGTGCTTTTCTCTACGGTTTTATTATAGCACTGTCAACAGTGTTATACAAGATTAAAAACTCACAAACTTTTATAGAAATGTTTGTGCATTTTAGCACTGTCAACAGTGCATAAGATGTGATATACTTATAATAGGTACTTTTTTATAAAGGAGCTGATACCGTTGGAAAAAGATACACAGGAATCCACTGTCCGCAAGGTCAGTGAAAAGCGCAAGGCTTCCAATCAGAAATGGGATCTGGAAAATATGCGTTCCGTAAGCTGCCGCCTTCGCCGTGAAGATGCTGAGCTTTTCAAGCAGTATTGCGAAGAGCACAACACCACACCCGGAGCGTATCTTAAAAATCATATTCATTCTGTTCTGGAGAAATACTATGCCGTCATAGAAAAGCAGCATAATGATAGTAAAAACGAATAATCATTTGAAACTTCCTTTAATCAATATTTGGGAGCGTTTTTTGATTTTTGATGATATAATATTATTAAGGTCACCTCTAAAAACCACCGGCTAAAGCCTTAGCACCTCATCTGCTTGCAGATTTTCCGTCATCTTGCACATAAATTTCTTGACATACGGCAGTATGCCTGCGAAATTTCTATACAATCTGACGAAAAATCTGACTGCGCATCTGAGGCACTATGGTTTTTAGAGGTGACCTTAAATAAATTTATGCTTCTGCTTTATAAAAAAGATTAGCCGTTAGGAGGTAATTATATGCGAGATGATTTCACTAAAGCTACCAAAGAACTTTTAGCAAAAAGAGTATGTTATAGATGCAGTAATCCATATTGCAGAAAACCAACTTCAGGTCCGAATTCAGATAGCAATAAGGCTCTTATTGATGGTGTAGCAGCACATATCTGTGCTGCTTCAGAGTTAGGGAAAAGATATGATGAGAATATGTCATCAGAAGAACGAAAAAGCATAGATAACGCAATATGGCTGTGTGAAAATTGCCATAAAAAAGTTGATAATGATGATAAATACACCATATCAATGTTACGCGAATGGAAAATAACGGCTGAAAATCAAGCACGTAAAGAAATGCTAACCCCCGAAATGAATACTGATTGCTTTTCTGACACAGAAATCAACGATAATAACTTAAAAATAAAATCGGGAAAAGATTTAAAAGAAAACTTTTATGACTTGATAAAACAATATAACGTTAATGGATTTTTGAAATGTGATATGAGAGCGTATCCAATGAATTTGAATGATATGATTAATATTGATTGTTTTTTTGTGAAGGCAAATGATTTGATAGAACAATGCGAATACTCAACAAACAATTTAGTTACTAAGAAATCTTATGAAAGCATAAAACAATTTGTATACATCCTTAATAAATACTCATATCTTCTGGGAGTACTTTGTTACCCACATCCTCAAACCTCAAATATTTGTTTAGATGACTCAAAACTAAATTACTTCAATGAAATACATATTATTACTTGTAAAACTCTTGATTCAATATTATATGCAATAAAAGAGAAGCAATCTGTTAGCACAGGAACAATTTCTGATTGGGTTAACCAAATTAATGAGTTAGAATCCCTATATGCTTAAAATCAAAAACAATACCATTTGCCGCATTCTAAACACCTTTCGAATGCGGCATTTCTTTCACCTCTGAGTTCTACAAGATTCCTATGTTCACTCCGCATCAATCCAGAAAAGTTTCTTGAACTCACAGGGGAAAAGCCTTATTGTGCCATACTCTCTCATGTGAGTTTCAAGTTTCTTCCTGACAAGCTCGTTGCGGTTATGAAGCGTTCTGACCTCAGCATCATCAAGACCAGATTCAAGAATATGCTGAGTATTTGCTTCAATTCCCTATTTCAAAATGTCGTGCCCACTAAGAAAGGTTAAGTTTAATAGGTGATTCCTTTGCCATATCATTTATCCTCCTTCACAAGCCATTTTTCAATCTTAGCCGCAAAATATTTATCCATATCCATACTGTGCAGCATATCGTTAAGCGTAATCTTAAACCAAACCTCCACAGGTTTGGAAAGATTCAGCGAGAAAATTCCCATAAGACTTTTCGCATCAACAATATATGTGCCGCTGCGTATATCAGCCGAGATCACAAATCTGTCAAGGCCCTGCATAATCTCACAAAAGCCGTTGACGTCATCAATGGTCTTAAACTGAATTTTGAAAAAATATTCTTCCTCCGTCGATGAATGGTTTCGTCTGTTTTTCATATTGAAATACCTCTTTTCTTTTGTTCTGTTGTTTGTTCCTGCTGATTTTCTTTCGGCTCTCTAATCATCATCTGCCTTTCTTCCTCTGCCCTTGCAAGCAGAATGTCATATTGAGCTGCAGCCTGAGAATTGTATGTATCAAGATAATCTCTGAGTTTATCGCTTTCGATTTTGGCGTTCTTAACCTTTTCTTCAAAAGATTTCTGCCGACCTCTGAGAACTGCAAGACTGTTCCTGTGCTTAGCAGCATCGGATTCGGTAAATACGCCATTATCTGCAAGATAACTGTACTGCCGAAGCAGATTCCTGTCCTCTGCGGAAAAAGGCTTATGGCTTGCAAGCTCCTTGAACTTCGGAAAGTCGGCAATGATTTTTTCTTCCTCGGTAATTTTTTCTGCAAGCATTTTCTGTTCGGACAATACCTCGGAATAATTCTTTTCAGCCTTGCTGACCTCTGCTTTCAGATCCTCAATGCTATGAACTTTATGCTCGTGCATGTAACAAAGCAGCTCATAGCTTTTAAGCACCGAACGATAACTCACATACTGCGGTCTTTCTGCTTCGGGACTTTTGTAAAGAATCATCTGAAGCTGTCGCAGACAAATCGCATACTCTCGCTGAATACCGGTATACTTCGCAAGCTCGGAAAGCGGCATCTCAAAATTCTTATGCTCTATGCGATAGGCAAGATGTTCAAGAAAATATCCGTCACCAAGTCTGTATGTGCGAATTGCTTTCCGATTGGGTTTAACCTTTATGGAAAGATATTTTTTCATATGAATGCTATAACCTTTTTCTTTCAGCCTGTCCACCAGATCATCAACACTGCGGACATCATCTCGCATAACAAGCTCGTCAAGCTCTGACCTCAGCTTTTCCTTCCAGGACGATTCACGCCGCTGAGCCATATAGTCACCGTATTTATGGTTATAGCTTTTCTTCGGATGTTCGATAACGCTCAGCCCGTGAGCAAGAGAAATCCTGTCCGAAATATCCTTGCAGTGCTGCAAAGATTTTTTGTCAGCACGCCACAGCTTTCCATCATCATCGTAAGGGCAAACTATCACATGATTATGATAATGCCCCTTATCGGTATGAGTGGAAACAAGCACCTGAAACTTTTCTCCAAAGGCCGTCTTCGCCCACTCTATACCGATTTGATGTGCTTTCTCCGCTGTAAGTTCTCCTGCCTTGAAGGACTGTATATAATGATGCAGCCGCACACGTTCCTTTCCTCCCAGAATTTCCGATTTCATGAACAGAGATTTTTTCCAGAAGCGTTCCTCGCTGTATAACTCATAGTTACGCTTCATCTCATCATAAGCTTCCTGAGAATTTGTGGAGCAGTTTATTCCCGAAATCAGCGTTTTTTCGGTTTTATTCTCATTAGTAACATATCGCAGCAGCGACAAAGGCGAGCCGTGTACCGCAACATATTTTATGATTGGCAATTCACAGCACCACATTGGGCTTCAAGGGTTTCAGGTATTTCTCCATAACCTTTTCAAGCCGACCATACTGACGCAGAACTTCCTCCATTGCCGAAGCAGTCACATCACCTTTGATATTCGCAGTTCTTGCAATCTGATTCAGCTCCACACCAATCATCTTGAAATTTCTTGTCAGGTCACGCAGTTCGGAGAGGTCATATCTTTTTATCTCTCCCTGGACTGCCATTTTCTTGACATAAGCTCCCGGCCGCAGTCCTAGCTCGTCAGCTTTTTTCTTTACAATCTCGAACTGCTCCTCGGTAAACTTTATATGCGTCTCCTTATATTTGCTAATCATATATTCTGCCTTTCTTTATTTGGGGTCTTAGGGGATAATCCTCCTAAAGTGGCGTAACTACGTTATTCGCCCCGATTAAGTGGACACTTAATCTACGCTTGCTATCTTCCAAAACCGCACTCATTTTCAAAATCCAGCCACGACCTTCCCAACCGAAAATATGCATTTGACCTAATTGTACAGGAAGTCATGCAGCTTGTATTCTGATAAGTCATGCGATCACGCTCAGGGTCTGTCACGAATTTTTGCAAACACAATCCTCACTCCTCACTTAAAACTCTTGCCTGTCCGTACATAAGCAATGAATGGCTCCTTTGGGATTCTGTATTTCTTCCCCACTCGCTCGATTGGAAACTTCTCAGCGTACTCCGCTGCCCTTTTTCTGAATGTTGCCGGAGCAATACCGAGTACGGCTGCTGCTTCAACTGCACTCAAAAAATTTTTATTGTTATTCTTTATCTCCTCAATACTTTTGCTCTGCAAATATTTCACCTCGGTTATCTTTTAAATCTTAAACTTAACAATTAATTATGTTCTTAGCCGCATAAAATTTGACATTAAAAGTGACGTGTGGTATAATAAATTTCGTAAAAATAGGATAGCAACTTATTGAAATAATTTTTTTGGGGGAATGTATATGAAAAAAGCTTACATAATCAGTATAATTATTTCAATTGCAATGTTAGGAACAGGATTGATATTTCCTTTGCCTGACAAAAACATCCATGTTTCTTCTTATTCCTATGATGCCAAATGGGGAGACAATGGTGTTGAATATGTAGGAGGAGATGCCTATAATTATCAGATGGAAGCTTCTCTAACTGCAGGCTGGGTAAGTGGTGTAATGGCCTTTAAAGGTATTATGATAGCATCCGGCTTAATGCTATTTGCACTTACACTGATTCTCAAAAGTAAAGACGATGATATTGAAAATCAAGCTTATGCAATAAAGCAGACAATGAATAGTAATGGCACAAACTCTACATCATCGGAAAAAGCAAATCTATCTTCGACAGCACAAAGCATAACCAAATATGATGGTGATACTTGGCGATGTCCCAAATGTGGAAAAACCAATCCTCTGGCGTCAAGAACGTGCAAGGATTGCGGATATCAAAAGTAAACATTTTTTGAAAATAAGTTGCCATTCAAGAATCAGCATCCATAACAGATGCTGATTCTTTTCACTCCAGTTCCGCCAGCATATTGTATTCCTCAATCTTCCACTGCTTCATCCAGTTCCACATACAAGTTTTCATGTAAGAAGTCCTATTGCGGATTTTGACATTCTCCCGCAGAATTTTCTCCCACTCATAGTAAAAGTCGATTATAAACTCGTACAAGCTATGCTCATGAACGATCTCATTGATTGTGTCAATAACATCAGCATAGCTGACGGAAGCATCATTAAACTTAAAGCTGTCAGCAACTACCAGGTCTGCCATCATACCGAGAGTAATGTCCATAAACCTACGGACAGAAGAATCGGGAGTGCCATAGTAGGAGTAACCGCACAGAAATTTCAGTGCAGCAATAAGTGCCTTACGGTCACAGCGGAAAGCTTCGGGAAGTGTCAGCCTGGCGGAGATTCTGTCCTCATCGCTGAACTCATAAAGGTCAGCTTCGCATTTGGGGACAAACCCGAAGTAATGCTCGCACTCCTCCGTATCAAATCCCAACATCTCAAGGATATTCAGAAAACTAATGCTTTGCCTTTTCATCACTCCATCATTCGTTCTTTCAACAGCAGAAAATTTTTCCACGGACGCAGAAGGATTGAAAGATTGATATTCAAAAAAATTTCTTTGATTTATTTTATCTTTAGTTTCCATCCCGATGTAAGGCGGACTTGTTTCCCTGTATTCGGGTGAACAGGAAACCGTGTCATAAAATGGCTGATTTATTTCACAAGCATCGCAAGCTCCGATACTACCAATATAGGAATCAGGATCACCTACCTGAGAGCTGTCACCGCAATCAACGTTGCAGGCAGCATCGACAGACTGAGCGGAATCAGAAGCAGTCTCCATAACATTCTCCGAAGAAGTTTCCGGAGTTGTATCTTTTTTAATAGTATCTGAACTCTCGGCAGCAGGACATTCATGAATGCTGTCCTCTGTGACCTCGATGTACTTGCGCTTTGTGTTTTTTCTGCGCTGACTGCGCTTTTCAATATCATCCTTGTATCTCTGTGCGATAGCCTGCTGAATCTCCTCACCTGAATTTATGAGAGAATTCAGCTTATCAACATCGGGAATGATTCTGAAAAATCTTTTTGCAGGAATGCCTTTCAGCTCGGATTCGATTAGTCCATGCTTGATAAGATGACGTATGGCATTGCGCTGTGCGTCTTCGGCATATCCGCTGCTCAGGTGCAGATCCATTACAGTGGAATAAAACCAACCGCCTTCAAAGAGCTTCCCGAGATTGTTATAGTAAACGTGCTTTGCGATAAGACAGTTGTATATCTCCGCTTCGGCATTGCCGATAGCAAAGGAAAGCAGCCTGTTCCGTGACACGGTGTTGGTGGGATTTAAAATCTCCAAAAGCGGTGCTATAATATATTGCATCATATCACCCGGCTTTCACGAAGACATTCCATAAGATTGGTCTTGTTTATGAGCATAATTGTTTCACTCTTTGCCACCGATGCTATTGACGGTGAACACAGGCACTCGCACTGAATATCTCCGATAGTCATATCCATAACGTAGTCCTTCATCATCTTGCCCACTGTCTGCCCATCAATGGATCTGCCATATGAACGGAGAGCCTCTACGCAGTCGGTGAACACCACTCCGAACAGAGTTTTACTCTCTTCGTAAACATCCTTACGCTGTGCCACGCTCTTGGGAATCATAATTGTATTTGCTTCGATTATTTTTATAAGGTCTGCGATTGAGTAGTCAGACATAATTCTCTTCCTTCTTTACACAAAATAAAAAAGGCTTCTGTACGCTGTAGTTAGCATACAGAAGCCTTTGCTTCTATTAAAATTGTATTTTAGGTCATAAAAAACTTGACCTATTGAGAAGCAAGAGGATTACAAACATTACTCTCTTCGCCTTTCAATAGGTTCAAGTTAAAACTAATTTGGCTCCCCATTCCTTGCAGCAGGCGAACGAATTATCTGATACATCATCTTTATTTGCGGGATTTAGTGGGATTTCTGTGTTCTTGCCACCCTTGAAATAGATATCCAGGCTGTCATCGTACACATATATGCGGCTGACAGCTCCGTCAATGAGCAGCTGCCTGCCCTCGTCGGTCATTGTATCGGCGTTCTGAATAAGGTCAAGTATTTTCTTTACAAGTTCAACCGTGGGCATATCATCGGCTTTGTGTTCTGCTATACGGATCTCGGTCTCTTTCTGCTCCTTCTGCTCGGTGAGCTGTCGGAGCTGAGTGTATAATGTTTCGTTGCCGCCCATTTCGGCAATGGCATTGACAACGTTATCAACCTTATTTGTAATTTTCTGCAGCTCGGCTTTCATTACCTTCACCTGATCGGCAGGACGAGAATTCTTTTCATAATTCTCAATCACTTTTCTTGTGAGCTCTTCGGGGTCAGCATTGGCAAAGGCTCTCTGAATTGCTCCGATGATCTCATTTTCAAGTTCTTCCTTCCGCTCGGTGCGCTTATCACAGCCTGTATGCTTGCGCACTCCGTTGCAGCGGTAATATAAATGCTTTCCTTTGGTGCTGTTGCCGCTCATGCCGTTCATCGGTTCGCCGCAATGACCGCAAAACAGCTTGCCTGTGAGATAAAAATTCTCACGCTCGGAAATCTTCGGCGCACGCTTCTTGTTTTCAACAAGCTTTTTCTGAACTGCATCAAATAAAACAGGGTCAATCATAGCTTCATATCCTCCTTCAATACGGACGTCTCCGTATTTATACACGCCTATGTATTTTTCGTTGCTGAGCATTGTGTAAAAGCTTCCTGTGGTAAATTTCCTGCCCATGCGGGTCCGATAGCCCTTTTCATTCAGATATCGGGCTATTTCTGCCAGTCTCTTTCCCTCTGCATACATTCTGAAAACAGTCTCCGGGATAAATCGTGCAGATTCATCTATCACATACTTTTTGCCCTCTATCTTGTAGCCGATAGGAATTTGCCCGCCTGTGCTCTGACATTTAAGTGCGCTCTGGTGCATTCCTCTGACGGTCTTTTCCCGAAGGTCGGCACTGTAAAATTCGTTGAAGCTCTCCATGACGTGCATCATCAGGTCGCCTGCGGAGCTGTCTCCGAAGTCCTCCTTGACTGAGAGCAGGCGCACACCGTTACGCTTGAGCTTTCCTCGGTTGTAGGCAGCGTCCTCGGTAGAACGGGCAAAGCGGTCAAGCTTCCACACAAGCACAAGCTCAAAGGTATGCTTTGCACTGTCTGCAATCATACGCTGAAAGTCGGGACGGTCATCATTTCTACCCGTCATGGCTCGGTCGATGTACTCACCAATTACCGTGATATTGTTGGCTTTGGCGTAGTTGTAGCAGTCGTAAAGCTGTCCTTCAATGGACTGCTCCGTCTGCTTGTCGGACGAATACCGGGCGTATATTACGGCGGTTTTCATATATTTGTTATCACTCCTTGACATTTTCAGGGAGCTATGATACAATAAACTTGTCTAAGGTTGTGATTGTATCACAGCTTCTTCCCCGTTCGGTGTTCCAGCACTGAGCGGGGATTTTTTATTCTACTGCTATCAAACCGTGCTATTTTGCTTCATCTTCAAAGAAACTCTATACTGTTCAGCACTTGGTATATCCACAAATTCAACTGTTTTGTCGTAATTTGCACGTACAACAGCTTTTATTTCGTCAAGTGTGACATTGAAGAACTCTCTGCGTTGATTTACCATATTAAGCTTTCTATCTTCAAAAGCTCTATGTAAAGCAGCTTCAAGAGTTGGAGCGTCATCTGTGAATATCATCGCATGAACATCAAAATTAAACGGAACAGAAGCGTCGCCCAACTCGTCAACTCTATCCATCGGGTCAAGGCGGCGGGTCATGCCTATTTTATAGACATTCTCTCCAAATGCGCCTATGTTTGATATAACATACACATATCCTGCCCGCTTATTTGCCTCACGATAGTCCACGTCTTTTATAGCCTTTTCGATATCTAAAGCCTGTGCTTCAAGTTCCTGCTTCTTGGCAATAAGGTCTGAATTATCCGGATCAGATTGAAGTTGTACATTTATTCGTTCAAGAGCATTTGCGTAATGGTTCTGCTCTTTCTCAAGTTTTTTGCGTTGCTCTTCGATTTCCTTCTGTAAGCGTGCCTCTTCCCTCATCTGTTCACGCAATGCCTTTTGCGCTTCCTTTTCCTCCTGCTTCTTTTGAGCATATTCAAACGCAAGAGTTAACTCGTCAAGTTTAAATTTGAGATATGTAGGGGTTATGGATACACTCATTATTTTTCCAAGCTTTGAAATAGCTTCATACGATGTATTTATACGCTTTTTATATGAATCGAAATTATTATATTTGACCTTAGACACCAGCTCATCACATTCACCATTAAAAGCCCTTAGCAGAAGTTTTTTCATGTCGTTGACCATCTTCTGACCTTTGCGCTTATCGCCATTTACCGACCAATCTGCAGAACCCGTTACAGCTGTATCCGCCCGTATCATGTCCTTTTGTTTCTGCCGGATAATTTCAAGCCTGTTTTTATATTCTTCTGAGTTGCAGAAGTCATACTGTGGTTTATACAATCCAAACGACTGGAAAAGGACTTCATCGTTAAGCTGAACAAGCTCCGACTGCTTCTGTTTTATTTCATCTTTTATCTTTTCTACATCTGTAAGATAGCTGTCTCTCAGTTTTTCGGCATCACTTGCTTCCTGATTTATTTGCTCAAGCCTCTCCTGAGCAGCTTTAACATCGAGCAGCTCTGGGGTAAGCAAGCTGTTAAGCTTCTCATTTTCTTCTTTAAGTTTCTTGTTTTCTGTTGCTTTAAAGATATCACCAAATCCCATAAAATCACGTCCTTAGTTAGTATTGTTATATTTTACATAGCCTCGACTTCTTCAAGCGATGCACATATATTATCGAAGTCGTCTCGACGTATATGTTCCAGTTCATGTTTGACTGCCTTTTTCTGTTCTTCCCACGACAGGTGAGAATTTATGTAAACATTATAAAATCCGTCAGAATCTAAAACTGTTACGCCTTTGATGGTGTACGGCAAGTCTATATATCTGATTATGTAATCAATCATTCTCACCATTCCTCAGAGCTTCAATGATTTTTACAGTTTTCATTATATCCTCTTTAGTTGCTTTTTTGCTGGCACTAAAGAGGATTTTCATTTCTGGGCGGGTTCGGAGGCTGTCAACTATTTCTCTGACCTCATCATCTATAAATAGTGGTTCTCCGTGCTCATCGTAAGCTTTTACGCTGTCATCCTGCTCAGTTCCGAGTAGATAATCAGTTGAAACACCCAGAAATTCAGCTATTTCTTTAATGTATTTTTTATAAGATTTATTTTTACTTTTGGGCGATTTCCAAGTTGTGAATGTGCTTTTTTCCAGTCCGAGATAATCCATTAGATCCTTCTGTGTTTTCTTCTGCTCTTTTAGCAATGCTTGTATTTTATCTAAAGTTGACATAGAAACACCTTCCTATTTGTGCACATGCACAAAGTTGATAAAATTTCTATTTTTGTATTGACAATAGATAAAATTTCAACTATAATTAAAATCACAAAGTTGATATAAATTCAACAGTTGAAATAATCACTACAAAATTCCAACTGCAAGTTGAAGCGTTATCTATGTTTTGCTATTACACTTACATAGTATATCATTTATCAACTTTTGTCAATAGCATGAGGCTCTTTTTGTGAAAGGTGGTGTAATATTGTTTAGTGATTTTAGACACTATGTCAAGAGTGAACTAAAAAAAAGAGGCATAACCTACGCTGAATTATCGTCTTTAACCGAACTGAAAGAAAGTACAATAAAGTGCTTCATGTGCGGAAGAGATGATAGCCGAAGAATTGCCGAAAAAATTGCTGATGCACTTGGAGTTTCGCTGGTGTACAGCAATCGAATTTACAGAGTTGATGAAAAATAATCTTCCGTGATTATATTTTATCACATTATCTGTCCTAATTTCAGGACAGGAAGGAGGGAAACTAATGAACGAACTTAAAATTTTTGAAAATCCCGACTTTGGAAAAGTCAGAACAATGGAAATCAACGGAGAGCCTTATTTTGTAGGTAAGGACGTTGCGGAAATTCTCGGATACAGCAATCCGCAGAAAGCGTTAAGAGACCACATTGATGAAGAGGATAAAACGCTGAACGATTTGTTCACCGTCAATGGAACTAAAGGAGTTCTCATCAACGAAAGCGGACTTTACAGCCTTATCCTCTCCAGCAAGCTCCCCAAGGCAAAGGAGTTTAAGAGGTGGGTAACGTCAGATGTGCTGCCAAGCATACGCAGGCACGGTCTTTACGCAACTGATGAACTCATTGCAAATCCTGATATCGCTATAGCAGCATTTCAGGCGTTAAAGGAAGAACGTGAAAAGAGTCGTCAGCTCATGGATACTGTTGCTGTTCAAAATCAGCAGATAGCAGAATTACAGCCTAAAGCATCTTATTATGATGTGGTACTTAACTGCAAAGACCTTCTTTCTATAACGGAAATCGCAAAAGACTACGGGAAATCGGCAAAATGGCTGAACAATTATCTTCATGACAATAAAGTCCAGTTTAAACAGGGCGATATATGGCTGCTGTATTCAAAGCATGCCGAGAAAGGTTATACCAATACTAAAACGCAGTCCTTCAATGGAAATGACGGCAGGGTCCACACTAAGGTTCATACCTACTGGACACAGAAAGGCAGACTGTTTATTTACGACCTTCTGAAATCAAACGGAATCGTTCCTATGATTGAAAGATAAGCAGCGAGGTGATTATTAGGGCAGGTAATAAGGAGGTGAGAGAAATGGAAAGCAAATATAATTTTACAGCCACAGAAGCAAAAAATCTCCTCTGGGAACATATACAAATGCTCTCAGAGGAGGCGAAGAAGCAGCATACCGCTGATGAACTCGACAAATTAACGAGTGCCATCTGCAACGCTCTGCTTGCTCTCTTCAATCTGTGACTTTTGATGCTTGGCATCAAATAACGCCTTTTGAGCCAATATCTTCAATGCGCAACTATTGTTAATACGAAGCTCACAAGAGGTTATACAGCCACACCAATTTTTTATGTCCTTACCATTACTCATAAAAGGACAGAAACTCATTTATATCCCCCCCTTCACTGTAAATTGTCATCATTATACAGCGTAAGAGGTGGGTTGTCAAGGAGGTAAAAAAGATGTACAAAGTAATCGACACATACGACGGCTTTGAGGACATCATCGGAACGTATGATACGTTTGACGAGGCCAGAGCTGCGGCAAAGGAGCGTGCAGAAGATACTGACGGCGAATGTCAGGTCAACATCTTCGCTAAGACAAAGAAAGGCTATAAGGTGATAATATGACTAAGCAGACAGCAAACACAAGACCCGTAAACATCAAGCAGGAGCCTTCTGCTGATGCCCTTGCCGATACTATCGCAAGGCTCATCAGAGCGATGGAACAGGGGACAAAAATTCAGAAGGAGGCAGATGCTGAATGAAGATGTACATAGCCAAGTGCTTTTTTGGCAACAAGGTCATCAAATTCCGCACACAGGCGTACAGCACTGAGGGGCTTGAACCTACTGCCAATGCGATTGCAATGACGCTTACAGGACGCATTCCGGACAGGGTAGAGTTTGTGGCTTGCCCTGTGCAGGGATAAAAAATCCGCCTGATTCGGTTGCAGCCGAGGTCAGGCGGAGGAAAAATAATAAACAGATATATTATCATCTGCATTATAGCAGATAATGAGGAGAATGTCAAGATGAAAATCAAAATATGCCTATGCCGCAAATGCGGCAGGCGCAAGGCGTTTTACAAGTCTCTCGGGCTGTGCTACTGCGTTTCATGTTACCGCAGGATTTACGGGGAGGCAAGGGACTGATGGAACAACTCACCCTGATCGAGGACGAGCAGATCACCCCGAGGAGCGGCGCAAAGAAGTACAAGGAAAACGTCCTTGTACGCAAGGAACGGGAGCACATTGACGAAAATATTCAGCGTTTCCTGCAGTTACAGCAGTTGCCGTATGAATCGAAATTGTCTCACGCCGCAAAAATGGCAAAGGATTTTTATAATACCATCACTTCTCCCGTGGGAGAATATTACGCAAACTGTCATGTGTCTGTGGGCGGACTTGACAGCATTACCCTGCTGCTTTTTCTTCGCAGTATAGGCATTGACGTTCCTGCAATATCAGTTTCAAGCATTGAGGACAGGAGCATTCAGCGCATACATAAACAGCTCGGTGTTATACAGTTGAAAACGTCCCGAGACAAGGACGGAAAGCCATACTCCAAACACAGGATTTTGCAGGAATACGGATTTCCCGTTATCAGTAAGGAAAAAGCGGCGAAAATCGAGCATCTGCAGAACCCGACCGAAAATAATGCTACTATCCGACACGCTATCATTACG
>ULUH01033144.1_pt1 | contig 96444 bp, 85 predicted proteins | sample 1958241 | NCBI WGS metagenome assembly ULUH01 (sample SAMEA4835753, study PRJEB28245) | human gut metagenome | biome: gut microbiome; material: fecal sample | place: Denmark | collected 2008 | reverse complement strand
GCGGTCGCTGCGTGTTGTAGAAGTCAATGATACGGCAAAGTGACGTGAACTGAAAAAAGTAGACACTATACGAGGAGCAAAAAGAATCAAACATATAGTGAAAAATGGAAAAAAGAATTGGTTAACGGTGTATTGTGGCATTGACAGCGTGCCGGCTTCCCTTGTTTCCCATGAGAGTTGGCAGGGGCTGATTCGGGCGCAAAACCCGGCCGAAGGCCGACCGCCTTTTATTCACGTCTGTACTTATTCCGTATAAGATGGTTTCGTTCACAACGGTAGCGATGTTATTTCATGTTCAAAGGCAAACCTTGCCGGCTGGCCAATATGTGACGGACGAGGATATGAGGTACGTCGTGGATTGCATTCGGGAGGCGATTGTTAAGTAGGGTAGGAGCTGTTTGGCTTGGCACCTTAGTGCTTGGCTTGAGTTACGCATGTGCTCCTTTCATTTAGCTAGCTCACGTTTAGGCTATCGGCTTTAGGCATGGGCGCTTAACTTCTAAGAAAATGAAAAGATATTGTCAAACACTTGAGCTGGTTGGGGACAGCCAGATGATTGAGAGCTACATCGAGGCTCACCGGCACGTCTGGCCCGAGATTCAGGAGGGGATCCGTTCCGTCGGCATCCTTGACATAGTGGGAACCCTCTCGATGTCATGCGTCCATATCCTCACCCACGATCAACGGAAGCCCTTGAAGGCTTCGCCGCTTATCGCGGCTGTCAGGCCGGGTGCAATTATGCGGAGGCGTTCGAGGTTATACTAAGAAGGCAGTGAGTGTCAAGTGTGAGTTGTGATTTCGTTGAGATAGAGCATGTTTTCTGCGCTAATAACCATTAATGCACTTTGGAATATCTTTGAAAAAGATTATCTTTGTGAAAGATATTTAAAACTGTATGTTATTCAAGAAGTTTATTGACAGAAAATCTGATGTTGTGAGGCTAGGAGAGGCATTGAAGAGGCCTGATAGCCAATTCATCGTGGTTTATGGGCGGAGACGAATCGGAAAGTCTTCACTCATAAAAAACGTGATGGACTTAGGCAGGGATTTCTACTTCTTGAGTGATCAGACTTCGGAGCAGAATCAGCGGGTCTTGTTCTCTCGCATAGTGTCCGGGAGTGTGGATGGCTTCGACAAGGTGGTTTATCCTGACTGGGAGACATTATTCCGGGCACTCAACAACCAACTGAAGTCAAGGGTGACAGTCTGCCTCGATGAGTTCCCCTACATGGTCAAAAGTTGTCCTTCATTGCCATCTGTCCTTCAGAAGCTGCTTAATTTCCATATCTTCAAGTTTGATCTTATCTTGTGTGGCTCATCACAGCAAATGATGTACAGTTGCGTCATGGACAAGAAGTCTCCGTTGTACGGACTTGCTGATGAGATCATAAAGCTCTCCCCGATTCCTGCGAAATTTGTCCCAGAAGCACTGAATTGTGATGCAGTACATGCTGTAAAGGAATATTCCGTCTGGGGAGGAATCCCCAGATATTGGGAACTGCGGAATGACTATCCTGATTGTGAGACGGCGATAAGAAAATTGCTTCTGGACACCCAAGGGATTCTGTTGGAGGAGCCGCAAAGGTTGCTTCGGGATGACATGCGTGACACAGTCCAGTCCATGACTTTGCTATCTATAATCGGAGACGGCGCCAACAGACTGTCCGAGATAGCGTCCCGGGCCGGCAAGCCTGCAAGCGAAATTACAGAGCCACTTAAGAAACTTAGGGATTTAGGCTATGTGCGTCGGGAGATTCCATATGGCGAGAACGAGAAGAATAGCAAGAAGGGGCTTTACTTCATCACGGATCCTTTGTTCCGGTTTCACTTTAGATTTGTCTCCCCGTATGCCTCGTTACTGGAGGTTGGAGCGGAAGAGACTGTTATGTCAATGGTAAAAAAGCAGTTTTCATCCTTTACCAGTGAGTGTTGGGAGTTGATGTGCCGGAAGTATGTGAGTGGAAGGGGCATCGATGGCGTCATTTACAACAAGGCTTCCCGCTGGTGGGGAAAGATATTCACAGACAATGACAAAGATGGGCGAATGGTTGAGCTTGATGTTGTCGCTGAATCATTGGATAGAAAGCACATCCTTGTCGGTGAGTGCAAATGGACCGGAAATGAGGATGCCGCCGCTCTGACCGCCAGACTTCAGGCAATAATTCCTCACCTCCCGTTTCTGAAAAAGGCGCAGGCCGTACATGTGGTCCTGTTCACCAAAGTGCCGCCTAAGAATGCTGGGGCGGCCAGAGTGTTCCTTCCGGAAGATGTCTTGAAATAACCTTTGTTTGAACCGAGACCTTTTTTGTATCTTTGTGGTGTTGATGATTGATTAGGAGAAGTGATTATGCTGATAGATTCCACTTTGTTAGACAACCTGACCGAGGAGGCGAGGCGGTCGCCGAGGTTGAGGATGAATTATGATCTGCGGAACTCTTCGGGGGATGGGTCGCAGAGGATGTTGAACGCTATGGAGCCGGGAACGTTGATTCCGGTGCACCGGCACACGAAGTCGTCGGAGACGGTGGTGGTGATCCGGGGGGCGATACGGCAGAATTTCTATGACAATGGCGGGAACGTGACCGAGTCCGTCATCTACAGGGCGGGGGCGCCGGTCCCGATCTGCGTTGTCCCTATCAATGCCTGGCACAATTCTGAATCACTGGAGACAGGGACCATCATATTCGAAGCCAAGGACGGAGCGTACGAACCGCTTGGAGATGAGGACATATTGAAAAGATAATGCGGCATGCCGCCGTGTACATAAGGCTATGTCCGGAAGTATCGGCGACAGCTCAGACATGATTACTCAGAACAATTGAATATGTGGCCTTTCACGAGAAAACGCACCCTTGGCGACATCGGAATATTCAATGGCCTCACTGACTGTCACTCCCACATTCTTCCGGGGGTGGATGACGGGGTGAGGACGATGGAGGAGTCTCTGGCGATTCTGGACCGCTACGAAAGATTGGGGATGAAGACCGTTTGGTTGACTCCGCACATCATGGAGGATGTCCCCAACAAGACGGCTGACCTGAAAGAACGCTTCAACCTCCTCTGCCAGAATTACAAAGGAGGATTGCGCCTTCACCTTGGGGCGGAGAATATGATAGACAACCTCTTCGAGGAGCGTCTCGCGGCAGGGGATCTGCTGACAATGGGGGAGAGACACGATCATCTTTTGGTGGAGACCTCCTATTTCACGCCGCCTTACGGATTCTATGACACACTCGAGACCATAAAGTCCAAAGGTATGTACCCGATTATAGCCCACCCGGAAAGGTACATCTACATGTCGGAAGATGACTATGCCCGCCTCCGGTCCATGGGGGTTCTCTTCCAGCTGAATCTGTTCTCTCTTGCCGGCCTGTATGGACGGCGGGCAAAGAAAGTGGCCGAGTTGCTGCTGAAAAAAGGTTATTATGATTTCACTGGAACCGACATCCACACGATCCGCATCCTTGACGGCTGTCTGGAGGCTCCGATAACGCCAAAAACATTGAACGGTTTTAAAGATTTGTGATGAAATCGCAAAATGTGTTAAAGTCTGAAAGAAATTTTTGAATATTTGAGATTTTTCGTAACTTGTAGCCGAAATAACACAAAAATTGTAAACCGCTACGAGTTATGTCAGAGAAGAAACTTCTATTGGGTGACGAGGCCTTGGCCCTGGGAGCGTTGCATGCCGGACTATCCGGCGTGTATGCCTATCCCGGCACGCCTTCGACTGAAATAACTGAATATATCCAGTCCCACCCTCTCACAAAAGAGCGCGGAATCCATTGCGACTGGTCTTCCAACGAGAAGACGGCGATGGAGTCCGCGCTTGGCGTTTCATATTCGGGAAAACGCGCGCTTGTCTGTATGAAGCACGTCGGCATGAATGTCTGCGCCGACGCTTTCGTCAATTCGGCTGTCACCGGGGCCAACGGTGGCCTTGTGGTCGTGGCTTGCGATGATCCATCGCAGCACTCCTCGCAGAATGAGCAGGATTCAAGGTTCTACGCCGACTTCGCGATGATGCCTTGCTTCGAGCCTTCGAACCAACAGGAGGCCTACGACATGGTGCGCGAGGCGTTCGACTATTCCGAGGCCAATCATATTCCTGTGCTCATGCGCCTTACAACCCGCATGGCGCATTCCAGGGCTGTCGTTGAGGCGGGGGAGATCCGCCGCGAGAACGAGGTTCATTTCCCGGACGAGCTTCACGAGAAGAACTGGGTGACCCTGCCGGTCAACGCCAGGAAGCGTATCTGTCAGCTGGCTGACGATGTGTTGTCATTCGAGAACGATTCTGTGGCCTCTTCGGACAATAGTTATGTCGAGGGGCACAACCACAGGATGGGAATCATCGCCTGCGGAATCGCCTGGAACTATCTGATGGAGAGCTTCCCTGACGGATGCCCGTATCCGACTTTGAAGGTGACCCGCTATCCGTTCCCTAAGGCTTTGGCAAGGGAGATGGCAGCCACGTGCGACGCCATCCTTGTGCTTGAGGAGGGACAGCCTCTCATCGAGGAGAAGCTGCGCGGCATCCTTTACGATCCGGAGGACAGAAGGTGGACGAAGATCCAAGGCCGTCTTGACGGCACTCTTCCAAGGACCGGCGAACTCACACCTGACTGCGTGCGTGTCGCCTTTGGCCTGCCGCCGATGGAGACATATTCAAAATCAGAGGTAGCTGTTCCTCGTCCGCCGGCGCTTTGCCAGGGATGCGGCCACAGGGATTTCTACACCGCGCTTAATGTGGTGCTTAAGGAATATGCCCCTACGGCACGTGTGTTCAGTGACATAGGTTGCTACACTCTTGGATATATGCCGCCTTTCAACTCGTTCCAGACCTGCGTCGAGATGGGTGCTTCCATCACTATGGCGCTTGGTGCCGCCAATTCCGGTGTGTGGCCTGCCGTGGCGGTGATCGGAGACTCCACATTCACCCACAGCGGGATGACCGGCCTTCTGGACTGCGTCAACGCCGGGGCGAGCGTCACGATCTGCATCTCGGACAACCTGACGACCGGAATGACCGGAGGTCAGGACTCCGCCGGAACGGGAAAACTGGAGGAGATCTGCAAGGGACTCGGAGTCGAGCCGGAGCACATTAGGACAATCATTCCTCTTCCTAAGAATTATCCGGATATGGAGAAGGTGATCGACGAGGAACTCAACTACAGCGGCGTGTCAGTCATCATCTGTCGCCGTGAATGCATTCAGACAGCGAAACGCCATGCGGCCAACAAAAAAGCGTAATCGATATGGCAAAGAAAGACATTATATTATCTGGTGTCGGGGGACAGGGGATTCTCTCGATAGCAACGGTGATCGGTTGGGCGGCGCTTGACCAAAACCTTCATCTGAAACAGGCCGAGGTGCACGGAATGAGCCAGAGAGGCGGAGATGTGCAGAGTAACCTGCGCATCAGCACCGAGAGAATCTGGAGCGACCTGATCCCGAAAGGGGAGTGCGACCTCATTCTCTCTCTGGAGCCTATGGAGGCTCTCCGCTACCTGCCTTGGCTCTCAAAGGGAGGATGGATAGTGACAAACTCTACCCCGTTTGTGAATATTCCGAATTACCCTCCTGTCGAGGAGATCACCGCCGAGCTTCAGAAAATCGGCAATGTCATAACATTGGACTGTGATGAGATCGCGAAACAGACGGGCTCTCCACGCAGCGCTAATATGGTCCTGCTGGGCGCTTCCGCCGCAGTTCTTGAGATCCTTGATCCTGAGAAACTCCGTGAGGGAATCACAAACGTATTCTCCCGCAAGGGCGGGAAGATAGTTGAAATGAATATAGCGGCCTTCAACGCCGGACTGGAGGTCTCCAAAAACTTCTCGAAATGAAACCGGTCTCCAGACAATCCATAGACGAAGTCCTGCGAAGACTTGACATAGCGGACATCGGCCGGACCACAATCCGCCAGTGTGTCAACGTCTCCCACGAACTGGAGAAACTGTCCGGAGAGAAGTTCGTGCATCTTGAGTTCGGTATTCCCGGCCTGAACGCTTGCCAGATAGGAATCGACGCTCAGAAAAAGGCGTTGGATTCCGGAGAGGCTTCGGTCTATCCTCCCGCCTGCGGAATCCCTGAGCTGAAGGAGAACGGCTCGCGCTTCATCAAGGCCTTTGTCGGCGTGGACATCTCCCCGGAAGGGATCGTGCCGACTGTCGGCTCGATGCAGGGATGCTACAACCTTCTGCTGGAGTGCATCCAGATGAATCCCTCGAAAGACACAGTTGTCTATCTCAATCCTGGTTTCCCGTCGCATTACGTTCAGGCAAAGGTGCTTGGATTCAAGACGCGGATGTTCGACCTCTATGATTTCCGGGGGGAGAAGTTCCGTGAGAAGATCGAGGAGGTATTCGGTGACGGACGGGTCGCCGCTATAATATATTCAAACCCTAACAATCCGTCCTGGGTCTGCCTGACCGAGGATGAGTTGAAGAGTCTGGGTGAGCTTTGCACCAAGTACGATGTGGTCGCTCTGGAGGATATGGCGTACCTTTGTATGGATTTCCGGAAGAACCGTTCCGTGCCGTTCGAGCCGCCATATCAGCCGACCGTCGCCCGCTATACCGACAACTGCGTGCTGATGATCTCCGCCTCGAAGATATTCAGTTACGCCGGGGAACGAATCGCTATGGTCGCTATTTCGGACAAACTCTATCACAGGGAATATCCCGCGCTCCGCGAACGCTACGGCCTCGGCCGCTTCGGCGACAATTTCTCACTTACCTACCTCTATGTCAATTCATCAAGCTGCTCTCACTCAGCGCAGTTCGCTTTCGCGGCGATGCTTAAAGCGGCGGCGGACGGTGAATATGACTTCGTCGGTGAGATGCGTGAATATGGCCGTAGGGCAGGAAAGGCAAAGGAAATATTTCTGCGCCACGGGTTCCACATCGTGTATGACAAGGATCTGGATGAGGCTGTGAGTGATGGTTTCTTCATCACGATCGGCTATGATGGCCTGACCGGCAGCCAGTTGCTGCTGAATCTGCTTCGCTGCGGAATCTGCGCCATCACGATGGTCGCCACGAGAAGCACCCGGGAAGGCATAAGGGTCTGTGTTTCGATGCTGAATTCCGAGGATGATTTCCGTGCGCTGGATGAGCGTCTTGGACTCTTTGTCGGACTTTATGAGTCTGGTGATTAATTATTTAGAGAATATTGCTTATGAAATATGTTAGTGCCGACGAGGCCGTAAAACTCGTAAAGTCAGGTGACTGGGTCTTCTTTCAGGGAAGCACCGCCGTGCCTGTGATCATTCAGGAGGCTCTTGCCCGCCGCGCTGATGAGCTCCGTGGTGTGAACATCGTCTCCGGTTTCAACATAACTAAAGGCCCGGCTCCGTTCTGCAAGCCTGAGTACAAGGATTCGTTTTTTGTGAACAGCCTTTTCCTGTGCGCCGACCAGCGTCAATATGTCGCAGAGGGTTACGGAAGCCTCATTCCGGGATTCTTGGGTGAGCTTCCGTCATTGATCCGCCGTCACGAGATTCCGATCGATGTGGCGTGCATCAACTGCTCTCTTCCGGATGAGAACGGCTATTGCAGCTACAACATCTCCGCTGACCTGGCCCAGCCGGCCGTCGAGGCCGCCAAAATTGTGATCGCCCAGGTGAACAAGAGCATTCCGTACCTTTACGGCACGGCTATGATCCATGAGTCTCAGATCACGGCCGCCATCGAGTGCGATGACCCTCCTGTGGATATGCAGTTCGGTCCTCCGACCGAGATCGAGTCGGCCATAGGCTCGTACATCGCCGCCGAGATTCCGGATGGAGCCACCCTACAGATAGGTGTCGGCGGCATTCCGAACGCCATTCTGAACGGCCTCAAGGACCACAAGCATCTCGGCCTGCACACCGAGGCGATGACCGACGGGGTGTTCCGCCTGATGCAGACGGGCGTGATTGACAATTCGTTGAAGAAGGTTGAGCCCGGCCGCAGTGTCGCATGTCTGGCCCTTGGTTCCCGACATATGTACGAGTACCTCGACCACAACAAGGACGCGATGTTCTACGATGTGAGCTGGACGAACGATCCGCAGCGCATCCGTCAGAACCCGAACGCTATGGCCATCAATTCCGCCATCGAGGTGGATCTGACTGGCCAGATCTGCGCTGACAGCATCGGTGATATGATCTTCTCCAGCGTCGGCGGCCAGCACGACTTTATGTACGGTGCTGCCCTTTCGGAAGGCGGAAAGACTTTCATCGCCCTGCCGTCCCGCACCGCCAAAGGCCGCGGCAAGATTGTCGCCCACCTCGCTCCGGGAGCCGGTGTGGTCACAACCCGTTTCCAGACCCAATACGTTGTCACTGAATATGGTTGTGTCTATCTCCGCAACAAGAACCTTGCGCAGCGAGCCAAGGCCCTCATCTCCATCGCCCACCCGGACGACCGTGAAGCCCTTGAGCGTGCCGCCTGCGAACGCTTCGGCTATTCCTTCCTGCGTTTGAAGTAGTTCTTAAACATTCCTGACAAACTCCAGCAGAACAGAATTGTAGGCCTTGTCCTCCTCCGGCATTCCGAACGAACCGGTGATGAAATGCTCGTCACCCTCTACAATGTATGTACGGATGTCATTGCTGACTGTCGCGGCCTTTTTCGTCAGCTTCTCGAAACAGATGAACGGCACCTGACTGTCTTTGCGGCTGTGCATCATCAGAGCGGGCCTTCCATGCAGATTGCCGATTGACTCCAAAGGTGTGGCATTGAATCCGTTGACTCCGAACTTGAGTCCGGCGTAAAGCGCTGTCGTGAGCTTTACCGGGTAGGCGAGCACCGGCGTGATGAATCTACCGAACTGCCAGCCCGTGAAATCCTGAACCGATGAATATGCCGACAGGGTGATGAGTGCGTCGCTGTCCCCGTGCCCACGGAGATCCGGCATTAGAGTGGTGAGTCCAATCTCGCGGAACTCTCTGGCGTGGCCGTAAAACGCTGTGGCCGAAGGATTCTCGATGCCTGAGATGCAGATGACCGCACCCTTGACCTCACCTTCCGGCTTGACTTCAAGCGTGTGGATCCTGAATCCGTCCGCTGTTGTGAGCCAAAGCGTGTCCGGATCCGGCAGCCCGGCCTCCTCCGCCCTGTACACCCGATGGTAAGTGACGTGCTTGTCGCAGAACAGATGCTGCAACCCCGCCGCCTCACCGCTGTCCACCCAGCGTGTAACTCGTACGGAATCATATTGCAAAATTAGTCAGAATACGCCTCCCGCCAATGCTTCCTGATGGACAATGGTGTTGTGCAACGTCTTGATACACTGATCAGTTCTTTCGAGTGCTGTGGACATTAAACGGCTTTCCCTATTCTAACCTGTCTGACGGCGGCTGCTTCCCCTCTTGGAATATGGTAGGACATCAACGCGTGTGAATATTCAACCTATTTTCACCCGAGTTGATCGTTTGTGAACCTGACGGGTGAGATTAGGGCATATTCTCACCCGGTTCTGTTAGGTGGAGAAAAAAGTTATGGCAATTGCGGGTGTGAAACGGTTGACTTCCCGAATATTATTCTTACATTTGCGACGTACTGAATGCCGCGGAACATAGAATCCGCAAAGCGAGTTAGGTTATATCGCACCTGACTCGTTTTTTTGTTTTCAGTAAGCCTCGGGTGCCGAAAGGCCATTATCGCCCCCGAGACTGATTCCCAATAACATTCTGGGTGAGAATATGGCGGTTTCTCACCCGAGTTAAACCTGAACATTATGAAAAAGATCTCTTATGCTGAGTCTGAAAGAATGTGTGAGGCTACATTCCGTGGCTGTGATGCCTGGTGGCATCTTTACACTGCCGGGAAAATGTCATCGATATTGTTTGTTGACGATGACGATTATCGTTATGCGATGAATCTGCTGGCCAGATGTCATAAGGAAACCGGCTCCATCACCATCGTCGCCTTTGAGATTATGAGCAATCATATTCATATAGTGTTGTGTGGAAGTGAACATAACGCAAGGCGTCTTTTCGATCTTTTTCGGCGGAGACTCTGCCGGTATCTCAAAAAAAAGAACAGCGGCGCGGATATGAAATCATTCCGGATGAGCCTGAAATCTGTCTGTGATCTGAGAACACTCAGAAACACAATCGTCTATGTGAACCGTAACGGGTACGTCGTGAACCCGGCGTACACTCCTTTCTCTTACCCGTGGGGTACAGGGAGGTATTATTTCAATGACTTTCCTTTGGAAAAAAGACTGGAGGATCTGGGCTACATTCAAACCCGGAAAATGTTAAGAAGCCGTAGCCCTGAACTGTCGGGAGACTATCTTGTGATTGAAGGGCATATCGCTCCGCCTTCATATTGCTCCTTGAAACTGGGAATGTCTCTTTTCCGCAATGCGCATCATTATTTCTCAATGGTCAGCAAGAGCGTCGAGGCTTATGGAGAGTTGGCCGCGGAATTGGATGATGGTGAGTTCTTGACTGACACGGAGTTGTTCACACAGGTTGTCAAATTGTTGAAGGCCGATTATGGAGCCGTAAAGGTGAAAGATCTGAGTCCCGCGCAGAAACAAGACTTGGCAAGGAAACTTCGTTATGATTACCATTCGTCCAACGGCCAGATAAGGCGTACTCTTAATATGACTCAGTATGAGGTTGACTCTCTGTTTCCGTTAACTGCCGGTGGCTCGTAACCATCTCGGGAGCGGTACCAGCCTTCCCACACCGGAGGCTGATAACCAGAAACTTATGGGGTGAGGATATGGCGGTTTCTCACCCATGAATATCATCGTACGGTCTTTGGGGTGAAAATCGGTTGTTATCTCACCCGTGAGGTTGTCGATGGCTGACGAGTCAATTACACAAAACGAGGACGGCTATGAATTATTAGCCGTCCTCTTTTTTATACTTGGAACTCCCTTGGGGTTACTGCTTTACGAAAAGGGAGGCGAAACCGAACATTTCTGGCTGGAAATCATCATTGTCCCACCACGTTTCTCCGAAAGGAGGCTTATCATAGTCTCTGAACTCGACATTCAGCCCGTCGTCTGTGACGCTGAACACAACCACGGCCTTCCCTAAGGTCTCTTTTGATGAACTGAACGCCCTGTTGGCGGAAGAAAGCTCGTAATAGGTGTTGACCTGATAGATGTTGTTGGTGTTCTCGTAGAACATATTTAGCTCGTAGGTGGTGTACTTTCCAAGGATGACTGGATTTGGAGTTATATTCTTTGGCTCGGAGAGGGACACTGTCGCCTTTCTGAAGAAGTTGCTGAAGTCTCCATTGCCGCCAGGGGTCACGGTCACAGATCCGTCTGATTCCTTGGCGAAAGTAAGAGTGAACCCATCATTGTGGGTAGGTAGAGCGTCAATATCATCGCCATAGTCGGAAAACCAAGAGTTCAGTTCGTCAAGGTCGTAAACCTTGCTGAATTTCCAGGTTCCGATAAGCTTGTCAGGAGTCTGGAGTCCACGTACCGCGAGGGAGACCGAGCCGTTGTCCCCGGCGATGAACCTGGAGTCTTCATCCGAGTTAATGGAAAGGATGGCGGCCTTGTCGTCAGAGTAGTTCGCCGGTACCGTGAACTTTACGGTGGCGGAGGTGCTCCCGGCCTTAAGCACGGCGTATGGAGCCAGCGCAGGCGAGGTTTTGGTCTCAGCCTCTGTCGGAACGAATTGTAGGTCAGACGCGCCTTCACCAGCAATGGTGAGCGGAATCACGATATCCTTGTCGGAACTGAAATCCTTGCCGGAAACGGTTCCTATAACATTGATGGTCGCTACATAACTTTCGAGCACATAGCCTCTTGCCATACTGAATGAGCAGACAAGACCCTCCTGGGCGTCAGGAGCGACAACGGACACGGTTCTCGTGCCGAGATCATAGCCGGCAGGAGCGGTTAGTGAAAGACTTATCTGCTTGCCTTCGGTGAGCGCCAGATTGGTGATGGTTATGGAGCCGGAAGTCTCTCCGGCGGCGATGGTCACAGACTGTGCCGAGGCTTCATATTCCTTTCCTGCCTCCGCGTCACCGCTGAAGACAATAGGAACGGTCACAGAAGAAGAGGCTGGTTCGTTCGTTGTAACGAAGACTTCCACGCTTCCTTTCTCATAGACCGTGTAAAGACTCTTCGCAAATTCGACCGTAGGCTTGTCATCCTTCTGGCAGGACGAGATCGTCACCGCGGCCGCCGCGGCCGCCACAAATGTTAGAATTCTTTTAAACATACTGCTATAAATTAAAAAACAAAACTCTTTACTTAAAAACACGAACCTCACTTGCCCTTGCCTGCGCTGACCGCCGCCTCGTATTCAGCCCTGATGGCCTTCAACTCCTCCCTTTCGGCGGCGGTGGGGATCTCACCTTTCGGTTTGATATAGCTTTTGGAGGCATCGGAAGTCTTCGGTGGAAGCTCATTGTAGGAACATCCACAGAGGGTAGCGCCGACAATGAAGGTTGCTAAGATAGCAATTATATTTCTTTTTGTGTTCATAATGCTTGAAAATTGTAAGTTGTCATTAATAAACATAGCCGGGGTTCTGCTCCAGTCCCGGATTCAGATCCACGTCGGACTTGGAGATCGGAGAGGTGTAGAGGTACTCTCTCGTGGTGTATTTCAATCCGTTGCTGATCACCCACCACTCCGGGCAGCCGTTGCGCTTGAGCTCGTACCAGCGGTCGCCTTCCATGTAGAGTTCCTTACGTCTTTCATCGAAGATGGCCTGGAGAAGGGGAGTGACGGCCTTCCCCTGACAATCCACAACAATCCTGTCGTCGGGGCGGACAGCCGGAAGCGACGCCATTGTCAGGTCGGAGACATCCTCGATCCTGTTGCGGCGCAGCTCGTTCAGCCATCTGAGGGCGGAATCGTTGTCCCCTTTGTGATAGTAGGCCTCGGCCAGCATCAGCACGATCTCGGAGAGGCGGACCTTGCACTCGGGAGTCTTGACATTCATCCTTTTGCTGTTGAAGCTGGCCGCATAGCGGACATCCTTTTCAGGATTCTCTCCGAACAGCCTGATGAGTCTTGCGCTTGCCGGTCGGGAGGCCAGATAGCTTTTCGAGTAACTGAAGTACCAGTCCAGCTCGCTGGAATTGTTGATGTGCGAGCGGACAAGCACCTCGCCCTTGGCTTCATATTGCGCGTTGATCATCCCGGCATATTCGGAAATCGGGGTGAGGGAGACGCCGCTGCTGGCGATGATGTCCTCGCAGAGAGAGACGACGCTGTCCCAGTTCTGGCACCAGAACTCCAGCTTCGCCTTGTAGGCCTTGATGATCCACTCCGTGAACAGGTACTTCGGATCCGTCGGGTTGAGCGCCAGCGCCTTGTCCAACTGAGCCTTGGCGTAGTCGTAGGTCTGTCGGATGGTGCCTCGCAGCGGCTTGTCGTTGATGCCGAAACTCTCCACGACAGGGATGCCCGGAAGCTCGCCGGCCTTGGCGTCCGACCACGGCTGGCAGAACTCCCTCAGCAGGTTGTAGTAGATGATTCCTTTCATTGAATATGCCGCCGAAAGCGCGCCCCGGGCGATGTCCGTGTCCCGGCCTGACATATTCTCAATCACTATGTTGCAGTCTCTGACAATCTTCCAGCTTTCCTCGTAGGCACGCTGGCGGCTGTCGATCTCCTCGCCGGCGAAGAACGTGAGGCTGGCGCTGGTGCGGATGTTGGCGTCGAGATTGTCGGCGCAGCCCTCAAGATGCTTGATGGCGTCCATATTCCCGATGACATATTCATCACCGCCGCCCTCGATGTCCCGCAGGCGGTTGTGGATGATAGCGGCGAATTCCTCGTCCGTCTCGGGGATGACCTCCCCCTGGGGCTGGACGTTGAGGTAGCCCCGGCAGCCGGCGGCGCTGACCAGAAGGGCGAGGGCGGCGGCGCGCTTGAAGATGTTCATGAATATTCCTATGTTTTTCATTTCCGATTCTTTAGAATTCGACATTGACGCCTCCGGACACGCTTCTGGTGGTCGGATAGGTCGCTCCCGGGATTTCCGGATCCATACCGTCGTAGCCGGTGAACGTGAAGAAGTTGTTCATCGAGATGTTGAAGCTCAATCCTCTCATCCTCAGTTTCTTGACAGCCTCCGAAGGCAGCGAGTAGGTCAGGATTATGGACTTGATGCGGACGTAGGAGTTGTTCTTCAGGTAGACCGCGTCGATGATGCTGTAGTCCATCGGGTTGTAGGACGAGAAGTTGTACCTGGCGTCGTAGTAGTCGTAGACGCGCGGGTACTTGACTCCGGTCGTGTGGGAAGGAGTCCATCGGTTCGTCCTGTCCTTCTCCACGTTGAGGTGGTTGCCGTAAAGGTCGCTGAACTGGGACTGGACGGTCTCCGTGCTGACTCCGCTGTGGGATGTGTTGCTGTAGCTGGCCGGGTAGCGCATCTTCTCGTAGGTCTTCGAACCGAGGGAGAACATTCCGCTGACGCTGAGTTTCAGCTGCTTCCACGATGCGCTGAGGTTGAAGCCACCGGTGTACGGCGCGATGGTGGTGCCGAGGAAGTAGCGGTAGTTGTCCGGCTTGTTGAGGTCGGTGGCCGTGGCGATCTGCGCGTCAGGACGGAGCCTGAACTGGTAGAGTCCCGTGTCGGAGGCTATCCCGGAGTATTTCCCGCTGAAGATCGCCCCAGTCGGGTAGCCTTCCACGTAGCGGTCCTTCGAGGTTATCCCGCTCTGGGAGACGGGCTTATATTTCAGAACCTTGTTGAAGTTGTAGGCGAAGTTGACGGCTGCGCTTACTGTCCAGTCCTTTTTCTGGAGCAGTTTGCCGTTGACCGTGACCTCCACGCCGTTGTTCATGATGTCGGCGGCGTTGAAGTAGACATAGGTGAATCCTGTCGTGCTCTGGACGGGCGAGGATGTGACCACGTCCGTGCTGAGGCGGTAGTAATATTCAGTGTTCACCGTGAGCCGGTCCTTCCAGAGGCCGAAGTCCAGGCCTACCTTCGCGTCTTGGGTCTTCTCCCAGCCGAGGTCGGGGTTCGGGGCCGAAGGGATCGTGCCGAGGTTGAAAGTCTCGTCGCCGAAGTAGCGGTACTGCTGCTGGAGGTACTGCATCACAAGCAGGTGGGAGGTGCTGGTGTTCACGTCGCCCGTGAAACCGTAGGCTGCCCTGAGGGTAGCGTGCGAGAGATTCGGGATGGCTTTCCTGATCCATTCCTCCTCGCCAAGGTGCCAGGCCGCCCCCGCGCTCCATGTCGGGTTGAACTGCCTGTTGCTTCCGAAGTTGGAGCTGCCGTCGGTGCGGAACGATGCGTTAAGGACGATCGTCTTTCCGAGATAGTAGTCCGCCGAGGCGTAGAACGAGGCGTAGCGGGTCTTGCTGAAATATTCCCCGTTGAGTTTCTCGACCTGCCTCACCCATTCGTCCTGCGGGCCGCTGACTGACGGCAGGGAAGTGGTGCCGGTCTTCGGATCGTAGTTGTAGCGCTTTGTGAAGATCGTGTTGGCATCCGAGCCTCGGACTTCCGCTCCCGCCAGCACATTGACGGTGTGAAGTTCACCGAAGGTCTTGTTGAAAGCGAAATGCCCACGGACTACATAGCTGTTCCTGTCGGTCCTGTTCTGGGAGATGCTTCCGTAGAGATTTGTCTGCGAGCGGTCGTCGCTTCCGAGCCTGTCCCGGAAGGCCGTATAAGTGTCCTTGTCCACGACCTTGTCGGTGGAGTTGTTTGCGAATGAATATGACGCCAGCCCGACGAAGTGCAGAGGCTCCAGAATCTTGAGATCCACCTGCGTCCTGAACGTTCCGTTCGTGTTTTTTGTGGAGCTGTAGTTTGAGTCCAGCTCGCGGAGGAGGCTGAATCCGTTCTTCGGCATCACCTGTTCGACTCCGCGTCCGTTGTAGTACCCGAGGGTGAACCAGGTGTTGTCGGCGGCGTAGGAACCGTCATCGTTGTACGCCTTCTCGTACGGATTGGAGAAGTAGGCGTAGTTGAACGGATCCACGCTTGAATATGGCATCCTGGATTCCTGTCTTGCGGCCTCCATTCCGATGTCGATGCGGACCCAGTCCACAGGCTTTAGGGTCATCTTCGAGTTGACATTGTACCTTCTGTAGCTGTTGTGGATCAGCATTCCGTCCTCGTCATTGACTCCGAGAGCGACATAATATGTGCTCTTGTCCGAACCGCCGCTGAGGGAAAGGTGATGTCCCTGCGAGAAAGCGTTCCGGAAAAGCAGCCCGTACCAGTCCGTGTCGTTGTTTCTGAGCGAGGCTATGTAGTCGTTCTGGGCATTGGTGTCGCCTTTGAGTCGCGTGAAGTTCCCGAGTCCGGCCCTTATCTGCCCGACGACCCCGACAACCGGATAGACCACAGTGTTGTCCGTCAGGGATTCCTCGTACTTGCTTGCCGAGAACTCGTTCCAAAGCTCGTCCTCCCAGGCCAGTTTCTCCGCCGAGTTCATCAGATTCAGGGTTCTCTGAGGCTTGATCGAGAGGGTGAACGTGTTGTTGTAGTTGATCCTCATCCTTCCAGCCTCGCCTTTCTTGGTCGTCACGACGATGACACCGTTAGCCGCCCGGGAACCGTAGATGGCGGCCGCCGCGGCATCCTTGAGGATGGTGATGCTCTCGATGTCGTTAGGGTTGATGTTGCCGATGCCATTCACGAATATGTCATCGAAGCCTCCGGTGGCGAGCTGCTCGGAACTGAGGCTTGGCGAGTCACTTTGCATCGGGACTCCGTCCACAACCCAAAGTGGCTGGCTGGTTCCAGAGAGGTTGTTCGCGCCTCTGATCCGGATCCTTGACTGCGTTCCTGGCTGTCCGGAAGTCGCCGAGACGGCCACACCGGCGACCTCACCCTGCATCAGCGCATCGACTGACGAGATGGCCTTGGCCTCGAACTTATCTGAATTGATGACAGCCACGGAGCCAGTTATCCTTTTGACAGTTGTCTGCGCGTAACCCGTGACCACGACCTGATCCAGCTGCGTGCTCTCCCATTCCATCACGACAGTGATGCCGTCTGTCTTGCCGGGAACTATCTTATAGACAACGTCTTTCATCCCGACCGAGGAGAACAGCACGGATTCCGTTCCATCCGGAACCTTGAAACTGAACTTTCCGTCCAGATCCGAGGTCGTTCCCGTGGTCTTTTTCTGCATAGAGATTATCCCCGCCCCAATCACCGGAGCTCCGTCCGTGTCCACAACCTTTCCGGTAAGCAGTACGCTCTGCGCCGCCGCCGTCATCTGTGTCAGCAAGACGGCCGCGATCCAGACAATCCCGCATCTTTGAAGTTTGGATAGTAACTCGTTCATATCCTGTACTTTTGTTTAGACAAAATCCATTTCCGTCTTTACGAGACCTTGAATGGTGCAAGAAGGAAAATGCAAATGTACAAAATTGTGGATAAATTCGTTAAGATGAATCAGATTTATAAAACATTGTTTTATGTAACATCCTTTACTATAAACATAAGTTTTTATGTAAATTTGTAGAGTATCGTCACGGTAGTGACACAAATGCTTGTCAAATATGGTTTGTGGGGTTTTATGAAATCGAATTTAACAAAATCAGTTGTTGTCCTGGCTGGATTCGCACTGCTTTATGTCCTGACACGCATCCCTTTGGTACATGTCGGTGAACGTGTCGTGTGACAGTGCCTTGGCCGCTCTCCTGTTCAAGAAAGGTTCTTTCGCATATTCTTTGATGAAGCATCTGTTGTCCTGCATCATTCCATTGATCACGGTTGCTATTGTGTGCAAAGGAAAGAATATTCTGGAATGTTGGGGACTCCGCAGGAACTTTCTTAAAGGATGGGCGGTTGGATTGCTGTGCTGCATCCCTATGTTGGTCTGCAACCTGATTGCTGGACATGTCGAGTTTGTTTGGGATAAACTTTTCCTCGGCGCTGTCTTCGCGGGACTTTTTGAGGAATTGATATATCGTGGATTCCTGTTCGGTGTCCTGCACCGCTACTGTGGCTGGCGCTTTATCTGGGCGGCTCTCCCGGCGGCGGTTCTGTTCACGCTCGGACATTTCTATCAATCACACGATTTCGTGTCCGGTTTGCAGGTCTTCTGTGTAACCGCTCTCGGCAGTCTGTTTTTCAGCTGGCTGTATATGGTGTGGGACAATAACCTCTGGGTGCCTATCTCCTTTCATATTATGATGAACGGCATCTGGGTCCTCATTCCTATCGCTGACGCTACATCTTCCGTCGGATCCATAACCGCGAACATAGGACGTTTGCTGACTGTCGCCCTTGCGGTTACACTGACTGTCTTTACAAGAAGCGTGAGCCGCAACGGGTTGATTGTTAGTGAATCACGAGTTTATACCCTCTTGAATAGGGAGGCGATGAATATGTCCGTTCACTATGATGTTGACAAGAATCTCCTCTATGCCGCGGCCGCTTTTTGACTCTCCCTTTCGCAAATCCAGAGCCACGCTTGGCGTTTACATTTTTTACGGCTGATAAGTCACTGACGGAAAGAAGAAAAGAGTGAAATGAAAACGAACAGGATAACACTGCGGCCTTGGCAGGAAAGCGATGCCGAGGCGTTGTTCAAATATGCTTCCGATCCGGAGGTCGGTCCGCGTGCTGGATGGCCGGTGCACAAGAGCCTCGAGGAAAGCCTTGATGTGATCAGGAATATATTCACAAATGACCACACTTGGGCGATCGAGCTGAATGAGACAGGTGAGGCGATCGGCTGTATTGGTTATTATCCGAGCGGCGAGAGCAACATCGGCATCGGCGAGGATGACGCCGAAATCGGCTACTGGGTGGCCAAACCATATTGGAACAAAGGAATATGTACGGAGGCCCTTCGCCTGATGATCGACTACTGCTTCAATGTTAAAGGTTTCCATACTCTCTGGTGTGATTATTTCGTTGATAACCCCGCTTCCGGCCGAGTCATGGAGAAATGCGGCTTCCAAGACACCGGCAAGATCAACTGGTGCAGCCAACTCTACCAGGGCGATGAGAGGCCAGTGAAAGTGATGCGGCTGGATCCGTGATTTATAAGCGATTGATAGACAAGGAATAAAGCCGTTATCTTTAGTTGGCTCTAACTAAGGGTGATGAACTAATGGGTTGATTTACAGTTTATTGTGTATTACGGCGCTTTAAGCGGGTTAAAGAGCGTATAAAAAGAAACGACAGCGAAAAAATCAAAAGTCAAATTTTGGTAACGTGCAAAATTTGACTTTTGCCTTTTTTTCGCTGTCGCCTGCACATAAAACCGCTTTGCCTTTTCTACACTTTGTCACTTCGACAAGCTAAGTGACCAGTGTGTCTAAGTGCCAGGTGGTGATATGCCGCTACTCGTAGCGGATGGCCTCAATCGGGTCGAGGTTGGAGGCTTTGCGTGCCGGGTACCAACCGAAGAAGACACCGATGATGATGCCGAGCATCGTCAGGAATCCTCTGAACTTGTTGTTGCCCAGTGCTATCAGGGCTATTCTGAATAGATTGGCGAAATTCATTGCAAAAATCTTTTATGAATATGTCAGCAGTCGTTCTCTGCCGGAAGCTTGGCGAGCGCCTGGGCACCGGCGGTCAGAGAGACGACCGTCAGGGCTGTGATAATGATGATAACGTACTTTTTCATATTCATTGATGATCAAAATCCGGTGGCGAAAGTAGTCGCGCGGTGGATTTTATTCAACTCAAATCGACGAACCCCCGTTTTTCATCGACGAAAATGATTATATTTGTCTTTCAACCTTGGCGCGGAACTTCCAAGGTCCGGCCGCTGCTGGCCATTTAACACGAGATTAGTAATCAATGTATATGACAATGAAACTTTCAAATCTGATCAGAAAGACCGCCATCGCCGCGGCCTTGACCCTTGCTTCGGCCTCATTCGCCGGCGCGGAGTCCCGTTCCGACTGGAAGGCCCATTGGATCACTCATCCTTGGGTCCAGAGCACGACAAACACCTGGATTTCCTACCGAAAGGAAGTCAATGTGACAAAACGTCCGGACAAACTTATCGCCAGGATCGCGGTGGATTCAAAGTACTGGATGTGGATCAATGGCGAACTCGCTGTCTTCGAGGGTGGGCTCAAGCGTGGACCGTTCCCGAACGGAACCTATTACGACAAGGTTGACATCGCACCTTTCCTCAAGGAGGGCAACAACACGATCGCCATCCTGCTCTGGCACTTCGGAAAGCAGGGGTTCAGCCACAACAGCAGCGGTCAGGCGGCGCTGATCTTCGAGGCCATATCTCCTGAACTGAAGATCCTTTCCGACAAATCCTGGCTCTGCGTTCCTAACCCAGCCTACAGCAGCACGGACGCCCCGCATCCGAACTACCGTCTCCCGGAAAGCAACATCCGCTTCGACGCGCGCAAAGAGATGCAAGGTTGGAATATGCCTGGCTTTGACGTCCGCCGCAAGATGCACGGGGCCGACAATGTGGATGAGATGGCGTGGCCGGCGATGGGCGAGCTTGTTGAGCGCCCGATCCCGATGTGGAAGGATTACGGACTCAAGGAATATGTCTCTGTACGTCAATCCAATGACACCGTCTATTGCAAGCTGCCTTACAACGCCCAGATAACTCCATACCTCAAGGTCGAGGCGAACGGTGGCGAGATGGTCAGGATAATGACCGACAACTATCGTGGCGGCAGCGAGAACAATGTCCGCGCTGAGTACATTGCCCGCAAAGGTGTTCAGGAATATGAGAACCTCGGCTGGATGAACGGCCACGAGGTTTGGTACATCGTACCCTCGGGAGTGAAAGTCATTGATCTTAAGTACCGTGAGACTGGTTATGACACCGAGTTCTCCGGCTCGTTCGAGTGTGAGGATCCGTTCCTTAATGAACTTTGGAAACGCGCGGCGAGGACGCTTTACATCACAATGCGTGACACCTATATGGATTGTCCTGACCGTGAGCGCGCCCAGTGGTGGGGAGATGAGGTAAACGAACTGGGAGAGGCTTTCTATGCGTTGTCACCGTCCGGACAACTGCTTGCCAGAAAGGGGATCCTTGAGCTTGTGAACTGGCAGGAGGCGAACGGGGTGGTCTATTCTCCGGTGCCGGCCGGCAACCGTGTGATCGAGCTTCCGCTCCAGATGCTCGCTTCCGTGGGCTGGTACGGTTTCCACACCCAGTACTGGTTCAGCGGTGACAGCACCTTCGTGGCCGAGGTCTATCCTAAGGTGCAGCGCTATCTGCTTGGAACCGGTCTTTGGGAATTCAAGGACAATGGTCTTCTGAACGTCCGTCAGGGCGACTGGAACTGGGGCGACTGGGGCGATGACATCGACACCGAGGTTCTGACGAACTGCTGGTATTACCTTGCCCTCAAGTCTCAAAAGGAGTTCGCCCGCATTCTCGGCAAGCAGAGGGATGCGGAGACTATCGAAGCTTTGATGAAAAGAATCTCCGATGCGTTTGACGCGCAGTATTGGACTGGTTCCGCCTACCGTGACCCTAACTATAAAAAACAGACAGATGACCGCGCTCAGGCTATGGCCGTTGTCTCCGGTCTTGCCTCACCGGACAAGTATCCGGCTCTGTTCGAGACGCTTAAAAAGGAATATCACGCCAGTCCTTACATGGAAAAGTATGTCCTTGAGGCTCTCTTCAAGATGGGACACGCCGACTTCGCCATCGAAAGGATGAAGTCCCGTTACGCCAAGATGCTAAAGTATGACTATACGACCTTGTTCGAGGGTTGGGGAATCGGCAGCGAAGGCTTTGGCGGCGGCACGATCAACCACGCTTGGAGCGGTGGCCCGCTTACGATTCTGAGCCAGAAGCTCTGCGGGATCGAGCCGACGGCTCCAGGCTTCCAGACTTTCGATGTCAAGCCTCAGCTGGGAACTTTGAAGACCGCTTCCGCCGCTCTTGAGACCAATTACGGAATGATCCGCGTCTCAATCAGCCGCAAGTCTGTCAAGTCTCATGTCGCCTCGCTCGCAATTGAGGTTCCGGAAGGCACAACTGCCACTGTCACGGCTTCAAACGGCAAGCCGAAGACGATGACCGCAGGAAAATATTCGTTGAAGATCAAGGTTGACTGATGTCTGCACATCGTGATTTTGGTGCGGCCGTGAGCGATGATGCTTGCGGCCGCATCTGGTTTCAAGGCTGGCTTTTGGCCGCATTGTTGACCAGAAAAACAATAAATTGAGCGCATCAAGAGCTGATTATATTGCCACGGAGTTGTGTAAGCGCGGAGTGGCTGTTGAAAATATAACAAAGGTCAGTCAAGGAGGTATTTCCAATTATGTACCCACTGAAGCTAACAGACATACCAAAGTTATGCTATATATGAAATAGGAAAGTGTAAGATTCTTTTTGTCCAAATTGATTAGTTGAAAGTTAATTTGTAAAAAGAGAGTCTGTCCGTGATGAATCGGCCCTCTTGTTTAATTTTAGTCCAATTCAATGAATTTTCCTGGATTAAATGTCAGATGCTCATTGTGAAAGACATAACCCAATTGATTTGTGACACATTGAGTATTGCCAATTTTCATATCCACATTATAGTGTGAGTGTCCGTAAATCCAATACTCGATGTCGCAGCTTTGTATGTAGCCTTCTAATTCCACGGTAAAAGCCCCATTTGCCTTGCTATTTGCAAATTTGGGATGCTGCATACGAAACGAAGGAACATGATGTGTCATAACGATTTTATGCTTTGCTCGACTTGCGATAACAGCGTTCTGGATAAACTCAACGCACCTTTCACATTCTTTGTTAAACTCGGCAAATGTCAATTTCTCTCCCTTATATAGGATTCTGCGAAAATCCGAGATGACGCTTTCTGTAAAATAGGCTTCTTGCAAAGGAATGTGGCCCCACAATGTGGAAACGATGATGTCAGTATCATCCAAATGTATGGTGTCGTTATAATAGCTATGTACATTATGACGTATTTCCAGACAATACCCGTTTGCAAGTGTAGCGATGTCGTAATATTTGTAAAATTCATGATTTCCCATACAGATAATTACCTGTCTGTAATTCTCGGAGACCCAATCCCAAAACGGGTGTTTGATGTAACTCTCGTCACCAAGATAACCGATGTCTCCTGCCAGCACAAGAATGTCTCCTGTCACTGGCAAGGAGTTATGCTTGATAAAACTTCCGTTTTCAGCAAACTCTAAATGAAGGTCGGACGCATATTGTATTTTCATGATTTTACAACGAATAACTCTTTAAGTTGGTCCAGTAACGCTGTCACAAATTCTTTGTCTTGCCCCAAAGACGCAGCCAGAGAATCAGATAATTCAGTCCAATTTTCTTTGATTGTATCAACAAATTCATTCACACAAGTAACGATAGAATCAGGTGCTTCTATTTTGGTTTCTTCCAAGATTACGACGTTCTTTAATACGTCGGAGCGGTGTTTTCGAATATCTTTACTATTGACATGTTTCCCGGCTTGTTTGTCCGCAATGAGGTTCATGTACGCTTTTGCCTTTAATGCTATCAAAGCCGTGGAATCGGCATGACGTATTCCGTTTGTGAGCTTGCTGTGTGCAATGGTGAAATTATAAAAATCATCATCCATGATTATAGCACTCAGACTTGACACATCTTCTCCGATAGGCAGAGGTTCAATAACGATGCCGTGTGGTTCTCCAAAGATGTCTGAATGGCGTGATAGTAATTCTATCATTTCTGGATATCCATCCTTGCCATCAAGAAAGCGATACAGTTCATAACTTGGAGATTCATTATCTGTCTGTTTCCGTTTCTCCGGCCGATAACCGGCTTCACGCACGAATTGCCAAAAGCGTTCACCGAAAGCCTCTGTCATATTCTCTACGATGACAATCATGTCAATATCATGTGTCGCACGTGGACGGACAACCGTTCCGGTCATTGCTATGTCGCAAGCCGTTCCTCCAATAACCACATAATTGTTAGTAAACTCCGCGAAAGCCTCGCAAAACTTTTCTAATCCTTCCATTGTATTTCTTTTATCATTCGTTCTACTTCTTTCTCAACACGGGGGTCTTCATCCGTTTTCAACGAAAGGGCAAGAGACAGGCGGTCAACCCTAGTTTTGTTTTCGTTTATATGTCCCACTGCCGGATATTTCCAAACCTCAATGATAACACGACCGTCATACACATTGGGATTGTCAAACACTTCCGATTCTCTCAATGACCTGTATTCCTTGTCTGTGAGCATAAACATTTTCTCCTTGTCCGGATTGAGCCATGAATAATGTGCCAAGGCATTTATTCCGCAAACCGGATATTCCACATTCGAGCGTATATCATCGCAATATATACGCTGAATCACTGGAGATTCGAGAAATTCCTGGGATTTAGTCCATAACTCTTCGCCTTTCAGTTCAAAATGAAGTATCTTTTTTCGTTGGCCTTGTAGCCTTTTTTCCCCTAAACCCAAATCATCCAAGCAAGTAATTCCCAATGTTGTACTTTCGTATGAATAAGGTATCAAAGTTGAAATCTCCTTGGCCGAAAGTCCTTCAAGACTGCCCACTTGCAAGTGGTATAGCAGAATATATTGTGCTACCGCTGTAAGAACCGTTGCCTTTTTGCGATTACTTGTCTTTTCCAATGCAATAAGCATGGGTAAATAGGCATATTGATCAGACATGATGAAATAGACACCATTGTCTGTCAGTCTTTGCCGCTCGTATGTCGGTCCCGGTATCAGTATAAAAACTACTGGAAGTCCATACAAACCAGACATTCTCTCAGATGTGATTTGGCACTCTTTGGGTGTCGGGTTACCTTTCCGTGGTTTCAAGAATAATAATGGAGTGTTCTGATAGATACCGTCATAGAATGTATAGGACAATTTCTCACCGACAGTCAATCCCTTCAGATTTTCTTTTGGGCGAGGGCTAATTTGGATCTTTCGCTTTAGTATGGTTATTTCCTTTAATTCCATTTGCTCTATTTTAATGGTTCATTAAAACGTAGCAAAATTATAAATAAAATTCGATATAACAATGAGATACGATATATTTTTGATATCTTATCAAATCTATTCTGTTATAGCATGCAAGAATTGATATTTTTGTCCGTATAGAATTTCTTCGGTTTATCTTGTCGGTCCTATTTTCCTTTGCGAAGGTACTGCGGTGAGGGAACGCCAAGTACCACTATGCAGGTCGCTCCGCTAATGGCTTGGTGGACTTGACAACTACTTTTCCACAATTTCCACCAACCAAGTGAAAATTGGGTATTTCATCAACTCCTCTGCCATTTACTTGTCTTATCCCTCTGTTTCCACATTCTCTTGGTTGCACGTAAAATTCAGATCCCGACAAGAAAGCTGATAAAGGCTTAAAATAGAGGGAAAATAAAAAAAATCCTTTGTCATTCTCTTTGAGAACAGCCACTTGAGCCTTGGCAGGAGTTCATTGCCAGAGGCATAGCGAGGATCGCAAGGCAAAATATTAATAAACACTCCCTTGCGGTTCCGGCCGAATGATGCGCTGATGCGGTAGTGACCACGCTGTAACCGGCTCAGGCTCTTATCATGCCGACAGCCAGTCCGGTTTCAAGTAGTTGTTGGAGACGTAGTCATCCCTGTCCGTGTGCCAGACATCGCTTGACTCAAAGCACCAGTGCCAGGACTTTTGTCCTGGCACTGGAGATTGAGATTAGTCCCAGCGCTAGCGCCAGGAGTGTGGATATTCTTGACTTTGACATCATTTGTCAACCATGACCATCACCGGCGGGGCGAGAGGGATGAAATTGGCCTTGTCAACGGCGGCGCATTGAGCGGCGGCTCTGGTGACGGCCTCGGCGCTTCTTGCCGGAGCGTCGAACGCCACGAATGTCTCGTAGTCGTAAGTCCATGCGTTACCCTCGGAGAACTTCATGATTTTCTTGTAGATAGCCTCTCTGGACGGGGCGTTGAAACCTCCCGTGTTGTAGCGCATGATGCTGTTATCAGTCGGTCTATAGACTCCGTAAGGGTAGGTATAGCCACCTTCATAGACGCCAACCTTACCTGAATATCTTGAGTCGGAGATGAATTTTGACCAGAGGATGGTGTTCGGATCGGATGTCAGGTCCACATTTTCGTAAAATCCGTAGGCGAAACCTTTCCATTTCTTCAGTTCTGAGACCTTGTCATCAGGAATTCTGCCCATGGAGTCATAGAAGTATTCATCCGCCAGTTTGCCGAACCCATGGCCGCAGCCTTCGTGTCTGAGTGTCTGGGCGTAGTCGGTCTCGTCTCGGCAGAGAGGAACATAGCAGACAGCCTTGCTGTCGCTGAACATCCAGCATGTGCCGGCGTACTTTGCCTTGTTGACAATCACGAAGACGATTGTCTTCTTGAGGTTCACTGACGGCATCTTGTCCTGGACAAATCGGAACACAGCATCATGGTCGCCGCTGATGTAAGTGCCATCTCCGAATTGTGCCGAGAACTTGGTGTCGCCGCCTTCCTGAGTGATGATTCCGTTCTTCGAGACTGAACCGATTCGGTAGATGTTGAACCTGTCCTTTGTGCTCTTGAATGGTTCCTCGGTGAAGAACGCCTCCTTGCCAAGCTCGACATATTTGTTGAAAAGTTCCTGGTCTTTGTCCGCGAAAGCGTCTCCGACAAACACCACGTCGATTCCCTTGCCGACAGTCGCCGAATGAATCTTGGTCACCTGTCCGTCCTGACTGTAGTCAGATGATGTGTAGGTTTGGATTCCCTGCTTGACCGTCACCGTCAGAAATGAGTTGTTGACATTCTTGAATATGATTTCGCCGCTTCTTGAGGAAGAAGTTGTGTTCGCGCTGACCGTGAATGTGTACACGCCTGAGTTATCGGACTTTTTGCTGATCCATTCTGGCTGCGAGTCAATCGAATAGCTTATGTTCGCCGTCACTGTCATCGTGATGTCCTGCTCGTAGCCGTCAATATCGAACAGAGTCGGGGTGACTGTGAACACCTCGTCCTCACCGGGTTCGGTGCCTTTCACCACAATTTTTGTGGTTGATGGAATCTCTTTTTCAAAGAGTGCATCAATCTGCCCATCAAAGACGTACAGTGTCTCAAGTGGATTGCCTGAACAATAGAAATCAAACAGACTTGTCAACTCGGAAATGTCCATCTCTTTGATAAGGTTGTTATTTGCTTTCAATGTTTTGATTTCCGGACAGCAATTCACCGTAAGAGATGTGAGATTGTTGTCATTTACGTTCAAACTCTTCAGTTTTTTGTTATTACTGAGTTCAAGCTCGGAAATCTTGTTTTTATTACAGATTAAATGTTTTAGTTCAGGATTGTTTCCGAGGTCAATCTTGACTATGCTGTTGCCGCTAATATTCAATGTAGTCAGCTTCTGATTATTTGTGACATCAATTGAAGTCAATTTGTTGTCGGAACATGTAATCCTTTCGAGTTCAAGGTTCTTGCTTACATCAATTGATTTGATCTGGTTATTGGTCAGATCGATATAATCAAGTTCTGGGTTGTTGCTTACATCAATTGATTTGATCTGGTTATTGGTCAGATCGATATATTCAAGTTCTGGGTTGTTGCTGACATCAATGGAGGAGAGTCTGTTGTTATAGGCCTCGAACTCTATTAATTCTGTGTTCTTGCTGACATCAAGGCTGTTCAGGTTATTGCCTGCACAGCGTAATTGCTCGATTTTAGGGTTGTTTGTCACATCCAGGGATGTAAGCTGGTTGAAACCGCAGTAAAGTATTGTCAAGTTCACGTTTTTTGACACATCCAGGGTTTTCAGTTTTCCCTCCGGGTCTTCCTCTGGTTCAAAAATACTCCACGGTCCTTCGCATCTTAGTTCTGTAAGATTGGCCATGTGCTCGATACCTGCCAGTGATTCGATGTCCTTGGTGCCGACTATTATTTTCGTGATGGCAAGCGCTTCCTCCTTGCTGATTTCACCGTCACCGTCAGTGTCGAAGTTGGCGACCAGATAAGCCTTGAAGTTAGCGTCCTCGAAGATGATGTTCTCCTTACTGTCAATCTTGCATTCGAAGGCCTCGATAGGGTAGAGTACCGAACGGTCAAGGGTTATGTCAGATTTGAGAGTCTTGACAACGTCTCCTTTGTCTGTGGCGATTGTGAGCGTGAAGCCGCCGGGATATATCTGCGCCGGAACCACAAAATGGAAATCGGTCGGCTGAGCGGACAGTTTCACGTCCGGACAATCAAGTTTTACGGATGGCTTGGAGTTGTCGTCCATCTCCAGTTGTGTCGAATTGACATTGATGACAGCCTTGCCAGAGGCTTTGACACCGGCATTGTTCGGGGTGAAAGTGATTGACTTGACTGTTGCGTCTCCAAACATAGGGACCTTCAGAACCGAGCACAGGTTTCTGAACGAAAATGTCTCGTCGCCGTAGATTCCGAGCATAGGATAGGCGCCGAGCGGGATGTTTCCGCTGACATATTCCTGAACTTCAGGCAGTCCTACTTCGATAGTCGCCCCAGTCCTGCTGATCCCGATTGACAAAGGATAGACGGCCACAAGATCTTCCGAGTTTCCATACCCCTCGAATACGCCTTTGTTGGTGTTCTCTCCGGATTTGAGGATGTAGCGACATGCTAAATCTCCGGAAAAGACCATTATCTGATCTCCGGGTGACCAGACCGTCCTGTAAACTCCGTTCGCATCCGGACCGTTCAATGATGTTCTTGTGTCTGGCTGCTGCACTATCACCGCGTTGATGGTGCGTGCCTCGGAGCCGCGCTCTTCTGTCTCATTGCAGGCTACAGAAACCGCCATCGATGACAGAACCAGGATATTCGTGAATATATTCAATAACTTCATTTTTCGGCTATGTTTAATTGGTTATTCCAAAGTGATCTTTCCGCCGGTGGTCGTGTCGTCGTTGCCGCCTGTGGTTGAACCGTATATTATCTTGACTCCGTCAGGAATCTCCTTTTTTCTCAGGCCATCCAGCTGGCCTTTGAATATGTATAGTGTGGACAGCGGGTTATCATCGCAATACAGGTTCTTGAGATTCGTCAGCTTGGAAATGTCCAGAGTCTCAATTTTATTATCGGAGCAATTCAGGTCATTCAATGCAGTGTTATTGGAGACATCCAATGATTTGATTTGATTGCCGGAGCAGTCAAATGTCCTTAAACCAGTGTTTGCGGAGATGTCTAAGGACTTTAGATAGTTGCCACCACAGTGTAACTTGTACAAACTGGTGATCGGAGGTATTGTCAATTCATCAAGACCGTTCCATTCGCAATCGAGGACCCTTAGTTCTGTGCATCGTCCGATATCAAGCGTTTCAAGGTGGTTTGATCCACAATCCAATTCTTTAATCTTGTTGCATTTGGAAACATCCAGCATGGTCATCTGGTTGGAACATGCAACCAATTCCTCAAGTTCAGTGTTGTGGGACAAATCCAATGTGTTCAGCTTGTTTACCCCACAATTAAGATAAACAAGAGACGTGTTGCGGGACAGATCGAGCTCTGACAATGTGTTCCATTCGCAATCCAAGGAGTCGATTCCTTCGTTCCGTGTCACGTCCAGAGATGTAAGTTTGTTGTATCTAACACTGAGAACGGCCAGTGATTTGCTTTGCGGCAGAATTATTGTTTCCAGTTTATTGCTGTCACCGTTAATTCTGATCAGCGAGACGTTATTCCCCGCGTCAATGGTGGTAAGATTGTTATTCTCAAAAGACAATTCCGTGAGTTCAGTGTTGTTGCTGATGTCAATTCTGGTCAGGACATTGCACCCGACATCCAAGGACGTTAATTTCTTATTGTGAGTGACATCAATAGACGTGAGCAACCCGCTGGCATCTCCATTGTTGAATGTGCCACGGCATATGAGGGTCTCAAGATTGGTCATATATTCAATTCCAGAGACGGATGCGATGTCCTCGGTGCTGACATTGATGTCTTTGATTACCAATGCCTCCATCTGACTGATCTCACCGTCTCTGTCTGTGTCGAAGTTGGCGACCAGGTAGGCTTTGAAGTTCGCGTCCTCAAAGATGATCTTGTCCTTGCCCTGTGTAACCTTGATTGAGGCTGTGCACTTTCCGTCAGTGGTCTTGATCGTGATGGTCGCGGTGCGCTGCTTGCTCTCCGTGTTCTCCTCGACCTTGATTTTGACAGAATTCTTACCGGCGGCTCCCGATGAAGGTGAAATGGTGATCCAGTCCGCTGACGTTGTCGCCGACCAAGCCACGTTGGTGCTGAAACTCAGTGTGATTGACTGCTCCGCGCTTTCGACAGAAATACCGGAGGTGACGATGTCCTCGGTAAACTTGATTTCAGGCGTGATCTCCGGTCCGGTTTCTGTTCCGGTCCCGCCACAGCCAGCGATAAGTGTGGAGATGGCGACAGCCTGGAGGAAAGTGAGTAATTTTCTCATCATGGTCTTGAATGCTAATTTATTGATTGCTATTGATCATCAGGCTAAACGGAATGACCGTGATTATTTCGAGTTCATTGGTGGATTGCTCGTAACACGCATTTTTGCAAAAATAGTTATATTTTTCAATTTTTCAACTGATTTTGAATCATCGCGTGAATATTCAAAGATAGTTTGTATCTTTATCACCGAAAAAAACAACACATTATTTAATTTATATTGAATATGAATTTCAAAGCTATTTTGGTATCATTTGTGGTTATTACCGCAACTCTTCTTCCATCCGCGGCCAAGGATGCGACCTATAAAGTCACATCCCCGGACGGACACCTCACAGCCACGGTCTCCATCGGAAAGACAGTTTCTTACTCGGTGGCGAGGGACGCCGTCAGCCTCATCGAACCGTCAGAGATTTCCATGACCCTGTCCGGCGGCATCGTGTTCGGAGAGAATGACAAGGTCCGCAAAGTGAGGAAGGCAAGTGTGGACCAGACTCTTCCTGCCATTGCCTACAAGAAGGCTGTGGTCCGCGACAATTACAATGAGATCTCCATCATATTCAAAGAGTTCACGCTGACGTTCCGCGCCTATGACGAAGGTGTGGCCTACCGTTTCACAAGTTCCTTGAAGGATGAGTCGAAGGTTTTGGCGGAGAAGGCGCAGTTCAATTTCGCCAAGGATTGGGATGCGTACGTCCCTTATGTGAAACAGCACACCGAAACCCTTGAGAACCAGTATTGGAACTCCTTTGAGAACACTTATTCCATCCATGCCCTGTCGCAGTGGAACAAGGAGAGGCTTGCGTTTCTTCCGATCGCGGTGTCTGCGGAAGGTGGAATGAAGGTTCTGATCACTGAGTCCGATCTTGTTGACTATCCTGGAATGTACCTTTACAACGAAGGTGACGCGACAACTCTTTCAGGACGTTTCGCTCCGTACCCAAAGACTGTCGAGCAGGGCGGACATAATATGCTTCAGGGCATTGTCAAGGAGCGTGAGGAATATCTTGCCGCCTGCACAGCTGCTGAATCCTTCCCTTGGAGGATTATAATGGTGTCAACGAATGATGCCGATCTGGCTGTTAATGATATGGTCTGGAAGCTTGGCAAGCCGGCCGATCCATCGCAGGATTTCAGCTGGGTGAAGCCTGGAAAAGTCGCTTGGGACTGGTGGAACGCATGGAACATCTACGGGGTGGACTTCCGCGCCGGCATCAACAACGACACCTACAAGTACTACATCGACTTCGCTCAGAAGCATGGCATCGAATATGTCATTCTCGATGAAGGCTGGGCTGTCAACAAGAAAGCCGATCTGATGCAGATCATCCCTGAGATCGATCTCCCGATGCTTTGTGAATATGCCAAAGCACACAACGTAGGCCTCATCCTTTGGGCCGGCTACTATGCTTTCGACAGGGATATGGAGAACGTCTGCAAGCATTACTCCGAGATGGGAATCAAGGGCTTCAAGGTAGACTTCATGGACAGGGACGATCAGATGATGGTGGATTTCTTCAGGCGCGCCGCCGCCACCGCCGCCAAGTACGGTCTCTTGGTTGATTTCCACGGGGCATTCAAGCCGGTCGGACTCAACCGCACCTATCCAAATGTCATCAACTATGAAGGAGTCTTCGGTCTTGAGCAGATGAAATGGAGCAAGTCCGACGTGGATCAGGTGACCTACGATGTCACCGTACCTTTCATCAGAATGGCCGCCGGCCCGATGGACTACACTCAGGGTGCGATGCGCAACGCCATTCAGAAGAACTATCATCCTGTGAATTCCGAGGCGATGAGCCAGGGTACCCGCTGTCACCAGCTCGCTGAATATGTCGTCTTCGACTCTCCTTTGAATATGCTGTGTGACTCTCCGTCCAACTATATGGCCGAGCCGGAGTGCACGAAGTACATCGCGGACTGCCCGACAGTCTGGGATGAGAGCGTGGCCGTGAACGGAGTCCTCGGACGTTTCATCACCCTTGCCCGCCGCAGCGGCGATGTCTGGTACGTCGGTTCTCTCAACGATTGGAAAGCCCGTGACCTCACCTTGGATCTCGGTTTCCTCGGAGAAGGCGACTGGACAATGGAGATATTCCGTGACGGCATCAACGCCGACCGCGCCGCCCGTGACTACAAGCGTGAACTCGTTTCGGTTCCCGCTGACCGGAAAGTCAAGATCCACATGGCTCCAGGCGGCGGATGGACAGCCCGTATAACAAAGAAGTAGAGATATTCACAATCCTTATTTGGGATAAAACTTCAGGCGTCCGCTCTGGTTACAGGGCGGGCGTTATTTTTACATATTCACGCTTCTGAAGATCTTTTTTACTTTCCCAAAGCGTAATAGTCCATGAATTACGCTCTTCGGAATCGTTAATATTGTTATCTTCGTGTTTTCTTAGGTAAGAGCGTCTTAGAGAAATGTCTGACACGATGACACGGGAGCAGCGGCATTACTGCATGTCGCGGATCAGGGGAAAGGACACACGGCCGGAGATGGTCGTGCGGAGGTGGCTGCACTCGGAAGGGTTCAGATATTCGTTGCATTCCAGAAGGCTGCCGGGATGTCCGGACATCGTGCTGAGGAGGTACCATACTGTGATATTCATAAACGGGTGTTTCTGGCACGGACATCCAGGATGCGACAAGTTCAGGATGCCTCGGTCGAATGTGGAGTTCTGGCAGGAGAAGATCCGGCGGAACAAGGAGAGGGACGCGCAGGAAGTGGCGGCTCTTGAGGCGCTGGGATGGAATGTGATTGTGGTTTGGGAGTGCGAGCTGTCCAGGCGGGCCAGAGATTTGACACTGCGAAATTTGGTGGATGCGGTGAGACGGAATATCGAGCCGGAGTCAATTCATCCTATTCCATTGTCTGTGCGGAAACTATCCTTGAAGGAATAGGTTGCAAACGGGAATATTATTGCGTATATTCACGGAAATATTCAATGAATATGAAGTCTTTAAAGATGCCGCGTCAGTTGACGCTCTGTATTTTCATCTTTTCGTCGGTCGGGAATCTCGCCGGCAAATTCGTTGGCGGACATATTCTTGCGATGTGCACCAAGCCTTTGATCGTGCCGTCGCTGGCGTTGTTTTGTTGGCTGCTTTTGAAGGAGAATGATGTCCGTGGGTGCAAGGTCGCCACTTTAATGCTGGCTATGGCGTTCGGTGCGTTGGGGGACATCCTGCTGATGTTCAACGGGCAGACCTTCTTCCTCGCTGGGCTTCTGGCCTTTCTCGTCGGTCACATATTCTATTTCCTGACGATTCCTGAGCCGCGAAAAGTTACAGGCACAAAGGAGGTGCTGATGAGGTTCATGATTCTGGCCATCCTGATCGCTGTCACGACCATCCCCGCCCACGCATTCGATGTCAAGGGATTCTTGGGAGGCTGCGTCGTGGTGTACGCAGGTGTGTTCGCATATGTCATCAACGCGGTGATTTTGGCAGCCGTCGAGACCAAAAACCGCCTCTACATCATGACCCTCGTAGGCTATGTCCTGTTTGTCATCTCTGATGCGATCCTTGCCGCCGGCATGTTCACCGGCATACGCCTTCCGTTGCATGGCTTCCTGGTGATGCTGACCTACATCCCGGCGCAGTCGCTGATTGCCCTTTCGCTCACTTCTGTGGAGATCGGAAACCGCAAGGATCAGTCAGACCGGTGATCATAGTTATTATGGCTTTGCCTCACGAGGGGCGGTTTGTATGTCGCTGACCAAATAAAGAGCGATGCGGATTGATAATTTCCCCGAAAATTGTTATTTTTGCATCGCAAAACACGGAGGATTGTCCGAGTGGTTTATGGTGCTTGTCTCGAAAACAAGTCGGCTGAAAGGCCCCACAGGTTCGAATCCTGTATCCTCCGCTTTCACTGATTAATAATAAGTTATGTCTATCAAGAAATTGTCCGATGCCGCCGCGATGATGGTTGTCGCGGCTATGGTTGGTTGCTCACCGAACGACACGACTGTTAATATCGCCTTGAACAAGGCTGCATACGCTTCGTCTTCTTATGATTATAACCTTACGGCACAGCTGGTCACGGATGGGGGTGTGGCGGCTTCAGAGCCGGCTTGGCTGAAAGTCTGCACGGCTGAGGGGGAACTGCCACGGCGCGAGAAGGAATGGACGCTGGACGCGGGACCATATTCAAGCAACAGGTTGGAAGGTGCGTCTGATTTCATTGAATATGAATGGAGTGCCCAGAAGTTTTCAGCTGCCTGCGTGCGTGTCCGGGGATATGTGGTTTATGAGGAACCTGCGAAAGGGTGGTCGATTTCTTGTCTTGCTGGGGACTCGAAGGTCGGAATGAGACAGGTCGGATTCATCGGAAATTCCGGACTGCCGGGAAACAAGCGTTATCCGGAGGTCATCACTGACCCGAACAAGCAGACTGAGACGATCACATGCCCTGTCCGTGAGTTGGATTTGGAAATACCTTTGAATGACGCTGTTGATTTCAATCATTTCAAGATTGAGTTCAATATGGAAGGGGCTCTTTTCTGGGTGGTATATGCTGTGGATTTCTCAACGGAACCATCATTCGGGAAGAGTTCTGACACCGGGCCTTATGATTCAAAAGAGTCCCGTGGTTTCAATGTTCTGCCATCCGAAGTCTACTCAAGCGCGTGGATGAGTGCTGACGACAAACCGCAGTGGGTCTATGTTGATCTTGGTTCTAAAAAGAGATTCAATGAATTACGCCTTCATTGGATCCATAAGGCTAAAAATGGTAGTGTTGAGATCTCGGACGACGCGGAGAACTGGAAAAAGGTCGCAGATCTTCCACAGACAGATTCGCTGACATATTCATTCAAAGCGGTAGGTAACGCCCGTTATGTCCGTCTTTCGATGGAAGGCGCTGATGAGAGCGGCCATTTCGCATTGGGCGAGATGGAAGTCTTTGGACCTCAGGCGAAAGAAGATACCAAACCTGAATGGCGACTTCAACGTGCTTCCGCTGTCGCCGGGAGCGGAGAGGCTGTCTCCACCAATGAATATGACGATTCGTCCTGGCTGCCTGCTGTCGTGCCGGGAACAGTTCTTTACAGCTATATAGCCGCCGGGGCAGTTCCGGATCCGGGAATCGCTGACAATAACCTTCAGATTTCGGAGTCGTATTTCAATTCTGATTTCTGGTACAGATGGACACCAAGTTCTGTCGCTGGGCTTGTCGAAGCGACAAAGCGTCAGGAAGGCGAGCGGCTTTTCCTATCCTTTGACGGAATCAATTGGAAAGCCGAAGTTTATCTAAACGGGAGTTATGTCGGAAACATTGCGGGAGCGTTCAAGCGCGCAAGTTTCGACATCACGGATCTGATTCAAAACGAGAACAATGTCATAGCCGTGCACATCATAAAGCCAGCCCACTTTGCCGCTGTCAAGGAAAAGAACGCAGAGAGTCCTGACTTCAATGGAGGTCAGCTTGGTGCTGATAACCCGACGTTCCACGCCACGGTAGGCTGGGATTGGATGCCGACAGTCAGAGGCCGTGATATGGGAATCTGGAACGATGTCCGGATAGAAAAAGTTGAGGCTGTAAGATTAAGCGATCCGCTTGTCCAAAGCAAAGTGACAGACGGCCTTGCCTCGATGACATTCTCTGTGAAAGTCGAGGACATCTCTTCCAAGGACATCAGCGGAATCTTGCGCGGTTCTGTCGGAAATATTGAATTCGTGAAGCCTGTCTCATTGAAGGCAGGGGAGAGCGGCGCGGTCATATTCACACCGGAGGAATATTCACAACTGAAAGATCAGAAGATCGACCTTTGGTGGCCGAATGGCTATGGTGAGCCGACGCTTCACGAAGCCTCGTTCTCCTTCATACCTGACGGTGCGGCCGAGGCGATGACCTCAATCAAATGGCAGGCGGGCATCAGGGAATTCACATACAGCGATGTGATGAGCGACCTGAAAATGTTCATTAACGGCCGCCGCTTCTTCCCGAAAGGCGGCAACTGGGGCTTCAGTGAATATAATCTCCGCTACCGTGCTGAGGAATATGACACCGCGGCGCGTATGCACAGGGATATGAACCTGAATATGATCCGTAACTGGGTCGGCCAGACAGGCGATGAGGAGTTCTACGATGCCTGCGACAAGTATGGAATCGTGGTTTGGCAGGACTTCTGGCTTGCGAATCCGGCTGACGGTCCTGATCCGGATGACAATGAGATGTTCCTTGACAATGCCAGGGATTATGTCAGCCTTATCCGCAAGCATCCAAGCATCGGACTATACTGCGGACGTAACGAGGGCTATCCTCCGGCTGTTTTGAACGCTGGCCTGATTGAGACCGTCAACACCCTGCATTCCGACATCGTCTATATTCCAAGTTCGGCTGATGATGGAGTAAGCGGCCACGGCCCGTACCGTGCGGTCGAGCCTTCGTTCTACTTCGAGAACCCGACCTCCAAGTTTCACAGCGAGAGGGGAATGCCTGCGATTATGGAATATGAGAGCCTGTCTCGAATGCTTACTTCAGACCATCTTTGGCCAACGAACGATGTCTGGGGACAGCACGATTTCACCCGCACCGGCGCTCAGGGTGACACCGCATTTGTCGGAATGGTCAGAAGGCGTTTCGGTGAGCAGGCTATGGAATCCGCCGAGACTTTCGCGAAATATGCCCAGTGGGTCAACTATGACGGCTACCGTGCGATGTACGAGGCCAACAATGTTGGACACAAGGGACTTCTGATCTGGATGTCTCACAGCGCCTGGCCAAGCCTTGCCTGGCAGACCTACGACTATTGGTTCCGTCCTACAGCCGCCTGTGCCGCCGTGAAGAAAGCCTGTGAGCCTCTGCACATTCAGATGAATCCGGCCACATGTCAGATTGAGGTTGTCAACGCCAGCTGTGGTGATCAGAAAAACCTTACCGCCAGCGTTTCCGTAGTCAATCCGAATGGTGAGGAAGTATATTCAAAAACAGCTCAAGTAAGTCCCGCGGAAGACACGACGACTCAGGTTATTGATATCGCTGACGTACCGGACGGCCTCTGCATCGTGACCCTCAAACTGACCTCCGCTGACGGGAAAGTCCTTTCGCAGAACCAATATTTCCGTAATTTCCGCTCAGGCAAAGACACCGGCAACTATCAATCTCTTGTAGGAACCAAGTGGCTGGACGACACCCTGCTCAGTTTTGATTGACAACCGGTATGAAAAAATAAAATCCCGATTTTTGGTAACGTGCAAAAATCGGGATTTTCGTTTTTTTTCATACCGCTTTGAGCGGAAAATGTTGCTTCACGCAACCGAACTATTTAGATTTGCATAGTCCGCCTGGTGGCCTAATGCGAAGTTAGTTGTCAATGTAACTTCAGTCTCCAACCTTGACGTCAGCCATAACAAAGTAGTGGTCGCTCGGCAGGATGCCATTGACCCCTTCTGTGATCATGCGGCAGTGAACCGGTTTGACCTTGCCGTGCAGGTAGATGAAATCGATGCGGGTGTTCTTCTTGGTGTACTTCTCGCCTTTGAACCCGTGAAAGGAGAAACGGTCCGGGAATCCCATCCATTCGTAGGCGTCTTTCCATCCTGCCACGTGCAGCGTCTGGGCCGCGCCGTCAGAGATGCTTGAATTGAAATCTCCACAGATGATCTGCGGAAAATCATCAGCATATTGCCCGGCTTCCTCGGCAAGCATCCTGGCCTGTTCCCGTCTTGCATTGTCTGACTTGTGGTCAAGATGGGTGTCGATTATACGGAACTCCTCACCGGTTTTCTTGTCACGGAGTCTTAGGTAGTTACAATGCCTTGCACGAGTTGTTCCCCATGAGACAGTACCTCCGATGAGAGGTTCTTCAGACAGCCAGTAACAACCTGCGCCGAGCATCTCGTACTTGGATGTCAAGAAGAAGATCACGTTCTTTCCAATTAAATGGTAGCCCTCCGTAAACGGGTCCATTTCAGGACCGGCGAATCCGAACGAGGTGTAGCCTTTCAACTCTTTCTTCATGTACTCATTAGAGTCATAGATGACCTCCTGCATGCATATGATGTCGGGTTTCTGGGCCAATATGACGTCCCGGCAGACCTCACGTCTTTCTTCCCAGGTGCAGCCCGGCTTCTTGGCGTCTTCCGGCAGTCCGGTTATGCGGATGTTGCATGTCATTATCCTGTGCGTGCCTTTTTCCTGAGGGTCACGGCTGAGACCTTTCCCGGCGGCCATTGCCGGAGTGATGCTCACGGCAGCGAGAAACGCAATCAGGATTACGGTCTTGTTTTTCAATATATTCATAAGAGAACGAATGTTGGTTGAACGGTCATATTCATTAGTCCCTGAGGTAGGCTCCGGTTTCTTTGAGCTCCTTGCGCACTTCGGCCACATTGACCTTGGCGACAGGCACGCCTTCCGACAAGGCGATCCTTGCAGCCCTTCCGGCAGCCTCACCCATTGCCATGCACGTGGACATCACTCTGGCCGAGGCCATCGCCTCGTGAGTCATGGAGGCGCACCGTCCGGCTACGAGCAGGTTTCCGACCTTTTCCGGAACCAGCATGCGGTATGGCAGATCGTAGCAGTCTGGGCACCACATCATCGTGCAGTCATCTCCGTGGCTGTGATGAATGTCCACAGGATAACTTCCAACTCCTATCGCGTCCTCGAACTTGTGGCAGTTCAGGATGTCGTCCGCAGTCAGGACATATTCTCCCTTGATGACACGGCTTTCGCGGATACCCATGAACGGAGCCACCCTGTCTCTCCACGCGTTCTCGAATCCTGGTATGAAATCCCTGAGGTATCTTTCCACCTCATCATTCTGGAAGCGGGCCTTGATTTCCCCTTCGGTGTAGCTTTCTGGATTGGTTGAGTCCACGCCGCAGACTCTGGACATATTCACCCAGATCTCATCATCGGCAAGACCTGTGATGAGGATTGTCCTTACCACTGGGATCTCATAGCCCTTCTCTCTGGCCTCGTTGATCTTCTTCCTGAAACCGACCACAATGAACGGACCGTCCTTGAACTGCTCGGTCGGCATCACATCCATGTCGAATTCCTCCGAATGGTTCACGATCGCGTCCCTGAGCTCAGGCATATTGACCCCTCTCATGGAGAACATCAATGTCGGCGGCTGCATGCCTCCGTCAGCGTCGCCCTTGTGGCATTCCACTCCGGCCTTGAACGCGACATCAGCGTCTCCGGTGCAGTCAATGACTGTTTTCGCCATGATCACCTCACGGCCTTCCTTGCTTTCTATGAAGACACCCTTGACATCATCTCCCTCCTTGATTACTCCAGAGCAGAACACGTACATCAGGATTTTCACCCCGACTTCCTCCAGCATGGCCAAAGCCTCGTCCTTTACGGCTTCCGGGTCGATGATCGTGAGGCTGACGTGGTTCTTGCACGGTTTGTGTTCAGAAGCCTTGCCCTTGGCTCTGAGTCTGCTGATGAGCATCTGAGGCAGGCCTTCGATGACTTGATTGCCTTTCCGGCCGAGAAATCCGAGGATCGGCAGACCGAGGGTCAGGTTGCCTCCGACATAGCCACGGCTTTCGATGAGCATCACTTTAAGACCTTTGCCGGCAGCGGCACGTGCGGCCATGATGCCCGAAGGTCCACCTCCGACAACGAGAATGTCCACATTGTCTCTTATCGGAATCTCCCTCGCCGGCTCGGTGTAAGTTCTTTTTGTTTCCATTGTTATTTGATTTTAAACATTCTTCACGTACAGTCCCGGACGTTCAGGCCGCACCATCTTCCACAGTACAACAGAGGCGATGAGGTGAAGCACACCCATCACGGCGAACAGAATATTTCCCATAGACGAGAGCAACGAGCCCACGAAGACATTGAATATGGCTCCTCCGACGGCTCCGGCTCCAGCGGTGATGCCGACCACGCTTGCCACGTTTCTTACAGGAAACGCCTCCGCGACCACCACGCAGATGGTGTAGAGCCAGCTTGAGCACATCACGGCGATCACACTGAATATTCCAACGACCATCCAAGCCCGTGCCCCGAACGCTATGGACTCGCATCCGCTCACGAGCGGTGTAAGCGCGCATATCGGTGCAACAAAGGATATTCCTATCATCATTATTTTTCTTGCCTTGAGAGCTGGAATCCCTTTCTTGACGAGATGGTCGGAGAATATGGATGATAATATTCCTCCGATCGCGCTGAAGAAGAACGGTACACCACCCATGTACTGGATCATGTCCAAAGTGGCCTGCTGGCTAAGCCCTTGGGCTTCACCCATGCTCCTCAGATAACCCGGCAGCCAGAAACAGCAGAAATACCATACCGGGTCGCTTATAAGCCTTATCAGTAGGATCCCCCCAAAGTGAGCGGGTTTTCCATAGGCCTGTCCATGTGAACGCCGATGACCCCTCAATGGATTTTTGTGAGCTGTCGGCGTCCTCTTCCGCATCCATTGTCCTTGCGAGAACATCCTTGTCAGGATTACGATATACAAACGCCCAGACAACGGCGATGACAAGTCCGATTCCTCCGGCAAGGATGAACACCTCATGCCATGGCAGTATCCTCGCCATCCAAGCGATCACAAGAGGCGCGATGACTGTTCCCAAGGCTCCACCTGCTGTACACAGGCTGTTGGCGGTCGCTCTGTGACGTTTCTCGAACCATACTGTAACCGCGACGATCTGACCGGCTATGATGGTCGGTTCAGCAAGTCCGAGGATGCCTCTGAATGTGGCGAAAAGCACAGCGTTTGTGGACAGACCGCCTCCGATGCATGCCAAGGACCACACGACTATTCCGACAGAAATCACCGGCTTGGGACCGAATTTATCCACGAGGATTCCAGAGATAGGATACATTATCGCGTAGCAGATCAGGAACACGTTCACTATCCATGCGTACTGAATATCTCCGATGCCGAAATATTCCAGAATTTCCGGTTTCAATATTGACAACAGCTGGCGGTCAAGGTAGTTGCAGATGATCGCTACGAAGAGAGTGGCGACAATGAATATTCGTCGTTTCCCGGAAGAATGATTCTCCATTTATTTTAATTTGCTTAGTTCCAAGTATTTTTTGTAGCGGCTCTCCAAAAGATCATGTCTTTCAGGAGATGGGGAATAGGTGTGCGCCGATGGTGGGCACAATGCTTTTTGGGCAGTCGGAACATCCGGGTACAAACCTGCGACAACAGAGGCGTTGACCGCCGCTCCCAGAGCACAGGACTGCTTGCAGTCAAGCACTTCGATCTTTTTCATGTTGGCGTCGGCCATGAGTTGCATGATGAAAGGGGACTTGAACGCGATGCCGCCAATCGCGACAAGACGTTCGATGAATACTCCGTTGTTGATCAGATGGTCAATAGCGGCTTTCGCGCCGAACGCCGCTGATTCGGCAAGTGCGTAATAGATTTCCGCGGGGGATGTCCCTAACGTCAATCCGGTGATGGTGCAGGTCAGTGAACTGTCAGGGGCAGGAGAACGCCTTCCATTGAGATAACCTGTGGAGATGGGACTGGATGCGCTGATTCTCAATTTTCCGGCTTCTTCTGAAAGTTTCTGAAGAATATTGTCCTTCTGGTTCGTATGGTTGCATTCCAACGCCCATCCGAGGATTCGCTTCAGCCATGCGAATATATCCCCGAACGCGGACATCCCGACTTCATACCCAGTCATTTCCGGAAGGATTGATCCGTCCACTTGCCCGAATATCCCCTCGATGACATGAGGATTCTTTGGCGTGATAGCCATGAAGCAGGCTGAAGTGCCGAGATTCATGGCCATTGTCCCTAATGTTATTCCTGCCCCTACGGCACCGGAGTGAGAATCAATATTCCCTATACCTATAAGTACATCATGGGAAAGTCCAAGTTTGTCCGCCCACTCCGCTGTTATCCTGCCGGCCTCCTTGTCGCAGCCATATACCTTGTCTGGCATATTCCTAAGAATAGGCACAAGCTTGCCGTCAATACCATTGAAGAATTCTTCAGGGGGATATCCGCCCCATTCTTCCGCCCACATCCTCTTCGCTCCGGCGGCACACAATCCAACTCTCATCTTTGTGATGTCATCCACACCTGTCAGAACCGCGGGAATCCAGTCGCACAGTTCAATGGCTGTAGATGCTTCATTCTGAAGTTCAGGTGAATGACGGAGCACTCTGAGGACTTTCGCCCAGAAACATTCCGCTGAATAATGTCCTCCCGAATGGCGGCTGTATCCCTTGCCGGATAACCTGTCGGCATTATTGATCTCCGCTGCCTCGTGTTCCGCCGTGTGGTCTTTCCAAAGGACGAACATCGCGTCTGGATTCTCTTTATACTTTTCTGACAGAGAGAGAGGCTTGCAGTGTCTGTCCACAAGACATGGGGTGCTGCCTGTGGTGTCCACGGAAATGCAGCGTACAGCTTCAGGGGCCGGACAATGCGAAACGACATCGGTCAGCACTTTTTCAAGGCCTTCGAGATAGTCGAGAGGGCTTTGGCGGAACATCGCCTTTGTCTTGTCCGTATAAAGTCCCTTGGCCCATCTTGAGTAGTGGGACTCAGCTGAGTGGATATATTCCCCAGTGAGGGCATTGACAAGCAATGCCCTCACCGAGTCTGAGCCGAAATCGACCCCTATTGTGTAAGAAATCTGTCTGTTCATTGCCGTATTGATACGGGAGGAGCCTTTAAGATTAAAGTGTGGTCAAGTGGAAGTTGCGCCAGAGAACCTTGATGTTGTTGCCGTCGTGGATCTGGAGCATGATGCGGCCGGACTTGGAACCGATCAACTCATCGTTTATGTCAACCATAGGCTCGCCGTTCAGCCAAGTCTTGACGTTGTCACCTTCGACACGCAGACGAAGAGTGTTCCATTCGCCTTCCTTAAGAATATCCTCTTTCTCGTCCGGAATCTGAACCAACCAGCCACGGCCGTATGACTCGTAGATTCCGGCTGTGTCCTGTCCCTTAGGAGCGACCTCGCACTGCCATCCGTTCACGATGTTGTTTTGGTAGCCACCCTCCACAAATGAATGGAAGAACAGACCGGAATTGCCGTTCGAGCACTGCTTGAACTCGACTGTCAGATCAAAATCCTTGTAATATTCACGGGTTCCGAGATAGCCGTAGCGGAGATCCTCTCCGTTCTCAGTCACGAGATTGCCTTCCTCGTCAACACCTGTGCGCATGCTTCCGAACAACTCCCATCCGTGAAGATCCTTTCCGTTGAAGAGTTCGACCTCCTTGCCGGCCTTGTGAGGCAGTTCCTTGATCTTGATATTCCTGAATGAAGCGGGATCGCCGTGGTCCTGGAGGCAGATCACACCCTCGTGGGCGAGACCATATTCGGTTGCGTTGCCCCATTTGCCGCTGGCCTTCTTCTCGAACCAGTCGTCTGTCCAGGCCTCGAACTCAAGAATCTTCTCTCCGTTCAGCCAATGCTCCACATGACCGTTGTCAAAGACAATCTTTGAGTTGTTCCATTCACCTTGAGGATTGACTTTCATCTTGCTTGAGTCAGGAAGATGCATTGCGTAGTCAACGCCAAGCTTCTGCCATTCTTCCAGTCTGGTAGGGGCATTGACTTCTTCCCAACCCTCATTGTCAATCAGTTGGTACTCCGGTCCGGTGACATACGGAACCTTGAACTTCGGGTTCTCGACCACGTGGTAGAGCATTCCGCTGTTTCCTCCGTGTGTGAGCTTCCAGTCCCACGAGAGTTCAAAATTCTCGTACTTCTTGTCCGTGACGATGTAGCCGGACTCATCGGCTCCGTTGCCGGAAGCCTGGATGCAGCCATCCACAACTTTCCAGCCGTTGGTCAGAGAGTCACCATTGTAGTCGCGCCAACCGTCAAGGTTCTCACCATTGAACAACAGTACCCAACCGTCAGCCTTTTCAGCGGATGTGAGGGTGTTCTGCTTCTGTGCGCATGATGTCATTGACACCGCGATGCCTGCGATCGCCAATCCATAAATGATCTTTTTCATTATGCAGTGATTAAAATTATAGTCTTGTGCTATTGTCATTGATAATGATTACAAAAATATGGAAATATAAAGATATTACAAAGATGATTGGTCACAAAATGAGATTCCGAAATAATAATTGACACTTGTTGGCATGATGGGTCACGTGCTATTTTTGATGTAAACATGAAGTTTTTTATGAAAAAATGCGTATAATAGCACCGTATATAAAAAAAACGAACTGTTATGAAAAAGAATCTGAGAAGATTTGTAGGGGGCACTTTGCTCCTGATTGCCACGGCTTGTGGCAAGAACAACACTGATCCTGATCCGACACCCGATCCTGAGCCTGGGGTTGACCCGACGCCGGAGATTGTCGTCAGAGACCTCAGCGCGAATGGCACATCCAACTGCTATATTATCCTGCAGACAGGTGCTTGTTCTTTTGATGCCACCGTCAAAGGGAACGGAGCCGCTACAGAAGGCCTTGATGCTCCTGAAAAGATGTCACCTGATTCCGCGGCTCTAGTTTGGGAAACCAGCAAGGGAATGATCACGGATGTGAAACTAAAGGATGGGACAATCTCTTTCAAAGCCGGTGATGTCAACGGCAACGCCTTGATCGCCGCCTATTCCGCTGACAAGAGAGTCATCTGGAGTTGGCACATCTGGTTCCCGGAAGAGAATGTGAAAACTGTTACGGCCAAGAGCGGCTACGAGGTGATGAATATGAACCTCGGCGCAATGACCTCCACTTTCGGTTCTGCTCCTGACGTGAAGCCTTACGGTCTGTTGTACCAATGGGGACGCAAGGATCCGTTCCCGTCAGCTCCGAGTCTTACCGGGAATGAAAAGACCCAACCGGTTCCCGTGTATGGTCCTGATGGCGCGGAGGTGAAGATCACATATTCACTTTGGAGTTCGGTTGAGAACAACACCATTGAATATTCAATAGCCAATCCTACTAAATGTCTTTCGAACTATGCCCAGTACAACACAAGCAGGGATTGGCTGAAGGCCTCCGACAGCAATGACGCGTTGTGGGGCAATCCTAAAGGGGACGAGAGAAATTCGGACAACAATTACGTCAACAAAGGCTCCAAGTCTTTCTATGACCCTTGCCCTGTCGGCTACCGTGTCCCGCCGGCAGATGTGTTCAGGACATTCACTACCACTGGTGGATATACTCAGGATCCGTCTTCATTTGATGTTGTGGATTTGAATGGTGACGGAGTGATCGACACTAGAGACTACAACTATGGATGGTCTTTCAATATGAAGGAAGGCTCTCTGTTTTTCCCTGCCGCAGCCCGCTACGACGGCTCCTACGCCATGCTTATGGGCTCCAAGAGCGGGCTTTGGGGATCCTATTGGGGAAACTCTCCTGCCAAATCCTATGGAGCGACCACAGGTTTCGGATTCTGTGTGCTCGCGTTCATGAACGAGGCCGCCGGCACATCCGTCTCCGCCACCGCTTCCGCCGGACGCGCCGACGCCTATTCGGTACGCTGCGTCAAAGAGTAGAGACGTCAGGAAATCCTGGCGGAAAACTGCTCTACATCGGTGATGCCGAAGACAAGGACCTGTATGTTAATACAGCTGGTCTGGAGGCGTTGAAACTTCCCATCACCGAACATTCAAAGCTCCCTGATATCGTTATCAGTGACGAGAAACGTGGTTGGCTATTCCTCATTGAGGTGGTAACTTCTCACGGACCGGTTTCCGCAAAGCGTGTTGTTGAGTTGGAAGAGTTTACTAAGGATTGCCCTTATGGAATCGTATATGTGACAGCCTTCCCGAATGCGAAAGAATTCAAGAAACACGTGGATGATATTGCATGGGAGACTGAAGTATGGCTTTCCGACACACCGGATCACATGATTCATTTCAACGGTGACCGGTTTATCGGCCCGAGGAAATAAGAAGCTGTTTTGAATTGTTTGAAATGTTCTTTGAGGTGAAAAATCTTCATTTTCTTCCCGCTTCTTCAGTCAGATAGCACCGCTATCTTCCTTGGAAGAAGCGGTCGAAACTGAAGTTTTTCACTCTCAAACCTTCAAACAAACAATTCAAAACAGCTTCTAAATTGTTTTTCGATAATATGTCTAAGCGGCTTGAGGTTTTTCCAAAAAGCCGCCTTCTGTTTATCTCTCTCTTCTATGATTGAGTCATCCTCCTCATCATGATAATTTACGAATTATATTTGTATGGATTGCAGCAAGATTGCAAAATTATCACGCAATAATGCGATGTCACTACTTGCTTTAATCTGAGGCTGTTATAAACTGCCATTTAAAGAAGATTATTTTGATTGTCTTATTAATTGCTGATGGCTGTTTCATGTCCTAAGCTATTAGAAATAGCAGAGTCTTACCCAAACATGGCAATTAATACCAAAAGCTAGAATCGTTCGGCGGGGCTCTTCGGCGGGTGCGTTTTACAAAAGACGTTCAGCCCAAATGGCTTTTGAAGGCGGTGGGACTATGAATATGTTGAAAAAGTATAGGGTAAGATCGAGAGTTTTTCAGCATATTCTTTAATTGACGGCGTTCTATGCCCTTTCGCCCTGAACGTGTTTTGTAAGATTTAAGATTCTGGTGCTGGTTATGTTGCCAGAATATGCCGCCGGCCAGCGTTAGATCACTGCCGCACATCGCCGCGGCAGGCCGCTTGGATGGGGGACTCAGAATAAAAATGCCTCTCAGGTGACTGAGAGGCGGATTTTTGTGGAGCATAGGAGGATCGAACTCCTGACCTCAAGATTGCGAACCTTGCGCTCTACCAGCTGAGCTAATACCCCGATCGGACTGCAAAGATACAAAAAACTTCATTTATACAATGGATTTTATTCGAGAATATTGCGCAAAACATTTATTGATTGTGACAACGGATGTCCTGTGTGCGATTCCAAGTGGAGGATGGCTACACCATTATAGCAAGTTAGGTAAATTGCCTGCACGCGTGATGTCCTGTGTGCGATTCCAAGTGGAGGATGGTTACCGTGTGGAGGCAATGAATTCCTTATACTTGATGAAATCATCCGGAAGCGGCATGTCATAGACCTTGCTTCTGAGGAATGCTCCGTAATCCTTGATGTCTGAATATTTCGACTGCTCCTCCACGGTCAGAGTCTCTCCGACGCCGACTCTGATCCTTCTGTACCTCTTGTTGACAAGCTCGTGCGGAAGCTGCATCAGGCGCACCCGCCAGTCTATCAGACCCAGGTTGTAGAACCAGAGTGAATTGTGGTCAAAAAACCGGATAGGGACAATCGGAACCTTGGCTTTCCGGATAAGCCTCAGGACTGCCTCCTGCCACTCCCTGTCCTTGATTTTCATCTCTTTAAGGCTGAGATCCGAGACCGCTCCTGAAGGGAAGAATCCCACCGGTTCACCATCGTGGAGCCTTTCCAGAACCTCACGGACTCCCTGGATGTTCTTGGCTGTTATTCCCTTGTTCAAGTTGTTCTTCGGATTGACAACGATTAGACTTGGGCGCAGCGCTTCGACAAGGGCGAGGAACTCGGTCACCATCACCTTGAAACCAGGCCTGATGTGTCCGATAAGGTCAATGAGAATGACACCGTCCATACCTCCGTAGGGATGGTTGCTGACCGTGATGAACGGCCCGTCGGGCAAATTCGCAAGCCTTTGCGAGCCTCCCAACTGGTAGTTGACCCCAAGCTTGTCCAGGAGTGCGCCCGCGAAATCCGCCCCTTGATATTCATCAATCGTGTCGTAAATGTCGGACAGTGTCTTGATGGACAGGACTTTTCTTAGTAAACCAGCGACAGTGTTGCCGAATTTTCCCTTGAAAACCGGCGCAAGTTGCTCAATCTGTTCTACTGGAAGAAGAGGCATTATTTGTCTTCCCTCTTAGGCATCGGATCCATCTTGGCGTAACCCTTTGCGTCACTGATGATTGTCACCAGATAAATGATCACAAGCAAGGCCAGGATCACAAGACCTGCCACGTCAAGCGCCCTGAGGTCGATGTCCTTGCCGAATATGCTGACCACTGTGCTGAACTCCCTGAGCGGCTCTATGAATATAAAGAGAGATGTCAAGATAATGGCGATCACTCTGAACTCAGTAGGTCCAAGTTTGGCGTAGGTGAGCCTGAACTCGCTCTTGAGGTGGGCGTTCACGCTGACGTTGACAGTTAGGCAAAGATAGACCACGAATATCATCAGCGCCAGATCCAGCCGCATGAGTGATGACAGTCCGAGGCCGATGAACATGAACGCCTCGTTGATGCAGTCCACGGTGTGGTCGAGATAGTAGCCGTAGATCGGTCTCTGGGTCTTGCGGACTCTGGCAAGAGTGCCGTCAAGGGAGTCTCCGTACCAGTTGACAACGAAGCCGAAGCAGCTGAGCCAAAGGAAGTTGACGTTCACGCTGCAGAGGATGTACCCGGCTCCGATCATTATCGCGCCAAGCGTGCCGATGAATGTCAGTGTGTCCGATACGACCCATTTCGGCTGCCTCTCGGCCAGCCAGACAAGGGCCTTCTTCTCGACCCCGTTCAGGATGGAGGACTGTATTCTTTCCGCTTTCTTGTCTGCCATATTAATTATGTGTTAGATGTTTTTGACGTAAATCCTGGCCCTCTTGTGGAGGTGATGCTCGAATTTGCCCCAGAGATTCTGGACATTGTGGTTCTCCTCAAGCTCACGGGTGCTCTCGACGTACTTGATGCCGTTCTTGTGCATTCCACGGCCGATTTTGGAGATGATCATGGCGTTGACACCTTTGTCCTTGTATTCATTTGAAATGGCTATCAGCAAGGCATCGATCGTGTCGTTGTGACGCAACGCCCTGAGAATATGGATGAAACCGAACGGGAACATATGCCCTTTCGCTTTCTGCAGAGCCTTTGACAGTGATGGAAGGGTGATTCCGAATCCGACCACCTTGTCGGTCTCGTCAACGATGACAGAGACGTAGTCCAGATTGAGGTTCGGGAAGAACTGGTCCTTGAGATCCTCGCACTGGGCAGGGGAGAGCTCCGAGAATCCGTGCAAGACAGAGTAACATTCGTTCATCACACGGAATATTCCGTCGGCATATTTGTGGAGCAGCTCATTCTTGTTCTTGTAGTCGCCTTCCTTGAGATTGTAGCGCTCACCGATCATTTCTGCGAAGTGGAAATAACGGTCAAGATTGTCCGGAACAGTGATCTTATATTCCACGAAATCAGTCTCTTTCGAGAATCCTTCTTTCAGGAGCATCGGCTCGTAGTAGGGAGCGTTGTACTTTCCGTAGGCGGTGGGAAGTTGGTCGAAACCTTCGACAAGAACTCCGGAGATGTCAAACTCAAGGAAACCGACAGGGCCTTCAATGATCTCCATTCCTTTTTCCTTGCCATATTCCTTCACCCTTTCCATCAGGGCGTGTACCACCTCCTGTGATTCGATGAAGTCTATCCAGCAGAAACGGCAGATCTTCTTGTCAACCTTTTTGTTGTACTTATAGTTTATGATGCCGGCGACTCTGCCGACAATCTTGCCGTTTTCATCGTATGCCAGCCAATATTTCCCTTCGCAGACCTCAAAGGCCCGGTTTTTGCCCGGAGTGAGGGTGTCCATTTCCATCGACTCAATCTGAGGAACGTAGTATTCGTTGTCCGCATACAACTCGTTCGGGAACCGGACGAAACGCCTCAGATCCTGTCTGCTGATCACTTCCTTGGTTGTAATAGCCATTGTTTTTTTACTTTACAATCCGCTAAGGTAGTAAAAAATCATAAAATATTCTATTATCGAATATACAAAATAGTTCCGCCATTTGTGGGTGACGGGACTTATGTATTTTCAGGACAAATATTTAAACCATTTTCACGAAATAGTAAGATAGGTTACTTTTTCTCGTATCCAACAGGATGGTTCAGCAAAAGTTCCTGTCCTTCCTTGAGGCCAAGGGCGGTTTTGACAGCATCGTGGTTCATGCTTCCACGCGGGACTGTGGCCAGTCCGAGAGCCTCGCAGGCAAGGCAGATGTTCTGGGATACATAGCCGGCGTCGATGGCTCCGAAAATGGCGGTTTTCTCATCGCGGAACTTGTACTTGTTCAAGTCGCAGACAATCACGAGAAACAAAGGAGCTTTTGCCACAGATGCCTGACGACCAGCCAGATCCGAGCGGATGTCCTTTCCGGAAACCTTCGTCAAGATGTTTTCCTGGGCGTTGAAGAGCCATGCGCCGTCAGCCCGGCATACATAGACACTTTCCTCCTGTGTGTTCATGGCTGATGGTACGGTCAGCCTTCCGTCCTCACGGTTCACTCCGCATGCGGCCCATAGCAACCGGGACAGAGACGCGTCACTGATCTGTGCGTCTGAATATTCACGGACAGAGGCTCTTTGCTGAAGAGCCTGATAGAGAGTCATCGACACATTCTTGTCAGGCTGCGGAAGCTTGATGACTTCCTGGGCGAGTGCGGAAGTGGCCAGCGCGGCGGCTGCCAAAGCAAGGATGATCTTTTTCATATTCATGGATTTAAATGTTTGAGACTTTGATTGTGTGACGCGGCGCGGCTCCGGTTGACGACTGCCACTCCGCTGAAAACCATAATGATGGCTACTATTTTCTGCCAGGTCATCGTGTCCATCCCGCCGATGACGCTGAGCAGGCAGGCCAGAATCGGCTGAAGGTAGGTGTACATCGCCACGATGGTCGGGCGGACGCTTTTCTGGCCGACCGGAATCAGAAAGTATGCGACAAAGGTGGCAAAGAAGATAAGATAGCCTATCTCAAGGGCTTGCGGCAACTTGATGGCGGCGTAGTCGGTGTGGAGCAGATCCTCAAAAGACAGCGGCAGCGACATCAGAAGCGAGAAAAGAAACATCCACTTCATAAAAGTGATCACTGAATATCTTTGGATCAGCGGCCTGAACGCTCCGAGGTACAGCGAGAAGCTGATGCTGTTCAGGAACAGCAGAATAAACCCTAAAGGCTGCGTGGCCTCGACCCCATTGTGACTATGTACGGAATTGAATATCAGGAATATGATTCCGATGAAGCTGATTCCTACTCCGGCGGCCTTCTTCGCGGTGATAGGCTCTTTTACGAATATGAACGCGAAGAACATGGTGAAGATCGGGCCGAGCGTTCCGATGATGGACGCGTCTATGGTCGTGGCCATCGTGATGCCTTTGAGGAACGTGTATTGGGTGATGAACAGACCGAATATGGATGCCAACGCAATCTGTATCAGATCTTTGATCGGGACTTTCTCTTTAGGCGTGAACAATGAGATCAGCCAGAACAAAGCTGACGCTCCGATGGCTCTCAGCGTGAACAATGCGATAGGGGAGACAACCGCCGAATTGGAGATGTCCTTTGTCAGTACGATGTTGACGCCGAAGATCGTGTAGGCCGCCAGCAGTGCCAGATGCCCTCTCAGATTGCCGCCCGCCATTCCATTCCGATTACTGTTCGCCATAGCCGTCCTCCGAGCATTGCGGGCATATTCCTTTAATAAGGTAGTTCGCCGTGGTTTCTGAATATCCCGCCGGGAGCGTCACAGGGGGGATGTGGATGTCCTCAAGGCAGAAGGTGCGGTGGCATCTCTCGCAGAAAAAATGCACGTGCGCGTCCTCGTCGCGCGAGGAGTCGTGGCTCAGGCAGAGCTCGTAGCGGGTGCCGTCGCCGCCGTCCTCGATCGCGTGCACGAGGTGGTGCTCCTTGAACAGCGTGAGGCTTCTGAATATTCCAGACTTGTCGATCGTGCCGATCTTGTCCTCCAGCTCCATAAGGCTCAGCGGACGGCCCTCGGTAAGGAGCGCCTTTGCCACAATCAGCCTGTTGGCCGTGGTTTTCACCCCGTGCCTCTCAAGCAATTCTGTCAGGTCTATGTTCGGCATATCTCCTATCTGTTTTTATATTACGCATCGCAAATTTACTTAATTTTTTGAAGTATTGTATTCCGTTCGATAGAATGACAGGAGCGAAGCGACAAGTCGGCTTCTGCCGACCAGCCATAGGCCGAAATCCTCCAAAGGGGGTGCAGGGGGGTATATGTTGCAAATTTTGGTTTGACCAAACCAAAATTTGCAACCAAGTTGCAGAAATGATTATCGACCTTTGCACCGTTGAAATCAAAGTCAAAGAAAGAATATGGAAAAGGAAAACAAAATCAGATTCGCGAGAATCATTTTTTCAGCCGCCCTGCTTGGCGTGGCAGTCTTGGTCGAGAAGAAGTGCGACCTCAGCGTCTGGCAGCTTCTCCTTGTTTATTTAATCCCTTATCTCATCGCCGGTTACGACACCTTGCTTGAAGCCGGAGAGAATATCCTCAAAGGCGACTTTTTCGATGAGGACTTCTTGATGAGCATCGCCACCATCGGCGCGCTCTGCATCGGATTCCTTCCAGGAGCTGAGACACAGTTTCCGGAAGCGGTCTTCGTGATGCTGTTCTTCCAGGTCGGAGAACTTTTCGAGGACATAGCCGAAGGCCGGAGCCGCAAGTCAATCTCGGCATTGATGGACATAAGACCGGACACGGCTAATGTTGAACGTGACGGGAAGATCCTGACAGTCAATCCAGAAGAAGTCAAAGTCGGAGAGACAATCGTAGTAAAACCGGGCGAGAAAGTCCCGATGGACGGAGTAGTCCTCGAAGGAACCTCAAGCCTTAACACCGTGGCCCTGACCGGAGAAAGCGTTCCACGGAGCATCTCTAAAGACGATGACATTATCTCTGGTTGCGTGAACCTTACCGGAGTCATCCGCGCGAAAGTCACGAAGGCTTTCGGTGAGTCAACCGCATCCAAGATCCTTGACCTTGTCGAGAACGCTTCCGAGAACAAGTCCAAGAGCGAAAGCTTCATCTCAAGGTTCGCAAAGATCTACACCCCGGTTGTCGTGATCGCCGCATTGGTGCTGGCTTTCATCCCGCCAGTCCTTTCCGGAGATTTCGGCGGCACTTTCGCCACCTGGCTCTACAGGGCTTTGACATTCCTGATCGTCTCCTGTCCGTGCGCCCTTGTGATTTCCGTTCCGCTCTCATTCTTCGGTGGCATCGGCGGAGCGTCATCCAAAGGAATCCTGATCAAAGGTTCCAACTATCTTGAGGCTTTGGCCAAAGTCGGAACGGTTGTCTTTGACAAGACCGGCACACTTACCGAAGGCGTGTTCGATGTGACCGCCGTGCATCCGGAAACGATTGATGAGAAGGAACTTCTGCATCTTGCGGCACACGTGGAGAGATATTCGTCACACCCGATAGCAATCTCACTTAAGAACGCTTATCCTGACGAGGCCGATGGATGCTCGGTCGAAAATGTCGAGGAGATCGCCGGTCACGGAGTACGCGCTGTGGTGAACGGAAAGACCGTCTGCGTGGGCAACACCAAGATGATGGACGCGGTCGGAGCGAAGTGGAAACCTTGTGAGAAGAACGGCACGATCGTACACGTCAGCGTCGATGGAACATACGTCGGACACATTGTGGTCTCTGACAGAATCAAGGCTGATTCCGCCGATGCGATCAAGGCTCTCAAGGCCGAAGGCGTCACAAAGACTGTGATGCTCACCGGAGACAAGCGTGAGGTCGGTGAATATGTCGCCTCGGCCATCGGGCTTGACGAGTTCCACGCCGAACTCTTGCCGGCAGACAAAGTCTCTGAGTTAGAGAAACTTCTTGATAATAAGCCGTCCGGAAAGACGCTCGCCTTTGTGGGTGACGGCATCAACGACGCTCCTGTGCTCGCAAGAGCCGATCTCGGAATAGCGATGGGCGGACTCGGATCCGATGCCGCGATAGAGGCCGCCGATGTGGTCTTGATGGATGACAAGCCGTCAAAGATAGCCCTTGGCGTGAAGATCGCCCGCAAGACATTGCGCCTTGCAAGGGAGAACACCTTCTTCGCCATATTCATAAAACTTCTCGTCCTCGTCCTTGCCGTCCTTGGCATCGCCACAATGTGGATGGCCGTCTTCGCCGATGTCGGCGTTACCGTCCTCGCCGTCCTGAACGCCATGCGCGCCCTGAAAGTTTAGGAATATTTCGGATTCCCCTTACTCTGCGTCGTCCTCCGGCTCAAGATGCAGGGAAATCTGTGTCTCTGATCCAAACTCCTTGCGTAAGGCCGCCTCGACTTTCTTGGAGATGTCGTGCGCCTCTTTCAGTGATATCTCAGAATCCAGCACAAGGTGACCTTCCATTATTATTCCCGGCCCTTCGCGTCGTGTTTTCAGCTCGTGAAGATCGACCACTCCTTTGACGGATTTGGCCGTGGCCTCGATCTTTTCCTCCACATCGTCCGGAAGTGACACATCCAGAAGTTCCTTGATAGCCGGCACAGACATCTTCACCGCCATCACAAGTATGAATATGCTGATGACGCAACCTGTGATCGGGTCAAGAATGACGAATTTGTCACCAAGGAATATGGCTCCCGCGATTCCGAGCAGTGAGCCAACGGACGAGAAAGCATCTGAACGGTGATGCCAAGCGTTGGCTATCATCATCGGGCTGTTCAGAGCCTTTCCTTGGATGATCGTGTAATGGTAAAGGATTTCTTTCAGGACTATTGACGCTACGGCTGCCCAAAGAGCGATCATTCCGGGAGAACTTACTTCTCCTCCATCCAGAATCTGGCGGATCTTGTTTATGCCGCCGGACATCAGGTTGACAGCCACGACGATCAGCATCAGACTGATTATCAGTGTGGCGAAAGTCTCGAACTTCCCGTGCCCGTAGTCGTGGTCCTTGTCCCGGCCCTTGGCTGAAATCTTCACGAACACAATCACGACGATGTCGCTCAGAAGGTCTGACAGTGAATGGATTCCGTCCGCTATCATCGCGGTTGAGCGTCCAAGAACACCGGCGAAGATCTTGAAAACCGTCAGAATGATGTTGACAACTGATCCGACCAGTGTCACGAATGTTACCTTTGCGGTCCTGTCCATTATGAGTAACGTTTAGGAAGTCTGAATATGATTGAGAAACAAGCCACTACGCACAGCACGAACGGGTAGTAGAGGCAAGGAATAATCGCCGCGGCGGAGATCCCGGCGAATCCGGAAGCCATCAGCAGCTGCGCCCCGTAAGGGATTATTCCCTGCACGACGCAGGAGAACGTGTCCAGAAGACTGGCGGATTTCCTCGGGTCAAGTCCGAATTTCTTGGTGATGTCCCGGGCGATGTCTCCGGTTGTCAGAATCGCTATCGTGTTGTTGGCCGTGCAGAAATTCGACAGCCCGACAAGCCCGGCTATGCTGAACTCAGCTCCTCGCTTGCCTTTGATGCCTTTAGTCAAACCTTTGATGATGAAATCGATACCGCCATTGTGCCGGATCAGTTCCAGCATTCCGCCCGAGAGCATAGTCACAATGATAAGTTCGCCCATTCCGGCGATTCCGTCCCCGACGCTGCCGAGAAATCCGAGCCAGGTCATTCCGTTCACGAATCCGATCGCCGCGCTGAGCAGCAGGCCGATTCCGAGTACAAGCAGGACATTCAGTCCGCACAGAGCCAACACAATGACAGACAGGTAGGGAATGAGCTTGACATATTCAATCTCTCCGATCTCTGGAGTCGCTCCGTGGTTGAGTCCGATGATGATGTAGATGACTGTGACTATCAGAGCCGCCGGTCCGCAGATCCAGATGTTCGCCTTGAACTTGTCGGACATCGAGCAGCCTTGTGACGTGGTCGATGCGATTGTCGTGTCTGAGATGAAAGACAGATTGTCACCGAAAAACGCTCCGCCCACAATCAGGCCGGTCAGCATCGCCAAAGACAGTCCGGATTGTTCAGCCAGTCCTGAGGCGATTGGAACCAGTGCCACCACCGTTCCCACACTCGTGCCGATTGACATCGAGATGAAGCAGGATGCCAGAAACAGTCCCGCCAGCAACCATTTCCCCGGAAGAACAGTAAGCGTCAGATTGACAGTCGCTTCCACGCTCCCGATTGCCTTTGCCGTGGTCGCGAACGCCCCCGCCATCACGAATATCCAGATCATCAGCAGAACATTCTTGTTGCCAGCACCGCTTGAGAATATGTTTATCCTTTCCGCCACAGCCCCTTTCGTGATCAGCATCGCATAGACCGACGCGATCAGAAACGCCGACGCGATCGGCACCTTATAAAAGTCGTGAGCCACCAGCGACGACGCCAGATAAGTCACCAAAAACACAGCCAGCGGACTCAACGCCAGCCAGCCGTTCATTTTCAGTCTGTTGATAGTTCGTTCCATAATACTTTGCAAATTTAGTAAATTACAGAATAATATCTATCTTTGTCTAAAACCAAATACTATTTGAGATGAATAAGAGAATTTTACCATTCGCCGTCGCCGCGCTGGCACTGACCTTGGCTTCCTGTTCTGACAATGAGACGGAGGTCGCCACTTTTGCCAACACTTACGAGCAGACGCTCGCGCAGAGCGACTCCGCTTCGGTGCAGATAGTTCATTCTGTCGAGTACTACAAGAGCTTCGAGGGCGGCAACGCTTTGAAGAAGAAGATCAACAACTCTATCGTAAAGGCTTGTTTCGGAGATCGATATGACGGTTTTTCGGTGGAGGAGGCTTCCGATGCCGTGTCGGACACGTTGATTGCCAACTACCAGAGGGAGGCGGGAAGAGTCTATGACGATGCTGTCGCCTACGCCAAGGAGAATGGATTAGACTATGACTATAACTATAACGCGGCGATGACCTGCAACTGGTACTACACCGTTCAGGGAAAGTTCGCGGAAGGGTTCATGGATCTCCAGACCTACCAGGTGTACAGCGAGGACTACCTTGGCGGAGCCCACGGAATGCATTATCTGATTCCGAACATCATCAACCTGAAGACTGGCGAGATCGTGACGGAAAACGAATTGTTCAAGCCTGGCTATGTCGCTCCGGTAACGGAATTGATCAAGTCCAAGCTTGCGTTGGACAGGGGAGTTGAAGACATTAATGAAAGTGTGATGTTCAGTGAAGGCCTGGTTCCTAATGGACATTGCGGTGTGTCAGGCGCGGGAGTGACTTGGTACTACCAGCCTTACGAGATCGCGAGCTACGCTGAAGGCATCATTGAGGTTACGGTCTTCTGGATTGACTTGAAACCGTATCTCAATCCTGAATTCGTGAAGTTCTAGACGGTCTCCAGCTCGGCCAGATTGCCGGCGATCCAGACAGTGTCACCGGCCTGGAACCTGAAATCGGGTTCCGGGTTGGTGATGAATACTGAACCCCTGAGCACGCTGATGACCATACAGTGATATTTCCGGAGGTTCGTGCCGCGTAGGGTCTTTCCGGTCAGGAACGATTCCTCGGTAAGTGCCTCAGGCACGATCTTGAAACTATTTCCAGAGTCCTGAATTTCCGGAGCGACGGCGCACGCCATCATATTCCTCAAGGATTCGAGTTGGGCGGATGTGCCGACGGCGAGCATCTGGTCGCCCGGGAACAGCGACACATCACCGGACGGAACGATCATATTCATTGACCCTCTGGTGATTTTGATGATGTTCGCCCCCGTTTCTGCCCTGAAAGGAATATCCTTGAGAGCCTTTCCGGCGTAGGTGGAATTCTGGGAGATGGTAAGCGTCTCTGTGTGAACGTCATAGTCGGCGAGTTTCTGGCTAACGGAAGAAGCGACCGGCTTGCTGCGCCTTTCATTCTCCTCCTTTTCATTGAAGTTTGAAAGGAAACGCATCTCCAACGCTGAATATTTATGGATGGACCGGCGGGCGAAGAGAATGAATATTATGCCGGCGAAGAAGATTGCCAGAACCGTCCAGCCTGCGAGGTGGAAATATGACGACAACACAGCCAGTACGATTCCCACGGCAAGGAATGAGCGTGCGAAGATCAGCCCCATCAACGGCCAGATGTTACTCGGCTTCTCTTTCAGGAGTTTAGGGGCGGATTTGCTGATGGAGCCGGAATGGACTCCGAGACCGAAAAGGAACGGGAGCATCGCCGCAAGGGTTATTCCGACCTCGATAACCTTATGTATGGTCACGCTTAGCTCCGGGGAAAATTTCTCTACAGCAGGTCTGAGATAAAGCTTTGATCCTATGTAGATCGCTATCAGGATCACGCCATAGAGGACGATGCGTGTGAAATAGGCGTTCAGCAGAGTTTTCCATTCGTTGTGCTCGGCGGCGGTCTGTTTGCCGGAGTCGTTCATCTGGGCGAGCCTGTCGATCCATTTGGCCGGTAACCGTTTATTTAACAGATTATAGCACGGATCCGCCAGCTTTATCATAAACGGAGTCGTGAACGTTGTTATGACGGAGACCGCTATGATCACCGGATAGATGAAATCCCTCATCACGCCGAGGGTGCAGCCGACTCCGGCGATGATGAATCCGAACTCTCCCAGTTGTGCGAGGCTGAATCCTGTGTGGACGGCGTTGTCCAAACCGTTGCCGGTCAGGATGATGCCGGCTCCGGCGAAGATGATGTGGCTGATTATTACGATCACGGAGAGCAGCAGGATCATCGCCCAGTGCTCGGCGATCACCGATGGGGCGACCATCATTCCGACAGAGACAAAGAATATGGCTCCGAAAAGGTTCTTGATAGGCTCTACGATGTGGTCAATGTGTTCGCTTTCAGAAGTTTCTGCAAGGATGGACCCCATAACGAAAGCACCGAGTGCGGATGAGAATCCGACCGATGTGGCCAGAGCGACCATCCCGAAGCAGAGGCCGATACTGACAATCAGGAGAATCTCGTCGTTGAGATATTCCTTGGCCTTTTTCAGCAGGGTAGGGATGACGTAGATTCCGACGAGGAACCAAAGAATCAGGAAGAAAACGAGCTTCGCTATATTCATTATCAGCTCCTTGCCTGCGAAGGATTGTGAGACGGCCATTGTTGAGAGCAGCACCATCAACAGTATCGCTATCAGATCCTCGACGACCAGCGTTCCGAACACGACTCCGGCGTACGGCTTGTTCTTCAAGCCGAGGTCATCGTAGGATTTCAGCACGACCATCGTGGAGGACATCGACAGCAAACCGCCGAGGAAAACGCTTTCCATAAAGCTCCAGGACAGGGCCTGGGCCGTGACAAATCCGATCAGGAACACTCCGATGAACTTCACGGCCGCAGTGACGATGGCGCTTCCGCCGACCTTCAGCAACTTCTTGAAACTGAACTCCAAGCCGAGGCCGAACATCAGGAATATTATGCCGATCTCCGACCATTGGTGGACGGTCGCCTCGCTGGATATTCCCGGAAAGAAGCTGATGTTCGGGCCGATCAAGAAACCGGCGAGGATGTAGCCGATGATTAGCGGTTGTTTGAGTGCCTTGGATATTATCGTGAACACTCCCGCCGAGATAAGGATCACGGCGAGGTCACGCACTATGTTCATTTCTTCTGACATTGTTCGTTCGTTTTTAAATGTCTCATTCGCGGCGATCACCGCTTGCTGAACGACAAATTTACTGAATAGATTGGCTTTTTATCCAAATATTCACGTTTTTTCCGTAAGTTTGCCGTCCGAAACTGAGAGTGATGACCAGACCGTGGCTTAAATTAGTCAAGAGATTCGCAGAGTTTTCCGCGTCGAGCCTTTTGGGGACGATTGTGGACACGGTTGTGCTTTGGGTCTTCTCCAAATGGGTTTTCAGCACATATTTCGGCCAATACATCATCTCCCCGGCTATCTCGTTCGAGTGCGCGGCCGTGACCAATTTCGCTGTGGCATATTTCTTTATCTGGAAGGACAGGGTGTCGTGCCGGAGCACAAGGTCGTTCTTCCGACATCTTGGCGGCTACAATCTTTCCTGCATCGGAGCGTTTATGGTCAAGATGGCCTTCCTGCTTCTGATCCAGAGGATGTTCCGGTGGAATGTCGTGTGGTGTAACCTGCTGGCACTGTGCGTGTCCGGTGGACTTAACTTCTTTATGAGCGAGAGGGTCGTCTTCCGCAAGAAAAAGGCCTTGCCGTCTCACGATATCGAGTTTGAGGATTAGCCTTTCCTTTTTCCGGAGAAAAGTCGTTGCGGCAGTTCCATCGCGAAGATTATTCCAAGCACTATCGCGATCGCGCCTTTGACGGCGGTGAATCCGGCGGACGCGGAGAGGTAGAACTGGCTTGAGACGAGGTAGTAAGTGAACCAGAATATTCCGGCTCCAGGGACGAGCGGGAATATTCCGCATAGCAGATAGACCGTGCTCGGGCATTTGTCCTTGACGGCGGTGAAGCGGGAAAGGATGCAGACTATCGCAGTGGCAAGGATGATGGCGACTGTCGGTCCGCTGTGGCAGAACCTTGTGAGCATCAGGTAGATGACCCAGCCGATGGCTCCGATCACTCCCGCCGTGAAATACTGTCTGCGTGGTGCTCCGAACAGGATCGCAAAAGCGAATGTGCCGATGAAGGCGGCAAGGCATTGCCACAGGATTCCGGCGGTCTCGGGATTGACGGTCATTCCGCTGAGTTTGATCATTCCTCCGAACACCCATCCGTCCGCTATGAAGCTGATACTCACGCCGAGAGCTATGCAGATGAATCCGAGCATCGCATCCGTGAGCCTTGTCAGCCCGGCGATGTAGTCGGAATTGGCCAGATCCCGGACTCCGTTCACGAACGGAACTCCGGGGATGAGCGGCATCACCGCTCCGATGATGATGTTGCTGAGGCTGTCGCCGAAGCCTAATCTGTAGGATGTGAGACAGAGGATTGTGGCCACGAGGGCGTTGCAGATTCCGCCTACAATCTTTGATAATGAACCGCTTACGAAGAGACAGAATACATAGAGCAGCGCACCGATCACGAAGTCAGCGGCGCAGTCCATAAACCCTCCGCCGAACACGGCGCAGAAACCGGCTGCTCCAAAAGCAGATCCGGCGATTTGTTCCCAAGCCGGTTTGGCAGGAGCGTCTTTTATGCTTTCCAACCGTTGCCTGGCCTCTGGCAAGGTGTGTTTCCCTGCTGCTATCTCGTAACTTAACTTATTGACAGCGACTACTTTTGAAAGCTGGATTCCACGAATAGGAATGAACTCGACATTGGCGTACTTCCCGAGTGATCCGGTTGTGAATATGCCGTTGCTGAGCACGAAAAAATGTCCGGAATCCACCCCGTAATGCGATGCGATCCGTTCCATAGTGTCCTCTACACGGGAAATCTCCGCCCCGTTCTCCAGCAGGATGTGCCCTGCGATCGAAGCGACTTCCAGAACTTCTGTCGTGTTGTCCGTCTCAACCATACGACAAAATTACAATAAAATCACTACATTCGTGTAAAATTGGATTAATGAATATGAACACTTCGATAATAGCGACCTTGCTGATTCCTTTCGCCGGCACTCTGATCGGTTCCGCTTTCGTTTTCTTTATGAAGAAAGAGATGCCCGTCCTGCTGCAGAAGGCACTGCTTGGTTTCGCTTCCGGAGTAATGGTGGCTGCTTCCGTGTGGTCCTTGCTGATTCCGAGTATGGAAATGTCGGCAGGGGAAGGCATCTGTACTGTTCTGCCGGCCGCTATCGGTTTCATTGCCGGAATGGGTTTCCTGTTGGCTGTCGATTACCTGACTCCTCACCTTCACATCGGCGATGAGAGTCCGGAAGGCCTCAAGGCGAGAATTTCCAAGACCGCTATGCTGGCTCTTGCGGTGACTATCCATAATATTCCTGAGGGAATGGCTGTCGGTGTGGTGATCGCCGGCTCATTGCAGGACGGGATCGGAATCGCCCCCGCCGCCGCTATGGCAACCGCGATAGGAATAGCGATCCAGAATATTCCCGAAGGCGCTATCATCTCGATGCCGATGCGCGCCGCCGGCAACTCCCGCCGCAAATCCTTCCTGATCGGAGGTTTGAGCGGAATCGTCGAGCCGATCGGCGCGGTTCTGGTGATCCTTCTGGCCTCATTGATGACCCCGATCCTGCCGTATTTCCTCGCCTTCGCCGCCGGCGCGATGCTCTATGTCGTTGTCGAAGAGTTGATTCCCGAAGCCTCAGTAGGCCAGCACTCCAACATCAGCACCATCGGTTTCGCCATCGGCTTCGTCTTGATGATGGTCCTCGATGTCGTTCTCGGATGATCTTTATGCCCGCGATCGCTACTTGATGAAGTTGTTGACTAGAAGACTGCTGTTCAAGAAGCAGACGGGAATAAGAAGCTGTTTTGAATTGTTTGAAATGTTCTTTGAGGTGAAAAATCTTCATTTTCTTCCCGCTTCTTCAGTCAGATAGCACCGCTATCTTCCTTGGAAGAAGCGGTCGAAACTGAAGTTTTTCACTCTCAAACCTTCAAACAAACAATTCAAAACAGCTTCTAACTCCTACTGAATATTGTGAAATGCTGCGGAATCGTTCAGGGTAAAGGTTTGCCTGCCAGAAATGAGCCGTAATGATATTTATCTACCGGTGCTGACTGTTGGCCGCACGGAGGTCTGCAAGTGAGACGTTTTCGTTGCGGTAACGGGCGCAATGCCTTTCCCAACAGTTCCTCATTATGGTATAGACTATCCGGCGTGCAATATACCTCGGCGGTATCGAAGAGAGTATAGCCCATCTCCACGGCATCGGCAAGAAGCTCCGTCATCTCCAGTTCATCAGCTGGCGCACCGTATGCGTGGCTCATACCCATACAGCCCAGTCCCACCGCTGAGACTCGCAGACCGCTCAGACCTAATGTCTTTTCGTACATAATCACTTCTTTTCCGCAGGGATCTGCATGTTTCCGAGATAGGCGCGCTCCTTCTCTTCAAGCGAGATATTGAAGAAGCGTTCCTCCTTGAGTAGAGCGCCTTTGCTCATGGCCCCGCCCAGAGGGAACCAGCTGGTGATATATATTCCGTATCGCTTCGCCTTTTCCCTCATCGCCAGTCTCTGCGCGTATGGATGACATTCCATCTGAAGGACCGCCGGCTTTACGACAGACTCACGCATTATCTTGTCGAAGACCTCATCGCTTGCGTCAAAATTACTGATTCCCGATACCCTGACCTTGCCCATCGCCACGGCCTTCTCCATGTCTTTCCATGCGCCTACAAAGTCGCCCGCAGGCTGATGCACATACAGAAGGTCAATGTAGTCCAATTGAAGCCGTCCCAGCATCTCGTCTATCGCCTTCAATGTCTTTCCTTCCCCGTATTCTGTCGGCCAGAGCTTGCTGGTGATCCATATTTCCTCGCGAGGGATTCCGCTTTCCTTCACCGCGCGCCCGACCCCGGCCTCGTCATTGTAGGCGTGTGCGGTGTCGATGTGACGGTAGCCGGCCTTCAACGCCGCGAGGCAAGACTGCTCGCACACCGAGTCCGACGGCTGGAAGAATGTCCCCAGGCCGAATTGAGGCATCAGTATTCCATTGTTGAGTTGTACCATCGGTACGTTTGCCGCAGTCCTATGGATGTCCTGCGCAGCGGCTGAACTGACCATTGATGTCAGCGCAACCAATCCTGTAATGATTCTCTTTTTCATATCTGTCCTTTTATGACTTTGCAAAGTTATGGACAACGTAAAAGATACCTGTTACAAGAATTTCGGATGAAACAACACTTTTTGCGGATTCGGACGAGTCACGGCTGTCTTCTATGAGAGATCGCCTGCCTTGGCCGATGATTCTGCTGTGGTATGCAACTATTTGATATTGAATATATTCGTAAATGCTGCCCTCTGAATTTGACTGGCAGGATATTGCAATTAGCTAAAATTCAGTGATTTAGGATTTCCGCGATTCGTTCATTTGCCCGATCCGCAGAATTTCCAGAGTTTGTAAGCTCTTGTTATACGCTTGGCGATCAAATCGTAGTCCTCCCAAGAAAACGGAGAAGGGTGTAGGAGAGCCATCGCTTTCTTACTGAACAGCTTGTCATATTGCTGAATATATTTTTGAAAGTAATAGCATTCCACAAACGGCATGATTTCCGGGCTGAAATCCTCATCGCTCAGCCGATAGTCACAATGTTTGGCAAGGAACTCCGTTCCAGTCATCTTCCGTGCCTTTACCAGTTGGATATCATCAGAGGCTTCATAGTGAATATTCCCGTAGAATCCATTGTCAATCACCCAAGTAAGGAACATCGCTATGTGATTTGACGCATATTCCCATATAATACTCTCATCCTCGGCTGTGAAGTCTTTGGGATTCTTCTGAGCCGCATGTCGGGAATACATCTCATCGAAATAGAAATCCGCCTTATCCGTCAGGAAAGGTTGCCTGTGAGCTACATTTGCATTGAGCGAATGGACCACTATCCCGATTGTCGTGCCTACAACAGCAATTAGTATTGTCTCTAACATTGTAATATTCCATTTGTTTTGTCTGGGAAAGGGCTTTCCCCCGGATAAACCTTTGTTATTTACTGGTTTGTCCACCCAAAAAGGCTTCTCGCCGGATAACCCTTTGTTATAGACCGGTTTGTCCACCAGAAAGGCTTTTCCCCGGACAAAATAGTCGAGGGGCTATGCCGGCGATGCTGGACTGGTCGCGCGGCTTTCATATTCATCAAGGGCGCCGGACATCAGCTCACGGCCTTTGGCGGCGATCTCCTCGCCTTTGGCGTAGTCGGGGATGGCACCGTAGGAGTCGAAGTTCATATTCACAAGGACATCGGGCTTGTAGAGTTGGACGGACAGCATCGAGATCGTGCGGTTCATCAGGGAGAAGGTTCTGCTTAGAATCGAGTAGTAGTTGTCGCTCATCGGAACGTTTTCGGCTTCTGCCTTCGTCTCTAGCTCCTTGGTCTTGCGGCCGATGCCGCGCATCTCCTTGTAGGCCTTCTGCGCCTCGTCGCCCAGCATCCTCACGCGGTCGGTAATAGGAAGGCCTTTTCTGGAAACGAGCTCACCGAGCGTGTCAAATGTGTCGGACACAAGTTCCGAATCGGCCTCGTGGACTTCGTCCAGAGCGGTGACATAGCCGGCTATCTTCTCTGAGTCTATCTGGTTGACATCGAACGCCACAACTATGTCGTGACCGTTCCGGACGGCCTGGCTGAGAGGCATCGTGTTCACGATTCCGCCATCAATCAATGTATGTCGCCCGTACTTCACCGGGCGGAATAGCGATGGGATTGAGATAGAGGCCCTTATCGCGTCAAAAAGTTTCCCCTCCTTGAACACGACTTCCTCACCGGTATATAGATCGGTCGCCACGGCCCTATAAGGAATGCGAAGGTCCTCTATGTTCACATCCGGGACAACCTCTATGATGGCCGAAATGACCTTGTCTCCCTTGACAAGATAGCTTTTGCTGATCGAGATATCAAGCAGCGAGACAAGTTTGGAGTTGTCAAGGCCGAACAGCCATTTCTTGAACTCTTCCAAACCTCCAGCGGCATAGACACCCCCGACGAGCGAACCGATGGAGCAGCCTGCCACCGAAGTGATGTTATACCCCCTTCTCTCCAACTCTTCTATAGCACCAATATATGCGAAACCTCTCGGCCCGCCGCTTGAAAGCACCAATGCGACATCCTTTGTCATAAGGCGAACAGTTTAATCTGCATAAAGATAGGAATATTCTGCCATCCAAGCAAACTTTGTTTTATGAATATGTCTGCGAATATAACCGCAAACGAAGGCAGATTCCTAAGTGCCCAAAACATTTCAACGAATATGTAAATTGTTTTATATCACGCAGTAAGGTACAACAATCCAGATTCTTTTCTAAATTTGCGCCCGGTTGGTTAGAAGGAATATTAATATGGTGATGACAGATCAGATCAAGGAACCTGAGATGTCCTTGAAAACGTGGATGGCCCTGGTGGGGCTGACGCTGTCGACGTTCATATTCAACACTTCGGAATTCATTCCGATCGCGCTGCTGACAGACATCGGCAGGGATTTCGGATTGACGGAGGCCAAGGCAGGAATGCTGATTTCCGTCTATGCTTGGGTCGTGATGATCCTTTCGATGCCGCTTATGCTGATGACATCGAAGATGGAGATGCGTAAGCTGCTTCTTGGAGTCGTGGCGGTGTTCACTTCGTTCCAGGTTATGTCTTATCTGTCAACATCTTTCGGGATGCTGATGGTTTCCAGAATCGGTGTGGCCTGCGCCCATTCGATCTTCTGGTCAATCGTGTCGATCATCGCTGTCAGGATCGTTCCGGAGAGCCATAAGCCCATAGCCCTAAGTATGATAGTCACAGGATCATCAATAGCGATGATTCTCGGCCTGCCACTCGGACGCGTCATCGGGCTCAGCGTGGGCTGGAGAATTACGTTCCTGAGCATAGGTGCGGTCGCGCTGGTTGTGTTCCTCTATCTGTTCACATTGCTCCCGAAGGTGCCAAGCGGAGGCGGTATGACTGCCCATGACCTGCCTACAATGTTGAAGAACAAGATACTCATCGGAATATTCATAACCACCGCTGCCTTTGCCACCGGTTATTATACAGCGTACAGCTACATTGAGCCGTTCCTTCAGCAGGTCGGAAAGATGACAGAGAACCAGATCACGCTGACTTTGATGCTCTTCGGTGGAGCCGGGATCATCGGAAGTATGCTGTTTTCAAAGTATTTCCCTAAATATAGGTTCAAATTCATCAATGTCACGCTGATAGGATTGATCGGTGGAGTTGCGCTCCTGCTGCCTTCCGCATTCAGCGTTCCTGTCACAATCGCTGTCTGCACAATAATAGGAATGTCGGCGACAGCGTTCAATGTGGCGATGCAGTCGGAGATCATCACGGACACGCCCGCTGCCCAGACCTCGGTTGCGATGTCAATTTTTTCGGGAATATTCAATTTCGGCATCGGGACGGGAGCCTTGATCGGTGGAATGGTCTGCACGCATCTGTCGATCTCGTTCATCGGAATCGCCGGCGGACAGATTGTCCTGTTGGCTCTGCTCTACTGGCAACTTATTGTTGTCAAGAGGTCACTTCGACAGGCTCAGTGACCGATTCGGCTGCTGGCCTGCTACCTTTCCGGTCGCTGAGCTTGTCGAAGCGACTGCTCGTGTCCTGTAATATTCAGAGAATCAATGAACTCTGAATTTCTGCCCTCCCAAAAGTCCCGTCACCAATCTGTAACTTTCTGTAAAAGAGCGAGTGGCGTTCCACGCTTTGAATTCCAGAAACTAAAGTGTTTGCTCTATCCTTTAGTATGACCGGCGCAGAAATCGGCGATGGCGGCTTCGAGGAGGGTGAAGACCTTGGAGATCAGATAGCCGTCAGCGACGGCGTGGTTCATCCTGACAGTCACAGGCATCATCTTGCGGCCGTTCTCTTCACGGAACTTTCCCCAGTTGACGATTGGCTGGTAGTAGAGATGGCCGTCCGGAAGCTCCACATTCAGAGAATCGTATGAGATCCACGGAATGAATGACGCGTCGAACCAGTTAGGATGTCCCACCGGATCAAAATGATATTCAGGATGTGCCTTGGTATATTCAATGTCCCTCTTGCAAGCGGCATAGAAAGTGGAATATTCATCGGAATATTCAGTGTACACAGGCGTGCAGGTCTCGGTGGCCTCGTTGAAGACGTACTGGCACGGGTTGATGCGGTCATAGACGACGACCTCGTCGCTTTGCCAAAGGTACGCCATCCGGTAGTCCTCCCGCGAGTTCATCACCTTCGCCAGCAGGTAGAGGAAGTTGATGTAGAACTTCGTGCCGGTCCTTTTGGAATATTCATAAAGCCCGGTGATGTCGATCCTGCTGGTGATTGAGACGGAACATCTCGCAATCTTGGTGAACCGCTCGTAAACGCCCTTTCTGTAGTAGGTATCAAGGTCTAATTTCTTGTATGTGCTCATAATTTCTTGTGTTAATCAATTGTTATTCGACGTTATGCACTTTTGGCTTGCGCCTGAAGATTGCCCTTTTTTGTTTCGTCTGCAAAGTTACATAACAGAATCCGATAATTTCGAGATGACGTATGGACATTATGCGATTCCAAATGTCAATCAATGAATATCTTGTCTCGTGTCTATGTGGACAATCCCGTTATCTCGTCCGTATTGCTGACAGTGTTCCCGGTCGCTGAACTTGCGGTGCACTGAGCCTGTCGAAGTGTCGGTGCACCCTTCCCAGCAAAAAGTCTGTGCGTGTTGGATGCCCTTTCACTCACAAAGAGGCTGCCGTAGGTGCTTTCGTGAGTCAATCCTGCTTTTTTGCGCACCGATATCATATTAAGTTTGTAACTTTGAGGGCAGACAAAAGCACCACATAATGAATATCTTGCGGAAAATCCGGCTTTCGGGGGAATATGGAACTGCGTTATACGCTGTCTCAGGTGTTGTCACGCTTGCCGCAGCCGCCTTGGTAGTCGGTTCGCCGTCTTCGATCTCGCTTTGCGTCCTTTTGAAAAGTTTGAGCGTTCCGGTCATCTTGTACTTGTTCCATTCTTTCAGAAAGGAGGGGACAATATATTTCTACATAAACCTTGGAATCAGCCGTAACGAGTTTTTCTTGATGCCGATTGTTGTGGAGTTTGTGGCATTTGTCCTTATTATGATTATAACCTGGAACATAGGATATGCAATCAGATAAGACAAACAGGATGCTTGTTGACAGCGTTCATTTGCAGTTTGGCTCCCACACTGTCCTCCAGAGCGCTTTTCTGACCGCCGAAAGCGGAAGGGTGACCGGAGTGCTTGGACGTAACGGTACCGGCAAATCCTGTATGTTCAAATGTATAGTTGGAGGCCTTAAACCACAGAATATGTTCGTCCGCTTCAACGATGAGCCGAAGACTGATTATGCACATATAGGGGAGCGTGTCAAGTACCTGCCTCAGAATCTGTTCGTTCCAGGGAAATTCACATTGGGCGAGGCTTTCAGGTTATATGGCGTGGATTACGATGAGCTCGTGAGGTTTGACCCGAAATTCCACTCTTTTCAGCGGAAGATGTTCAGAGAAGTCTCCGGAGGAGAGGCCAGAGTCGCGGAGATGTTCCTTGTGCTGAACAGCGAGGCGGATTTCTACATCCTCGACGAGCCGTTCTCCAACATAGCTCCGGTCTATGTAGAACGTATGCAGGAACTGATCCGTGAGCGGAAAAAGAGCAAAGGCATCATTGTTTCCGACCACTTGTACGATGCCATCATCGAAATAACGGATGACCTTTATATAATACGTGACGGCTACACCTTCCCGATCAAAAGCCGGGAGGACCTGATTCGCCACGGGTATATTCTCAGATAAAACGAAAGTTCGGGCAGATAAAGACATAAAAAGAAAGATCAGGCGCGCGGCATTAATGGCGGCCTGATCTTCTTTGAATATGAAGTTTTCCGTTATTTGCTCAGGGCCAGGAGGACATCCTCGGTGATCTGCTCAGGAGTGAGGCGGTTCTCTTTCAGCAGTTCTTCGACCACATAGCTGTCCTCGAACTGTTTGCGCTGGCCTCTGACGAGGACTTTCACATCGGTGTCGCCGTAGAACCTGGCTATCTTCTCGCCCCAGCCACCATCGATCTGGCCGTCCTCAAGAGTGATTACGAGTTCGTGATCGGCCTTGAGTGCCTCAAGGGTCTTCGTGTCGAGGGATGTGATGATTCTCGGGTTGATCAACGTCGCGTCAACGCCTTGGGCTTTCAGAAGCTCACAGGTCTTCTCTCCGAGCTGGTAGTAAGCCCCAAGACCAAGAACGGCCACCCGACTGCCTCTGTGGGTGATTTCGTACTCGGCCGCAGACCAGTCAACACCTTCAGCCTTGACCTCAGGACGTGAGATAACTCCGTTAACCGGCACACGGATCGCGACCGGATGCTCCCTGTAGGCGATAGCCCAGTCCAGCATCGCGAAATATTCCTCACGGCAGGCCGGAGCCAGATAGATGAGGTTAGGAATATTTGCGAGCAGGGTGATGTCGTAGAAACAGGTGTGGGTCACATCGTTCATACTCTCGATTCCGCCCCAGAACACGAGCATCAGGGCCGGGTTGTCATTGATGCAGAGATCCTGTGAGAGTTGGTCGTATGTTCTCTGGATGAATGTGCTGTAAACTCCCCAGACAGGTTTTCCGCCACGTTTTGCGATTCCGGAGGCCATAGCGACAGCGGTCTCCTCGGCGATTCCCACGTCCACGAACTGTTTCCCGGCCTGTACCCTGCGAGGCTGGGTGAACCCGAACACGGTAGGCGTGCCGGAAGTGATTGCGACAAGCTCAGGATTTGACTGCATCTTCTCCAGCAGATATTTTCCGGTAAGATCACCGTAGTCCTCGGCTGTGCTTTTGAATTTAGGCTCACCGGTCTCCACATAGAATGGACCACCGAAATGCCATTTCTCCTTGTTCTCCTCGGCGTACTTCAAGCCCTTGCCTTTGAGGGTGTTGATGTGCACGACAACCGGCTTGCCGGTGTCCTTGACCTTTTGGAAGGCATCAATGAGAGTGGCGACATCGTTACCGTCGCCCACATAGACATATTCAAGACCCATCGCCTTGAAAAGGTTGACCTCCGCCTTTCCGTTGGTCTCCCTAAGCAGCTGAAGGTTCTTGTACAGACCGCCGTGGTTCTCCGCTATCGACATCTGGTTGTCGTTGACGATGATGATGAAGTTGCTGTTAAGCTCAGACCCTGCCACGCTCAGTCCCTCAAGGGCTTCGCCGCCGCTCAATGATCCGTCGCCGATCACAGCGATGACATTCTCCTTTCCACCTGCCAGGTCACGTCCTTTGACAAGTCCGCAGGCAAGGCTGATCGAGGTCGATGTGTGACCGATGACAAAGTGGTCGTGCTCGCTTTCGGACGGCTCGCTGAAACCGGTCACGTCATTGTAGTGGGCCGGATCCATAAACGCCTGCTTCCTGCCAGTCAGGATCTTATGCGCGTAGCTCTGATGTGAGACATCGAAGACGATCTTGTCGACAGGGGAGTTGAACACATAGTGCAGAGCCACAGTGGCTTCCACCATTCCAAGGTTCGGGCCGACGTGGCCGCCGTGATTGCTGACCTTTTCGATCAGATAGTGCCTGGTCTCATCAGCAAGGACGTTGAGCTGTTCGACGCTCAACTTCTTGATGTCGGCCGGGCCGTTGATTTTTTCCAAGTACATATCAAATTCCTTTATTTAGTTTCTTAGGCGATCCTTCAGAATCACCAAACTTATCATTTCCCGGTGCAAAGTAAAGCAATCTTTTTTGAATATGTCAGAGTCCGTCTCGGATGAAAGTATTTGAGGTAACATATTCCGTAATTAGGGTACACCATATCGCTTCATCTTTTATGACGGCCTGCACTTTGCCGCTGTCTTCCGGCATATAGTACAGGAGGAATTGTACTTCTCGATCCATTTCCGCTATACTAAAGTGGCAATTTGTTCTGTTGGAATAAAAAACATTGTTCATAATTTTGTATTATGCAGCAAAAACATTATGTTTGCAATACATAATAAACAGGGTATATGAAATTCGTTGACAGAATAGATGAAACTGCACGATTAAAGGATGCACTTGCAAGAGAGAAGTCCTCGTTAGTCGTGATGTGCGGTCGCAGACGGCTGGGTAAGTCAACGCTCATTAAAAGGGTGTTGTCAGAAAATGATGTTTACTTCCTTGCAGACCGTTCTGAAGAGCAACATCAGAGAGTATTGCTTGCAAAAGTAATAGCACAAATCTTCCCGGATTTCGACAAACTGACATATCCGGATTGGGAATCTATATTTCGTGCGGTCAATTATCGGACAGACAAACGTTTTACTTTATGCTTGGATGAATTTCCGTATCTTGTAGAGCAATCGCCAGAGTTGCCGTCTGTATTGCAGAAACTTGTTGATGAGAAGCTGTTGAAGTATAACCTTGTGCTTTGCGGTTCATCACAAAATATGATGTATGGGTTGTTCCTTGATTCTACCGCACCTCTATATGGGCGTGCTGATGAGATCATGAGACTTACGCCGATACACTTGCCGTATATTCAAAAGGCTTTGCATCTTAATGCGATGAATGCCATTGAAGAGTATGCCGTATGGGGCGGTGTGCCGCGTTATTGGGAACTGAGGGAAAACAGAAGTTCGCTTGATGATGCCCTGTGGCGCAATATCCTTTCGGTAAATGGAACTCTTTATGAAGAGCCGATAAAACTATTTCAGGATGATGTCAAGGATATTGTCAAGACTTCAACGATCATGTCTTATATTGGGACTGGCGCAAACCGGCTTTCCGAAATTGCCGCACGATGCGATGAGCCGGCAACCAATCTGTCGCGTCCATTGAAGAAACTTATAGACCTCGGATTTTTAGAGAAAGATGTTCCTTTCGGAATTGACGAAAAGAATGCAAAAAAGAGCCTATATAAGATTGCAGACCCTTTTATGGCATTCTACTATCAGTTTGTCGTTCCTAATCGCTCGTTTATCGAGCTTGGCCGTCGCTTACCATTAGAACAGGCACTGACAGCCCATTTTTCGGAGTATGTGAGTATTCATTGGGAAAAACTATGCAGGGATGCTGTAACGGGAAATATGGTCAATGGAATTGTTTACGGTAAGGCAAAACGTTGGTGGGGTTCTATTCTCAATGAGGATAAGAAGCCGGAACAGGTCGAGTTCGATGTTATGGCCGAATCGCTTGACAAAAAATATCTGCTTGTTGGCGAATGCAAGTGGACAACAGGGGAGAATGGGAAACAATTGACAGCCGAACTTCTCCGTAAAGCTAATTTGCTGCCGTTTGCCAAGAGCTACACTATTGTTCCTATGCTGTTTCTTAAGAATGCTCCGAAAGATGATGCCGGGAATGCGATGTTGCCGGAAGATGTTATTAAAATGATGAGGTAAATTGCAAAATGATTGACCTTCCCTGAATCAGGGCAATACATGGTGGCACTTTTTTATGGTCAAGCACGCAAAAAAATGGTATCTACGAAGAATAAAAGTGAAGAAAAAGATATAAAATTGACTGTATTTTACGTAAAAATGGTTTTCTTTTATTCGTTTTGCGGAAATTTAATTAATTTTGTACGCGTATTATTATATAATAAGGTACAACTCATCTGAAGAAGAATGGAAAATAGAATCAAAGTGGTTCTCGCAGATAAGAAGAGGACAAACAAGTGGTTATCCGAGCAATTGGAATGTGCACCAACTACCGTAAGTAAATGGTGTACCAATTCCAGCCAGCCACCTATGGAGACATTCGTCAAGATTGCGGAAATTCTCGAAGTCGATATTAACGAACTGTTGAGGATTGAAAAGAAATGATATGTCTTTAGTATCTATGGCAAAATGAAATCCACGTCATTGCATAAGACAAAAGCGTTATAAACAAGAATAAAAAAAGAAAATCATATGAACGAACGTTTAATAGTAAAATCATTTGGTCCAGTCAAAGACCTTGATATTATATTTAAGAAGGTTACCTTGTTCATAGGAGATCAAGGCACCGGCAAAAGTTGTGTCGCAAAACTTTTCTCCATGTTTAAGTGGATGGAAAAGGTTTTAAGTCAAAAGAAATACAAACTTTCATACTTTGAACAATATAATAGGTTCAAGACAAAGTTGTGTGCATATCATAGAATAGAATCCTTCATCTATGAGAACTCATACATCAAATTTGAAGGAAATCTATATGATTTTTTGTATGAGAACGGCAATTTCAGCGTAACCGAAAAGAATCGTGATATAAAAGGCATCTCAAAGGTAATGTATGTTCCGGCAGAACGTTCAATAGTAAGTGTCGCTGAGAACAAGTCAAAGCTATTGAAAGAGTTGCCAGATTCAAGTGAGACTTTCTCAGACGAATTTGTAAACGCAAAGAAATTCTTCCAGAGCGGGTATAATCTTCCGTTTGAGGGATTACGTTTTGAATATGACAGTTTGAATGATACAGGCTGGATTCAGGGTACAAACTATAAGGTTAGACTCACCAATGCTTCTAGCGGAATTCAGTCATCCCTTCCGATGTGTATTGTATCAGAGTTTCTGAGCAGTAAGATTTCTGACAAGGAAGAAATAAAACTCTCCAAAGAAGAAAAAGACAAGTTGGAAAAAAGAGTAGCTGAAATTATGCAGAATGAAGAATTTTCTGATAGTATCAAGGATATGATGATTCGTCAATTGTCAGACGCCAATAGATATAATCAACTTATAAACATTGTTGAAGAACCAGAATTGAACCTTTTCCCACGTTCGCAGATGGAGGTGCTCAAATCTCTGATTTACAACAATGCGAGTTCCGATGAGAATATGCTTGTTTTCACTACTCATAGTCCATATTCATTGGCTATTATCAATACAATGATTATGGGCGCCAAGGCGTATGCTAATGCGAATGAAGAATTGAGGAACCAGATAGAAAGCATTTTGCCTGTAAAGTATCAAATAAATGACGATAATATAGCAGTTTATCGTTTGTCTTCTTCTGATGCAATCTATTGTCAATCTGTTATAAATACGAATACGGGACTTGTATCAAAGAACGAATTAGATTCTGCATCAGACGATATTATGCGAGTATTCAACTCTTTATACCAGTGCTATGCCAAGACTCTCGCCAAATAATATTTTGCCTGCTGCCATCACAAATCTTAGATTGTGCACCGCATTACAAAACTGTGGTGCTATTGGTGTAGCTAATGCTTTCGACAAAAGTTCCGCAGAAAATCTTTACGTTTATGATGATGGTAGTCTTGGCTATACAGATTGGACTGATGTGGTACCGGAGTTTGTTTCGAAGTGTTTCGTTGCAGCCAATCCCAACAATAATACGATTGCTTTGCTGCCACTTGACGGCAGAATCCTTACTGGACCGAGTGTTATTGCTGGCGGTGTATGCGATGGAATGCTTTTGACAGATAAAGAGATGTGTTTCATTGAGTTCAAAACGAATGTTACATCCTCCAACTATCAGACTATTACTCAAAGGGCAAATGACGCAATCGATCAACTATGGCACACATTTGATGGTATTATCAAGCCAAAATGTGCGACACAATCAATTGCTGGACAGCCCATAGATGTTGAGCATAAACTTTTCGTTGATTTCCATGTTGTCTTTGATAAAGACTTAGAAGTAACGGGGGCAAGCTCAGAACTAATGGATTTACAGCTACAGTTTTTAACGGACAAAAGTCATCCTCTCTATTTTGATGATGGGAAAGTTTTCCAGTAAATCATTATAGTCCAAAGGAAGAATTCTATCAAGAGAAATAAGTCGAATGATAACAAAAGACGAAATACAAGAACTGCTGCATAGCACGGAAACCTATCGTGTGGAGCGAACCACTTCAACAGGTGACATGGATAAGTTCCAGGAAGCCATCTTTGCCTTTGCTAATGACCTGTCTGGTTCGCATATAAAGGGCTACTTGATACTGAGGGCTTACGACAATGGCGGTAATGTTGGCGGTAAAGTTGGCGGTGATAATGTCCCCAGTTTGTCCCCCAGTTCTGTCTCCAGTTGTCACAAGTTGGAAGGAGAACGTCTTAAAGTTCAACATGACCCCTGAATCCTGAACCAAAAGTAGGCTTGTACCCTCGGAGATGGCTCGTAGATGTAAGAAGACGAATAGAAGTAAAATAGATACATAATATGAGCAATCAAGATATACCAAATCCGCCTGATGAATCTCTTCATCTAGTTTGGCCAGTATAAAGCAACAGAACCAGCAGAGGTGATAGAATCTGTTCATGTTAATGATATTACAAAATGATAACACGTAAAGAAGTACGAGTTAAAAAAAATCCGGATTCTTTAACATGAGGATGAAGACGAGTTAAGTTTTAACATAAAATGAAACATAAAGATACAAGATGACGAACGGAACATATACAGGTCAGACAGACTGGCGCGTTGGAGGCGTGTCCAAGGCGTATCGTAGCGAGGTCGTTCCGTTGTCGTTCGAAGGTTGTAGCAAGGACGGAGATAGACGTAGAATAGGCGTTCGATAGTCTCTCGATAGGGAAAGAAGACAGTAAGAAGTAAACAAGAAATTAAAAAAGCAAAATATAACTCTGATGGATTACGACAATGGATTCATATTGCAGAAGACGGTGGACTGGTCGTTGCTGAATGACGGGATGACCATTCCGGTGTCGGTGTGCTCGCTGTTCAAGGCGTGGGATGAATCCATCTTGACGCACGGGCAGAGCAAGGACATCAAAATACTGATTGACGGCGAGTTCTACGATGCGAAGCTGAAAAACCAGAACTTCGTGCGGAGCAACTGGGCGGGGCATAAGGATGTCATTCAGATTCGCTACAGTCGCCAGTCACCGTTGGCCGTCAAACTGCGGGCCGTGTTCCAGGAGAGCTATGCGTACCTGTTTGTGAAGAAGCAGGTGCTGGGCAAGAGCAAGCGACAGATTCCGTTGCCTGACGACCTGCAGGAGTACATCCGGCTGTATCTGACCTCGTCGCCCGACGTGCTCTGCATGGAGTGTTGCTCCAGTTCCGACTATCAGCAGCTAGCCCACACGCTGAACGCCATTCCCGAGGAGGTTTACGAACAGAGTGACGATGACCAGTTCTTCATGGCCGACAAGACCGCTTCGATTGAGGAGAAGCAGCGGCTGGTGAAGTATCGTCGCATTGACCGCAGCATCATCCTGACCTTGAAGCGGTTCTACGACTATCGCGACGAGATCAGCGGCGAGAAGATTGGCGACGAGTATGGCGACAGCGTTGTCGAGGCCCACCACATCGACTACTTCACCCGTTCGCAGAACAACGACTCCACGAACATCATTATCATCAGTCCCAATTACCATCGCATTATCCACAAGAATAATCCTATGTTCAATCGCAAAAAGTTCGAGTTCCCAAATGGTGAGGTATTGCGGCTGAAGCTGTATGAACATTTGAAAGTTTGATACTTTATGGAGATACTATCACATTTCAGAACCATAGAAGAGCTTACTAAAACACTCTCACGAGAACAAGGATTACTGAGCGAGATGTTTGAGAAGCGGAAACTGATGAAGTTTCCGCAAGGACTGGCTTTGGAATTGGTGGGTGGTAATGAAGCCCGACTGAGAAAACTGCTGGATTATGGTGTACTAGTGGAAACGGGTAATACAGTAGAGATTGAGAGTGACTATCTCAATTTCTTTGAAGAAGTATTGAACGTGAACGAGGAAATTAGTGTTCTGAGCGTACAGGAATGTATCAACACTCTAAAAGAATACATTGGCTATTTTTTACAAGAAACGAATACCAACCGTAAGGCAGGATATCAGGATAGTGTACGGCAACTACTGAAGAAAACGGGATTCAGGACTCTGAAGAATGTGGTGGACCTGAAACGCAATATGGATAATGCGTATAAGCAAGAGCCTAACTATATTATCAAGAAAAAGAAACTTCAGAACCTTGATGAGAAAAGTCACAGTATCCGTTCGATGATACGTGAATGTGAGAAACTGATGGACAATGAGCACGCCTTCTTCCTGATGGCCAATGATCCACACATGGCAAAGACGTGCAGCGACGTGAAACACGACTTTGTGGAGGCGTACCATGCGTTGATGGAAATAGACAGGCAGATTATTGTTTATATCAACCAGATAGAACAGCAGAACCAACTCTATAAGAAGATACGTAAGCTGAAATATCTGCAAGACCAGTTGCTTATCAAGACAGATACCAATCTGGTGCAGGTGCTGGATGAAAGTAATCCGCTATGGATGGAATCCCGCCAATACAGCAAAATAAGGCTCTCTTTGGAAATGCTTAGAGAGAATGACCAGATAGTAAGCATTCTGAGACGGATAGCCAAGCGCAATGGTCTGCGGAAAACAGCCAGGACAGAGGCGGAACCGCTGACATACGAGGACTTGCAAGACCATGTGCAGCGGTTAAAAGATGTCGATCCTGCTGAGGTATGGAATGCCTTTTCTGCTTCGAGCTACAACCTGTTTGATTTCATCCTGAGATATGATTATAAGACCAAGCGTGATATAGAAGATCACGCAGCTCTCTTTTGCCAACTGGTCATTTTGCATCCTGAAGAATGCCGAATGACAGGGAAATACGCCACCTATCAAGACATTGAATATCCTATCATCTATGCGAAATAATACTCAACGAATATACGAGCGACTGAGCCGCGGAGAATTCCTTTCGGTGGACAGTACTGAAGCCTCTATCCGTCATCTGTACGAGGATATTGAGGAGAACTTCGACGATTATGCAGACTTCTTCAAAGAGATTGGTTTGCAATTGGAGAGTGGCAACGGCTACTTTTACTTCTCACGTATTGGTGAGGGTAAACAATCCATAGAACAAAAGTTAGAGAGTTTTTCGAAATGGCTTGACTATCTGGACTTCCTGAAGACCTATAACCAGTCGTTTACGGCGGGCTATCAGTTTCGAAAGAGCAATCTGATAGAGCAGATCAGCCTGGACATTGAACTGAAGGAGAAAGCAGGTCATCTCTATAAGAAATATGGCGTAGGCTCCTATTTAGAGATAGTGAACAAACTGTTGCAGGAAATGCAGAGTATGGGCTTTGCCGAGTGTGTCAGTGAGCAGGACGAAACCTATAAGATTACATCTGCATTTCACTATGCTGAAGAACTGGTTAACATGATTCAAATAGCCAACGAAGATGAAATACCTGAATAAGATCATATTTATTAATAGCGCCAATATACCCTACGCTGAAATTTCTGTAGATGGCAACGTACATTTCACGGGAACCCAAGGTGTGGGCAAGAGTACTGTGCTGAGGGCATTACTTTTCTTTTATAATGCTGATAAGCATCGCCTTGGCATACAGCAAGCTCAAAAGTCGTTTGACGAGTTCTATTTCCGCCAGTCAAACTCTTATATCCTTTACGAGGTAATGCGCGACAATGGGGCATACACTATTTTGGTGAGCCGTTATCAGGGACGTGCCTCATGGCGATTCATAGATGCTCCTTATCAGCGTGATTGGCTCGTAGATGAAGACAAACAAGTGTTGAGCGATTGGGTTAAAATACGCGAGCGAATCGACAAAAACGTGTCTGTATCTGCAAGAATAGATTCTGGAGTGATGTTTAAAGATATCATCTTTGGCAATACTCACGACCACAAATACACTCGTTATGCCTTGGTGCAGAGTGCCCATTATCAGAATATTCCACGAAGCATTCAGAACGTATTTCTGAACACCAAACTGGATGCCGACTTCGTGAAGAACACCATCATACAATCTATGGCAGATGAGGATCTTCCCATCGACCTGCAGACTTATAGAAGACTGGTGACTGACTTTGAACGCGAGTATGACGAAATAGACTGCTGGTTCAGGCAGACTCGTGACGGTAACTACCCTGTGCGCCAACAGGCAGTGAAGATTGCTGAACAGGGGAGGAGAATCGTGGCTCTCGACCAGCAATTATTAGATGTATGGCGGATGTTGAATCACGCTGTGGCTGAAAGCGAAGAGAAGATACCACTCTTGGAATCTGAGGCTACTGAACTAAAAACAGACATCGATAAAGAGCGCACCCGTGAAAAAGAACTTACAGCAGAATATGAAAAGGAAAAAGATGCGCTGAACCAAGAATTGGGAGGCAAAAAGAGTAAACTGAAAGAGATCGTTCAGGCAAGAAAAGAATTTGAAGCACTGGGTATCGAAGAGAAACTTGCATTGGCCGCTCGTGAAGAAAGCATCAAACAAGAGACTGCTGATAAGCAAATGTTATTGGATGACCTATCGAAAACCCATGCGTCGATAGAGGAAAAATACAATATCGCCAGAGGGAAGCTGAAGAATGCCCGTCAGTCATTTGAAAATGCTCAAAAAGAAGCCTATTATCAGAAGCAAGAGTCATTGCAAAAGGAACGAAAGCTGCTAGAGGATGAACGAACGAAAAACAGAAACTCACTAATGGATGCCTTCAACGATTGGCGGCATGAATCGGATGAGCGACTGGAGTTGTTACAGAAAGAACAAAACAGGGCTGACAATGCTGTAAAAGATTTGCGCTTGTGGCATCCCAAGGCTGATGAAGTGACTCAGATAAAGGAACAGCTTCAGAAATTGGAGGTAACAGAAAAGGAAAACGCTGCACGACAAACAGCCGTAAAGAGTCAGATTGCTCAGATTACCACTGAGTATGAGATGAAAGAAGCAGAACTGAAACAGGTCTCTCAGCGCGAGCAAGAACGTTTAGAAACTAACCGATCACAGTATAGAGAGCAAATCACCAAGATTGAAGAATTGCTTTCAAATCTTGACGGTTCGTTGTATCAATGGTTAACAGAAAATGCTGAAGGTTGGGAAGAGACCATCGGAAAAGTGGTTGATGAAGAAAGAATCCTATATGCCGGAGGACTTGAACCCCAATTTGTAAAAGCAGCATCTGATGGCTTATTTGGTGTCAAGCTGAATTTAGACAACATTGATGCCGTACATCGTACCCCCGATGATTATCGTACAGAGAAGAAACATTTGGAAGAGCAACTGCAACAGACAAACCGAGAACTGACACAACTGCCTGTCACACTTCAAGAGGACATTTCGAAACTTGGAAAGAAATATGCTGTTCAGCTCAATCCGCTCCGTCAGCAAGCAACATTGTTGAAAGTGGAAGAAGAACAGATTCCCGTGAAGCGTCAGGATCTGCAAAATCAGCAATACAAGTTGGAGATGGAAGAGCAAGATCTGATTGCACAGGAAAAGGAAATGCGTGAACGGGCTTTCAATGAGGCTCTGCTTAAAGTACAGGCAGAAAAAGAAGTTCGCGAGGCGAAAGAGGCTAAGAATAAAAAGGAACTCAAAGACCTTGATACAGCCTTCAACAAAACCTCAAAAGCCCTTGACGAAGAATTGCGTGCATTCAAGGTATTGCAGGACAAAGAAGCGACCACTAGAGATCAAGAGTTCGATGCTCAAATGTCTCAACTTGACGAACAGCAGAAAGCAGAACTGGCAGGAAAGGGCGTGGATGTGACGCTGCTGGATCAATACCGCAAAACTTTAGACGCTCTCAAGGAATTGTTGAAACAGATAGAAGCAGAACGTACAACGGTCATCAGATATCGTGATGCAGAGCAAAATCTGTTTGCGAAAGAACCTGTAGTCAAGAAGAGTATCAAGGACATTGAGCAACAGCTTGCAATGATGCGTCAACGCTATGAAGACAAGCGTACCCGTATCGAGAAGAAACGGCAGGAGTTGGAAGAACGTCAGAAGTCGATTCTGAAGGACTTGACGCACAGACGTGAGGGACTGAACCAATACCATCAAATGGTGGAGAACGAGCATCTTGTGCCAGACACATTCCTCTCAGATGACAAACTGATAGTGGGCCATCAGGACTGTCAACAACTCATCAGCCAATTGAGAGGAATAGTCAATCAGAAGCGGGAAACGATAGAAAAACTGAAGGATACTGTTATCAACTTCAATCGCAACTTCAAGCCTCAGAATGCGTTCCATTTCAATACGATGCCTGTAACAGATAATGATTATTTGCAGATTGCTGTTGATTTGCAAGACTTTATGGACAACAACAAAATTGAAGAGTTCCGCCGTCGCACCAGTGAGCATTATAAAGATATTCTGGGACGTATCTCTACAGAAATTGGTGCGCTAATGAAGCGTAGGTCAGATGTGGACAGCGTGATACTCGATATCAACAGGGATTTTGTAGAGAAGAACTTTGCTGGTGTCATTAAAAGTATCGAACTCAGAGCCAATGAGTCATCCGACAGACTCACGCAGTTGCTCATGTCCATTCATGACTATACAGTGGAGAATGCGTTGTCGATTGGTGAACTCAACCTTTTCTCAAGCGACAATCGTGACGAGGTGAACCACAAGGTTGTAGATTACCTGAAGAGTCTCTCCCATCAGTTGCAGGATGAACAAAGTCGCCCAACGGTATCACTTGGCGATGCATTCCGTCTGCAGTTCAGAGTAAAAGAAAACGATAATGATACGAACTGGGTAGAACGTATCAATAATGTGGGGTCTGATGGAACTGATATTTTGGTTAAGGCAATGGTGAATATCATGCTTATCAACGTGTTCAAAAAGAAAGCAGAAAGGAAGAATGGCAATTTCATCGTACATTGTATGATGGATGAGATTGGGCGACTTCATCCCAATAACATCAAAGGCATTCTGCAGTTTGCCAATTCGCGTAACATCTATCTCATCAACAGTTCGCCAACGTCATATAACCCATACGATTACAAATACACCTATCTGCTCAGTAAGCATGGTGTAAAGACAAGAGTGGACAAATTGTTGAAACGAACAAAATAGGACTGAATTATGGCAATAAGCGCATCCATACAAGCATTGATTTCTGGTGAGCAGGTGGCTGGTTCAAAGCTAAGCAGCAAACTGCTTAATGAACTGATGGCAGAAGGGCTGTTGTCAGTCGTGACTCATGGTTCGAGAAAATCCTATCGCGCTCGTGACGTTGAGGCCTTGAAAAGATATCTCATAGACAAGGATGAAAGCTATCGAATGCTTGAAGTCAGCAGTTTCGTTTCTCGTGCTTCTTTGGCGGCAGAAACAGGAAACTCTAAGTTAATGACAGTTCGCTCTTGCCCTGGCTTCCCTGTTAATAGCTACGAGCCCATCTCATGTTCACTTTGCGACAAAGATTTTGTTGTCAATCCACATGAAGGCAGCTTTGTGTTCATCGACAACTGGCAGCAATTTTCTATTCCTCAAGACATAGTCGTTGTGGGTATTGAGAACATGGAGAACTTCCGTAGGATTCGTCAGCAAAAGAAATTGTTTGAATCTGTGCTGGGTAATATGCCGCTGCTGTTTGTCTCTCGCTATCCACAATCGACAGACCTGCGTAATTGGCTTATGGGTATTCCAAATAGGTACGTACACTTCGGTGATTTCGATTTAGCAGGAATTCACATCTTCCTGACAGAATTTCAAAAATATCTTGGTGATCGTGCATCATTCTTAATCCCTTCTGATATTGAACAACGATTGACTCAAGGTTCTGCAAATAGGTATAATATTCAATACAACAAATTTCATACACTTCGGTGTACTGATACAAAATTGCAGTCGTTGATTGGGTTGATCATGAATTATCATAAATGTTATGACCAGGAAGGGTACATTATAAAATAAAAACAATAGTTACGCCTATGAAGATTGGAATTTATGAGCAGATAATCAACCAGTTGTTCGAAGAGAAAATCTCTTCGATTGACCAGAACCGGTTTTACATCGGGGAGCGGGTCATTAAGAAGGATGAGGTGGCAAAGTTGCTGTCGATGTATTTGACGAGCATCTTTGAACAGGTGCTGTCGGATATGGTTGATATAAATGATGAGACTGATGAAGAAGACGAACAAAAAGATTCATCTGTCAAAAGGGGGCTGGAGTTAGCCAATTCCATCATTCGTAAACTGGTAAATGAGTTCCATTTGGATTCTGGCAACTTGGTTTCTGCTCAGGCCAAGATTTTGACAGCAGTAATTGATAAGACTCAATCGGATTATCCAGATTTGGCAAAACGTCTGGAGGAGATGATGCCAATGAAGGGTCTCATAAACGGGGCTCTGTTTACAGGCAAGGGGATGAAGATGTATACGGAGTTACAGAAAGAAATAGTCTCAGCTGATGAAATCCGTTTGATGGTGTCGTTTATCAAGAAACGTGGGCTTGCTCTTATTTTGCCACGGTTGAGAGAGTTTACCAACAGAGGAGGGCAACTGAAGGTAATCACAACAACCTATATGCAGGCTACTGATTATGATGCCATTATCCAGCTGTCATCGTTGAAGAATACAGAAATAAAAATTACATACGATGTCTCCTCTGAGCGCCTTCATGCAAAAGCTTATGTTTTCCTTCGTGATACAGGCTTTAATACAGCATATATAGGTTCTTCAAATATCTCCGAACAAGCACTTGATACAGGTGCAGAATGGAATGTGAAGGTAACGCAAATGGAGCAGCCACGAATGATGAAGACCATTCTTGGTGCATTCGATGCTTCATGGTGGGCAGATGGTTACGAGACTTTTGTGAATGGCGAAGATAACGAGAGGCTGAAAGCAGCCTTAAACAAAGAAGTGGATAATGAAATAGATTTCTCGACACTTAAGGGCTTAATTCGTCCTTTCGATTATCAGCAAGAGATTCTAGAACGACTTCAGGTTGAGCGCGAGGTGCGGAATCATTGGAAGAATCTGGTGGTCGCTGCAACTGGAACAGGCAAGACCGTAATGGCTGCCAGCGATTACAAGGCATTTGCAGAGAAACACGAACGTGCCCGTCTGTTGTTCGTGGCTCACAGGGAAGAAATCCTCCGACAGAGTCTCCAGACTTTCCGGCAAGTACTTTCTGACTATAACTTTGGCGAGAAATGGTATGGAGGCGAAGAACCTGCAAATTATGAATATGTGTTCGCCTCAAAGGACACATTGAACAACCGTTTGGATAGTTTGTCATTACCTGAAGACTATTATGATTATATTGTCGTTGATGAGGTTCATCATGTGGCAGCATCTTCTTATCGTAAGATAATTAACCACTTTAGATCTAAAGTGCTTTTAGGATTGACGGCTACTCCTGAGCGAATGGATGGAGAAGACATTACACAAGACTTTGATGGTACCATTTCTGCAGAGATACGTCTTGATGATGCACTGAACAAAGGCTTGCTGGCTCCGTTCTATTACTATGGTATAACAGACTCCGTTGATTATTCAGAGGTTGCCTGGGATAAAGGTCATTATGTGGCATCTGAACTTTCTCGTATTTATAGTTACAATGATGCACGTACTGCTGTGATTTTGCAGTCTTTGCAGAAGTATCTGACCAATATTCGTGATGTCAGGGCTTTGTGTTTCTGTGTTGACCAGCAACATGCCAAATATATGGCTTCCAAATTTACGCTATGTGGATTGAAAGCCGATGTGCTGACCAGTGAAAACGCACAGATGCGAGCACCGCTTTACAGACGATTGGAGAATAAGGAAATCAACTATCTATTTGTAGTGGATATGTTCAACGAGGGTGTAGATATACCCGAAGTTGATACAATTCTTTTCCTTCGTCCCACGGAGAGTCTCACTGTGTTTGTCCAGCAGTTTGGACGAGGTCTCCGCAAAGCAGAGGGAAAGACACATGTTAATATACTTGATTTTGTAGGTAACAGTCGAGCTGAATTCAATTATACCGACCGCATGCGTGTGATGCTCGGCAGAACGTCAATGAGTGTCGTAGAGGAAATGGAACGCGATTGCCCTCACTTGCCTTTAGGTTGCCGAATTATACTGGAGCCAAAGGCAAAGGAGCATATCCTGAACAATATCAAGGGGGCTATTCAGCGTTTTACGGCACGAAAGGTCATCGCATTGGTTCAGAACTTCGAGAGACATCACTCAGTTCCGCTTACGCTCTCCAATTTCGTAAGAATCTATCAGATGCCCGTAGATAAGCTCTACAAAGGGAGAACGTGGAATCAGATATTGTTTGAGGCTGGGGTGGGCGAAGAGCAATCTCGTTTTAATGAGGAGCTAAGTCGTGCCGTATTCCGTAAGTGGTCTGCAACGGACTCGTATTCCTATTTGAGCTTTATCGAACAACTTGCAAAACGAGCGTTCAGAGTGAGAGTAAACAGAATGAATGCTGTTGATCAAAAGCGATTGCTGATGCTCTACTACGACCTTTTTGAGACGGCTGGAAGATTTGTAAGCCTCCAAGATATGGTTGATGCCCTTGCTGCTGACAAACTATTCTTTGAAGAGCTTGCTGAGGTGATAGGAGTGATGCTTCAAGAGAACAAAGCCTACGAGAAGCCGGATAACTCCCAGTTGCCAAATTTCCCATTGAAGCTCCATGGCGTATATACAAAGGCACAGATTCAGGTTGCTATCGGAACATCGACGTTGGCACGAAAATCGTCAGCTCGCGAGGGTGTGGAACGCAACAAACTGCTGAATGTGGAGGCTATGTTTGTCGATATCATCAAGAATCGTGAAGAGGGCTCTACGACTGATTACGACGACAAGGCGTTGTCACCCTATCTATTCCAATGGGATACTCAGAACCGAGTAAAGCCTGAATCAAATGAAGGTCAGGCTTATATCCATCAGACACAGACCATGCTGCTCTTTGTCCGTGAGCAAAAGAACTTTGTTGAGGAAAAGACTCGCACAATGGGATATGTTTATTTGGGTCGTGTTACCCTGAGCGACTGGGAGTACAAGAATTTAGGAAATAGGATGCAAATGCAGATACGTTGGAATATGGTGGAACCGATTCCCGGCAGCGTGATGCACTTCGCACGAATGAAAGAAATTGCATAATTATGAAACAGATAGAAGTCGTAGCTGCGATTATTCGCAAAGATGATAAGATATTCGCCACACAGCGAGGATACGGCGAGTGGAAAGACTGGCGGGAGTTTCCTGGCGGGAAGATGGAGGCTGGAGAAACACCAGAGGAAGCTCTGAAGCGGGAGATTCGTGAGGAACTGTCGACGGAAATCAGCGTGGATGAATTCCTCTGCACGGTGGAATATGACTGCCCTAAATTCCATTTGACCATGCATTGCTATCTTTGTTCACTGATGACAGATTCTCTACATCTGAATGAGCATGAGGCAGCAAAGTGGCTCACTAAGGATGAGTTGAATAGTGTAAAGTGGCTGCCTGCAGATGCGAAATTGATATCACATTTAAGAAGTCTGAAGGAAGAGAGAAGATGCTGAATTGAGCAATAGAACAGAAATCGAAAACGTTATAAAAACATATGAGCGAAAAGCAGAAATACATTGACTTTGAGGCTTATGAACGTGTGGCAGAGCCACATAAACGTGAGCGGTTTTCGGCTTGGCGTACTGCAATAGGACTTCAAGACGTAGATGGGCTTCGTGTGTCTGACTATCTGAAGGAAATAGCAGTAAAGCACATTGAGGGTGAAATCACCATCGATGAGGTGAGAAAACAGCTACAGTCTTATTATGTGAATAAGATTACGCATGATGCTGACGATGCAGAAAAGGAAGAGGCAGACCGTGGCTGCCAATATTACAAAGCTGCTGAATGAGCAGTCTTTCTCGCTTACCCCTTTGGAATTTCTGAATATCCATCGACATCTGTTTGAGGGTATCTTTAAGCATGCTGGCGAGATTCGCCCGTATGACATCAGTAAAAAGGAGTGGGTACTGCAAGGCGATTCTGTTGTGTATGGCCGTGCTGCAGACATTCATGCGGCATTGAAATATGACATACAGACGGAACGTGATTTTAGTTATAAAGGTACTAGTGATGCGTTAATTTAATGCGCTGTTTATATAACTTATTAATATTTTAATGTTTTACTGATGTTTTGGCTTATTCACGATTTGAATCGCTTTCCGATGCGATAAATCGATTCGACATCGTTGCAAGTCCTTAACTACAAATTATTTAAATAGCTCTTTGACATTTTACGATTTGAAGTGAGCGTTTGGCTAAATTTGTGGCTGCTAAAAGCCGCAAATTATGAACCAAGGCAAATATGTCTTCTCGCAAGTAATGACATACTTCCCCAGATGGGTCTTCGAAGTCGCCGTTGAAAAGTACGACGGAGACTTCCACGCCAAGAATCTGAACAGTTATAGTCATTGTCTTCATCTTATGTTTGGCCAAATGGCCGGATGCAAGTCTTTGAAAGACATTGCTTTAGTTCTAAGGTCAATCAAAAAGGCAGCCTATCACCTTGGTATTCCAACGGTTGTTGACCCTCCGTCCTTGTCCAAGGCAAACGAGGTGCGGGACTACAGGATCTTCGAGGAACATGGCATGTGGCTCATCCGCAAAGTGCGTCCGATGTACGCAAAGGAGGATATTCCTGACGTCCATCTTCCCGGCTGGGAGATCTTCGCGATAGACTCCACCACCATTCCTTGCAGCATCAAGCTGGCTGAATGAGCTCTTGGCAAGCACTCGAAAGGCGGTGTTAAGATGCATACTGTCTTGGACTTACGCGGAAGCATACCGGACTCCATCTACATAACGGATAGCAGATATCATGATAGCAACTATCTGGATGTGTATGAGCCATACAAGTGGGCAATCTATACGATGGACAAGGCCTATGTGGACTTGGAAGCCCTTTACCGGATGACCGAGAATGAGACCTACTTCGTTACCAGGGCAAAGACTCCCATGAAGTATGAGGTGGTTGAGACCAACTACAACATCAATGACCTGGTGGGTATCGTTGGAGATAAGACCATTCGCTTTACAGGCTATGCCAGCCGGAAAAAGTATCCTAAAGACTTGCGCTTTGTTGAGTTCTATGATGCTGAGAAAGAAGAGGTTATCATCTTTCTTACCAACAACTTCGAACTCGGACCGCTTGTAATTGCCAACATCTACCGCAACAGATGGCAGATTGAGTCGTTCTTTTATGACAAGTATATCATTATGCAAAGTAGTGTTGCTTGAAAGGATGCAAACAGACCGACTTTGTGAGTTTTGCGTTGGCTACTAAACATAAATACTTCTCATGACGTTATATTATATGAAAGGCATAAGCCAAGTAATTTAATATCAATTGTTATGAAGGAACAAGAAATCCAAACATTGATTGGACAATGCATCGCCTTCTTCCAAGAGAACAACTACTCGCGAAATCGCATTGGCGTGTACAAGACACTCTGGAGACATGGCATTGTCCCATTCATGGAGGCCAGGGGTCTCAGAAAGTACCAAACAAGCGTAGGCGCAATGTACATTGAAACTTGTCATCGCAACGGAACCGTCCGTCAGCAGGAACGGGAAAAGATCCGCAGCATCCAGGTGCTTGACGACATGCTGCTGACCGGACATATCCGCAAGCGTTGTTTCACCCCCGTTTATCATCGTCTGGATGGTGAATTGGGAAAGGATATGGAGAAGTTGATACAACATCTGACCAACCTCCGCCGCAGCAGGACCACCATCGGTGACTATCGTCTTTACTTGAGCGAGTTCTTGCATCATCTTGAAGCGGAGGGTGTCCGCCACAAGGAGAATATTGCTGAAAATCATATCGTGTCCTTCGTCCTTGCCCATCCCACCAATAAGGTAAACATCGTGTCCGCATTGCGTGTGCTGTTCAGGTTCTGGAAGGAGGAAGGACTTTTGGAGCGAGACTTCAGCCAGTTCTTCGAGTCGTTCCGAGTCAGGCATCCTGAGCGAGTTCCATCCTTCTTCACAAAGGAAGAGGTGCTGATGATAGAGAACTCCATAGCCAGGAGTAATGCCGTCGGCAAAAGGAACTATGCGATGACGTTGCTAGCCTCTCGGCTTGGTCTTAGGGCATCCGATATCGCGAACCTTAAGTTTGGCGAAATTGACTTGGACAACAACCTGCTAACGATCACGATGCAGAAGACACGGAAGGTTGTTCAACTGCCGCTTTTAGCTGAGGTTGGAAACTCCATTGCTGACTATCTCAAAAATGGTCGTCCCAAATCAAGTCTTGACCAGGTGTTCCTCTCAAGTCGTGCACCTTACACTGGTGCCACAAAAGCATGTGTATGCGCCGCCATCAATGAAATCATCCTCAAGTCCGGTGTGGATGTACACTTGAAACACCACGGGCCGCATTCGCTTCGTCACTCTTTGGCCAGCGCCATGCTTAGTGAGGAGACAACACTGCCGGTCATATCGGAGTCACTGGGACACCGCCATACGGATACCACCATGGTATACTTGAAAATCGACATCCCATCGCTGATGAAGTGCGCATTGCCTGTGCCTTCTGTCGCAGAAGGGTTCTACATGCAGAGAGGAGGTGCGTTCTATGAGAGAGATGTTCAACTACAGAAGTGTTCTGGCTCCATATATGAGAAGCCTCATCGAGGTAAAGGCGTCCGCCGGTATCAGTGCTCTCCGTATGAAGTGGATACTGAAGGAGTTCGATGACTTCGCCGTATCTGTGAATCTTACCGATCCGCATGTCACGTCCGAGTTCATCTCGAGGTGGCGCAAGACCAGGGATGCCGACTGCGACCGGACAATCTATGCCAAGTACTCCGCATGGCGCCAGTTGACGACCTTGATGAGCAGGAGAGGATGTCTTTGTCATATCCCACGGTTGCCCAGGCAGCCGCAACTGAACTTTACTCCGTATATCTTCACGAAATCCCAAATCGCCGACATCTTTGCAGCATGTGACGCAAGCCGCCTGTATGATGTCCGTATGGGGACGTCACTCTTCTCCATGCCTGCCTTGCTGAGGATGCTATACGGAACAGGTGTCCGCATCTCTGAAGCCCTGTCCATAGTTAACGAGGACGTGCACCTTGAGAATGGGTACATTCATCTCAGGAAAACCAAGAACGGGACAGACCGCATCGTTCCTATCAGCGAGTCCATGCGCAACGTCCTGTCGGAATATATATATCACAGGGACAGGATGCCCATTGTCGGAATATCCGCGCCAGACCACCCCTTGTTTGTAAAGGGGGACGGCACATCATTCGGCGCCAATGCTGTGTACCAGTTCTTCCGCAAGATGCTCGACAGATGTGGTATTCCGTTCAAGGGAAATCATTGCGGGCCTCGAGTGCACGACCTGCGGCACACATATGCCGTTCACTGCCTGGTCCAGATGGCCCATAATGGTGTTGACCTATACACAGGCCTTCCTATATTGTCCGCCAGCCTGGGACACCATTCACTGTCGGCGACTGAGCAGTATGTCCGCCTGACCTACGCAATGTATCCGGAAATGGAACGCCAGTGCTCCGCGATAAACGCTTTTGTATATCCTAAACTCTGCAAGTCCTATGACGACAGCGACAGACTTTGCCAAACAACTTAGCCGGTTTCTGTCCGAGTATCTGCCCCATGAACGCAATGTCAGCCCAAACACCTTGTCCGCGTATAGAGATGCCTTTGTCCAATATATCGACTACATGCATACCAAAAAGGGTGTCGCTGTAGAGAAACTGTTCCTCAAGCATCTCACTCGGCAGAATGTCATCGGCTACCTCAATTGGATCCTTGACGAGAGGAATTGCTCCCCGGCCACAAGGAACTACAGGCTGGCAGCCATCCACGCGTTTGTGTCGTTCCTGCAATACAATATTATCGAGCAATCAGAGGAATGGCAGAAGATATTGTCAATAAAGGCCATGAGAACTGAAAAGAAAGCGCTGAACTATCTCTCGCAGGATGGCATCCGCCTGCTTCTCCACCAGCCTGATGTCACAATCTGGCAGGGACGCAGACATCTGGCGATGCTCTCGCTGATGTACGACACCGGAGCGAGGGTTCAGGAGATTGCAGATCTGACCGTTGACTGCGTCCGCATCGATAGTGAGCCTTACACGATAAAGCTCTTTGGGAAGGGACGCAAGTCTCGTGTTGTCCCCATGGTGAAGGAACAGGTGAATCATCTGAGGCTGTATATGGAGGAGAATCATCTTGACAATAGCAACATGTTCGGAACTCCGCTGTTCTTTAACAACAGGCATGAAAAGCTGACACGGGAAGGAGTGGCGTACGTGCTCAAGACTTATGCGGATATGGCCCGAAAAGTCAACCCCTCGCTTATACCGGACCGGCTCAGTTGCCACAGCATCCGGCACAGCAAGGCCATGCACTTGTTGCAATCCGGCGTCAACCTCGTCTATATCAGGGATATACTTGGTCATGTATCTATACAAACAACTGATATCTATGCAAGAGCAGACTCAAAAGCAAAACGCGAGGCCTTGGAAAGAGCCTATGTGGATCTCAATCCCGGGGTCAAGTCAGACCGTGTCTGGGAACGAGACAAGAACCTCCGGGAGTGGCTGAAAGGGCTCAATCATTGATATTGTTATGCAAAGTTGAAACGAGAAGTAGCATAGATAACTTGTTGAATATCAATGAGGCTTTGATGTCAACTTTGCATAATGATATGCTTGTCATAAAACAACTTATGTGTAGCTTCTCATAAGTTGTTCAAATGGATCAAGGGCAACCTGACCATCAAGGCCCTCTGGGGATACTCGGAGAATGCTGTCAAGATCCATCTTTGGGTCGCAATCAGCACTTATCTGTTGCTCGCCTGGGTGAAAACTGCGATCAAAAGCCCGCTGACCATTACGGAAGCCTCAAAGGTGGTAGGAGCATCGCTCCTTACCAAGACTGATCTCCGCGAACTGCTGGATGTTCCAGCCCCACTCACTCAAAATCAAAATGTCAATGAACTTGAATTAAACTTTTAAACCAAAATTTATCGCATCAGTAGTAATATTACTACAACCACGAACGAATCAAACTGCGGTTAAACGGAATGAGTCCGGAGCGGTACCGGACTTATTGTATATAATAATCTATTATTAACCGTCCAACTTTTGGGGTGTATATCAGGGCGGTGGGGGACAAACCAGCAAGAGTCTGTGGCCGGCTTGTCCGGTCACAGTCTCTTGACCTTATTCCCTTTATGCGCGATGTGCGGCGCGGAATGAAGAGTTTCGCAGTGGAGCTGCCATAAGTGGAGTTTGGAGTGGCGCTTTGTGTCCTGGAGGGCGTAACCAAAGCGAGTGAGCGGAGCTTTAGCGCAGCGAACTGGCTTTGACCGCCTTCATATTGACATACGCATCGGCACTACAACTGGAACAGGTCACCATCGGCCTAGATCGCCCCGAGCCCCATCAGCATATACCTCAATGCTTCTGCCTCATCGGCCACATAGGGCTTCCTGGACAGGACCATGCGGGCAATCTTAACGCCGTCATCGGCTTTGGTTATCTGCTGGAAGAATGGTTTTCCGTACTCCGGCCAGACCAACTCGGCTTTGTCGCCTTCATCGACTAGATCCACATAGACGACAACTACCCAGCCGTAGTCGGTGTCGTACTTCTTACATCCATTGACCTTTATCTTCATTTCATTGTCCTTCACGGTGACTGTTCCTTTCTCGAAGGCCATATCGCACTTGGTAATTTCGACAGAAGGGATGCGCATCTGCTGTGATAGAATGGCGTGGTCCTCGTAGGAGACATAGCGGGGCGTGGCGATGATTTCAATGGCCTCGACATACATTCTGCCGCTGTAGTTCAGCGGATTGGTGCTCTGCGCTGCTGCAGTGAAGGATGCCAGCAACGCGAAGGTAAATACTAAGATTCTCGGTTTCATGTTGATTTGTGATTATTGAGTGTTATGTTTCTGTAACGCAATTATTGTCACATTCAGGTCTGCTGCCATTTCCTCCAAATGTTTGATAGGATTCTCTTCCTCAAGAAGATGAATTCCGTCAATGATGAAGACCCGCACCTTCTGCTCGGAGATAATAACCTTCGCCATAGTGTGCATTTCGCCAACCGATACTTCAGTGGAATCATCCAAAAACAAAGGGGCTTTTGACAAAGAGATGATTCCGTTTTTGGCCTTATCCCATTCTTCTTTCGGTGCTGTAGCAAGCCTGGCGATATTATCCGTGTATCGAGAGAATATAATGGTCAGAAGATCACTTACGATATCATCCTCCTTCTTCTCAAGTGAGAAGAGAACGGTAGATATTCTATTATCGACGGCCAATGGAAAAGCGACCTCTGCGGCAGTTGATGTCTGGCTTTCTTCTTCGCCGTCATCGATAAGAAAGAGACCGGGCTCCAGACTATTTTCGGATATTTCTTTAATTGACTTGATTGTCTTTACCATATGTTTTTATTCGAAATGATTCTGTGGTTCATAATATTCAGCCAGTTGCTCAAACATTTGTTTGCGCTGTTCGCGTTTCTGGCTTGCCCTAACCAGGCCACGGACTTGACGATGAGTTCCTGTAGAAGAGGAATGACCTCTGAATGTGGGCGAACCCATCATCCGATGAATACAGCAATGGCAGTGTATTAGGACAAGCTTAGAAGGACTATTTTTCGGCATCTCATCTTGTCTATGAGGATTATGAACAGGGTCGTCCCACTTTGATGATTTGAAAGACGGCCCTGTATAACAGCGCCTCATGAAGTTGTCTCTAAGTTCACTTCGGCTCATACCTTATAGTTTTTCTGATTGATCTTCGTGGACTCTCACCAGGATGACGGGGATGCCCATGCCTCTGGACAGTCCTTCAAGGCGACTGGCTATCCATTCTCTACCTTTCTCCGGGTGATCTTGGAAGTATTTAGCGGTGAGGCGCTCGGCACCGCTGATGATGAGGGCTCGGACGAAGCGGCGGTTGATGATGCCGGTGGCTTTGCGAAGAACAACTTTAAACTCGGGATTCTTCTGGTCCAGGACATAGACGGTACCGACAGCCTTCTCCTGAGGGATCAAGGATTCTATAGCTTCTTTGTGACCGTCCAGGGAAATGCAGAGGACAGATGTGTTCCACTTCTTGCGCAGATCGGACGCCATCTGGGCGACGATGAAGGATTCGCTCACTTCGTCAGTGGCGGTGATACGCTGTACACGACCCTTTTCGTAACCAGGGATTTGATTGATTATTTCTGCCATATCTAACTTTTCGGGCAAAAATAACCGGACCTTCGGCAGAAATTCGGCAGATGCTAATAAAAACATCTCCGACGCCGAAAAATCACGAGAATGACCTATGGTGCCGGAGAAAACGAATGTCGGAAACTCTTTGCTTCTATAAGAAGTACTGTTTCTTTATGGGTTTGACATACTGATTATCTTTAATCTCGTCAATAATATCATTGTATTTGATTGCTTTGTACTCGAAGTTAGCGAAATCCAGATGCTCCTTGATGAAACCATTAATAAATGCTTCACTCCTTTCAGCTTCTTCACGTATGACGATTCGTCGATTCTTGAACTCCTCAGCTATTTCATCCGGGAATAATGAAATGAAGGAGTCCGACATTTCCCACGTTACACTAAGTAATTGGACATGCTTATTCTCATATGCCTTTGGTGATAGCCAGATATCCTTTGATACTGCCAGAAGATGACGTCCAAGTTGAGTAACATTATACAAGCTGAATGTTGTCGCTTCTTCAAAGAAAGCAATCCATGATTTCGGAGAATCCTTCGTGTAGGATGAATACTTTGTTGCGTCCAAATAGGAATCGCGCGGTATCTCATTTCCCGAATAGTAAGGCTCAAGAAATTTGGATTCAATAAAGATTGTCCTGCCTTCCTCTCTAACGACAACATCGACATTGGCTGGGCGTCCAGACTTGAGGGGAACCCTTTCCTTCCACTCAAATTCAATCGTAGCGTTAGGATGACACAATTCGTATGCGCGCCAATAATTAACTGCTAACCCTGCAGAGGAATTGACCTGACGCATTTCTGCTTCAGGATTACCACTACCTTTCTTTAGTTTATCCCGTTGTTCATCCGTTGGGATACAGACTAATTCTGTAACAAACGACCCCTGATTAAGACTGGTCAACTTATCCGTTAGAATCTTGTAATTATCCATATAGCTCTTTCAATTTATTAATCGTCATCGATATGCACTCCCTTAATTGATCCGGCTCCAGGACCTCTATGGTATCCCCAAACGAGAGGATGTCCTGCTTGAAGTCATAGTCTGGGGCGAGGTTATAAGCGAAGATGCTGTGGTCGCGGTGCGTTTCGATCTCTTCCTGGCTACTGTGAAGCGGCAGGGATCGGAAATAGCAGACCTGTTTGCCATAGACCTTCAAGAGAACCTGCTGCGGCTTCATATCATCGTACTTGCGTATGCCGTACAGAGACTGGAACCAGGCTTTGGCATCCAAGCCCTCCGGGATCTTGAATGTGTCGGGAAGTATCTCTACCTCGAGCATGCGGTCCAGGGCGTACATGTGAGGTTTGTAGTCCTTGTCGTTATCCTTGTGGCTGTACAGGTACCAGCGGCGCTTGAACTCGCGGATGAAGTACGGCTCCAGCTCGAAGGTCCGCTTCTCGTCCATACGATAACCCTGATAGCGTACCTTCAGCTTCCGGTTGTCACGGATAGCTTGGATGACTGTTGTGAGAAACTGGTGGCTGGAAGGGACATTCTCAAAGAATATCCTGTCCTTCATACCAGCACTCTCGTTCAGAAGTGAGTTCAAGCTGAGGGCGTTCAGCATCCAGGAGCGGATGCCTGTTCCGTCCATATCATCTTCGTTGACGATACTATAGGTGTTATCCCTGCGGTCGCAGACAATCTCGATTCCAAAGATGTCAGAGATAGATTCTATATGATTCGAGAACGTACGCGCGGGAAGGTCACTTCCAAGTTCATTTACTGAGCTCCGCCGCCACAACTGCCTGATTTGGGCCAGTGTAAGAGGCCCGCGGCTCTGGAGTGTCTCCAGCAGCCAGATGTAGGATTTGAAGTAATTCTTTGCCATATCTGACCATAAAGATAGCAATATCTTCGGCAAAATAATGGCAGAATATAGAAATAGTGTATTTGCCGGAATCTTACTGAAGCACCCATTAACTTTGTCGCCAGAAAACGAATGAGAATATGGAAATCAAGCAACTCGTGCCAATGTCATTTGACTTTTATTTTGGAAATTATATAGGAGTTGGCTAACATTTTCCTTATGGTGCTGATATTTAAGTAATTGTGATTCGTTGGTATTCCTGCA